>PVBE011601271.1_pt1 | contig 22057 bp, 18 predicted proteins | sample 1631181 | NCBI WGS metagenome assembly PVBE01 (sample SAMN08397723, study PRJNA350692) | Marine metagenome, whole genome shotgun sequencing project. | isolation source: water | place: Pacific Ocean | collected 2012-04 | reverse complement strand
TTGAAATACCGAAGTTTTAGCTTCGTTGATGGTTTGATATTTCCTCCAACGGATCCACTCGGATTTCAGCGATTTAAAGAAACTTTCAGCTACAGCATTGTCCCAACAATTTCCTTTTCTGCTCATACTTTGCCGTACAGTTTTGTAAGCGTTTAATAAGTCTATGAATTCAGTGCAGGCATACTGTACGCCTCTGTCGGAATGGAAAATTAAATCTCCGGTTACCGGCCTGTTGGTCACTGCCATTTTCCAGGCAGCTACGCTGGTGTGTTCAGCTTTCAAAGATGTACTCAGCGCCCATCCAATTACTTTCCGGTCGCCCAAGTCGATTACCGTGGTCAAATACAACCAGCCCTGGACTGTTCGGATATAAGTGATATCGGATACCCACGCTTTGCCGATAGTGCCTGGTTGAAAGTCGCGATCCAGCAGGTTTTTGGCTACTTTGAATGTATGCTTTGAATCGGTGGTAACCACATATTTTCTTCTATGCTTACTTTGGATTCTCGCTTTGCGCATCAACCTGGCCACACGGGGTCTGGATACTTTAATCGAAAGAGAACTTAACTCCCTTGTGATCCTGGGACTGCCATAGGTACCGTGGCTTTGCTCGTGTATTCTCCTGATTTGTTCAGTGAGCAATTTATTCTGACGGGTGCGCTTTGACGAACCACTTTTGAGCCAACGGTAAAAACCGCTTTTGCTCACTTTGAAGACTTTACACATCTTCTCAATGGGAAACTTCATACGGTTGTTCATTATGAATTGAAATGTTTTCCATCGCTCTTGGAGAAGATGCCAATCGCCTTTTTTAAGATATCGCGTTCCATGCGCATGTCGGACAACTGTTTTTCAAGCTGAACAACTTTCGATTCTTCTTCAGTCATTTTCCGGTTTCCATTGCCTGAAAAACTGTATCGCTCATCGTTGGCAAACTCGGTTCGCCAACGGTAAAGTAATTCAGGACGAATTTCCAGCTCATCTGACAATGCCTTGATGTTATCTCGCTGATAACTCAATTCCACTGCTCTGAGCTTGAATTCCCGATCAAATTTTCTTCTTGTTCTTGTCATAATGCAAAGGTTTTAAAATCTTGCCATTTATGACTTAACTTACTGTCCACTCAAATGTAGCAGCTTCAGAGGGCAAATACAAGTTTATCCGTAGCTTCTTGATCATTCAGTTCATGGAAATAGTTTTGATATATTGTTAAGTACTTGTTGTGGTGGTACTTCATTTTTGATTTTTTGTGGCGTCCCATAGTGCTTCATTTTAAGTATGTGGTGTACATTTTGTATAATCTATTCTGTATCACTCTCTTTGGATTGCATAATGCCAATGATCACTTTCTTTGGAAAGTACTCGATTTTCTCGACCCTTTTGCCTTTGGGAATGATCCCTTTTTTCATTCTACGGTAAAATGTGGACCGCGAGAATTTCATAACTCTCATCACGTCCTCCCTTGTATAGAACTCTTCTTCTTCACTCTCAGTTTTGGTCAACGAGATAGCGTTGCTAATCTCCTCCCTCACGGCAGTTTTGATGAGCATAAATAATTGCTCTTTGGTCGTCAGTATTAGTTCGGTCATTCTGGTTGGGTAATTCAACGCAGCATAAAATTACGACCTACGCAACTGATTACATTATAAAAATGCGAAATAAGCGCACATTTTAAAGTAATTTATTACCTTATTTGGTACATTTTGAATTGAATTCCTCCTAAATGTTCAAATCTTGGCCATCTTTGTTGACATCTCTACAATACCGCATACGTAAAATGCTGTATATTGTTGCTTTGTGAGAGCAAGTTTAAACAAATCCTAATGTGAAACGAACGGTTAGTCGCGCTGTTTTAGTCTAAGATAACGCGACATCTAATTTCATTTTGGGGTTTTTAGCAGCTAATCCGACCAGGCTTGGTTGAGCTTTTCGTGTTTAAACTTATCCGTGAATTTCTTGTATTGGTCAAAAACTGCGTATGATTTGTGACCGCTAATCTCCTTCACAAAGCTTACATCCAGGTCTCTGATTAATGACTCTGTGATAAAGGTTTTTCGAGCGACATGGGTTGTTAGCACCTTCCATTTAGGAACATAGTTGTTGATCTTCTTTGTCCCAACCCATTTAAACTTGTTCACCGGCTCATCTATCCCTGCAAGCTCCCCAAGCTCCTTTAGATATTCATTCATCTTCTGGTTACTGATTGTTCTCAGGCTATTTCCATATTTTTTTAAAATCTCTTTTGCTCCAAGCGTCAACGGTATCTTATTACGCTCTTCACTTTTAGCCACATGTAAGTGCCAGTAATTACCTTTTATGTCTTCTTTCCGTAGGTTTTTAACATCCCCATACCTCTGTCCAGTATAGGTTTGAAACAAGAATAAGTCTCTAGCATTGATCAATCGAGTTTCAGTTAATTCGAGTTGCTTGATTGCGTTTAACTCCTCAGAAGAAAGGGCAATGATTTCAGTTTTCTTTTCACCTGCCTTCACATGCTGGTAGTCTGCGTTGTTGTGAAGGTTTAACTTCTGGGCATATGCCATAAATGTTTTTAGAACAGTTTTCTGTTGAGCAACCGTATTCCAGGATAATCTCTTTTTATCTACGAGATAATTCTCAAAATCAATGAAAAATTTCATGTCGATGTCTTCGAGCTCATTAATCCGTTTCTTCCGGAACAGCTCAAAATTTTGGAGATGATTATAGGTGGTTCTGTACCTCTTTATGCGCGCAGCAGAAACTTGATTTCTTTGATCCTTGATGAATTGGCTATATAAATCACTAAAAGATTTTGGAGGCTCAGTGATACCCTTGTAAGTCAGTTTAACAAATTCCACTGTTGGGTCAATTCTTTTGAAGGCCGCTTCATTGGTTATTCCCTCTATCTCAGCGCGTTTTGATTTGATAAGTGCGTTGATTTCAGAAGCACTTGCATGATGGGGTAGTACTTGTTGTTTATCAGTGTTCCAGTATTTCGGAAAAATTTTTATTCCGGTGAAACATCTCCACTTCCTGCTATCGTGGCTATAGCTGAAGTAAAGCTGAGATTTCCCGGATTTTGATTTATACTCTCGTAGATAGAAGTGTATGGACGCCATAAATCTTTTACCCAAAGATAGCTAAAAGACAGCTTTTTTGTGTCCAAATTTGTGTCCAAAAAAGCGAAACTCAATGAAATGAAATGAAACCGTCAGAAACTACGATCAACTGAAACCCTCTGTGAACAAGGGGCTTCAGCGTGTCTTTCGGTCTCTTTCAGTTTCATTGAGTTTCATATTTGTGACCCCACCAGGACTCGAACCTGGAACCTACAGCTTAGAAGGCTGTTGCTCTATCCAGTTGAGCTATAGGGCCTGTAAACCCCCTAAAAAATGGGAATGCGAAGTTAGAAAATTGTATGGTACTTTCACTTATGCATACCGTTATGGCAGATGTTAAACCAAAAATTGATGATAGTTGGTTCGCTGTTTTAGGCGATGAATTTCAGAAACCCTATTTCAACCAGATTAAGAAAGTTCTGGTTCAGGAAAAGAATGATGGCAAGGCAATTTATCCTCCCGCAAATTTAATTTTCAATGCGTTTAATTCGGCCCCATTTCATGAAGTGAAAGTCGTGATTTTGGGACAGGATCCATATCACGGTCCGGGGCAGGCGCATGGTTTGAGTTTTTCTGTTCCCGAAGGAGTTAATCCACCGCCCTCTCTTAAAAATATGTTCAAGGAAATTGAAGCTGAGTTGGGAATTTCGCCTCCAGGCCATGGCAATCTGACCAAATGGGCTGAACAGGGTGTATTGTTGTTGAATGCCATGTTAACGGTTAGGGCGAGGGATGCTGGCTCGCACAAAGACATCGGTTGGCAACAATTTACTGATGCTGCAATCAAAGCCTTGTCGGATCACCGTTTTTCAGTGATTTTTTTATTGTGGGGAAAATTTGCCCAAAACAAAGCAACCCTGATCGATGACAAGAAACATTATGTGTTGAAGGCCGCGCATCCATCGCCATTTTCTGCGCACAATGGCTTTTTCGGTTGTGGTCATTTCAAGCATGTCAATGAAATTCTTCAACACGAAGGTTTCGACCCGATTGATTGGAGTTTGTGATTGCTATTTGAAGTTATACATCCTGAGGTGCGCATTTTTGTCCCCTGATATCAGCTGTATGCGGCCGTCATCGAAAAGTGAGTGGATTTCAAATTCTGCCACCGAGTTGACGGGAAAATTGTTGGCCCTCGTTCCATCAACATAATAAACCATTCCTCTTGAAGCGCTTTTACTGTGTGTGCCGAGAAATCCAGTACCATCTGATATGGTTGGCCATTGTTGGATAGGGGATTGAACAAATCCATCAAAAGAAACCGCGTTTGACATTGTTCCTGAATCGGAATAGAAAATCATCTGGGTGGAATCGTATAGAATATAAGGTGCCTCTGCTTTTTGATCTGAATTGAAGACAAAGCCTGAATAAGTTGAACTTCCTTCCGTTTCAAGTTTTGAAAGTTTTCCATCCAAACCTATACGAAAGATGTTACCAGAAGTATCTGCATTCAACAAAATTGTTTTGCCTCCATTGGAAGAAACCTGCATGTCCGAAATCAACCGGGTTTTTGTTTTGACTGCTGGAACCCGGAGATCGCCTTTTCTATCCCAGAGAAACACCGTGCCTTTTGTGTTGAAGGCGATTAGGTAATCCTTCCCTCCAACCACGAGATGTTTCATGCTGTGCCGGATCAAGCCAACCCGTTTTTTCGGATGCCAGCCTCTTAAAGGTTTTCCTGTTTTTTCATAACCATAGATTCTTTCGTTTTCGCAAGGCACAAAGATTCGGTAAACACCCTTGTTGTCGTAATTCACAAAGAGCAAACCGGCACTGGCGTGGGCGCTCAGTTTGACGGGAAAATTGGCTACATCTTTTCCGTTTCTGTCAACCAGGTAAATTTTGTTTCGTGTATTGAACAGGTATTGAAGTTTGCGGTTTTTGTAATAGTCCATTTGTTGAACCTTCCCTATGATCGGGCAATCTACATTGCGCTTCCACAAGACCTCTCCAGACCTCGAAACCAGATAAGCGTTGTTTGATCGATCCTGAACAAATATTTCCAGTTGGTTGGTACCATGGTTCTTTACTACTGTTGGCTTTGTAGCTAGTGGTGCTTCCAGTTCGGTTTTCCAGGCCAAAGGGCTAAACTCTTTCTTTTGGGCGGAGTAAGAAATACATCCATTCAGGAAAAAGAAACTTTTGTGGTGGGTAAATTGAATGGCTACAGGATTGAAACGACTGTAATGCGCTTCGCCACTTTTCATTTGTTCCTGGAGGTTAGATGTTGCCATACCCTCCAAAACCGAGGCGAGCAAGGCCGGATTGAAGTAGAAATATAGATTAGCACTTGATGAGAGTTTTTCTTTTAAAGCTACATAGTCGAAATCGCTCGCCAGGCTGTTTTGGGATGTTAAAGATTCCAGAAGTTGTTTGGCAGATGATAGGTCACTCGAAAAAAACAAATACCCATTTCGAACGAAATACCAGGGATCAGCTAACTTAACGAAGTGTTGCCCAAATGCCTGATTGACTACGCTATTAGAATGAACTTTTGAAATAGTTGTGCCCCAATGTTCTGAATACTTGGGGTTTTTGGATGCCAATGTGGCCAACTCCGCAAGGTTTTCTGATGCCAGCTTTTGGTCTGTTATTTCCACCACCAGGTAACTGTTGTCTTCAACCACCTCATCGTGCGATTGGGTGACAAAAAAGGCCCACTCCTTTCCAACCCAATCTTTAAAATAAGGTTCAAGTTCTGGAGCCAGGCTTTCAACCCGGTAATCTTCTTCAATAAATTTGTTGAAATCCTCCACGCTGTGATAATAAACACAAGCAACATTCCGGGGAATTTGGGATAGCAATGCCATGTTCCCTCTTGGCGTTTGATCTAACCAGTGAAGAATCTTTTCTGTAGAATCCTCGGTAGAAACATAGCCATAAGTCAGTATTTCATCCTTCTTAAACAAGAATTCGATTTCAGCCCAATCACCTATTTGGCTCGTTTTTGAGAGCAAACCCTGATGCTCGGAGTTGAGGAGTAGCGGTGCCATCAAGTCAATAAAGTTTAGATTGACAAAAGCCGTGCAATCGAAATTCTTTCCTGCTGCCTGGTGGATTTTTGAAAATTCAGGCGATAGCAGAATACTCTCCCGGTCTGTGAGTTGAACGATGGCATCCTCCAATAAAAATGAAGTGAAACTTCCGATCAGCAAACCTTCAACATTTGCGAATTTGAATCCTTCTTTTTCAGGATTGATATTGCATTCGTAAATGGTCTGGTCTCTGAAAATTCGATCCGCCTGATTGGGATAAGCAGATTTTAAAGTCAAGGCAAATTCTTCAACAGAAAATCTTTTTTGATTTCCCAATTCAAGGACGAACAAAAAATCGAGTTCATCAGCGTGAGTAGGGGCCGCAGCAATGAGAATACGATAGGAAGCCAGGATTTCAGTTTCAGGATTGAAAAGTTTGAAGGCAGAATCGATACTTTGAAATTCATCCAAAAGCTGGGCATAAAACCCGGCATTTGCCAGATCTGATCCGTAGTTGGTTTCACCAATTTTTTGGAATAAATGACCCGGATCTTTGAACTCAAAAAAGATGGGCGTTTCTTCGGCAATGGCATCGTAAGCTGACCGCTGTTCCTCCAAAAATGGAAGGTACTGGCAACTGGAGATGGTACAAAGTAGAATTAGCCCTAAACAGCCGGCAAACCAATTGGCTTTTGATTTAGTTTTGCATGCCACAATGAGGACGAAATTCAACTTTTCTATATCCAACCTGAAACTCAGTTGTACAAGAGGAAATGTTGATTACCGATATGGCCGATGAATAAATTTTCATTATCTAAAAACGAGAGACAATTGTTGCTTTGGGCAAGTCTATTAGCTTTGATAGCTGTGATTCTGGGAGCATTTGGCGCGCATGGCTTAAGAGGGGTTTTGAGTTCTGCTCAATTGAAATCTTTTGAGACCGGGGTTCGTTATGAATTCTATCATTCCTTCGCAATCTTTATTGCAGTGATTCTTCGATTGGTTATCCCAAGTGTGCTGTTGCTGGTTGCGGCAAGGTGCTTTCTGGTTGGAACAATTTTGTTTTCCGGATCAATTTATCTTCTGACCTTCTCCGACCAATTTGATTTTCCCACTCATATCATTGGCCCCCTAACTCCAGTAGGAGGGGTTTTTCTAATCATCGGGTGGTTACTTGTGGTGGTTGGTGTTGCCAAAGCGCGACCCTGATTAACGGATCAACGTCACTGTACCGCTTGGGTTTACACGCTCATTTGTGGCACGATGAATTGCATTGATGTACCAGGTATAAGTACCAATTGGCTGCGGTTTTCCTTTATATTCTCCATCCCATCTACAACCTACCACACTCTCCTCGGTGCTGCAATCTGTGTTGGTGGAATAATAAACCATTTCGCCCCATCGGTTGAAGACCTTGAATTCATCTACCTGGTAAGGACCTCGGATTATAGGGTGGAAGAAATCGTTGCTGCCGTCTCCATTTGGTGTGAAGCCAGACGGCAAGGCGATCGCATCTCCAAAAACAACAGCCACTGTAACAGAATCGAACGTGGCACAGCCAATGTCGTTTCCTCCCACAAAAATGTATGTAGTTGTGGCAGTTGGTGATACGATGGTTTCACAAGTTGAAGCAAACGCAACTTGATTGATATCCCGCCATTCGCATATTGTGCCACCCGTTCCCGTGATAAATGTGCTTTCTCCGAAAACAATTTCCTGGTCGGGTCCGGCATCAACTGAAAACTCGTTGTAAATGGTAAGGTTGATCGTATCTTCCCGAACACACCCTGTTGCATCTGTGGCGATTAATGTGTAGGTAAGCGTAATCGCGGAAGCACCTGTGTTTGCAGGCGAACTGAATGTTGGATTTGGTGATGTTGGGTCGTTTAATCCTGTAACCGGTGACCAGACGTAAGTAGTGCCGGCCAAACCTGTATCGCCTATCGTTGTGACTTCTTCACTACACAAATCCTGGTCATCGCCAGCATTTGGTGCAGCCATGAAAACCACGGTAACCGTTAAAGAGTCTTCAACTGAACAAACACCATTGTTTGCCACAACGGTGTAAGTTGTTGTGTTTGCCGGTGTTGCCACGGGATTTACAATACTTGCATCGCTTAATCCTGCTGAAGGTGTCCAGGTAACCAATGGAAGCGAAGAGGACCCCATAATCTGAAAACTTTCTCCTGTGCATATAGCGCCATCCGGCCCACCTTCAACTGTTGGCACATCAAGTACATTAACTGTTATGGTGGCTGTGTCTGGCGGACAAGTTCCTACGTTTCCAATTACGGTGTAAATGACGGAATCGGTTGGTGAGGCATTGGGATTTGATATCGTTGTTGCATCAAGACCAGTTGCTGGTGACCATGTATAGGATGTAGCCCCAAATGCGTTCAATGGAATGCCTTGTCCATTGCAGATATCAATAATGTCGGGACTGACGGTCACTTCAAAAGAATCAATAACCGTGATAGTAATGGAATCTGAAGTGGAACAAACCCCATTACTGACAGTTAAAGTGTATTGGCTCGTTGTTGAGGTGGTAACCTGTGGATTTAAAATGAACGGGTCGCTCAACCCGGTTGTTGGGCTCCAGGATACAATCGTATCGGTGGAGAATGCATTCATGGTCATCAAATCGCCCTGACATAAAATGGTGTCATTCATTCCCGAAATGGTGGGAATGGGCAACATGTTAATCACAATTGTTGCCGTATCATTTGGACAAGCGCTCTGCATTCCAACTACCGTCAGCGTGGTGGTATTGGCTACGTTGGCAGTTGTTATGGGCGTGTTTGTGCTGGTTAACACATTAGCAGGTGACCAATCGTAGGTCCAGGCACCCTGAGCTGCAACTAATACCGGATCTCCTGCACATACTAGTGTGTCGGGTGATGGAACGGCAAAAATGCTGAAGGTATCCTCAACTGTAATTGTGATTTGGTCGGTTGTGGAACAAACACCGTTGCTAACATTCAGATTGAAAACAGTTGTAGCAGAAATATTCGCTGTTGGATTCAGGATACTGTCATCATCCAGAAAGTTTCCTGGTGTCCATGAAATTATAGTGTCGGAACTGTTGGCTGGAAGCGTAATTGGATTTCCCATACAAATTGTGGTATCCGTTCCAGCATCAACAATTGGTTGTGGCAGAACCGTTAAGGTTACGTACTCTGTGTCTGGCGGGCAAATGCCCACTATGCCTCTGACCATGTAAGTGGTGGTGGTCAGTGGTGATGCAACTGGATATTGGATATTGGTTGAATCCAACGTTCCTGCTGGTGCCCATTGGTAGCTAACCGCACCCGAAACACCTAACTGAACCGAGGTGCCGGCACAAACAGTTGTGTCATTGGAGACAGTAACCGAGACTTCATCGAAAATCTGGATGAAGATGCTGTCATATAATGTGGAGTCGCATGGGTTATTGAAATGTCTTAGGATCAGCGTTTCAACACCTTCATTGAGCGTATCAGTGAAAACGGTAACATTAATTGTAGTGGTGGTAGAATCGGGAGGAATCTGAATTTCGGATGGCAATGGTGAATAATCAGTTCCAGAAGTTGCGGTTCCTGCCAATTGGATGGCAATTCTTGTCGTGTCCTGACTGGTGAAATTTTGGGAAAACTGGAGGATAATATCGTTGCAACCTTCTATGGCGTGTCGAAAACCAAGTTCTGTGTCATAATCAAGTGACACAGATGGGCTACTTAGTTTTTCGATAAATACGCCTGAATCATAGATCCCATCCCCGGCATCTGCAATTTGTAACCTCAGGTGATAGCTCTGACATGGAATTACAGGGATTTCGGCAACGAGGTTCACTGTAAAACCATCATATTGAATGGATTGTCCTGGTGGGAATTCATTGTCAAAGTAATAACCACCGTTGACAAAATTATTGACGTTGTCGATAGTAACCGGTGTAGCCGTACCCGGAATCAAAGCAATATTTTGGTTGATATAATTGCCTCCTGCCGGGTTCGGACCGTCAATCGTGAAAGCAAACACATCGTTAAATCCAATGTTTACAAACTCCATGTACTCTTCAGATCCGAACACATATGGAAAACGGAGTGTATCTCCTTTCGGAAGTACATCAAACTCAAAAACACAGGCATCGAAAGTGGGTAATCCGGCAAGTTGGGTTAGATAGCCGGTACTTGGACTGAAGTTGTCTTGTCCAGCATTACCTAAATTGTTTGGGCCCACTGCCAAATTGATGGCGCCAGTTGTAAGCATGATCCCTTGAGGAAGCCCCAGGTTGGAATTTGAACCATCAAACTCTCCATAAGCCCCAGTAGGGCATGTAACGTTTACATTGCTGATAGTTACACCACCTCCGACAAGTAGCTCTGCGAGCATGTTGTTAGTTAAGGTATCTGCAACCTGCAGCTGTGCGAGGGAGTTGAAGCCCGTACCGAGTAGCAATATTACAACTGCAAATGAAGAGGCAATCCTAGAACGAACCTGATAGGAATTTCGAGAACGCATTTGGGTGTTTTTTCAGAAAGTAAGAGAGGGATAGGCACCACAAATTTAACTGAAATTTGGGACAAGGCCCTATGGTGAATAGCTTTCAGGCAAATCAAGCTGCCGAGGCTATGGTTAATGCTGATTACTCTTCCTCCGTGGATGCATCCATGTTTTCTTCATAATGAAAATACCCGGCCTTGTAGGGATAACGCTCAAGATACTTTTCCTTGATCAAGGTATAAACGCGATTCCGCAATTCATCGATGTTTTCCTTTGCCAGTGCGGAGATGAAAACTGCGTTGTTGTTGGTTTTGGTTTGCCAGCAGGCGTTGAGTTCCTGTAAAATCTGTTGTTTCACTTCATCTTGAAGAAATTCATCGAAATTCCTTTTTCGATATAAATCCATTTTGTTGAACACCATGATCACCTGGTTTTCATTCGCACCTAATTCATCGAGTGTTTTGTTCACCACTTCAATATGATCTTCAAAAAATGGATGAGCGATGTCCACTACGTGTAATAAAATATCCGCCTCACGTACTTCATCGAGTGTGGATTTGAAACTTTCTACCAAATGATGAGGCAGCTTGCGGATAAATCCAACCGTGTCGCTCAATAAAAATGGAATGTTGTTGATCACAACTTTTCTAACTGTAGTGTCCAGTGTCGCAAATAACTTGTTTTCTGCAAATACGTCCTCTTTGCTAAGAATGCGCATCAGCGTTGATTTCCCCACGTTTGTATAACCTACCAAAGCAACTCTTATCATCTGGCTACGCGATTTTCGCCTTGTCACATTTTGTTTGTCGATCTTCTCGAGTTGGGCTTTCAAGCGCGAAATCTTTTTGTTAACCACCCGCCTGTCTGTTTCAATTTCTTTCTCTCCCGGACCTCTTAGTCCGATTCCACCTTTTTGTCGCTCAAGGTGAGTCCAAAGTCCTCGCAATCGGGGCAGCAGGTAGTTCATTTGAGCCAATTCCACTTGTGTTTTAGCCTGGGCGGTTCTTGCTCGTAAAGCGAAGATGTCCAATATAAGGTGGCTGCGATCCAGCACCTTGCACTCCAAAGCCTTTTCGATATTGTTGATCTGGGTGCCACTCAAATCATCATCAAAAATGGCTGCATCAACTTTGTGTTCGTTGATATATTCAGAAATTTCTTCCAGTTTGCCTTTGCCCACAAATCCCCTTGGATCGGGATGTGGCAGTTTTTGCCAAAAGCGCTTTAACGTTTTTGCGCCTGCGGTTTCAGCTAAAAATGCCAACTCATCGAGATGTTCCCGAAGGATCTCTTCATTATCTGTCCCCGATATTATCCCAACCAAAACAGCGGTTTCCATTTCGTTGGACTGTGATTTATGATCACTCATTAATTGTTAATTGTTTGAATAAATTACTCCCCGCATTCAGAATGAACATTGCGGGATTAAGCCGGTTGCCTTGAACCAATCCGGTGAATCTGCTCCGTAAAAATTGAATCGGAACGGGTTATTTAGGTGTGATGAAACATTTGGTTGTGTAGCGGTTTTCAGCGATTTGCAAAGTTATTAAATATAAACCCGCAGGAAGTTTAGAAACATCTATCCGCGAGCGGGGATTGATGAACTGTTGTTGCAGGACTTTAGTTCCAAAAATGGATTCAATCTGTAGCAAACCTTGTTTAAATGATTCGTTCACCGAAATGTTGAGTTCTTGCTTGGCCGGATTTGGATAGACGTTCATCGTGCCGTCCTGTAGGTTGGTTGTGGAAGTTGGAACATAATTCTGTGCCGCCAAAACTGCCCGGTGGGCATTCACTCTACCATATCCCAACTCCTCCGACCAGGAACCAGATGGAGCCTGTGTGCTGTAGTCGTACCCACCAACAGTGTCGCAGGTGGACTGAATTAAATATGTAGCATCCCATCTGGACAGGAAGGGGTTCACGGAATACATCAAAGCCATTACAGCTGCTGCATTTGGGCAAGCTGTTGATGTGCCATTGAATGTGAAAGTGTAATTAGTGTTGTTGTAGCCGGCAGTTCCCAGCTGATCGCAAGTGGCGGCTTTTACGCCAGGTGCTGAAATATCCAAACCGGTTCCGTAGTTGCCGCCCCACCAAGCTTCGTTGTCACAAGAAGCAGGGCTTTTTCTTTCATCGCACATGCTGGTGGCGCCCACTGCTATTGTGTTCAATCTTCGGCTGGGCCAAAGTAAAACAGAATCATCATTTCCGCTGGAAAATAGCATGGGTAATCCCAAGCCATTTCGGCCGAAATTGATGGCAGAATCGATGGCTGCATCAACTATGGGTTGGCCGCCTACAAACACAATCAAATCGTCAGGAACTCCCCACGAATTACTACTTACATCCACACCCGCCACCTGCCATTGCCAGCGGATTCCACTTGCAAAAATGTCGGCATTTGAAAAAGGCTGGATGCCCAAAGTGCCTCCCAAATCTGTGTAAACGAAAACCCGGATCGGAACAATTTTGCAGAGCGGTGCCACGCCAGCAACACCTTCATTGTTATCTGCCTCTGCGGCAATGATACCGGAACATGCGGTTCCATGGCCCTGCTGAGAAAGATCTGTGAATGCTGCTCCATCGGTGCTGTCTGAAACGGCATCGAATCCAGGGAGAATCAGGTTGGCGACCAAATCGGGATGTAGGGTGTCAACCCCCGAATCCAGAACTCCGACTTTGATATCTGGGCTTCCCATGGTTATAGCCCAGGCATCTTCAACAGACATGTCCGCACCTGGAGTTCCGTTGAACTGCTGCGTACTTCCGTCATTGGTGATGTTCCATTGGCGGTCGAAATAAGTGTCGTTGGTACACACTTCTGGAAAAAAGATTGGGTTGAGTTGTACAGCTTCGAATTGACCTGACGACCTGAGCGTTTCCAGCGTTGCGAAAATTGTCTGGATAGAACTTCTCTCCAACCGCAGTTTCCGAATACCCGGAAGATGTTTCAGCTTTTCTATATTGAAGTTTAGGGTATGCGCCCACTTTTCAAGTTTCGTTTCTTGAAATGCATTTGAAATGGTGATTAGCAATTCGGGAATCACACCAACCAGTTTGCCCGATTTATTCACAAGAAAAGGAAAAACGCCCTTAATTTCTTGATTACCGGCAGTGTTCATTTTAAGGTATTCGAGAAACTGAAAGCCTGTAAAGTTTTGGGTTTTTGGGAAAACAATAATGTAGTTGCTTTGCGGAATTCGACTTTTTACTTCCCATTGTTCAATTTTTCCTAACGGATCCAGTATCTCCTTAATTTGGGAATCTGTAGTGCTTTCATCAATTTCTACAATTACAGCTTTGGGAGAATATTTCGCCTTGAAATTGATCTGATTATTCCCGAATAAAACCATTGGTAGAAGGAATAAGATGGATGTAGAATAAAGAAGTTGATAAAATTTCTGCATGAGCTAAAATTAGCTATTCTGAAGTGCGAATCCGTTTTATCCTGGGTAAAAAAAAGCAGCTCCAATAATTTGGAACTGCTGCTCGTAGAAAAAGGAGGGTAAGGCTGTTATCGTTTTAAAACAATCACTTTTCGTGATTCGGTTTGATTATTTGCTGTGATTTTCAAAATGTACATGCCGGGTGTCAAGTTGGTTGCATCAATTTCTAATTCTTCAAGATGACGACCTGAAGGTTTGATTTCATCCACCAATTTAGCCTTTCTATTTCCGAGCAAGTCATACATTTCAACCGTAACTGGTCCACCTCTTGGAATTGAATAGGCCACTTTAGCAGAAGTCAGGACAGGATTTGGCATTACCCCAAAATGCAGATTGTTCAAATTATCAGCTTCCTCTACACTTGTGAATGGAATGGGTTCCTGATCGGTCCATTGATAAAAGATGAGCATCATTTCGTCCTCGGTTGTTAAACCAAAAGTGACAAGCGATGTTCCCGCATTGTTATAGGTTGCCTCATGGATAAGACCATCATTCCACGCAATTTTCTTTAAATCTTCATTGGGGAAATATCGTGTTGGAGGGTGTTCCCAATCATAGTAACCCTGGTTAAAGGTGTGTTCCGGGTCCATGAATCCTTCGTACAACTGCTCACCCTTGGTGTCGTTTGAGTTTCGCGCGTAAATATCATAGTCAGTTCCCCACTTGTGTGTGTGGGTGGACAACAACCATAAATGCGCAGTATCAGTGTTTGCAGCGCTTCCATCAAAAAACGATTCTGTAAAAGTATGATCCTGCCCATCTGCAGGAATCATGAAATCGGAATTGAAAGGCCATATTCCAGCGTTTTGATAGATATAAAGAGAGGCATGCATTTCAGTGGAGAGCGTGTGACGGGGCCGTTTGTACAAATTAATATAGACGTCAGCCTTCAACACGGAATCCTGATCTGCAACATTGGGAATATGAAGGTTGTGCTCGAAGTTTATGACATCATCCCAGAAGTAGGCCGTTCCAGGAGGTAGTTCCAGATCCTGAGAGTTTTGGAAAGCGGCAATTAAAGTTCTTCCATCTTCGAATGAAGCGTTCGACAAGGTGACTTCCCGCAACCCATCTGGAGCTTGATCTGCATTACTTTGGCTATCGAACCTATAAAGAAGGTAATGGTGTGATTCCCAGTTGATCCAAACCTCCATGCGTGTTACATCAATCTCTTCTCCAAAATCTATTCTTTGTTTTTGATAGAATTCAATCTCCTGGCCAGGCTCGACAAAAATAGGCCCATAGTGAAGCTGTATCCCTTCCCAGGCCGCAGGAGCATTCGGTTTGGGAAGATCGGCATGTGCCAGACCGCTGGTATAGTCTGCAAGCGTTTGGCTGTCTACCACTGTGCCTGTCAGGGGAGCTCCCCACATTATCCATTGATGTATGAGATACCGTTCGGTTTCGGGGAGGGGATTGGCATCTTTGGGCATTACTTCACCAAAATGATTGTTCGGCAAATTGTAACCAGACTCAAGGCCTCTGTTAATCTTTCTATACAAATAACTCATCCGGGGATCGCCCGGCCAAATCCTCTTCATTCCAGCAGAATCGGCAGAAAGGTTTGTGGGGCCTCCATTCAATAATGCAGCGTGAAGGTCAGTTTCAGACAACGTGAAATCCAATAATCCTGCAGGAGTGTTCCCGCCATCAGAGTTATGACAACTAGAGCCGGTTGAACAATTGGTTTGGAGAATATTATAAACCTGGGAAAAAGTGGATTGAGCTGAAAGGTGTTGAGAAAACACGACTCCAATCATTAAAAGCCCAGTGGCTTTTGTGAAAAGCTGAAAAACAGAATGCATACATTGGTTTTTTAGAAATGGTGCTCGAAGTTAACCAAATACAACCAAACACCAGCTAACCTTAATGAGGGAAGAGAATTGAATTCTACTGCGGAAAGAAAGTAGCTGTGCAATTACTTAACTGGCCATTCACAGAATAGTTGTATTCAATGATGATACGCTGTAGAACCTCGTCAAAAGAGCCTTGCCCGAAAATGGTTCCAGCACCAATGTTTTGATCTGGAATTTCAATCAGATTGCGATCGACAAATGCCTCCGCAGAAAGGCCATTGCTTACAATGTTATTGATTTGCACTTTGTTTATTTCATTGAAATCTTCCCAAATCTGAATTGCATAACCGTTTCCGGGTGAAACGCCCTGAACACATGCATTACTCACTTGGTATTGGCCTAAAAATTTATCGCGGGCCAGGGTGTCACAAGTTGTGCCTTCATAGCCAGCACTACACTGACAAATGCCATTCATGCAGGTTTGCCGCGAGCCGCAAATTACATCCGTGCACTTTCGGTTATCGCATGACTCAACAACCAATAAAAAGATGACACTTACGCACAGTATCGAGAGGTTATAAATCCGGGTTTTCATATTGAATTTCATAGGTTTTCAAAGTTAGGCAATCCGCTTCTTTTTCCAACGGTACGCAAATAATCGTGCCTGGAACACGAACATCATGATCATGGTACCAACACCAAAAAATATCCATGTTTTGCGGAATGATGTAGCCAAAGAAACGCGTTTGTTGGCTGGTATGTCGCCAAGATATTCCTGGGTGTAATCCAACAAGTCGATGTTGTCGAATTCGGTGATCATGGTTCTGAAGGTGAGAAAGAGCATGCCCATGAAAATGAAATTCAAACCAAACACAATTCTTTTTACCCATTTCGAAAAAATGAAAACGCTGTGGTTCATAAAAAGTGTGTATCGAAACAGGAGGAAGAAAACCGAAGTGAAGATTAGCTTGCTCTGCATGAAATCGGCATTGATGTAAGCCAACTCATTAAAAGCAAATAAATAAGTGATTATGCCAATGGCAAGCAGGAAACCGACTTCAATCAGCAGAACAATTCCGACTTTTCTGCTATCCATCTATCTCTTCTGTACTCTTGAAGCCGGAATTAGAGATTGTTATCATCAACTCCATTGAGCCACTCAATCACCTTCACAATAACATCCTGCATGCAGTCTTCATCGAATGGGCTGCGAAGATTGGCATAGCCCACTAATTTCAGGAAAGACATTGAGCCACCTGCTTTGCAAAGCTTCAGGTAATCTGTCCAGGCATCTTCAGCGTCTGCTAATGATCTTTGCCAAAACTGGAAAGCACATATTTGAGCCAAGGTGTAATCGATGTAGTAAAATGGTGAGTTGAAAATGTGGCGTTGCTTTTTCCAAAAGCCGCCATTTTCCAAATAATCGTTACCATCGTAGGTGCGTTCAGGCATGTATTTCTTCTCAATCGCCCGCCATTTTGCGTCTCTTTCTGCCGGGGTGACTTCAGGATTTTCGTAAACCCAATGTTGAAACTCATCAACGGCCACTCCATATGGAATGAAAGTTAGTGCATGGCTGGCATGCGCGAATTTGTACTTATCGGTTTGCTCGGCAAAGAAGAGTTTCATCCATGGCCATGTGAGAAATTCCATGCTCATGGAATGAATTTCACATGCTTCGTAGGTAGGCCACTTGTATTCTGGAATATCAAAATCACGACTTTCGAAAGTCTGGAATGCATGACCGGCTTCATGAGTCAGTACATCAATATCTGCAGATGTCCCGTTGAAATTTGAGAATATGAAAGGTGCTCCATATTCCGCAAAGTTGGTGCAGTAGCCACCGCCTGCTTTCGATTTTTTGTTCTCAACATCCAGCAATTCGTTCTTCATCATATATTGGAAGAAGTAATCGGTTTCGCCCGACAGTTCCCTGTACATTTTACTTCCGTTGTTGAGGATGAATTCGGCATCGCCATGTGGTGTTGCATTGCCATCGCTGAAGATTAATTGTTCATCATGGTAGTAAAGTTGCTCAACTCCCAAACGCTTTTGCTGGCGGGCATATAAATCCGAAACCGCAGGCACTATGTATTTTAAAACCGATCCTCTGAAACGTTCTACGTCTGCTGCATTGTAATCCGTTCTGGCCATTCGGGCATAGGCTAATTCAACGAAATTGTTGAAACCCAATTCGGAGGCAATTTTTGCACGCAGTTTCACAAGTTGATCGAAGATGTCATCTATTTCTTCTGTATTGGTTGCGAAAAACCCAAACTTGGCGTTCACTGCTTTTTTCCTGATTTCACGATCAGTATTCGATTCATAAGCCATTAAACCCTGAAGGTTTTCCATCTTGCCTTCGAAAGGAATTTCTGCAGCGGCCAACAGATCGTTATATTGTGAAATCAGTTTGTTTTCCTGTTTCAACAAGGGGATTATTTCGGGAGACATGGTCTTCATAGCAGTCTCGGCCAGATCAAACATTTGTTTGCCCCAACGTTCCTCAAGCTCAGCTCTGAAAGGTGAATTCAAAACGTGCTTGTAGTACCGATTGATAAGTTCTCCGAATTGAGGTGTAGCTTCATCAACAAACTCCTGTTCTTCCTTGTAAAATTTGTCTTCCGTATCGATTGAGTGACGTACTTCGGCAATGGAGATTTGGGTTTCGATCTTGTCGCGAAGCTTATTGATCCTTGCGATCACATCGTTTTGTTCATCGACAGATACTGCTGCATCAAATTCTGCAATCAGGGTATCAAATTCAACAGTAGCTTTTGCAATATTCGGTCTCTCATATCGAAATTGATTGAAACTCAATTCCGGGAAATTTGAATCTGATTTCAGTCTTGAAACATCGGTTTCTGCCAGCAATAAATCGTTCATGTTAATCAGTTTTATCTGTTTTTCTTTTTACGTTGTAAACACCTTTGCCTTCTGCAATAGGCGTGTCTCTTTTGCCTTCGTTGTATGCTAACATTTGCGCCACAACGATTCTGTTTCCGCTTCGGGCTATCTTGCCCTCTGCAATCAAATTTTCGGCTTTTCCCGGTCGCAGATAATCAATCCGAATGTCGATGGTTGAAATGTGATCTTCCGGGCTTTTCAAGGTGGTCATTCCAGCAATACCTCCAACGGCATCCATCATGGTAGAAATAATGCCTCCGTGCAGAGCCGGTAACATGGGGTTGCCCAGCAACTCGGGTCGGTAAGGCACCTTCAAGGTTGCCTTTTCTTCATCCACATCCAACAATTCAATTCCAAGGAACTTGTGTAATGGTATAATTTCTTCCACCACATGTTTAATAAACGCCTTCTTCTCCTCCTGCATCAGCCACAATTTGGGAGTGCAAAAGTACGGATTTTAAGGGTTGGGCAGAGTGGGTAGCAGGTGGTGCTGAAATCAAAAAACCCTTCCCCCAACGGGGAAGGGTTACCTAAACCTGAATTTCTTTGAATTACCAGAAGATCATGCGCTTCTCTTTCGGTAATGAAAGATCAGAATCTGTTTTGACCGCCTCCTCCTGGCTTATTCGGAGGTTTGGGTCGCTCGGGTCGGTTTTCCTGCATTTGCTTCAGCAGGATCTTTTTGAATTCCTGTTCCGCCATGTAGAGTTTCGCGATTTTTTTGATCGGCAAAACTTCCTTGAACCTGACATGATACGCTTTTTGGAGATCCAACTCTTGCTGTTTGCCGGCAATTTCGGCATCTATCATTTCTTCAACTTCCTTGTCCGTAAGGTCACCCAGGTTGTCCTGGTTTTTCTTCAAACCCTTCTCTCGTTTAGCCGTGCGCATTTCCTTTTTGGCTTTTTCCAGTTCGTTGTAAACCGGCCAGAAAACCTGGGCCTCAGTTGTGGTAAGGTCCAGCTGTTTTGTAATGTAGCTCACCTTGAAAGCTTCAATTCGCTCTCTTTTCTCTGTCGGTTGAGCTTCAACATCACAAATGAGAAACAAAAAACAGGCAACGATGGGGAGTTGTTTGGTTAATTGTTTTACACTGTTCATTTGTACTTTTTTAGTTAGTGATTATTAAGAAAGGAAGTTGGAATACGGAAGACCGAAGTCCATTTCCCATTGTTTATGTTTATTTCAAAATGTGACTATAATGTTCATGTGGTCATGTACTTTTCCATATTCGTTGTTGAATTTTCCAACTCTACATGAACGCCTCTTCAAAAATGTCATCATCAATTTCATCTAAAAACGAATCATCAAGGAAGTCCTCATAACCAGCATCAAAATCGTCTAACTGCATGCTTTCCACAGATTCATTGAAGGTGTTTTCTACGATCAGGCTTTCATCAAATATTTCCATGTTTTCCAACACATAAGCATCTAATTCTTCCAGGGAAATTTCAGCAAGTTGATCTGCTGGATTCACTTCCATAGCCGAAAACCTAAACACATAAATTGAAACTAAAAGGCATGCAGTTATCGTGGCCAGTGCGTATGCTGGCTTGGGTTGAAAAATCATTCCCAGTAAGTCATCAAACTGTTTCAAGAGCCCTTGCACGAAACCAGTTGAGATTTCTTGGGATCCCAAATGTTCAGGCGCGAATTGTGGAGCTTCCTCCGCATGAATCTTTTTCATTACCTCATCTTGCAATGAATTGAAATAGTTAGCCGGAGCCTCTTGTTTTCCTTCCTTTGGTATTTTGGAAAAATTGGGTGCCAGACTTTCTATTTCCTTCCTGATTTCTTCGCTATGTTCTTTTTCGAAATTCATTTTATTGGGCGATGGTAGTTGAGATTCGATTTAAGTGGAAAGGTTTAATCTTCGCTGAAAAAACATTCGATTTTTTTTACTGCATGGTGATAAGATGCTTTCAGTGCCCCTACTGAAGTTTCGAGCACCTCGCTCATTTCCTGGTACTTCATCTCTTCATAATATCTCATATTGAAAACCAGTTTCTGTTTTTCGGGTAGAGAGTCTATAGCCATTTTCAATTTTCGTTGAGCCTCATCTCCATCGAAGGGTTCGTCAGCATGTAGGTAATCGGTCATGTCGTAGTCTTCGTTTTCAATGGGAACAGCGGCTCGTTTTTTACGTTTGTTCAGGAAGGTTATGCTTTCATTTGATGCAATTCGATAAAGCCAGGTGTAGATTTGAGCTTCTCCCCGAAAATTCTCAAGTCCTTTCCATGCCCGAACGAACACGTCCTGCAAAACATCATTGGCATCTTCGTGGTTTGAAACCATTCGCCTGATGTGCCAATACAATCTTTCCTGGAATTTTTCCATCAACAAGCGAAAAGCGGCCTCACGGGTAGAGGGCTGTCGGAATAGTTGTAATATTTCCTGGTCGCTATGCTGCATTTGGGGAAAACCGAAAGAACAATTTTCAAATTAATCTGCTAAATCTTCTTCCGAATTTCCAACACTGACTTGAGTTTTTGTTCAGGGTTTAAAATGTGCCTGAATTTTGCTGGTCACTGGTCGACTTTCAAGCTTCCTCCTGATAAATTATCTACTGTCACCTCCGCTCCATTGTCCACATCAATGTCGATGGTCAGGCAACCAGCAGCACTGTCGATAGATGGGTTGAATGTGGTGAGGCCAGGAATAGAAACAGGTTTGGTGGAGTCAGGCACTTCCACCTTGTCCCAATTGCAGGGTTCAAACCAATCGGAACTATATTGTCCTGTCCAGGTCCAGATTCCCCCAGGACCAGATACATTCCCAAAGGCAATTGTTGCAGAATCGATAACTACGCAACCCATGCTGTAGGTGGCGGTGGCGTAATATGAGCCGGGGAGCAGACCTGACAATGCGTTCAATGAATCGCCAGATGACCATAAGACTTGATAAGGCAGCACGCCTCCATTTAAATTGAAGGCTGCTGTTCCATCCAAACCATCCGGACAGTTGGCGTTGGTAGCATTCATGGTGGAATTGAACAGCCCGGGTTCATTAACCAATTTGTTAATGGTATCGAGGCAACCGTTATTATCCGTAATAATCAATTGAACGCTATAGCTTCCCGTATTGGAATATAGGTGCGATGGGTTCGATAAAAATGAAATCCCTCCATCTCCAAAATTCCAATTCCAACTGTTGATAGCAGTATCCCCGGCAGAAGATTGGTCTTCGAAATGAACAGTGTGGTCGAGACAATTCAGTGAATCACCAAAGTTGGCAACGGGAGGATAGTGAACTTCCAATTGAACCGAATCGAGATAATCGCAATCGAATGTATCGGAAATAGTGACATGGTAGGTCTGATCTGAAACTGCAGTCACAATGGGCGAAGATTCGGA
>PVBE011704139.1_pt1 | contig 22068 bp, 26 predicted proteins | sample 1631181 | NCBI WGS metagenome assembly PVBE01 (sample SAMN08397723, study PRJNA350692) | Marine metagenome, whole genome shotgun sequencing project. | isolation source: water | place: Pacific Ocean | collected 2012-04 | reverse complement strand
TCAAGGTCATTCAGGCGTCGAAATTGCGCAGCGTCGAAGTCATCAAGGAAATGAATGACTTCCTCGTCCTGAACACGCTACGCGAAGACAAAGCCAAGACGCACGAAGACGCGCTGTTGAAGATCTACAGTCGCTTCCGCCCAGGCAACCCGCCTCAGATTGAAAAGGCCCGCGAGCTGTTCAATGAGAAATTCTACGATCAGGCTCGTTACCGCCTCGGCAAGGTCGGCCGTTTCCGTCTGAATCGTAAGTTCAAGCAGAACGTGTCTGAAGATGCGATGACGCTACAGGCGGAAGACGTTACGAACTCAGTCAAGTACATACTCAAGCTGCGCCATGGTATTGGCGAGACTGACGATATTGACCATTTGGGTAACCGTCGTGTTCGGACAATTGCTGAGCTGGCTTCCGATGAGTTCCGTAAGGGCTTCCTCAAGCTGCGCAAGACCGCTCAAGAGCGGATGAACATTGAGAAGGAAAACGTCACACCTCGCAGTTTGATCAACGCCAAGACGATCAGCTCAGCGGTGGACTACTTCTTTGGCCGTGGTGAACTTTCGCAGGTGGTGGATCAAACCAACCCTCTGTCTCAATTGACTCACGAGCGCCGTCTCTCAGCGCTTGGCCCCGGTGGCCTGAACCGTAAGCGCGCCGGCTTCGAAGTGCGAGACGTTCATATCTCTCACTACGGACGTATTTGTCCGATTGAGACGCCGGAAGGGACCAATATCGGCCTTATCGCCTCTATCGGCATCTATGCTGATGTAGATGAATACGGATTCTTGATTACGCCGTACCGCATCGTCGAGAAGGGCGTGGTCACCAAGAAAGTCAAGTACCTGCGAGCGGATGAGGAAAGTGAGTCAGTCATCGTGCCGGCGGATACGGCCATGGCAAAGACGGGGCGCTTGTCCGATGCGCGTGTTTTGGCACGAGCTCAGGGTGACTTCCGAGTTGTCCCGCGCATGACCATTGAATTCATGGATCTCTCACCGAAGCAAATTGTCGGTGTGTCATCCAGCCTCATTCCCTTCCTGGAGCATGATGATGCGAACCGCGCCTTGATGGGTGCGAACATGCAGCGTCAGGCCGTGCCGCTTCTGCGGACCGAGGCGCCTGTTGTGGCGACCGGTATGGAAGAGCATGTGGCCAAGAATTCCGGCATGGTTGTGGTGGCGAAGAACAAGGGCAAAGTGAAGCGCGTTACCAGCACCGAGATTCAGGTGGGTGACGATCTCTACAACCTGCGTAAGTTTACAGGATTGAACGAGCGGACTTGCCTGAATCAAAGCCCGATTGTTCGCGAGGGCGATGCCGTGGAGGAGGGCGACGTCATCGCTGACGGCGCTGCCACCGACAACGGACAGCTTGCACTGGGCCGAAACGTTCTTGTCGGCTTCATGACCTGGGGCGGCTATAACTTTGAGGACGCGGTTGTTCTCAGCGAGCGTCTCGTCAAGGAAGCTGCTTTCACTTCGATCCATATCGATGAGTTCGAAATTGAGATTCGTGAGACGAAACTCGGTCGCGAAGAATTCACGCGAGACATCCCAAATGTTCCTGAGCGCGCACTGCGCAACTTGGACGAGCACGGCATCGTGCAGGTTGGTACGCGCGTTTCTCAAGGCGATATCCTGGTGGGCAAGATTGCTCCCAAGAGTAAGAATGAACTGTCGCCGGAAGAGAAGTTGTTGCATGCCATCTTTGGTCGTGCCAGTGAGGATGTGAAGAACGATTCGCTGGAGGTGTCATCGGGCATTGAGGGCGTCGTGATCGACACACAGAAATTCTCGCGCAAGGTCAACATGACCGAGGAAGAGCGCCAGAAGAACCTCGCCGAGATCAAGAAAGCAGAGACGCGCTTCCTGGGCCGCTACCGTGAGTGCCTGACCGATTTGCTCGAACGCCTCGAGGAACTCGGCGGTAAGAAGCTCAAGGACATCACGTCGAAGGAAGAGATCTCGGCAGCCACAGCAGAGAATTATTACCTTTGCAAGTTGGTTCGCGAGCAGATTCTTGCTGCGGTGGACAAGCAGTTTAAGAAGGGTGCAGCTCGCGACGAAGCCATGCTCGCGGTCAAGACCTATATCGATCGCATCGAGAATTACGAAAGCGAGAAGACCAAGATCGTGAATCGCCTTTCGCGGGGTGATGAACTGCCAACAGGTGTTCTGGAGATGGTGAAGATCTTCATCGCCACCAAGCGCCACATGTCGGTTGGTGACAAGGTCGCCGGCCGCCACGGTAACAAGGGGGTCATCGCGACGATCGTTCCTGAGGAGGACATGCCATTCCTTGAGGATGGAACGCCCCTCGACATCTGCTTGAACCCGTTGGGTGTGCCTTCGCGAATGAACGTTGGGCAGATCCTTGAGACGCACCTTGGCTGGGCTGCGAAGACGCTCGGCTTTCAGGCCGTCACGCCGGTCTTTAACGGCGCGAAGGAAGCTGAGATCGAGACGGTCCTTGAAGAGGCGGGGCTGCCCAAGAGTGGCAAGGTCACGGTGTTCGACGGTCGTACTGGATCACCACTGGAACAGGGCGTCACAGTGGGATACATGTACATGCTGAAGCTTCACCACCTTGTGGATGAGAAGGTTCATGCCCGCGCAACAGGCCCCTACTCGCTCATCACGCAGCAGCCTCTCGGCGGCAAGGCGCGATTCGGCGGACAGCGCTTCGGTGAGATGGAAGTCTGGGCGCTTGAGGCGTACGGCGCGGCCTACATCCTGCAGGAGTTGTTGACAGTCAAGTCGGATGACGTGGACGGTCGGACGAAGATCTACGAGTCAATGGTGAAGGGCGAGAACACGCTGGAATCCGGGACACCGGTCTCCTTCAACGTTCTTTGCAACGAAATCCGCGGCTTGTGCTTGAACATGGAATTGGAAGCTCACAAGAACGAGGGCGAGACGGCTCTCCTCGGACTGTGAATCGGGTTTAGCCTGAAAACGAATAGGAATTGAATCCATGAAAGAAGTTTTCAACAAGGTCAATGACTACGCTTCGGTGACGATCCGTATGGCGTCGCCGGCCGACATTCGGAACTGGTCCTTCGGAGAGGTCAAGAAGCCAGAGACCATCAACTATCGGACCTATCGGTCCGAGAAGGATGGCCTCTTCTGCGAGCGGATCTTCGGCCCTGAGAAGGATTGGGAGTGCTCTTGCGGCAAGTACAAGGGCATCAAGCACAAGGGTATCGTCTGCGATCGTTGCGGCGTCAAGGTCACGCACAGTCGCGAGCGTCGCGAGCGCATGGGGCATATCAACCTCGCCTCACCTGTTGCTCACATCTGGTTCTTCAAGGCAATGCCGTCCCGTCTGGGCACATTGCTCGCCATGAAGACTACCGAAGTCGAAAAGGTCATCTATTTCCAGGATTACGTCGTTACCGATCCGGGTAACCCTGAAGAAACGGGCCTTGAGAAGTATCAGCTTCTCGACGAGGAGGCGTATCGGAGTTGCAAGGTTCGCTTCGGCGATCGTTTCACTGCCGAGATGGGCGCTGCGGCGATGAAGAAACTCCTGATGGAGCTCGATCTCGGTCGGATCTCCGAGGAGTTGCGCCAGGAACTCGAAGAGACACGCAGTAAGCAGCGTGCCAAGGACATCATCAAGCGCCTGGGCACTGTGGAGGCGTTGCGTGATTCCAAGAACCGTCCCGAGTGGATGGTGCTCGATGTCATTCCCGTCATTCCGCCGGATCTGCGCCCATTGGTCTTGCTGGAGAGTGGCAACTTCGCCAGCTCTGACTTGAACGACCTCTATCGTCGCCTCATCAACCGCAATAATCGTCTGAAGAAATTCCTCGATCTGAATGCACCAGAAGTCATCATTCGCAATGAAAAGCGGATGTTGCAGCAGTCTGTCGATGCTCTCTTTGACAACGCGCGTTGCCGTCGCAGTGTGTTGGGTTCGAACAACCGTCCCCTGAAGTCACTGACTGACATGATCAAGGGCAAGCAGGGCCGCTTTCGCGAGAACCTGTTGGGTAAGCGCGTCGACTACTCGGCACGTAGCGTCATTGTAGTTGGCCCGGAACTGAAGCTGCACCAATGCGGTCTGCCCAAGAAGATTGCACTCGAACTCTTCCAGCCATTCATCATTCGTCGCCTCAAGGAACTGGGACTGGCTGACACCATTCGCAGTGCCAAGAAGATGCTTGAGCGCAAGGATGACGAGGTGTGGGATATCCTCGAAGAGGTTATCTACGAACACCCTGTGTTGTTGAACCGCGCGCCGACGTTGCACCGAGTTGGTATTCAGGCGTTCGAGCCTGTTCTCATTGAAGGCAACGCCATTCGCCTTCATCCGCTTGTCTGCACCGGCTTCAACGCTGACTTTGATGGCGACCAGATGGCTGTTCACCTGCCACTCAGTTATGAGGCTCAAATTGAGGCCCGTACGTTGATGCTGGCACCGAACAACATTTTCTCGCCGGCAAGTGGTCATGCGATCATTTCGCCGACGCAGGACATTGTCCTCGGCTGTTTCTATCTGACGCTGCACAATCCACACGAGGAGGAACATCCTCGTGCATTCTCTTCGCCCCATGAAGTCATTACTGCCTATAGCGCCGGCAAGTTCCGGACGCACTCGCGGGTTCGTGTGCGCATTCCAGGAGTGAAGGATTTTGTGAATCGCGAGGGCGAACTCAGCGGAACCGACCACATCGTCTCGACGACAGTCGGTCGCATTCTCTTCAATGACATCCTGGACGAGCGCATGCCGTACTACAATGTCGAGATGTCGAAGAAGATGTTGCAGCGCGTCATTGTTGATTGCCACAAACGCCTCGACAAGAAGCCGACTCTTGAGCTCCTTGATGATCTGAAGACTCTGGGTTTCAAATCGTCCACGATGGCCGGCTTGTCGTTCGCCAAGGACGACATGGCAATGCCTGTCCGCAAGGAAGAGATCATTAAGAAGACCGAGGATGAGGTTCTCAAGATTGAGGACAACTTTTCAAAGGGCATCATCACCGATGGTGAACGCTATAATCAGGTCATTGATGCGTGGACTCACACTCGCGAGTTGATCGGTGAAGAGATGATGGCCGCACTGAAGAGTGACTGGGGCGCGGACAACCGCACAGTGAACCCTGTGCACATCATGGCTGCTTCCGGCGCGCGTGGATCGGTTGAGCAGATTCGTCAGCTTGCCGGTATGCGTGGTCTGATGGCCAAGCCAAACGGCAAGATTATTGAATCTCCCATCAAGGCGAACTTCCGAGAGGGTTTGCGCGTCCTGGAGTATTTCTCCTCGACTCACGGTGCACGAAAAGGTCTGGCGGATACCGCGCTCAAGACTGCTGACTCCGGGTATCTTACACGCAAGCTCACCGATGTGACGCAAAACGTTGTCGTTCGCGAGGATGATTGCGGAACGAATCGCGGTGTCGTCAAGGGCGCAGTCTACAAGGGTGAGCACGTCGAGGTTTCCTTGGCTGATAACATCTTTGGCCGCGTTTCGGCGAAGACCATTACGGACGTCATCTCCGACGAAGTCGTGGTCAAGGCCGGTGAGATCATTCATCACAAGGCTGCTGCCAAGATCGAAGAGCTCGGCTACAAGACGGTGAAGGTGCGAATTGCCCTGACCTGTCTGACACCGCGCGGGTGCTGTGTGCGTTGCTACGGAATGGACCTTTCGCGAGGCCGCTTTGTGGAGATTGGCCAGGCCGTCGGCGTCATCGCTGCTCAGTCCATTGGCGAGCCAGGAACGCAGCTCACAATGCGAACGTTCCATATTGGTGGTACAGCAAGCCGCTCTGTGGCTGAGACTCATATTACCTCTCGTAAGAAGGGTCGCGTCGAGTTCCGGAACTTCCGCACAGTGGAAACTACTGACGGTCTGGTCGTGCTGAACCGAAACGGTGAAGTGGCCATCATGGATGATCACGAGCAGGAGCTGGAAAGCTACGCTGTGCCGCTCGGCTCGACGATGCTCGTCGCCGACAGCGACCAGTGCAAGGCGAAGACGAAGATCTGCCAGTGGGATCCTCACAGCATCCCGATTGTTGCTGAGCGCCTCGGCCGTATCCGTTTCGAGGATATCGTCGAGGGCGAGACAATGAAGCGGGAGAAACAGCCCGGTTCAAATGTTCGCCGAGTCGTCATCATGGAACACAAAGGTGACTTGCATCCTCAGATGATTATCGAAGATGAGAACGGCAAACCGATTGGTCTCTATCCTGTTCCTGAGAAGGCGCACATCCTGATCAAGGATGGCAAGAAGGTGAAGGCCGGCGCAATCCTCGCGAAGACACCTCGAGAGGTGTCCGGTACTCAGGATATTACCGGTGGCCTGCCTCGAGTAACTGAGCTGTTCGAAGCCCGCATTCCGAAGGTCCCCTGCGTCATTGCGGAGATCGATGGTGAAGTGGAGCTGGGTGACAAGAAACGCGGCAAACGTGTCATCATCATCAAGGGTGAGGGTGGCGTAGAGAAGGCCCACATGGTGCCTCACTCGAAGCATTTGCGGGTTCACCGAGGTGACTCCGTGAAGGCCGGTGATGCATTGATTGACGGGGCTCCAGTGCCGCATGACATCTTGCGGGTTATCGGCGAGGAGGCGCTTTACAACTACCTCCTCACTGAGATTCAGAGCGTTTACCGTTCACAGGGCGTCCGTATCGATGACAAGCACATTGAAGTGATCGTCTCGCAGATGTTGCGCAAGGTGAAGGTGGAACAGCCAGGGGATACCGAGTTCCTCGCGGGACAGGTGGTTGACCGTCATGCTTTCCACTCGACCAACGAAAAAGTCAAGAGGGCCAAGGGAAAGCCTGCAGAGATGCAACCTCTCCTGTTGGGCATCACCAAGGCTGCGCTTCAGAGTGAGTCGTTTATCTCAGCTGCCAGTTTCCAGGAAACCACGAAGGTCCTCACAGAAGCCGCAATTGGCGGCAGACGAGACCATTTGCGTGGTTTGAAGGAAAACGTCATCCTGGGACACCTGATCCCGGCCGGTACCGGTTTCGGCGAGTACCACGATACCCTCGTCAAGCACAATTTTGAATTTGAGGAGGCAGAGGAGGCTGGTGAGCAGTCTGCTGAGGCCGCTATTTGAGAAATGACTGAAGGATTTGTAGAATCTCGCCCGCTTTGCCACGAGGCTCGGCGGACATTAGCCAAGAACAAGGAGTAGCGTCGGGATGCCGACCATTAATCAACTGGTCCGAAAGGGCCGCAAACGATTCAAGAAGAGGAGTGGATCTCCCTCGCTTGATTTCTGCCCGCAGCGCCGTGGCGTTTGCTTGCAGGTGAAGACACAGACTCCCAAGAAGCCGAACTCGGCTCTTCGGAAGATTGCACGTGTTCGCCTCAGCAGTGGTCGCGAAGTCACCGCATTCATCCCTGGTGAAGGCCATAACCTGCAGGAGCACTCAGTGGTTCTGGTTCGCGGTGGTCGCGTTCGCGACCTCCCAGGTGTTCGCTATCACATCGTTCGAGGTTCCCTTGACTGCGCTGGTGTGCCCTCCGATATGGAAGGCCAACAACGCAAGCGGAACCGCAGTCGCTCCAAGTACGGCACCAAGCGGCCTAAGTAAACCCAATCAGGAGTCTCGCACTCATGCCTCGCAAGTATCAATCAACTGAACGTTTCATGAAGCCCGATCCGAAGTACGGGAGCATGGTCGTTGCAAAATTCATCAACTGCCTCATGCTCGATGGCAAGAAATCGGTGGCCCGTGACGTTTTCTACGACGCCATGGATGTCGTCGCCAAGAAGGTTGCCGACAAGGAGCCGCTCGATGTGTTCCTGAACGCTATTGGCAATCTGCGTCCGGTCATTGAGGTCCGTTCGAAGCGCGTCGGTGGCGCCACCTATCAGGTGCCAATCGAGGTGAGTCGTCGGCGTCAGCAGAGCCTCTCCTTCCGGTGGATGCTGGAGGCTGTGCGAACCAAAAAGGGCAAGCCCATGGCTTTCTTCCTTGCAGAAGAGATCATGGCTGCCGATCGTCGAGAAGGTGCTGCAATGACCAAGCGTGAAAACACGCACAAGATGGCAGACGCCAACAAGATGAACGCACACTTCGCCTGGTGATCTAATCGCCAGACGAGTTTGAGTTACCAGGAACCGCCGACTTCTCGGGTCGAATCCCCGAGGAGTCGGCGTTCTTCTTGAATGCAGGAGTCGGTCTCATGGCCGCCAAACCAAATATCGGTCAGATCCGAAATATCGGGATCATTGCTCATATCGACGCGGGCAAGACGACCGTGACAGAGCGCGTGCTCTACTATGCAGGCAAGGAGAGGACGATTGGTGAGGTGCACGATGGCACCGCCACCATGGACTACCTCGCCGAGGAGCAGGAACGTGGTATCACCATCACCTCTGCCGCGACCAGCGTGGAGTGGCGCGATCACCAGATCAATATCATCGACACACCCGGTCACGTTGATTTTACCGCTGAGGTTCAGCGATCGTTGAGAGTCCTCGATGGTGCTGTCGGCGTGTTCTGCGCAGTGGGCGGTGTGGAGGCCCAGTCGGAGACCGTTTGGCGTCAGGCTGATTCCCACAATGTCCCGCGGCTCGCCTTCGTGAACAAGATGGATCGGGTCGGCGCTGACTTCTTTCGAGTCGTCGATCAGATTCGCGATCGCCTCAAAGCAACCCCTGTGGTGCTTCTCATGCCGATGGGTACTGAGAAGGATTTTGAGGGAGTCATCGATCTCGTCCGAATGGAGGCCATCTATTACGAGGATGAGAGCAAAGGTGCTGATATTCGCCGCGATGTCATACCTGAAGGCTACACCGAGGAAGCAGCCCATCAGCGCGCGACTCTGGAAGAGAGTCTTGCTGAAACGGACGACCGACTGACGGAGCTGTTTCTCACAGACGACACGATTGGGTTCGATGACCTTGTTGGAGGAATACGGGCAGCCACTCTCGCTGGTGATATCGTTCCTGTATTTTGCGGTTCCGCCCTCAAGAACAAGGGTATCCAGCGGTTACTCGACGGAGTCACAGCCTTCCTGCCTTCTCCCCTCGATGTCCCGTCGGCCGTGGGCCTCCACGCTGTGACCGGCAAGGAAATCGAGGTCGGCCCGGATCCAGATGGGCCGCTCGCAGCCATGTGCTTCAAGACTATCGGAGACAAGCACGGCGACCTCAATTTCGTGCGGGTCTACTCCGGTACTCTGGAGCAAGGCAGCCAGGTTCTTAACTCGCGGCTGATGAAAGCAGAACGGATCTCGCGGATGTTTGTGATGCATGCGGACTCCAGAGAAGCCGTTGAAGCTGCCACGCCTGGGAGCATTGTTGCGGTTACAGGGCTCAAGAAGGCCGCAACCGGTGACACACTCGCCACTAAGGCTCAGCCTGTCATGCTGGAGGCACCGACCTTTCCAGAGACAGTCATCAGCATGGCGATCGAACCAAAGACAGCTGCTGACAAAGACAAGCTGTCATTGGCCCTTCAGCAACTGGCCAAAGAGGATCCAACATTCGAGTATCGAACTCACGAAGAGACCGGTCAGCTTCTGGTATTTGGCATGGGCGAATTGCATCTGGAGATCATCAAACACCGCCTGCTTGGCGATTTTCAAGTGGACGTCAATGTTGGTTCACCGAGAGTGGCCTTTCGTCAAACGGTGAAACGCACGGTGGAGGCAGAGCATAAATTCGCGAAGCAGACGGGTGGGCGAGGGCAGTACGGCCACGTCAAGATCAAGGTCGAGCCATCTGAGGAGGAGGCGTTTGTTTTTGAGAATGCGGTTACTCAAGGCGAGATCCCGACGGAGTACTTCGGGCCTGTCGAGAAATCCCTCGAGGAGTCGGCTTTGTCGGGCCACAGGCTTGGCTACAGCATCATTAATCTGAAGGTGACGTTGCTGGGTGGCTCGTTCCACGAGGTTGATTCATCGGACGTCGCATTCGCTCAGGCTGCGTCGATGGCGTTCTTTGATGCCATGGAGATCGAACAGCCCGAGTTGCTTGAACCCTATATGCAGTTGCGAGTGACGGTTCCATCGGAGTTCTTGAGCAACATAATCGGCGACCTCAACGGTCGTCGAGCGGTGATCGAGGAGATCACCTCCACTGAGGAGCCAAATGAAGTCAAGGCGTCGGTTCCGCTCACTGAGATCTTTGGTTATGCTTCCGTGTGCCGCTCACTCAGTCAAGGGCGAGCTGGCTTTTCAATGGAGCCGTTGGAGTACCGTCCAGTGCCAGCGCAGCTGGTAGACAAGCTTGTCTACTGATCTGCGTTTTCTCACTGGAAAGGCTTGTTCGGTTATTTTTTTCAATAGTTACTGACTCGGCGTGCTGGTCGAAAGTACGCACAAAGGATGTAAGTTATGTTTCTGCCATGCTTTATGAGGCAGAGGCACCGCTTATTTCACCCTGTTTGCAATCCGTGAGATGGGGTTTGGATGCGTCTGGAGAGCTGATAGAGTTCTCTCCCTCCGCCCGCCAGCGGTGGTTATAAGACGTAAGTCCTGATTTTACAAGCACTTGCTGACATGAGTTGGCAGGGAAATAGGGGTCGCCTCGAGGCGGTCCTACTTCAGAGTTGAAGGACGGTAAGCACACGATGCACGACAAGATCAAGATTCGGCTGGAAGGTTACGACCACACCGCCATCGACCAGTCCGCAACGGAAATCGTTGAGGTAGCCCGTCGAACCGGTGCTGTCCTTATCGGTCCTGTTCCGCTTCCGACGCGGATTGAGCGCTACACAGTGCTTCGTTCGCCGCACGTGAACAAGAAAGCACGGGAGCAGTTCGAGATTCGCACACACAAACGAGTCATCTACCTCAAAGATCCCACGAAGAAGACAGTGGACGCACTCAGTCGTCTCACTCTTCCAGCCGGGGTTGAGGTGAAGATTCGCGCTTAAGAGTTAAGAGCTCGCTCATCATGGGCGAGCTTATTTGATTGGTGCCGACTGAGGTCGGCAAGCCCGAGAAAATTGTCATGTCGAAATTCATTTTGGGCCGCAAAGGACCGATGACGCAGATGTTCACCGAAGACGGTGTGTGCATCCCCGTTACCCTTATTGAGGCAGGACCCTGCTGGGTCACAGCGCTGAAGACCAAGGAAGCCGACGGCTACGATGCCGTTCAGTTGGGATTCGAGGTTGTGCGTGAGAAGGTTGTTTCCAAGCCTTGCTTGGGACATCTCGCCAAGGCTGGTGTTCAGCCTCTGCGTTTCCTTCGGGAGATGCGCCTGGCCGGCCCTTCTGACGGTTACGAAGTGGGCGGCGAAGTCAAGGCCGACTCCTTCGAGGCAGGCGACATGGTCGACATCGTCGGCACCTCCAAGGGACGAGGTTTCGCTGGCGTTATGAAGCGCTACAACTTCGCCGGTGGCCGCATGACTCACGGTGGAATGGCCCGCCGTCGCCCCGGTGCGATTGGTCAGTGCGCCTATCCAGGCAAGGTCTTCAAGGGCAAGCGCATGGCCGGCCACTACGGCAATGCTCGCCATACCACTAAGAACCTCGAAATCGTCGGAGTTGACGTTGAGAGGAATGTCCTCATGGTTCGGGGTGCTGTTCCCGGAACGCGAGGCGGTTTCGTCTACATCCGTCAGGCCAAGTCCGGTCCCGCACGCGCGGCATCGGCCAAGTAGGAATCAAGAGCAGATGGAAGCCAATACACTCAAAGCAGGCAAGGTCGCCTCAGCGGAGTTTGAGACCGATTTTCTCGGTACTCAAGTCCGTGGGCGCTTGCTGCGTCACGCCGTGCAGATGTACGAATGCAATCAGCGCTCGGGCACCCACAAGACTAAGAGTCGTGGTGAGTTGTCCTTTCGCAAGAGTGCATTGTTTCGCCAAAAGGGCTCGGGACGCGCGCGCGTCCGCCACCCGCAGGCGACTCAGTGTCGTTCCGGCGGCGTGCCCCATGGACCGAAGCCCCGTGACTACAGCTACACCATGCCCCGCCGCGCTCTTCAGGAAGCCAAGCTCTCCGCTTTGCTTTCAAAATTCCGTGATGGCGAGGTGACAGTTGCCGACACTGTTTCGATGGCCGCCGCCAGGACTCGGGACCTTGCGAACACATTGAAGACGCTGGGCTACGAGAAGAGCTGCCTCATCGTGAATCACGAGCGTAGTGAAGGGCTTGAGCGTTCTTCAAACAACCTTCGTCGGATTGAGGTCGTTCAGGTCAGTGAGGTCAACGCCTACAACCTGCTCTTCTACAAGAACCTGATCATCACTGAGGAGGCGCTCAATGAACTGCGTCCCGACAGCGACGATGGAGACGATTCATGAGCCGCAGTCTTTATGAAGTCATCCGACGTCCCATCATGTCGGAAAAGAACATGCATCGGGTTGATGTCCGTAACCAGTACACCTTCGAGGTGGCAGCTGATGCCAATAAGGTGGAGATCCGCAATGCTGTCGAGGCTCTCTTCAAGGTGAGAGTTGTCCGAGTCAATACGTTGAACTCGTTCGGCAAGCGGAAGCGTCACGGCGCGCATTTCCACATCGCAGGCGCCATCAAGAAGGCCATCATCACTCTCGCTGAGGGTGACAAGATTGAGATTATTTAGGACCCAGCACCCCAACGGGTGCCAGATGAGAAACAGGGAGTAAAGTCATGGCCATTCGGCGCTTCAAGCCGACTTCACCGGGACGGCGGCACGGTTCAGTGCTCGATTTCCGTGCGGAGTTGACCACAGACACCCCAGAGAAGTCACTGCTCGAGCCGATCAAAAAGACCGGCGGCCGCAACAGCTACGGACGAATGACCGTTCGTCGTCGTGGTGGAGGAGCCAAGCGACACTACCGTCGCATCGACTTCAAACGGAACAAAGAGGGCATTCCAGCCAAGGTGAAGACGATCGAATACGATCCGAATCGCTCCGCGAATATTGCGCTCATCTGTTATGCCGACGGGCTCAAGGCCTATATTCTTGCGCCAAAGGGCCTCGAGGTGGATCAGGTCATCATGAATGGACCGGAAGCCGAGCCGAAGACGGGCAACTCCATGCGGTTGGAGGACATCCCGATTGGTCTCGATATCCATGCCATCGAGTTGACACCAGGCAAGGGCGCTCAAATCGCTCGTTCAGCCGGTAACGGCGCGCGCCTCATGGCGAAGGAAGGCAGCCACGCAGCTGTCATTATGCCGTCCGGTGAGATGCGCAAGATTCACTTGCAGTGTCGTGCCACCATCGGCGTTGTCGGCAATGCCGATCACCAACACATTTCCTGGGGCAAGGCCGGTCGAATCCGACACAAGGGTCGTCGTCCCAAGGTTCGCGGTACCGCACAGAACCCGATCGCTCACCCGATGGGTGGTGGTGAAGGTCGTAGCGCAGGTGGCCGCCATCCTTGCTCGCCCACAGGCGTGCTTGCCAAGGGCGGCAACACTCGTAAGCGCAACAAAGCCAGTAACAAGTTCATCATCCGCAAGCGGAAGAAGTAACGGAGCTCTGATCGAATGAGTCGTTCAACAAAAAAAGGCCCCTACGTCGATGCCAAGCTGCTCGCAAAAGTTGCAGCGCAAGAGGCCAAGGGGACCCACGAACCTATCAAGACCTGGGCACGTTCCTGCACCATCATTCCTGACTTTGTTCAGCACACGTTCATGGTGCACAACGGACGGACTCACATGAAGGTCTTCGTTACCGAAGACATGGTGGGGCACAAGCTGGGCGAGTTTTCGCCGACGCGGACGTATCGCGGTCATGGGAAGGACAGAAAGTAGGAGCGCCCTGAGGCGCATCCGGAGACATTGAGCCATGAGCTTTAAGGCAAGTCACAAACACGCACCGATCTCGGCCAGGAAGGCGCGATTGGTAATGGACATGGTCAGGGGGCTTCCCGTTGACCAGGCGCTCGATGCGTTGCGTACAACGCACCGTCGTGCAGCACCGATGATCACAAAGGTTATCCGCTCGGCGGTTGCCAATGCAGAGCAACTTCAGGCCGTCGGCTCCGAGATGCTCTTCATCGAGATGGGGGTCATCAATGAAGGGCCTCTCAAGCAGGGCCGCCTTCGTTGGCGTCCGGGTGCACAGGGGCGGGCCAAGCCCTACCGCAAGCGGACCAGCCACATCGAGGTGATGCTTGGAGTGCTTGAGAATGCTCCGAAGCCGCGTCGTGCAAAAGCACCTTCGCAACCGACAGCAACTCCAGACGCTGAGGTCGTCGAAGAGGTGGCAGCACCGGCTGAAGAGGCTGAGGTTGAGGTCGTGGACGCGGCAGTTGAGGAAGTCGTTGAGACTCCTGATGCCGAGGTTGAAGCGGCCCCGGAAGCAGCTACAGAGGATACAGCGGTCGAGGCCGATGCCGAAACCGACGAGAATGCAGACACGCCCGAGGATTCGTCGACCGACGAACCGCGGGAGTCAAAGGACTAGACGGAACGCGTCGCCTTACGGTGACAAGGAGACAACATGGGTCAGAAAATCCATCCAACCGGTTTTAGAATGGGAATCACTCTTCCTTGGAGCAGCCGCTGGGCTGCATCTAAGAAGGACTTCCCCCGTATGATCCAGGAAGATGCCACGATTCGTCGTTTCATCGGACGTGAATACGACTACGCCGGCATTGCAAAGATCGACATTGAGCGCTCGGGCGAAGAGACAACAGTCATCATCGCAACCGCGAGGCCCGGCTTGCTGGTCGGTCGCAAGGGCAAGAAGCTCGATGAGATGACTGAGGGGCTGAACAAGCGTCTCGGCGATACGGGTACTCGTCTCAAGATCACTATCACTGAGGTGAGCCGACCTGAATTGGACGCCAATATCGTGGCCCAGAATATTCGTGAGCAACTGGAAAAGCGCATGCCTTTCCGACGCGTGCTCAAGAAGACGATGGCCCTCTCCATCACCGCTGGTGCTCGAGGCATCAAGGTGCGTCTGGCTGGTCGTCTGGGTGGTGCTGAAATGGCTCGAGTTCAGAACTCGACACTTGGTCGCGTCCCACTCACTACTTTGGATGCTGATATTGATTACTGCTTCACTGAGGCCTGCACCACCTACGGGCAGATCGGCGTGAAGGTGTGGATCAATCGCGGCACCTTCAAACATCGGCAACCGAAGTCGGCTGCTTCAAGGGCTTAAGAAACAAGGAGACTCGTCATGGCACTGATGCCCAAGAGAGTCAAGTATCGAAAACAACAGCGAGGCCGTCTGAAGGGCAACGCAACACGGGGCAACTCGGTTGCGTTCGGAGAGTACGGACTTCAGGTTCTTGAGCCTGGGTTCATCACTTCTCGCCAGATTGAGGCTGGTCGTATTGCCGCCAACCAGATCGTTCGTGGTGTTGGTCGTCTGTGGATTCGAATCTTTCCACACAAGCCTATGACGTCGACCCCACTCGAAACACGAATGGGTAAGGGTAAGGGTGAAATTGACTACTGGTGCGCCCCCGTCAAGCCAGGAACCATCCTCTACGAAGTTGGTGGTGTGGATGAAGAAACAGCCAAGTCATCATTGGCAAGGGCATGTCACAAGATGCCTTTGAAGTGCCGGATGGTGAAGAGGAGGATCAAGGTATGACCATTGATGAGATTCGCGGAAAGGACGACGCCGACCTCGGAGTCATTCTTGAGCGCACACGTCGCGAACAGTTTGACCTTCGCTTCAAGTCAGCCACGGGCGAGGTTGAGAACCCAGGTGAGTTGCGTGATTCCCGGAGGACAGTTGCTCGCATCCTGACAGTGTTGAAGGAACGAGAAGCACGTATTCGCGGCGCGCAGCCGCACGAGGATTGATCGATGAGCGAAGAACGAAACACACGAAAAATAGTCGTTGGTGTGGTCACCAGCGACAAGATGCACCAGACGATTGCTGTGACAGGCGAGCGCAAGGTAAAGCATTCACGGTTTGGGAAGTACGTTAAGCGCTTCTCGAAGTTCAAGGCTCACGATGAAGAAAACGTTGCACGTACGGGTGATGTTGTCGAGCTGATGGAATGCCGCCCCATGTCGAAGACCAAGCACTTTCGGTTGCTACGAGTCATTCGTCATGGCAAGGGTCATGCGCCTGTTATTGAGGAAGGAATCGACTCATGATTCAGATGCAGACAAAGTTGGATGTAGCTGACAATACAGGTGCCAAATCAATCATGTGCATCAAGGTGTTGGGCGGCTCGCGTCGGCGCTATGCGCATGTGGGCGACATCATCCGCGGAACAGTCAAGCAGGCGTTGCCAGGCAGCGCCGTCAAGAAGGGCGACCTCGTTCGGGCCGTCATCGTTCGTTCAGCTCATCCAGTCCGCAGGGACGATGGGTCGTACGTCCGCTTCGATAAGAACGCGTGCGTGATCATCGACGATGACAGCAACCCAAGGGGGACACGCATCTTTGGTGCGGTTGCCCGAGAACTGCGCTCAAAGGATTTCATGAAGATCGTCTCGTTGGCCTCGGAAGTGGTCTGACGAGAGGGGAGTAAGCACAAAGCTATGGCAAGAAGAATACGCACAGACGACCTTGTGGTCGTAATCGCCGGGAAAGACAAGGGCAAGCAGGGTCGCGTCCTGCGTGTGATGCACGACGACAACCGAGCGGTTGTTGAGGGCGTCAACATGCAGACCAAACACCTTCGCAATAACCCTCAAAACCCAGCTGCCGGTGGTCGCGTTGAACGCGAAGCACCTATCCATATCTCCAACCTCATGCCTTGGTCCGAAGAGGACAAGAAGGGCGTTCGCGTTGGATTCGACTTTGACAAAGACGGTAAGAAGTTCCGCGTTTGCCGCCCGTCCGGCAAGCCGCTCAACACAGGCACTCCCGCCAAGGCTGAAGCTGAGAAGAAGGGTGACGCCTAAGAGGCATTAGTACGATGACTGAAACAGCAGAAAAAATCACACCGCGCCTTCTCGAGAAGTACAACTCTGAGGTGGCACCGGCCATGGCCAAGCAGTTCAAACTCGCCAATGTGCATCAGCTGCCTCGGTTGCAGAAGATCGTGGTGAGTATGGGCGTCGGTCAGGCTATTGAGAACAAGAAGCGGCTCGATGCCGCAGCGCGTGACATGACCATTGTGACCGGCCAGAAAGCACAAATCCGTCGGGCAAAGCGCTCGGTGGCTTCGTTCCATCTTCGCGAAGGGATGCCGATCGGTTGTCGCGTCACTCTTCGAGGCGCTCGCATGTACGAGTTCCTTGATCGATTGGTTGCGCTGGTGATGCCCCGAATCCGAGATTTCCGAGGTATTCGAGGCAAGGGCTTTGATGGCCGCGGCAACTTTTCCATGGGACTGACTGATCAGATGGTCTTTCCCGAAATTGAATTTGACAAGGTCGAGTGGCAGCAGGGGATGAATATCACCTGTGTCGTCGACGGTGGCAGCGACGAGATGTCCAAAGCGATGTTGCTGGCCCTTGGTGTTCCGTTCCGAAAGGATGATTGAGCAAAGTTATGGCAAAAACCGCACTAATTGAGAAGTGTAAGCGCAAGCCCAAGTTTAAGACGCGTGGCTACAGCCGCTGCAACCTTTGTGGACGCCCCCGTGCGTACTACCGCAAGTTTGGCGTGTGCCGTATCTGCTTGCGCAACCTGGCCCATCAGGGTGCCATTCCTGGACTCATGAAGGCGAGCTGGTAGCTGTGCCTTTTGTAAAGACAACGATGTGTCTCCTGGTGAACCAGGAGCACGGGAAAAGCGAGGAACTCTAATATGAGTATGACAGATCCGATTGCCGACATGCTGACCCGCATTCGCAATGCGAATGCCATCCACCGTGACAAGGTGGATGTGCCGCTCAGTCAGGTCAAGCTCGGTATCGCAGAAGTGCTGAAGCGCAGTGGTTACATCAATGATTTCAAGGTTATCGAGGGTGAGCCCAAGGATCGTAAGATCCGTATCACTCTTCGCTACGGCCCGGATGGTGAATTCGTCATCAATGAAATCAGGCGCTTCAGCAAGCCAGGAAGACGCGTCTACGGAGGCGTCAAGGAGCTGCCCCGTGTCCTTGATGGACTGGGCATCTGCATCTTGAGTACGTCCCAGGGAATCATGAACGATAGCGAGGCTCGGTCTGCCAATATGGGCGGCGAGTTCCTGGCGACCGTTTGGTAACAACGAGCGAGTAAACAGATGTCGCGAATTGGAAAACAACCCATCACACTGCCCGACGGGGTGACGGCTTCGGTCAACGCCGATGTCATCACCGTAAAGGGTAAGAATGGCGAATTGAGTCAGAGCTTTGATGCAATGGCGGTAACGATTGAAGTTGCCGACGGAGCGGTGAACCTGACCAACAACAATGATCGGGTCAAGGCTTATCGTGCAAAGCATGGTCTTTACCGATCGCTGATCGCCAACATGGTCACGGGCTGCTCGATTGGCTTTAAGCGTGAGCTTGAAATCAATGGGGTCGGCTATCAGGCCAAGGTCAGCAACAACAAGTTGGATTTGGCCATCGGTTTTTGCCACCCGGTCTTCATGGATATGCCTGAGGGCGTCACCATTGAGGCTCCCAGCGCGACGCGCCTGGTAATCTCCGGGCCTGATAAGCAGGCGGTCGGTCAAGTTGCAGCAAACATCCGTCGGATTCGTCCGCCGGAGCCCTATAAGGGCAAGGGTATCAAGTACAACGATGAAGTCATCGTGCGTAAGGCCGGCAAGGCCGTCGGCGCAGGATAAAGGGAAGTAGCATGGCTAATAGGATTACGCTCAAACGACGACGTCAACGCAGACGCAAGATGTCTGTGCGGCGACATGTGTATGGAACAGCTGAGCGTCCACGCTTGGCGATCTTCCGTTCCGCACGTCACATCTACGCACAGATCATTGACGACGCAGCTGGCCGAACGCTCGCAGCGAGCTCCACAATGGACAAGGGCATCCGTGGCGACCTCAAGCAGGGTGGCAATTGTGCTGCAGCTGTTGTGGTGGGCACTGATGTTGCAACGAAGGCTTTGGCGGCAGGCGTTTCGCAGGTTGTCTTTGACCGAGGTGGGTTTCACTACCACGGTCGTTTGAAGTCTCTGGCGGACGCCGCTCGAGAGAAGGGACTGAAGTTCTAATGGCTGAACAACGCAGACAAGGTGGACGTCGAGGAACGCGCCGCGAGACAAAAGAACGCGACGAGTTTCGTGACCCGGTCGTCGTCAAGATCAACCGTTGCGCAGCAGTTGTGAAGGGTGGACGTCGGTTCAGCTTCTCAGCTCTCGTCGTGGTTGGAGATGGCAAGGGGCGTGTTGGTGTCGGCTTTGGCAAGGCCAAGGAAGTCGCTGGTGCGGTAGAGAAGGGCACCAAGGAAGCCAAACAGAACGTTGTCCGCGTTTCGGTTGTGGGGGGCACTATCCCTCACGGCATCCTGGGGGCCTTTGGCGCCTCGCGCATCAAGATGCGTCCGGCGCAGAAGGGGCGAGGCGTTATTGCCTGTGCCGCAGTTCGTGCCGTTGTGGAAAGCGCAGGCATCAAGGACGTCGTGACAAAGTCCCTGGGAAGTAATAATCCTCTCAACCTCGTGAAGGCCACCCTGAGGGGGCTGCAGTCCGGACGGACTCGCGAACAGGTTGAGGCGTTGCGTGGAGTGAAGCTCTCATGAATCTCGCAGATCTAAAACTGATTCCGATGAACCGCAAGAAGCGGAAGCGCATCGGGCGTGGTCCTGCAAGTGGGCAGGGCAAGACAGCGGGGCGTGGTGAGAACGGACAGAAGTCGCGTTCGGGCTACAGCCGTCGCATGGGATTCGAGGGTGGCCAGATGCCGCTTTATCGTCGTCTCCCGAAGAAGGGGTTCACGAATTACCTCTTCCGCGTCGACTACGCCATTGTGAACACCGGACAGCTGAACGATTTTGAAGCGGGCAGCACCGTTGATGTCGACATCCTCAAAAGCGCAGGGCTGGTCAAGCAGCGCGCAACTCTGGTGAAGGTCCTCGGCAAGGGTTCGTTGACCACAAAGTTGACTATCAAGGCGCATGCCTTCAGCGCGTCAGCCCGACAACAGATTGACGCATCAGGTGGCACCGTTGAGGAGATCGCCAAAAAATGAGCAATGGCTCCGCCCTCGTCAGCATCTTCAGGATCCCGGATCTCCGGAAGAAGATCTTCATCACGTTGTCGCTGTTGTTTGTCTACCGCATTGGATTCCATATACCGTTGCCTGGCGTGGATTACCGCGTTTTGCAGGGGATTTCATCTCGGTCTGCCGGCAATGACATCCTTGGTTTGATGAACGTGCTGTCAGGCGGCAATATGCAGTTGCCGTTACTCTTCTCCTTGGGCATCCTCCCCTACATCTCGTCCTCCATTATCTTCAGTCTTCTTGTGAAGGTCATCCCCCGATTGGAGGAGCTTTCCAAGGAAGGGCCCGCCGGCCAAAAGAAGATCAATCAACTGACTCGCTTGATGACAGTGCCTCTTTGCATGGTTCAGGGAACCATTCTTGTGAGATCCGTTTTCACGGGAAGTGGACCGATTGCAGGGCAGGAGGGTGTAGTAGCACCCTTGATCCCAGGGCTGGAGGCAGGCTTTATGGCCTCGTTCGGCATGGGAGCCATGCTGGTGCTGGGAATGACGGCTGGAACGCTCTTTATCATGTGGCTCGGCGAGCAAATCACAGAGCACGGTATCGGCAATGGCGCTTCGCTGATTATCATGGCTGGTATTCTGGCGGGTATGCCGGCAGCCTTCAGCCGCGTCGTGACACAAGCGATCGACGACCGCAGTTATGTACTGGTAGCGGCCGTTCTGGTTCTTTCCTATATCGGTGTTGTCATGGGTATTGTCATGATCACCAAGGGGCAGAGACGCATACCGATACAACAGGCGAAGCTCATGAAGGGTCGCAAGATGTACGGTGGCTCGAAGCACTACTTGCCGATCAAGGTGAACATGGCGAACGTCATGCCGGTCATCTTTGCGTCGTCCTTGCTCATGTTCCCCAACCTGATCGCCCGCGCATTTCCGGGTGGTGGATCGATTCTTGCGTTCGGCGGGTGGTGGCATACGACGCTGTTCATTGGGCTGATCTTTTTCTTCAGCTTCTTCTGGACATCGATGATGTTCCAGCCAACTGAGATGGCGAACAACCTGAAGGAGTATGGCTCCTTTATTCCGGGCATTCGTCCGGGCCGAAAGACGGCTGAATTCCTTGAACGTGTGATGACGCGAATCACATTGGTCGGCGGGGCCTTTCTTGCTGTCATTGCCATCATACCGACATTGGTGGCAGACATGCTCAAGGTTGATCCTGGAACAGCCAGCTTCCTCGGCGGTACAGGTGTGCTGATTATCGTGGGTGTGGCCCTCGATATCGTCGACAAGCTGAACTCGCATCTGCTCGAACGCAATTATGACGGTTTCATGAGTAGTGGCTCCGCGAAACGTGGCAGGCGTTGAGGGAATAAGGATTCGGACCTGATGAATTTGATTTTTCTCGGACCCCCAGGTGCAGGTAAGGGTACTCAGGCTCAGCGCCTGACCGCTGCCCGAGGTTGCTCGCATATCTCCACTGGAGATGTGTTGCGCGCCGCCCGCATTGAGGGAACCGAGTTGGGAAAGCAAGCCGAGATCTTCATGGACAGAGGCGAGCTTGTCCCGGATGATCTGATGTGTGCTGCCGTAGCAGAGCATCTTGCGCGGTCAGAAAATCAGAATGGTTGGATACTGGATGGATTTCCTCGCACGCTGAAACAGGCATCGGTCGCCTTGGCCACTTTCAGTGGACTTGGAATGCACCTAAATGCCTGTGTCTTGTTTGAGTTGGACGAAGAGACGCTGGTTAGCCGTATCTCCGGCAGGCTCAACTGTCAGGAATGCGGAAGGATCTTTCATGAGTCGTTTTTTCCCCCGAAGAAGGCGGGGAAATGCGATTCTTGTGGTGGAGTGCTCTTTCAACGTCAGGATGACACGAAAGAGACAGCACGTCATAGAATCACGATCTATCGGGCTCAAACGGAGCCGTTGATTGCGTTCTTTGATGAAAAGGACCTCGTGGTTCGAGTGGACACGACTGGTACACAAGATGAGGTTTACGCAAGGGTTGAGTCAGCCTTGTCTGATTTGTAGAATTCGCGGCTCGAAAACGGCGTGATTGGGACATGATCAGTTACAAATCCCGACGCGAAATTGAGCTGATGTGGCACGCAGGGCAGGTCCTTGCGCGCTTGTTTGACAAGATAGAACCTGCTGTCAAAGCAGGGGTTACG
>PVBE012042733.1_pt1 | contig 22086 bp, 24 predicted proteins | sample 1631181 | NCBI WGS metagenome assembly PVBE01 (sample SAMN08397723, study PRJNA350692) | Marine metagenome, whole genome shotgun sequencing project. | isolation source: water | place: Pacific Ocean | collected 2012-04 | reverse complement strand
CCCAGCCCATTAAAGGACTTATGTTTTTATCTAAGGTCTCAAACTCTAGAAGCCAATTCTTTGAATTTCTCTTGCCTGACTGCATTGCAGTTTTCGTAGGTTTATATATCTTAGCTTTTTTCATAAATATTGATGGTCGGGGCGGCAGGATTTGAACCTGCGACCCTCTGGTCCCAAACCAGATGCGCTACCAGGCTGCGCTACGCCCCGATCACGAGATTTTATAGGACAAAAATTCATAACTTTCAATGAAGTTAATAGTTAACAGGTAGTTTCTTTTATACTACCAAATATCAATTAACTATGTTTTTATATGGCATGGGTAAAGTAGTTGAAATTGGCATAACTGATACTAAGGGAAGTCGAATCAATAAAGTTAGTGAAGTGGAAGCTTTTAAAGGAAAGGGTCTTTTAAATGATAGAAAGTTCAAGGAAAATAATCATAAAAAATCTCAAATTACACTTATAGAAATTGAAAATATTGACCATTTTAACAAGATTTCAAATACAAATATACCTGCAATAGATTTCAGACGAAATATTATTACAGAAAACATTAGACTTAATGAACTTGTTGGTAAAGAATTTTTCATTGGAAATGTAAAGCTTAAAGCTCACGACCTATGCAGGCCTTGCAAATATTTACAAGAAAAACTTAAACTAGATAACTTTATTAAAGAATTTTTACACACAGGTGGAATACGCTGTGAAATTTTAACCGATGGTAAAATTAATGTTGGTGATAGTGTAAAATAAAATTATGATTAATTATATTACAGCACCTTTCAAATGGTTTTTTAAATTAGAAGCTGCTAGCGGACTAATTTTATTACTAGCTGCTATTGTCGCTCTACTCTTAAGTAATACAAATTTTAGTGATCTCTATTTTAAAATATTAAATACTCACCTATTAATCGGTACAGATAGTTTTGGTTTAGATCTAAGTATTTTACATTGGATTAATGATGCATTAATGGCGATCTTTTTTTTTATTGTCACATTAGAAATAAAAAGGGAATTTATTCATGGTGAGCTTGCAAAACCCAAGCAGGCTCTTCTTCCAATTATTGGTGCGGTTGGTGGCATGGCTGTTCCTGCATTAATTTATGTATTTATAAACTTTGAAACTGGCTATACTTTAAGAGGTTGGGCTATACCATCTGCTACTGATATTGCTTTTTCAATTGGTGTTCTTTCGCTTCTCGGTTCTAGAGTTCCAATATCATTAAAAGTTTTTCTAGTTGCTCTTGCGATTATCGATGATTTAGGAGCTATAATAATTATTGCATTTTTTTATTCAAGCGAGCTTCAGTATACATATCTTTTACTTATGTTTGCTACTTTTCATTATTTTGATAATTTTAAACAAGATTGGTGTTAAAAAATTTGTTCCTTTCCTCTTTTTTGGTCTTCTATTATGGTATTTTACTCATGGATCAGGAATACACTCAACAATATCCGGAGTTTTGTTAGCATCAACTATACCTCACAAACAAAAAGAAAAGGATTTTTCATTATTGTTAAAATTAGAACATTTATTATCTCCTTATGTAGCTTTTGGTATCATGCCATTATTTGCCTTGGCTAATGCCGGTGTTGATTTAAAAGGTATTTCTTTCAACTCACTACTCGCTCCAGTCCCGTTAGGAATATTATGTGGTTTATTTTTTGGAAAACAAATAGGTGTATTTTTATTTTCATTTATATCTGTAAAATTAAAATTTGCTGAAATGCCTTCTAATTCAAATTGGCTAAAATTTTATGGAGTTGGAATTCTTACTGGAATAGGATTTACAATGAGTTTATTTGTGGGAAATTTAGCATTTGTTGATTTGGCAAATGAAATGGATGGTGTAAAAATTGGTGTTTTAAGTGGGTCATTTTTGTCAGCAACAGTGGGCTACTTTATGTTATTGATTGTCACTCGAAAAAGACAATAAACTTAAAAATGTTAAAAAAAATTAAATATTTATTATTAATAATGATTACATCTTTTTTTACTACTGGGGTATCTGGTGACTATAATAAACTTGCGTACGATTTTAATTTTAATGATCTGGACGGCAGTTTACTAAAATTATCAGAATATAAAGACAAAGTAATTGTTGTGATAAATGTTGCAAGTCAATGCGGTTTTACTAAACAATATGAAGATATGCAAAAAATTTGGGACAGATATCAAAGCAAAGGTATTATTATTCTAGGTGTTCCCTCAAATGATTTTGGAAATCAAGAACCTGGCTCAAGTAAAGATATTAAAAATTTTTGCGAAGCCAAGTTTGGTATAACTTTTCCCATGACAGAAAAGGTTGTTGTTAAAGGGGAAAATGCACATCCATTCTATAAATGGGCAAAAGAGAACCATGGAAAATCAGCTATTCCGAAGTGGAATTTTCATAAAATTATTATTGGGAAAGATGGAAAAGTTTTTGATACTTTTGCCTCAATTACTAACCCATCATCAAGAAAATTTATTATTTCTATGGAAAAAGCTTTAAATTAATATCTTTAACTATTAATTAAAAAGTTTTTAACATATTTTCTTAAATCAATTTTACCAAAATATTTATAAACTTTATTAGATAAATTTATGCTAGTTAAAGCAGAAGCATATCTTTCCCCGGGTCTTCTTGGTAAATATTTTATTTTTGTTTTGAACATTCTAGCTATATCCAAAATTGAATAACTTTTGTGATGAGCTATACTGTAATGTCTACATAAGTTTTTTTTCCAAGCTATGTAACAAGTTTCGACTGTATCAGAAATATGCGTAAATCTTCTAGTTTGTGTCCCAGGCTTAACAATAGGTAAAGATTTTTTCATTCTATAATGATTTTCGAAAATTCCAATTACTGTAGCCATCTCCCCTTTGCATATTTGGTGCGGTCCGTATACATTATAAAAATAGATCACTTCATATTTAAAATTAAACCACTTTTTTAAATTCTCTAGCATTTCTAAATTTTTTGCCTTAGTAAATGAATAAGGAGATAAATTTTTATCTCTACCTTTATTCCCTAACGACGCAGAGGTTGCGGAGTAAATAAGTTTGATTTTATTTTTTAAACAATAGTTAAAGACTTCATTAGATCCTATTGAATTTGAATTAATACAATCATTCATTTTAATAAAACTCTGGTAAATTCTTGCAAATTCTCCGAAATGAAAAATTGAATTTATGCTTTTAGGCTTATTGAGAATTTTAGAAATATCTTTGGTGTCCCCATTTATGTATCTAACTCTTTTGTTTTTAATATGATTTTTTTTCGACCCAGAAGAATAATTGTCAATGCTAAAGATTTTAAATTTAGTTCTCTTTAAAAATAAATTTATTAAGTTTGTTCCAACAAATCCAGCTCCACCAGTAATAATAATTTTATTTTTTTTCATATTATAAATTTATGGTAAGACCATCATATGCTGGAAGAATGTTTTTTGGTAATCTTTTTAACAAGAGATTATAATCTAAATCTTGATGCAAATTTGTAAGTATGGTTTTTTTAGGCTTGAGCTTTTCATGGACAAATAGAGCCTCCTCAAGATTAAAATGAGTTATGTGTTTCTTGATTCTAAAACAGTCCAATATCAAGTAATTGAGATTTTTAAGTTTTTTTACATTCACAATTGACAAATCGTTTATATCGCTAATATAAGCCGTTTTTTCAAAAATATATACAATGGTATTGGTTGCCCCGTGTTTTGCAGAAAAAGTTTGAAAACTAACTTTATTATTGTTTTTGCCTAAAGAAAATTTTTCTTTGACCAAATTAGGTTTAATAATAGCTGGGTAATAAGAATCAGTTGTTTTAAAGAGAAATTTATATGTGTTAGTAAGATGTTTGATAGTTTTTTTATTTCCATAAATATTTATTTTCTTTTTTGTTTTCCAATAAAATGGTCTGAGTTCAAAAAGTCCATTGGTTTGATCTGAATGTTCGTGGCTAAACACAACAAAGGATATGTTTTTGATTTTATTAGATATCAACTGTTCTTTTATATCAGGAGATGTATCAATAAGAATATTATTGCTTCCTTTTACAATAATTGCAGAGCATCTCGTTCTTATATTTTTTCTATTTCTCTTACACTGTCCCCAAAAACCATCAATTCTTGGTGTTCCTATCGAACTTCCGCACCCTAATATGATTAATTTTTTTTTCATTTTATTTTAAATTAAAGAGTTTTTTAAAATTATTAGTTGTATATTTCATAACAGTTTCTATTGAAAGTTTTTTAATCTCGGACAATTTTTTGACTGTATGAATAATATAAGAAGGTTCATTAGTTTTTCCCCTATTTGGAATTGGAGTTAAGTAAGGAGAATCTGTTTCTACCAGCAATTTTTCAATTGGAATTGTAGACACAGTATTTATAAGTTCACTTGAATTCTTGAATGTAATTATTCCACTAACTGATATATAACAACCAATATCTAAAAGCTTTCTAGCAAAATCTTTAGAGCCAGTAAAACAATGCATTAATACTTTCAAATCTTTATTATCTCTTTTCTCATTCTGCAAAATGTCGTATGTTTCTTTTTCAGCATTCCTTGAGTGTACTATAAGCGGAATATTCAACTCTGACGACGCTTTAATGTGTTCGATAAAAATTTTCTTTTGAATCTCTTTATCGCTGTAATTATAATAAAAATCTAAACCGGTCTCACCTATTCCAACAACCTTTCTATTTTTTCTTTTAATATCTAAAATAAATTTAGAATCGATTTTAGAAAAATTTTTACATTCATGAGGATGAATACCAAAAGTTCCATGAATATTTTTATATTTTTTTATGATAGTTTTAATTCTTTTAAAACTATCTAATGTGGTGCATATAGTAAGCAAATATTCAACTTTATTCTTCTTTGCTCTTTCAATTACTTTATCTAACTGATCGTAAAGATTTGAATAGTCCAGATGACAATGAGAATCAGCAATCATTATGTATATTTTTTAAAAAGGATGCTCAATTCTTTTATTTTAATTTCTTCATCGAAGATGTTTTTTCCGTTCAAAAAATTATTATTTACTAAATTATTTTTAATATTTAAAGCATGCAAAACTTTTAATGTAGTTTTTGGCATTAATGGATTTAACAAAATAGAGATCTTTGCTATTTGATCAAGCGCTAAATATAATATGTTATTCATTTGAGGAACATCAGTTTTTTTAAGTTTCCAAGGTTCCTCATCATTAATATATTTATTTGTTAAAAAGCTAATTTTTAAAACTGATTTGATATAATTATTTAAATTTTGGTTATCCATGTCGTCTCTTAGATTATTCATTAAATCATTGGTTTTTGTTATTAATTCTTGATCAGACTTGGAATTTTTTTTGGCTTTTTTCACCTTACTATTGCAATTGTTCTTAATAAAAGTAAAAACTCTTTGACATAAATTTCCATAATTATTTGCCAGATCGCTATTAATGCAAGTTTGTAAATTTTTTAAAGAAATGCTTCCATCGCTTCCATGAGAAACTTCTTTCATCAAGTAATATCTCAATTCATCAATTCCATAATTATCTATTATTTCTAAAGGATCTAGAATGTTTCCCTTGGATTTAGACATTTTCTCATCATCTGAAAGTATCCAACCATGACTAAAAATTCTTCTGGGAGGTTCTATATTTGCGGCTAATAAAAAAGCTGGCCAATAGATAGCATGAAATCTTAATATATCTTTGCCAATAACATGTAATGAAGCTGGCCAAAAATTTTTAAAAAGTTTATCACTAGTATTTGGGTAGTTTAATGCGCTTAGATAATTAGTTAATGCATCTAGCCAGACATAAATAATATGATCATTTTTTTCTGGAACTTTTATTCCCCATGAAAATGATGTTCTACTTATTGATAAATCTTTAAGTCCACTTTTTACAAATTGAATTACTTCATTTCTTCTAGATTCAGGAAGAATAAATTTTTTATTTTTTTTATAAAATTCTAGTAATCTTTTTTCCCAAGCTGACAATTTAAAAAAAAAAGATTCTTCTTCAACCCACTCAACGTCTGATCCGGAAAATGATGAAAATTTTTTTCCATTTTTTTCGATAATCTCGTCCTCATTGTAATAGGCTTCATCTGAAACAGAATACCAGCCCTTATATTTAGATAAATAAATATCTCCAGATTTAATTAATTTTGACCACAAATCTTTTACTGCATCATGATGTCTTTTTTCAGTGGTTCTAATGAAATCATCATTGGACAAGTTTAATTGTATTGACAAATCTTTAAAAGTTTTTGATATCTTGTTGCAATACATCAAAGGATCCATATTTTCCTTTTTTGCTGCATTTTGTATTTTAAGACCATGCTCATCAGTTCCAGTAAGAAAAAATACGTTTGAGTTATCATTTTTTTTAAATCGGGCAAAAACGTCAGCTATAATACTTGAATATGCATGTCCCATGTGTGGTTTACCAGATGGATAATAAATTGGGGTTGTAATGTAAAAATTATCTTGCTTCATTTTGTAAAAGATCCTTTATCCAAATAAATGAGTTTTTTTCATTTAAATTAAATTTTTTTATATAATTAATTTGATTCATTATCTTATTATAATTATGTAGTGAGATATTAAATATTTTACTATTCGTGTATAATAGATCGGTATAAAATTTCTCAATATAAAAAGAAGCATAATTAAGAATTTGGATATTTTTAGTTTCAGAATATTTATCCAAAAATAGACTTATCAAAGGTAAAATACTTTCATGATTTTCTAGATTTGAGTTTTTAATTAACAAATTTTTATAAAGTAAATCTCCAGGGCTAGTAAAATATAAATTATCACCAACATTAATATTTAATAAATCTGGATAATGATTATTAATAATATTATTAAAGATATTTTTTTTTTCAATTTCAGAAAAATGAATCTTAAATATCATGCATCTAGATTTAATTGTTTCTAAAATTTGATATGCAATATTATGTATTAGAAAAAAGAAAGTATTAGTATTAGGTTCTTCCAAAGATTTTAAAATTGCATTGGAGGCATTAATATTAAAATTTTCTATATCTTCAATTAAAATAATTTTAAAATTACCCTTATAAGTAGTTTTGTTTAAAAATTTAATGAGATTCCTTGATTGATCAATTTTTATTTGAGAATTTTGCGTATCAGAAGATATCTTAAAAAAATTAAAATGGGTTCCGTTAATTACGTGATTGTATGAATAATTGTTATCATTAATTTTATATTTCTCTAATGAATATGTATATTTTTCTTCTTTTGATAAAAGTGAATTGATAAAATGATATGCAAAAGTTGATTTACCAATACCCTTCTGACCAGATAATAGTATGCAATTTGGTAATTTATCTTTTCCAAAGAGGTTTGTAAGCAAATCAAAATATCTTTCATAACCATACAGAGATAATTGATTAATAGGTTCGATTATATCAACAGATTTATCTTTCATTTCACTAGCAAATTTAAACATTTTTCATAGATAATACTCTCAACATCTTTTGTGTCACTAGAGTTATCTAAAATTATATATCTTTTTTTATTTGATCTTCCTATTTTCAGAAATGAATTTTGAACTTTTTTATAGAAACTTATTGAAAATCGATCATATCTATTATTATTTTTTCTCTTTTTAATTCTTTTCATAGCTTTAGATAAATTTACCTTTAGTATAAAAGTTAAATCAGGTTTCAGTTTTTGTAATATTTTGTTGTGCACAAAATTTACTAAAGATTTATCAACTTTCTTTCCAAAAACTTGATATGCCATAGTTGAATCGACAAATCTATCACATATGACAACTTTTTTTTTTAGTAAGGCTGGTCTAATTTTATTTTTGATGTGTTCATTTCTCGAAGCTAAGTAAAGTAAAGTGTCTGTATATTTATTAAATTTTTCTTTTGAATCACTATGGAAATAGTCATCAAGTATAACCGATCTAATTTTTTCTGCAGTTGTTGTGCCTCCAGGCTCCCTGGTTAAAATTGTTGGAATTCCTATTTTTTCTAGATTCTTGTATAACTTAAGACTTTGATAAGATTTGCCACAACCTTCAATTCCTTCGAAAGTTATAAAAAAGGGTTTTTTTTTATACATCACCCCAAACCAGATAATTAAAAGACGTAAATAATCTTGAAAATATATTTGCTCTTTTTACGCTTTCTTTTGCAAGAATGTTAGCTTCCTCTTTTAATTCATCGTCTATATATACAAAAAGCTTGCCCAATTTATCACCTTTCTCTACAGGAGCTTCTATTGGGCTATTATATTCTACAACCGCTTTGATTGTATTTTTTTTTCTTTTAGGGACAGTCAGATAAATATCTTTGTCTGTTGTTACTTCAATTTTTCTTTTTTTTCCTAACCAGACATTAAATTTTTCAAACGTCGCTTCTTTTTTTGATACCCTTATCGTATCAAATTTTCTTAGTCCCCAATTTAAAATTTTAATAGAATGTCTAGATCTAGAATTTTTTGTATTAAAACCACTTGCTACTGCATTAATTCTTCTTTCTCCAACTATTATTGATGAAGCAAGTGAATATTTTTCTACTGTTAAAAATCCAGTTTTTATTCCATCGGCTCCTATATTTTTATACAACAATGGATTCCTGTTTCCTTGAGTTATAGGATCTCCTCCCGTTCTATCCCAAGTAAAAGTTTTATCCTTAAAATAGGAATAGTATTCAGGATATTCCATAATCATATGTCTAGATAATTTTAATATATCTCTTACAGTGGAATAGTTATTCACATCATTTATTCCAGAAGAATTTCCAAAATTAGTATTTTCTAAGCCAAGTTCCTCAGCTTTTTCATTCATTAATATTACAAAATCTTCTTCAGAACCGGAAAGACCTTCAGCAAGAGCTACGCAAGCATCGTTGCCCGAAACAATGATTATTCCTTTTAATAAATTTTCCACACTAACTTGATCATTTAACATTATGAACATTGATGAATATCCGCTTTGGGACATTCTCCATGCTTTTTCAGAAATAGTTATTTTTTCGTCAAGTGATGTCTCTCCTCTTTTAAGTAAATCAAAAACTACAAGCGCAGTCATTATTTTAGTCATTGAAGCAGGATAAATTTTTGAATCAGCATCTTTTTCATATAAAATTTTACCAGATAAATGATCTTGTAGAATTACATAAGGAGCATCAATTTCAACTTGTGAATTTGCTCTAACATTTGTGAGAATGCAGACTAATATAATCAGAAGTACTTTTAAAAGATTTTGTATTATCATTTCTTATAAATTCTTAATTCATCGAAGCCTAATTTATTTAAACTAATATATGTTGATTTTAAAGAGTTAAAATTTTGAAATGGTCCAATATAAAGCCGATATTTCTTATTATTAATTTTTTTTATTGCAAAGCCCTCTAATTTAGTTTTTTTTGTCAATTCAATTTTCAAATTTTCAGCTGAATCAAGATAATAAAAATCAGATATTAATAAAATATAACTAAGTTTTTCTTGTGTGTCAGAAGCTATCTTAATTTCAGATAAGTCATTGATTTCAATTTTTTCTACAGGAGCTTTATTAGCAACTTTCTTTTCTTCTTCAAAAGTTTTTTGTTGTTTCGCTATAAAAGTTTTGTTTTTTTTAATTTCAAATACCTCGATATAGGGATTTTCTAGATCTAAATCCAATATCTCAGCAATTTCTTTACTAATAGTTATAACAAAGATATCAGGATAATTAGCTTTATTATAAATCTTAGTTGAAATCACTTTTGAGTTTATGGGATTAATAATTTTTATAGGTGTATTTTTTTTTAAAAAGGAATGAAATACAATTGGTCCATCTTTTTTTATTTTTTTATTTATAATTCCCTCATTATATAAGCTCTCATCATAAATCAAAGCAAAACCAGATGAAGAAAAAAGTTTTTTTTCGATTTCTAAACTTTTTTTATTAACCTGATATTCAGCGCAGGAAGTAATTAAAGATATTAAAGAAAATATTATAATTTTATTAAAGAATTTCATTAGTTTATCATTTCAGCTAGGGTGCAAACACTAATACCAAATCTTAATGACCTGTTCCATTTTAAAATCTTTTCATAATTTGAAAAGACTAAAAATGTTGGAGTATCAGGTTTGCCGTCAGGCATAATTAATCCGGCTATATAATCATTTTCAAAATTATGCTTGTCATTGAAGATTATACCCTTTTTTTTCCATTGAGAAATTTTTAATTTGTTATTAATTTTTTTAGCAGAAAAATTATAATATTTTTTCTCAATATTTTTTGTTAAAGATACTTTATAAAAGCAAGGTTCCCCCTTTTTCCATCCAATGTTATTTATATAGTTAGCTGCAGATGCCAATGAATCTTCTAAAGAAGATTTTAATTCGATTTTATTATTTTTATCGTAGTCAATAGCATATCTGTTTATAGATGATGGCATAAATTGAAAATTTCCATATGCGCCAGCCCAAGAACCATATAGCGAATTTGGTTCGATTAATTTTCTATCAACTAATTTAAGCAATATTAATAATTGAGCAGAAAAAAATTCACTTCTTCTTTTATCAAAACTTAATGTTGCCAATGACGAAATAATATCCATTTTTCCAACATGTTTTCCAAAATTTGTTTCAATTCCCCATAAGGATAACAAAATCTCTTTTTCAACATGAAATTCTTTTTCTACTTTTAAAAATAGATTTTTATTTTTTAATAATAGGGTTCGGGCTTTATTCTTTCTAGCGTTATTAGCTCTTTTGCTAACATAGGTTATGGTATCTTCAAAAAATTCAGGTTGTTTTCTATCATATTTTATAACTTGGTCTAAATACTTAACATTCTTAAATACAATTTCTATTGTATTTTTAGAAATACCTTTATTTAATGCAAGTATTTTAAAAGATGAAAGCCAATCATCAAAATCTTTATATTTTTTATCAGCGAAAGAATAGTTGGATAAAAAAGAACAAAAAATTAAAATAAAAATACATTTTTTTACTTTTATATTCAGAATGTTGCTCATCATAATATAAGTCTTTTTGAATATTTTATTAGTAATATGATTTAATAGTTCCTTTTATCAATAAATCTGTTGTAATAAACTTATACGTGTATTATATATTTTTAACATATACATTATGAAAGTACTTTCAATTGTTTTCTCTTTTCGCAATGAAGAAAAAAATATTCCTGAATTAATTAAACGAGTTTCAAGTGTATTAAAAAATTTAAATGATTGGAAATATGAATTAATATTTGTAAATGATGATTCATCTGATTACTCTGAGAAAATTCTAGAAGAAAGTCAAAAATCCCACCCAATTAAAATTATAAATATGTCAAGAAGATTTGGAACGGGCCCTTGTGTTTTAGCAGGATTAAAACACGCAAAAGGTGATGCAATTATTTATATGGATTCTGACTTACAAGATCCTCCAGAAATAATACCAGATTTAATCAAAAAATTTGAAAATGGTTTTGAGGTGGTTCACACAAAAAGAACCAATCGTCTAGGTGAAAGTAAAATTAGAATGTTTTTAACAAAAATTGCTTATCTGACTATTAATAAAACTTCAAACATACCTTTGGAAATAGATTCTGGTGACTTTAAACTGCTTTCAAAAAAAGTTTTGAATCATATAAATTCATTATCTGAATTCAATCCATACATACGCGGACTTTCTGTTTGGGTTGGTTACAAACAGACTCATGTTGAATACGTTAGACAGGCACGATTTTCTGGTAAATCAAAATTTTCCAATTTATTTTCCGGTCCAATATCTCAGTTTGTAAGAGGTGTAACTGCCTTTTCAACATCACCACTGTATCTAGGAATTATTTTTGGACTTTTAATAATACTTCTTTCCATTGGACTTACAATTTATGCCTTCTATGCAAAATTTTCTGGTATAGCTATACCTGGTTCAAGTGGAATTTTGATTGCTATCTGTTTTTTCTCAGGATCTATAATAACTTTTTTAGGTATTATTGGTATCTATATAGCTAGAATTTATGAACAAACTCAAGGTCGCCCTCGCTATATAATAAAAAATATCATTGATCAAAAAAAAAATGATTAATATTAGAATCAATCTTTAATTAAATAAAGAAAATTAAATGATTAAAAAAAAGCAGTTTTTTTAGATAGAGATGGAACAATTAATTATGATTATAAATATGTGCATAAATTTTCAAATTTTAGATTTAGACATAATGTAGTCAAGGGTTTAAAATACTTATATAAAAATAAATATTTAATATTTGTTGTAACAAATCAAGCTGGAATAGCTAAAGGTAAATTTAAAGTTTCGGATTTGGAAATTCTTCACAAAAAATTATTAAGTTATCTTAAAAAGAGAAAAGTGATCATAAGTGCTATTGAGTTCTGCCCTTTTCATCCAAAAGGAATAATTAAAAAGTATAAAAAAAAATCATCATATAGAAAACCAGGCAATATGATGATTAAAAAAATTGTCAAGGAATGGAATGTTGATATTAAAAAAAGTTTTATGCTAGGAGACAATAAAAAAGATGAATTAGCTGCAAAAAAAACTAAATTATATTTTGAATATGTTAAGAGTGATTTTTATTTACAAGTAAAAAAAATTTTAAGAAGAAATTAATCAGTAATTGTTTATAATTTTTTCTTTGCTATAAGAAAAAACATTTATTAACTCACGTATACCTGCATCGATTGATGTTTTGGCTTTAAAACCTTTCTTTTCAATTTTTTTGTTACTGACGTAATAGTCTCTTTGATCGGGATCTTTCTTATTGTGTATAATATTTATTTTTAAAAACTTTAATTGATTCTTTATTTTTTTAGCCAGCATGTATTTTGTTAAATTTGCTGACGATAAACCGAGATTGTATATATTAGATTTAAGTTTATTGAAATTCTTTATAGAAAAAAGTATTCCATCAACTACATCATTAACATGTATATAATTTCTTCTAAAATGAGGCTCAAATAAAGTTAACTTTCTTTCTTGCAAAGATTTAAATACAAAATTATTCACTAATAAATCTGTTCGCATACGATACGAATAGCCAAAAACTGTAGCAAGACGAAAAGCAATAGAGTTTTCATAATTCATTACAATTTTTTCGGATTCTACTTTGGTTCTTCCATATAAAGAAATTGGTCTTAATGGCGATGTTTCATCACAATGTTTATTTTTCTCACCAACGCCATAACCAGAATTTGTTGTTAAATAAATTATCTTTTTCTGTTTTTTGGAAGCCTCAGCAAGCAAGTATTTGATAGAGTTAAGGTTTACAGCAATTGCTTCACTTTTATATTTTTCACAAAGAGGTGCTCCTACGAGAGCTGCTAATGGAATTATAAATTCACTTTTCACTATCAGTTTTTTGATCAATTTCTTATTTCTAACATCACCTTTAATGAAATGAAAATTTTTATTCGTGAATAAATGATTTAAAGATTTGCTCGAAAATTTAAGAATATCTATAACTGTAACTTCGTAACCTATACTAACTAATTTTGTAGCTAATTTTGAACCTATATAACCTGCCCCTCCCGTTATTAGTATTTTTTTTTTCATAATTACAATAATTTTGATTTATTATCTCTTCTGCTTAAAATTGGTTTTTTTATTGGCCATTTGATTTTAATTTTTGGGTCATTCCAACGATAACTTTGTTGCTTGTTTGTGTCTATATATTTTCCTTTATAGTACCATTTGTAGTGAAAAACGCATTTATCAGATAAACACAAATGTGCATTTGCATAATGTGGAGGAACAAGAATAAGAGTCGGCTTTTCATGTTTTAATATCCAGGTTTTATACTTTAGATAATTTTTTGAATTTTTTTTCATATTAACTACAACAAAGAATATTTTTCCAAATACACACGTCACCAATTTCCAAGACTTAAAATCACAATGCAAACCTCTAAGAACTTTTTTTCTAGAAATAGAAAATTTATCATGATTAAATTTAATCTCTTTTAAAGTATTTTTTTTCCACGTTGTCCAATAATAGCCCCTATGATCATTGAAGGTAGAATTTTTAATTATTTTTACTTTTGACATAAATTGATTTTATTATTTTTATTTAATCTCCTAATACTTTTCTTTTAAGTTTAATTTTAGTCATTTCAACTATATTTATTGCAGCTTTTCTTCCAAATTTTTTCTCTATTTTTTCTAAAAAAGGTTTGTGATTATGATATTTTATGAAGTCTTCATCTCTTAATCTAATTATCTCAGCAGGAGATAGCGTTTCTGTAGGTAATGGGAGTGTTTCATAAGAATGAAAAGAATAGCCTTCATATGTTTTTGGTAGCTCGTAATTTTTATCTAAAGCATTTTTATATAATTGGCTTCCAGGTAAAGCCATTGCAGCATAAGTGTTCCAACCCGTAGTACAAAGATCTAAGCTTAGTTCAAAAGTTTTTTTAATAGTTTCTTTTGTGTCGCCTGGTAAACCATAAATGTAGTTTGCCATAACATTAATGTCTGATTCATGAACTTTACTAATAACTTTTTTAACATCTACATCTTCAAATTTGCCTTTTGAAACTTCAAGTCTTATCGATTTATCTCCACTTTCTATACCTAAAGCCAACCATTTGATTCCTGCCTTTCTAACTAATTTTAAAATTTCAGGTCTTTTCACCGTGTCGATTCTGCTATAGCTCCATATCCTTAAAGAGTCGTCCTTATTTCTTTCTATTAATTTTTCACATAGAGGAATGTAATATTTTGGATTTAATAAAAACATTTCATCAACAATTCTTATTGTTTTAACTCCCATAGATATGAGTTTGTCAAATTCTTTTATTATAAAATTTGGTGACCAAAATCTCATATTGTTATAATTTGAAGCAACACCAATTTCATCTGAATTATTTCGATTGATTAAATTAATCATGCAAAAATTACATTTAAACATACATCCAAGACTTGTTTGTAAACTTGCATACGGCGTTCGTTTTTCAAAATCATATTCTGCATGCCACATAGGAGCTCTATATAAATCAAGAGGTTTTTCATTATATGGTAATAAATCCCAAGCATAACCTGGAAGATCCAAATCCATTCGGTTTGTAGGAACAACCATTTCAGCAGAATTTAAGGTAACTTTTTCCTTATCTCTATAAGCTATTCCCTTAATATCTTTTAATGAATCTGAGTTAAAAAATTGAAGTTTTAAAATATTTCTTAGTGCATACACTCCTTCATTAGTAAAGACAAAATCTATACTTTCTTCTTTATTTAATGTTTCAATTGGTAAAGCTTGTACGTGAGAACCTATTATACTGATGGGACTAATTATCTTATTATTCTTTAAGAATTTCGCAATATTGATAGCTCCACTCATATTTGTTGTACCGGCATTAACGTTTTGTCCATAAACAACTAAACAAACTAATCTTGGTTCTGTTCGAATAATTCTATTTGATATCTCTCTTTCATTTAAATTTTCGGCATTCGCATCTATAATGCTCGGAGTAAAACCTGCAGATCTGATTGATTGAGCTAAGAGCAAAGCCCAGGTGGGCGGCTCAATCGCAGAATAAGTTTCTGATAATTTTTGATAAGATTTTTTAGAATTATTTGGTATTAAAAAACAGCAATCTATTTGAATTTTTTTTTCCATCTTTATAGGTTTATTGAATTCAGTATTTTGCAAACTTTTATAATTTTATTATTGGTTAAATTAGGATAGTTTCCAATGTAGTAACCAAAAAAATGTATGTGGTCAACTTCCTTAAAATTACTAAGATTAATATTTTTTGTGAATTTCTTTAAATAAGGCTGTCTTAATTGATTGCCACCACCAGCATTTCCTCTTCTAAATTCAATTTTATTTTTTATTAATATTTTCTCGAAATTATCCCTTATTTTTAAGTTTTTTGTTTTTAAAATAACTGGAAATGCATAATTACAACTACCCTCTGTATCAAAATCTGTTCTGTATTTTGATTTATCAATAAGTTTTAAAAATAGTTTGAAATTCTTTTTTCTTTTTTGGTTGTTCCTATTCAATGATTTAAGCTGGTTAATGCCAATAGTGGCACCAATTTCGTTATTTCTAAAATTATAACCTGGGTATAAAAAAATAAATTTAGGTGAAAGTTTAGGATACTTTTTAATCATTTTTTTTTCAAAATTCGAATTATTTGATTCTCTGACCATTCCATGAGATCTCAATATACGAACCATTTCATAAATATTTTTGTCATTTGTGCAAATAGCTCCACCTTCAATCGTAGACATATGATGTGCGTAGTAAAATGAAAAGTTAGAAATTTTTCCAAAAGTTCCTAATTTTTTATTTTTAAATGTGGCTCCATGAGATTCACAAACATCCTCAATTAATAATATTTTCTTTTTTTTCAAAAAAGAAATAAGTTTATTTGAGAGAGCATTAAAGCCTTGTACATGTGTAATAAATACGGCAAGAGTTTTTTTGTTAACTTTACTAATTATCTCGTTTTCCGACATACATAAATTTTTAGGATTAATATCAACAAATACTGGTTTGAAATTATTTTGAATGACTGAGACTATATCTGAGACCCATGTTAATGTAGGAACTATGATCTCTCCTTTCCCATGCAGTAGTTTAAGGGCTGCCATGGTTAAAAAATTTGCTGATGATCCTGAATTTACAAAGACAGTATGTTTAACTCCTAACCATTCTGACCATTTCTTTTCAAATTCCTTAACTTTTTTGGACTGCGTTAAGATCAAATCACTCTTATTAAACAATTTCTTTGCTGCAAAAGCATCCGACTTTGTAAAATTGCTATGCATTAGTGGATGGGAGAATTTCATATAGATTATTTCTTAATATTATTAAATAGTATTTTGCTTCCTTCTGGAGCAAAATTAAATGGTATTGTAATAAAATTTTTAAAATTATTAATAAATCTTTTTTGTTTTTGCTGTGGTACATAAAAGATGAAAAAACCTCCGCCTCCAGCACCTAGCAGTTTGCCGCCTAAAGCTCCATTTTTTATTGCCTTGTTATAAATTTTATCAATAGCGGGATTAGTTATAGATATACTGAGCTTCTTTTTTTCTATCCAAGCATCATTAAGTAACTTTCCAAATTTATCCAATTGTCCTTTTTTAAGAGCTTTTTCAGCATTTTTAACATATTTGGATATTTTTAAAATATATTTTTTTTTGCTTGTCTGTAATTTATTCACATAGCTTTTAGCAATGTAGTGGGCTGTTCTCTTATATCCGGTGTAAACTAATAATAAATTTTTATTTAGTTTTTTGATTGTATTTTTTTTTACTGATATTGGTTTTACTGAAAAAATTCCATTTTTTTTGAAGATAATTTTGTTAAAACCTCCGTATGTAGCAGCTATTTGATCTTGTGAACCAACAACTTCTTTTAAAATTTTTTGTTCAAAGTAAATACTGTCTTTAGCTAATTTATTTTTATTTACTTTTTTTTTTTAAAATGATTAAATAAATTCATCAAACCGACTACAAAAACGGAGCTTGAGCCCATGCCGCTTCTAGCAGGTAAATCGCCATCGTAATGAATTTCTAGACCTTTTTTAATTTCATATCTTTTTATCATTTCTTTAACAACTTTATGTTTGATCTGATTTAACTTTTTTACAGTTTCAATACGTGACCAAACAATACGATATTTGTGTTTAAAAAAAGAAGGTAAAGGTCTACATGATATATAAATATATTTATCTATTGTCGCAGAAATTACGGATCCACCATTTTTTTTATACCAAGACGGGTAATCAGTTCCTCCTCCAAAAAATGAAATTCTATAAGGCGTTTTCGAAATTATCATTAAAATTATATCCTCTTACTTTTCATTATAATAATCACCAAACTCAACAAGTATTGTATTTCTTCCATCTTTGCGATTTAAGGCTTTTTCATAAGCGGGAAAAATATCTTCAGCTTTATTTAAACTTATTATATCAATTGTACTGCACATTTTCCTCACAGCATCAGTAAAATCTCCTATATGTTGATGCTGAGGGTGTAAGGGTCTTTGCGATCCAACTCCGGTTCGAATTATCACTTTTGTCTTGAAGCCATTATTAGACATTATATTGATTTTGTCTAAATGATTAATTAACTGATTCATTGCAAGTAATAAAAAATTCCAACGAGGAAAAATGCTTATAGGTATATTGCTGTCTAAAGCAAGTCCAGTAGTTATGCCCATTTGCATTTCTTCAGCAACAGGTAATTCTAGAAGTTTGCTTGAAGGAATATCTTTTAGCGTATTTGACATCGCCGTTCCTGGTACTTCAACAGCCTGACCTATAAAAATAGTTTTTTCATTTTTGGATAAATAATTCATTGATCTTTTCAATTCTTCAAAATATCTCATGATTTAAAATTGAACTCTCTTTCCTGCTCCCGCGTGAGGGTATTTCAACTTATAATGATAATACGTAACATAATCATCTTTCGAACCTTCGTAGCTAAGTTTTTTTTTGATTCCACGCTTTTCTTGTATCTGTGCAAACGGATTTTTCATTATCTTCTACTATAAAATGAATAGGAAGTTCAAAATTTCTGCTATATTTAACACATTCATGAGCAATTCCAGTTTCTGATGTCATTTCTCCCATGAAACAATAGACTCTATTTTTTGAATTTTTTCTTTTTAATGACATGGCTGTTCCGAGTGCAATAGGAATAGAGCCGCCGACTATGGCAGAAGAATAAACGTTATACTTGGGGAAGCATAATGAAATTGATCTCCCTGAAAGAATTTCTTCTTTTATTTCTTTAGTTGGCACTCCTTTTAGCAAACATTGATAATGTGATCTCCAAGTGCAAAACACCCAGTCATCACTCTTTATATTTTTAAAGACATTAATTATTTTTTCTTCATTCCCATGATAAAGGTGAACAGGAGCTCTTATTTTTCCTGAGTTGAAAAGTTCAGCTATCTCATTTTCAAATTTGATTAATTCTTCTTTTTTCATTTCTATAATATTTTTTATAAAATCTTAGCAGATTATCTATCATAGTAATTAGTAAAATAGAATTGAGGTAAATTTGACAATTAGATAAAAGTTGTTTTTTCATATATATGATATAAAAAACCATATAATCTAAGTTTAAAAGGAAGATTTGGAGAGGTGGCTGAGCGGTTGAAAGCACTGGTCTTGAAAACCAGCGATGGGGCAACTCATTCGTGGGTTCGAATCCCACCCTCTCCGCCATTTATAACTTAAAATTTCTTAATTTATGAGAAATTTTATTATTAACAATTTTTTTGTTATTAATTTTATTAAAATACCATTCATATAAAAGATTATCTTCTATAGACATAATTTCGTTAAGATCCTTGAGTTCTTCAATACTTAAATCTTTAATATGTTGTTTTGCAAATTGACCTAATAAAATATCCATTTCTTTAGATCCTCTATGAGTGGCTCTGTAGATAATTTGCTTTATTAGAAATTCTTTATTTATCATTCTTTTGTAAAATTTATTATATATTATTAATCAATGAATCAAACTGATGCATATACCTTTTTAACTAAGAGCGTGAACTCATTATCTGGAGTTGGCAATAAAACAAAAAAGCTACTTAAAAGAAAGAAAATTGAAAAAGTATCAGATTTATTATTAAATTTACCTCAAGGATATACGGATAGATCTAATTTACAGACCTTAGACAAACTTGAAATTGGTAAAATTACGACAATTAAAGTTAGGCCTGTTAAATATAACTTTCCAAGGATAAGAAGTTTACCAAATAAAGTTATCTGCGAGGATGATAGAGGAAAAATTGATATAGTTTTCTTTAACAGTAGAGAGGGATATATAAGAAAAATTCTTCCATTAAATTCTATTGTAATAATTAGTGGAAAAATTAATTACTTTAAAAAAAAATATCAAATTACAAATCCTAGTTATGTGGTTCCTCATGAAAAAGAAGATTATGTAAATAAAATTATACCTAAGTATTCTTTAACTGAAGGTTTAACTGAAAAAATTTATAGAAAAATAATTGAACAAGTTTTAATGAAAATTACTGACTTAAGTGAATGGCATAATGAAAAAATTTTGAAAAAGATTGGCAATGTAAGTTGGGCAAAATCAATTAAATGTTTACATGAACAAAAACAAAACGAAATTACCTCAAAATATTATAGAAGATTAGCCTATGATGAAATTTTATCTAACCTTCTTGTTTTGTCTCAGGTACGGAGACGAATAAAAAAATTTAAAAAAAAAAATAAAGTTTTTGATAGCACGATATCTGATGTCTTAAAAAAAAATTTTGATTTTTCGTTTACCTCTGATCAAAAAATGGTAATTGAAGAAATCAACAAAGATTTAAAATCTGAATATAAAATGTTAAGAATTTTACAAGGTGATGTTGGTTCTGGAAAAACTATTGTTTCTTTTATTGCAGCTGCCAATGTTATTAGATCTAAATATCAAGTTGTAATGATGGCACCTACTGAGATTCTGGCTAAACAACATTATGATCTGGCAAAAAAAACATTTGAGTCTACAAATATAAATATTGAATTCTTAAGTGGAAAAACTAACACTAAAGATAAAAAAATAATTGAAAAAAATCTACTAAATGGAAAAATAAATTTCTTAATTGGAACGCACGCCTTATTTCAAAAAAGAATCTCATTTAAAAACTTAGGCTTTGTCATAATAGATGAACAACATAAGTTTGGAGTAAAACAAAGAATAGAGCTGTCAAATAAAGGAGGCAAAGATTGCGATATATTATTAATGTCTGCCACTCCTATTCCGCGCACTTTAATAATGGCTTTGTATGGAGATATGGATGTTTCTCGAATAACAGAAAAACCAATTAGAAAAAATGAAACGATTACTTTGAGCAAGCCCGAAGAAAAGATTGATGAAATTATTTTTTTTATTAAAAAACAAATTCAAAATAAAAATCAAGTTTTTTGGGTTTGTCCTTTAATAGAAGAATCAACAAAATTAGATTATGCTGCTGCTATAAAAAAATTTGATTTATTATCCAAAAAATTTCCTAATAAAGTTGGTTTGATACATGGTAGTTTAGAAAAAGATGAAAAAAATAATGTTTTAAATAAGTTTTTAAAAAAAAAGATAGATATATTAGTATCAACAACCGTTATTGAAGTTGGCATAGATTTTCCAAATGCAAATGTAATTATAATTGAAAATTCAAATAAATTTGGTCTATCGCAACTCCATCAACTACGCGGAAGGGTTGGAAGAGGAAAAAAACAAGGTACTTGTATACTTCTCTACAAAAAAAACTTGAGTAATAATGCTAAAAAGAGAATCAAAATATTAAAAAACACCAATGATGGTTTTTTAATAGCTGAAGAAGATATGAAACTTAGAGGTTTTGGTGATCTTTTAGGTTTTCAACAAAGTGGAATTAAAAACTTTAAATTAGCTGATCCAATTCATCACGAAGATCTTTTTAAAATAGCTGAGGAAAATATTAAAGAAATTGAGTTAAATGAAAAAAATTTTAAAAGATATGATTTTATAATAAAACTTTTTGACAAAGCTCAAATTATCAATGAAATAAATACTTAAATTATTTTGTTTTAGATGTTCCTGCTGAAACAATAAATCTAGATGCTTCTTCAAAAGTTAGGTCTAGATAAATAACTTCTTCTTTAGGAAACATAAGTAAAAATCCACTTGTAGGATTAGGTGTTGTAGGTATAAAAACATTCACCAATTTTTTATTAGTTTTTTTTGACATCTGTCCTTCATTATCTTTAGTAGCAAATCCTACCGCCCAAGATCCTTTTCTTGGATATTCAACTAAGACAACATTTTTTTTATTACCTTCACTTTTTGTAAAAGTTTCTGTCATTTGCGTAATTGCAGAATATATAGTTCTTAAAATTGGGATTCGTTTTAATAAATTTTCAAATGTATTTAATAGTTTTCTTCCTAAAAAAGACAAAGACAACCATCCAATAGAAGTAATAAGTAAAATGGCTATTAATATTTCTAAACCTGGAATATCATAAGGCAGATAATGATTCGGATTTATCTCTTTTGGAATAATTTTTGATGAAATATCTACTATAAATATAGATAAATAAATTGTTATACCTATTGGTATCAAAACAACAACGCCAGCTATGAAGTAATTTCTAAAACTGG
>PVBE012857354.1_pt1 | contig 22088 bp, 21 predicted proteins | sample 1631181 | NCBI WGS metagenome assembly PVBE01 (sample SAMN08397723, study PRJNA350692) | Marine metagenome, whole genome shotgun sequencing project. | isolation source: water | place: Pacific Ocean | collected 2012-04 | reverse complement strand
GATGGATTGTTCGCGTAGTTGGGCAACAGCGATGAGATGCGGGCGCCATGGAAACTTACACGCCGGAGTTCGAATCTCCCTACCCGAGGGAAACGGACCTAAATATCACTGACTTCGAGTATGTGACGCCGCTGTGGCTGTATCGCAGCGCGACGGCAGTGCAATTTCGCAGTGGCAAGGCCGACGCCGATTACGTCGTCGCGCGGCCCTATACGGTGCATTTCAAGCTCGACGGCGACGAACGCGTCATCACCGTTCCACAGGGCATGCTAACCGACCTCGCCTCGGTTCCTGCGGCGGCGCGTTCGCTGGTCGGCCGCGTCGGCCCCCATCTCGAGGCGTCGATCGTCCACGATTTCCTGTATATCGCCTGGCAGGACCTGCCCGGCGTTGAGGCGCGGAAGGACGACCGCGACTTCGCCGATGAGTTGATGCGCGTGGCCATGATCAAAGCTAAGGTAGGCTGGTTCAAACGAACACTCATCCACTCGGCGGTACGACTCGCAGGCTGGTTCGTTTACCGCGGCGCCAACCCGGAGCCGCGATACGTGGTCATCCCCTGACATGTGGTCGAACCCGACGGCGACGCCGAGCCCCCTGATGCCGAGCTCGACAGCGCCCTCGGAGCCTAGGCGCGCCGAATTTCATGGAGAAATCAGCGATCGCGCCAGTGATCACTCGCCGCCCGCCGCCGTCGCCGCGAGCCGGGGAACCGGGCGGTCGTCGATCGGATAGTGGATGACGGCCGCCGCCAGTCCCAGCACCACGCCGCCCCAGAAGATGGGATCGTAGCTGCCGGTGCTGTCGTAGACGACGCCGCCGAGCCAGATGCCGAGAAAGCTGCCGAGCTGGTGCCCGACGAAAGTGATGCCGACCAGCGTCGCCATGAACTGAGTACCGAAGATCTTGACCACGAGGCCGGTGGTCAGCGGCACCGTGCCGAGCCACAACAGCCCCATGGTCGCGGCGAACACCAACACGGTGACCGGCGTCAGCGGCACCAGCATGAAGATCGCCATGACCACCGCCCGCCCGCCATAGAGGATCGCCAGCAGGTATTTCTCGGGAAAGCTCTGGCCGAGATGGCCCCACATCAGGCAGCCGACGACGTTGAAGCCGCCGATCATCGCGATCGCGGTCGCGCCGAGCCAGGCCGGCTGGCCGAGGTCGGTCAGATAGGCCGGAAGATGGGCGCCGATGAACATGGTCTGAAAGCCGCAGACGAAATAGCCCGCGATCAGCAGGCGAAAGCCCGAATGCGCGCCGGCCTCGCCGAGTGCCTCGCCGATGCGCTGGGTCGCGCGGTCGTCGGGCGCCTGCTGGTTGCCGCCCGCCAGCGCGCTCGACAGCGGCACGATGACCGCCGCCATCCCGGCCAGCACGATTATCGCCGTCACCCATCCATAATCGGCGATCAGCCATTGGCCGCCCGGCACCAGGACGAGCTGGCCCGACGAGCCGCCGGCGCTGGCGATGCCGAGATAGATGCTGCGTTTCTCCGGCGCGACCATGCGGCCGACCACCGACAGGACGACGGGAAACCCGGTCATCGACATGGCGAAGCCGGTCAGCACGCCGATGCCGATTGTCGCGTCGATCGGCGCGGTGGCCTGCGACATGACGTAGAGCCCGGCGGCATAGAACGCGCCGCCGCCGGCGAGGACCTTGGCCGGGCCAAAGCGGTCGGCGAGGAGGCCGAAGAGAGGCGTCGTCGCGCCCCATACCAGGCTCTGCATGGCGACGGCGAAGGCGAACGTCTCGCGCCCCCATCCCATGTCGGTGCTGATCGGCGCCATGTAGAGCCCGAAGTTCTGACGCACCCCGAACGAGATGCAGAGAATCGCCGTGCCGCACGTCAGCACGACCATCGGCGTGCGCCACGATCCGAGACTCATTTCAACCGGTGCTCCGCGCGGCTAGGGCCTGAGGCCGCGCCGCCAATTGAAACCCCGCCCCATTGGGCGTCAAGCGATTCGTCGACAAATTCCCGTGGGGCGCGGCTACCGGCCGCCGGCCATCTCGGCGGATGTTGTTGACCGCGCACGGACGGCGTACAATTAGCGGGTCGATACGAAAGGTGCTCCGCATGAAAGTCTTCCTGTTCCACCTGATGCCGTATGCCTATCTCGATCTGGACTACGACCAGAAATACCGCTCGGCATGGGTCGTGCTGCCCAACAGCTATTTCGACCCGGAGAAGGGGCGCGAGCTCTACAACCGTTATCTCGACGAGCTCGAATACGGCGAGGAGCTCGGCTTTGACGGGCTGTGCGTCAACGAGCACCATCAGAACGCCTACGGCATCATGCCGTCGCCCATCGTGACCGCCTCGGCGCTGGCGCGGACCACCAAGCGCGCCATGATCGCCGTCGTCGGCTCCGCCTTCGGTATCCGCGAGCACCCGCTGACGCTGGCCGAGGAGCACGCCATGATCGACTGCATCACCGGCGGTCGGCTGATCAGCGGCATGGTGCGCGGCATCGGCTGCGAGTACTACTCGATGGGCGCCAACCCGGCGTTCAGCCACGCGCGCTTCCACGAGGCACACGACCTGGTCATCCGGGCGTGGACCGAGACCGGCCCGTTCGCCTTCGAGGGCGAGCACTATCACTTCGAATACGTCAATCTGTGGCCCCGGCCGTATCAGAAGCCGCACCCGCAAATCTGGTGCCCGTCGCAGGGCTCGTTCGAGACCATCGAATGGACCGCGCACCCCGACCGCAAATACACTTATTTGCAGACCTACAGCCCGTTCAAGTCGGTGGTGAAGTTCATGACCGGCTATCGCGACAAGGCGCGCGAGTTCGGCTACGAGGCGAAACCCGACCAGCTCGGCTGGCTGGTGCCGATCTATGTCGCCGAGACCGATGAGAAAGCGATCGAAGAGGCGCGCCCGCACATCGAGGCGTTCTCCAACAAGTTCCTGCGCAACCCGCCCGAGATGCTGTTGCCGCCGGGCTACACCTCGATCGCCTCGCTCAAGAACGTGAGGAAGCACAAGTCCAGCCTATCCAGCAAGCAGACCATCGAAAAGCTGATGGCCGAAGAGGTCATCATCGTCGGCAGCCCGGACACGGTGCGCGAGAAGCTGCTGCAATGCCAGCGCACCATCGCGCTCGGCAACCTTCTGGCGCTGTGTCAGTTCGGCACGCTTCCGGCCGATCTCACCAAGCGCAACATGGAGATGTTCGCGGCCGAGGTGATGCCGGCGCTGCAGCAGACCCACATCGAACATCCCGAGATGGTCGCCGCGGAGTAAGTGGACCGGGCGCATTGTACCCTCTCCCCTTGCGGGAGAGGGTGGCGCGCGTAGCGCGCCGGGTGAGGGGTCGCCGCCGTCGGGCGGCGAAAAGAGTCTCTTGACGCGCTGACGCGCTTACCCCTCACCCCGGCCCTCTCCCGCAAGGGGAGAGGGGGCTCTATCGTTTCAATTGAGGCTTCAGAATCTATTCGTCGACGATCGTGTTGCTGAGCACGCCGATCTCCGAGATATCGACCTCGATCACGTCGCCCGGCTTCATGAACACCTGCGGCTCGCGGTAGAAGCCGACGCCGCCGGTGGTTCCCGTGGCGATCACGTCGCCCGGGTTGAGCTCGGTGAAGGCGGTGATGTAGGCCATCAGCTGGGGCACATTGAACAACAGGTCGTCGGTCGTCGCGCGCTGCATCTCCTCGCCGTTGAGCCGGGTGATCAGGGTGTGGCTGTCGGGTGGCCCGGCCTCGTCCGAGGTCACCATGAACGGCCCGAACGCGCCCGAGCGGAAGAAGTTCTTGCCCGGGGTGAACTGGCCGGTATGGCGCTGCCAGTCGCGGATCGAGCCGTCGTTGAAGCACGAGTAGCCGGCGATGTAATCGAGCGAATCGGCCTCCGAGACGTGGCGCGCCTTCTTGCCAATGATGACCGCCATCTCGCCCTCGAAGTCGAAGATGTGCGACACCTTGGGCCGCACCAGCGGCTGGTCGTGGCCGACCTGTGAATCGTTCCAGCGCACGAAGATCATCGGATGCTCGGGGATGTCGCGTCCGCCCTCCTCGACATGGGTGCGGTAATTGAGGCCGATGGCGAGGATCTTGTCGGCATGGGTGATCACCGGCAGAAGCGTCACCGCGTTGATCTGATGGTCGGCGCTTTGGCCGGCCGATTCGGAACCGATTTCGGCCAGCGCATCGGCTTCCAGGACGGCGCGGATCGTCGGATAGTTGGCGCCCACGCGCGCACCCATGTCGACCAGGCCGCCGTCGGTGACGACGCCCCAGGTGTCTTTCCCGTCGTGTTGATAACTCGCGAGTTTCACGGATCACTCTCCCTTTGAACCAATGCCGCGTTTATCGCCGAACCGGTCCCGCTTGGCGAGCACAAACATGCCGTCATCGACGGATATCGAGGGAGCCGCTTGGTCACGCGCCCGGTCGCGCGAAGCCGAGCTTGCGCGACCGGGTACGACGTTCCTAACGACTCAATCGGCGGCGAAGCAATAAAGCAGCCCCGCGCCGCCGGTACCCACGAGATTCTTCTGGCTACAGCCCCTGGATGGGTGCGCGTTGTTCCACGACGTGTTGCCGCCGCCATGGCGGTCGTGATGCCCGACGTTTGCGCTGCCCTTGTCGTTGCTGGTCCAGCTGTTGCACGAATGATCGCCCTTTTCCCATGGGAAATAAGTCGTGCCGTCAAACTTCGAACCGGTCAGAATATCGTGCCGGTTGGGTCTATTGCCGCGACCGTTCACGATTTTTCCCATTTCGTTCAAGGCGGTTCGCTTGACGATGTTGGGGTTTATATGGAGTTGGTCCAGATCACTGGCGATCAACTCTCCTTTCGCGTTGTACCAAGGGCCGGCTCCGATTCGGTCGCGCGCTGAAATGCCGCGCTTTCCTTTCACCTGGGTGCTGAGATAGGCGCGCCAAGTGCGCCCGGTCGAGCTGACCGCCGCCGCCAGTTTCCCGCAATGAGCGTCGGCGCCGGCAAGCCCGCCGAGATTTCCGCCATCGCCGATTCCGACGCTGGTGATGAAAAAGCCCATCGGGTGTTGTTGCGCCATCGCCGCCGCCGACCAGACCGCCAGGGCAACGGTTGCGACCGCTGCCACGAGTTTCGATTTCATCTGTCTCTCCCTGATTGAGATGATTTCCATTGGCCCCGGACGCTAGCACGATCGGGAAATGCGTACTAACGTTGCACGATCAACAATTCGTGTGTAGATCCGGGCCGAGGCCGGGCGACCGACGCATATCGACATGGACAGAGGGAAAAGGACCATGACCGACCTTCCCAAGATCGAGATGGGCCATATCGGCGTGTACGTGACCGACATCGACAAGATGACGGATTTCTACCGCCGCGTCCTCGGCTTCACGGTGACCGACGGCGGACCCCTCAGAGACGGTCAGATGGCTTTCCTGAGCCGCAATTCAGGCCATCATCACCAAGTCGTCTTCGTCACCGGCCGGCCACCCGAATCCTACTCCACGATCAACCAGATCTCGTTCAAGGTCGGATCGCTCGGCGATCTCCGCGCCTATTACGAGGCGTTCGTCGCCGAGGGCATCGAGGGCATCGACCCGGTCGATCACGGCAACGCGTGGTCGGTCTATTTCCACGACCCCGAGGGCAATCGGCTCGAGGTGTTCATGGACACCCCGTGGTACGTCAAGCAGCCCAAGCGTGAGACACTGGACTTCTCGCTGTCGGACGAGGGGGTCCACGAGACCACCATCGCAAGATTCGGTGAAGACGAGACGTTCCGTCCGGTTGAGGACTGGCGCGACGACGTGAAGAAGCAGATTGCCTGATCCGCGCCCACGCTATCCCGCCGGCGCGGCGCGGCGTGTCTGACGGGCGCCCATCACCTCGCGGACGACAAGAAACGCGGCGAGGGCGAGCCCGGCCGGGTCGGTCCATACCGCGCCCTCGAACGCGCTCGCCGGCAGCAGCAGCGCGAACCCGGCGACCACGAAGAGTCCCCGGAAGGCGAGGTTGAGCGGGCGCGTGAAGAACCCGATGAACCCGACCGAGACCAGCCACACCCCGGCGACGGCGGTGACGACGGCGAGCGTGACCGGGACGACGCCGCCCCGCATCAGAAGCTCGGGCGACAGCACGAACAGGAACGGGACGATATAGGCCGACCAGCCGAAGCCGACCGCCGAGATCGCCGTCCGCATCGGCTCGGACCGCGCCACCGTCGCCGCGGCGAACGCCGCGATTGCGACCGGCGGCGTGATCATCGACAGCATGCCGAAATAGAGCGCGAACAGATGGGCCGCCATTTTGTCGACGCCGACCTCGATCAGCGACGGCGCGACCAGCGTCGCCAGCAGCAGATAGACACCGAGCGTCGGCATCCCCATGCCGAGGATGATCGAGATCACGGCCGCCATCAGCAGCAGCGCGAACAGGTTGCCGCCGGCCATCTGGATCAGCCCCTGGGTCAGCGCGAAGCCGAGGCCGGTGATGTTGAGGACGCCGATCACCACGCCGGCCATGGCGCCAATCATGATGATCTGGACGACCTCGACGCCGGTCTTGGACAGCGGCTCGAGAATGCGCCGCCACGACATGCGCTCGCCCTTGTAGCCGATCAGCAATCCGACCGGCAGCAGCGACACTGCCGCCCAGAGGGCAGACGCGTGTGGCCTGAGGTGCCAGGTGAACAGGCAGAGGATGATGACGACGAACGGAACGATATAGAGCCAGCCCGCCTTCAGCACCGGCCAGCGCGGCAGGATCAGCGCGGCATCGACCCGGGTGATGCCGTCGCGCGCGGCGAACAGATCGGCCTGGATGAACAGGGCGACGTAGTAGAGAACCGCCGGGATCAGCGCCGCCAGCACCACCTCGGCGTAGGCGATCTGGAGAAACTCGGCCATCACGAACGCCGCCGCCCCCATCATCGGCGGCATCAGCTGGCCGCCGGTCGAGGCCACCGCCTCGATGGCGCCGGCGGCGTGGGCGGGGTAGCCGCCCTTCCGCATCAAGGGGATCGTAATCACGCCGGTCGAGACGACGTTGGCCACTGCCGAGCCCGAGATCGAGCCGAACAGGCTGGAGGCGGTGACGGCGATCTTGGACGAGCCGCCCCGGTAGCGGCCCATCAGCGCGGTCGAGATCTCGGTGAAAAAGCGCGAGCCGCCCGAGATCTCCAACAGATTGCCGAACAGGATGAACGCGACCACGATGGTGGTCGAGACCACCATCGGGATGCCGACGAGCCCGTTGGTGTCGAGCGCGACGTAGATGAACATGCGGTCGATGTCGACGTTGCGGCCCTCGAACTGGCCCGGCACGTAATGGCCGAGCAGCCCGAAGCCGACGAAGAAAACCATGAAGCTGAACAACACCCAGCCGGCCGACCGACGCAGGCCCTCGGCGACCATGACGACGATGATCACGGCGGCGACGTAGGCGTCGAGCGGGCGGGCGTACAACTCCTCGAAGATCCGCTCGTAGTCGTAGGCGACGAATGCGCAAACCACGGCCGAAACGGCGATCGCGATCCAATCATACCAGGGCACGCTTAGGCGCGCCGTTCGGCGCCGCGCCGGGAACACCAGAAATGCCAGAACCAGTGCGATCCCGAGCATGACGACCAGCTTCTGCTCGGTGAACAGGAGCAGGCCGACGGTGCGGTCGAGATCCGTGGCGTCGACGATGGTGCCGCAGGTCAGGATCGCGCCGAGGATCGCGCCGCCGATCCGGATGGGCCGAGACATGCGTTCCGTCTCGGCCCCTGCGCCGTCCTCTTCCGTCATGTTCGGTCGTCCGGCGGTCGCGGACGGTCCGCGCTACATGCCCTTATCCTTGAAGAACTTGAGCGCGCCCGGATGGTACGGGATGCCGATGTCGAGATTCATCCTCGACGGGTCCAGACCCTTGAACGAGGCGTGCGCGGCGATGAGCTTCTTTTTGTTGTTGTAGATCGCCTTGACAACCTTGTAGACGACGTCGTTCGGCGTATTGGGGCCCGCGGTGATCAGGAACGGGCCTGAGAAGATGTTGGTCGGGCCCGCGACGCCCGGGAAGCGGGGCCCGGGTTGGATGGTCTCGATCACCGAGCCGGGCGCGACCTTCTGCATGGCGACGAGCGATTGCGGCGTGTTGGGCAGCGACAGTACGCGGATACCCACGGCGGCGTGCGCCTGGCGCGTCTTGCCGGAGGTGAGCGAAAACGTGACCGCGTCAATCTTGCCGGCCATGAAGTCGTCGATCTGGCGGACGCCGTTGGGTGTCGGCACGCCGATGACATCCTTGTAGGTCAACCCGGCGGTGGCGAGCTTGGCCGCGCCGGTGATGGCGATGATCTTCTGCTTGGGATACTTGCTGCCGAGCCGCTTGCCCTTGAGGTCGGCGATGGCGCGGATGTTCGAGTCCTTGCGCACGAAAAACCCGAGCCTGAGCGGGAACAGCGCGGCCGCGATGGAGACGTTTTTCTGCGGCCGGCCCTTGAACATCGCCCGGCCCTGCTTGGCGAAGCCGAGCGCGACCGAGAGCGTGATCGAGAAATCTAGCTCGCCCTTGTCGACCAGCGGAATCGTCACCACCGGCCCGCCCTGCGGCACCACGCGGGCCTTGAGCTTGGCCTGCTCGTTCGCCACCTTGGCGATCCCCGCGGCCGTGGCGTACGCCAGCGAACCTTGAGGGTTGCTGCCGATGGAATAGGTTTGTGCCGACGCCATGGCCGGCACGGCGAGTGCGACCGCGGCCGCCATCCAACTCGAGTTCTTCATCGTATGTCACTCCCTGTTGGTTTCGGTCATTTCCGTGGAATTCGCATCATTGCGCTATTAGTACCACAAATCAGTCGCCCGCCGCGCCGCGATCGAAGGCGCCGAAGGTCGGGCGGTAGGACTTGTCGTCGAGGAACTGCTTGAGGCCCTCGTGGAACGCGTCCTCGCGGTCGCGCATCCGTATCTCGGCCGCCTTGGCGGCCAGGTAGTCGAGCGCCTGGAAGTAGTCCATCGTGCGCACCTGGCGCACCGCCTGCTTGGTGGCGCGCAGCACCTCGGGGTTCTTCTCCATCAGCATCTTGGCGAGCTTGACGGTCTCGGCCTTGAGCTCGTCCTTGGGCACGGCCTTGTTGATCAGGCCCATCTCGGCCGCCTTGACGCCGTCGAACGCCTCGCCGGTGCAGCAGTACCACAGCGCGTCGCGGTAGTTCATGCAGTTGGCGACGACCCAGCTGACGACGCCGCCCGGCAGGATCCCCCAGTTGATCTCCGACAGGCTGAAGATCGCGTCCTCGGCGGCGAGCGCGAAGTCGCAGCTGATCAGCTGGGTGAACGCGCCGCCGATGCAGTAGCCGTTGACCATGGCGATGGTCGGCTTGTCGTACATGGTCAGCCTATGGCGGCGCCAGCCCTCGTTGGCCTCCATGTAGCGCTTGGTCTCGTGTGGCGGCTTGTGCTCGTAGTCGCGGAAGAACTCGCGCAGATCCTGGCCCGCCGACCAGCTCTCGCCGACGCCGGTCAGCACGACGACCTTGGTCTCGGGGTCGCCCTCGAGCTCGGCCAGCAGCGGGAACATCTCGAAGTGGACGCCGGGGCTCATGGCGTTGCGCTTCTCGGGCCGGTTGATGGCGACGTAGGTAATCCCGTCTTCCTTCTCGACCTTGACGTATTTCAGGGCATCGATGTCCATGGTCATTCCTTCCTTGAGGTCTCCGGGTCGCGCGCGCTCAGGTGAGCTCGAGCTCCTTTTTCACTTCGGCCGATCGCTTCACGTCGAGCGCATCGACGATCATGTTCATCGCCGTGTTGGCCCAGACCACGCCGAGGATCTCCATGATCGTCTCGTTGGCCAGGCCGAGAGCTTGCAGCCCCGCGTAGTCCTCGGCCGTCAGCGACTTGGGATCGGCGGCGGCCTTGTGAGCGAAGCGGAAGATGGACAGCTCGGGATCGGCGAATCCCTCGAACGTGCGGGCTTGCACCACCCGCACCTGTTCGTCGCTCAAGCCTTGCAGACGAAGCGCGTGCGAATGGCCCTCGATGCAGTATTCCGTCTGCTGCGTCGAACACGTGATCACCACGCAGGCTTCCTTGACCCAGCGTTCCAGCGTGCTCGGCTCGACCACCAGCCGGTGCCATGATTCGGACGCCGCCTGGACGAAGCTCGCATTCCACGACATCAGGCGGAATATGTGCGACGGCCGGCCATAGGCCGTCTCGAAATCGTCCAGGATGGCCTTGGCCTCGGGCTTGATGTCTCCATCACTCGGGTACGGCAGGTGCGGCATAGCTGTTTCTCCTTTTCCATCTTGCCCGGTCGTCCGGTCACTGTCGCTCATCCTGGCCCGGCGCCGTCGATGGGGCCTTCGCCATGCGGCGCGACAAGGACACGGGTGACGCTACGTGAAATTGTTGCGCCATATCGATTAATCACACAAGTAAAAATATTAAATCAATTAATCAGTTTTTTTAATTAATCAAATTTCTGTCTCCGACGACACACGTTTCCTAATCGAGCCGGGTCCCGACTTCTTCGCGCAGATCCGCCCAAATCGATGAAAAGAAGTCCTGGAACCCCGGCACCAGCCGGCGCTCGGTGGTCGACATATCGTCGGGCAGGGTGATGTCGTAATCCGACTTCACGCGCCCCGGCCGCGCGGTGATGATCACCACCCGGGTGCACATGGCGATCGCCTCGGCGAGGTCGTGGGTGACGAACAGCGAGGTTATCCCCACTTCCCGCCAAAGCTTGATGAAGTCGTCCTCGATGAGCGTCCGGGTCTGGGCGTCGAGCGGCCCGAACGGCTCGTCCATGAGCAGGATCCTGGGCTCGACCGAGAGCACGGTGGCCAGTTGGAGCCGCTTGCGCATGCCGCCCGACAACTGGTGCGGATAGTGGTCATGGAAGTCGCCGAGGCCGAGCTTGTAGAGCCAGCCGGACGCCACCTCCCAACGCTCCTTGGCGGGAACGCCACGAATCTCGAGCGAAAACTCGGCATTGCGCCGGACATTGCGCCACGGCAACAACGTGTCCTGCTGGAACACGTAGCCGATCTGATGCGGGCCGACGACGCGGTCGCCCTCGACGACGATCTCGCCCGACGTGTAGTCGTCGAGGCCGGCGATCAGATTGAGCAGCGTCGACTTGCCGCACCCGCTCGGGCCGACCAGCCCGATCAGCTCGCCCTGGCCGACCGTCAGGTCGACACCGTCGAGGGCGACGACCCGGGACGTCGAGGAACCTACGTATTCCTTGCCGACGCCCCGGACCTCGATGACGGTCTCGCCGCCTCGCCGATCGGCCACGGGATGGGGCGACCGGGTGCTACCAGTGCTTTGCCATGTCGGTGGCGATGACGTCTTCATACGCGATCTTACTCTTCAATCGGCCGATCTCGGCCAGGTATTCGTTCTCGGCCGCGATCGCGTCCCGGCTCACCGCCGTGAGGTAGGCCTTTCCGGCGGTCGCCTTGAGGCGGCGCGGAATCATCTCGGCGAGGAGGTCCTTGCCGACCGTCGGCATACGCTTGGCGGCGACCGCGATTGCCATGTCATGATCGGCGTAGATCGCCCGGACCGCCTTGGCGATCGCGCGCGTCATCTTGGCCGCCACTTCGGGCCGCTTCTGGAGAAATTCCTCCTTGACCAGGAGCCCGGTCCAGATGCGATTGCGCATGATCTTAGGACCCTCGCCCTTCATCAGGTCGAGGACGCGGTGAACCGCCCCCTTGCGCACGCCGGTGGTGCCGAACGGCTCCGGCATGATCGAGCCGTCGACGTCGCCCTTCTGTATGGCGATCAGATGGTTGTTGAATCCGCCGATCTGGACCAGGGAGACGTCGGCGCCAACCTTCATCCCGGCGCCGCGCACGATCCAGTTGATGATCTGGTCGCCGTCCGAGCCGCGCCGCGGCGTCGCGATCTTGAGCCCCTTGAGGCCGGCGACCGAGGTGACGCCGGCATGGCGCTTGGCGTCGACCACGATGGCCCAGTCGCGAACGCCGGCGATGGCGTTCAGCAGCTTGACCTTGATCCCCTTGGCCCGCAGCAGGACGGCACGCGCCATCGCGCCGCTAGTGGCGTCGACGCTGCCGCCCATCATGGCCGCGGCGGCGGCCGAGCCGCCGGCCATGAAGCTGTTCTGGACTTTGAGCCCCTCGGCCGCAAAGTAGCCGCGGTCCTCGGCGACCATGATCGGCAGTAGATGCAACGCGACCGGCGGATGCGCGATCGAGATCTCGATCTTCTGCTGTGCCATGCCCGGCGATGAAACGGCCGTGACGCCGACAATCGCGAGGGCGAGTAGCTGTGCTTTTCTAACCATGTTTTCCTCTCCTATCGTGTCGAAGGTTTGACCACTTTTCTTTTGTTCGTAGGCTCACAAGACGACCTCGCGCCGCCAGTGGAACAGACGGCGATCGGTCCATTCGAGGGCGAAGACCAGCGCCAGGCTGACGACCCCGAGGGCCGCGAGCCCGACATAGATTCCTTCGGTGTCGGCGCGCTGCGAGGATTGAAAGATGTAGTATCCAAGGCCCATCCGGGACGCGATGATCTCGCCGACCACGGCGCCGACGATGGCGAGCCCGATGCCGAGCTTCATGCCGGCGAAGATGTAGGGCAGCACCGACGGGATGACGATCTTGGACAGGATCTGACGGCGGCTGGCACCGCTGGTCCGCGCGAAATCGATCAGCGACGGGCTGACGGCGGCGTATCCGGCGATGACGTAGATCACGATCAGGAAATAGACCAGGCTGAAGATCAAGGCGACCTTGGAGAAGATCCCGATGCCGAACCACAGGACGAAGATCGGCGCCAGCGCCGGGCGCGGAATGCCGTAGATCGCCATCAGGTAAGGCATCAGGATCTCGCGCAGGCGGTCCATCACGCCGAGAAGAATGCCGAGCGCGATGCCGCCGACGACGCCGGCAACGAACCCGGCGAGGGTCTCCAGCGTCGTCGCCCATACGTGGGCCATGAAAGTTCCCGCAGCGGTCTCGGCGAACAGCCGCGCGACGACGGCGGCGGGCGGGCTGAACCACTCCGGATTGATCACGCCGCGGCGCGCGCCAAGCTCCCAGCCGACGAAGAAAGTAACGACGATGAAGACCTGAACGGTGATGATCCAGTGCCGTTTCATCACGTGTTGTAGGCAGCGGTTTCGCTGCTCCTCTCCATGCCGAGCCGGCGCGCCAGCCACTCCATCGCCGTGTTGATGAACCATACGATGATCAGCAGAAGCACCAGGCCGAGGAACACGAGCGACGATTCGAAGCTCGCCATACCGTCGTCGATCATAAACCCGAGCCCGGCCTGCGCGGCGATGAACTCGCCGAGGACGGCGCCGATCAGTGCGAAGGTGATCGAGACCTGAATGCCGGCGAACAGCCACGGCGCGATCGACGGCAGCACGATCTTGGTGAAGATCTGCGTTCCGCTGGCGCCCATCACCCGGGCGTTGTCGACCAGTTCCGGGCGCACCATGCGAAAGCCCGAATAGGTGCTGAGCGCCATGACGATGACCACCAGCGAGAACGCCACCGCCACCTTCATCGCCAGCCCAATGCCGAACCAGATCAGGAACAGCGGCGCCATGGCGATCTTGGGAAACGCGTTGGCGACCAGCAGAAACGGCTCGAACACATCGCGCAGCACGCGGACCGAGCCGAGCACGATACCGATCGCGATGCCGACGATGCAGCCGGCCGCGAGGCCGAGTCCGGTCTCGAGAAGGGTGGCGCCGACATGGCGCAGAAGCTCACCCTGGGCCTGAAGCGCGATCGCGGTTTCCAGCACCAGGCTCGGCCGGCTGAGCCAGAACGGATTGATCCCGAACAGCTCTGGGCTGAACTGCCACAGCAGGAGCACGCCGACACCGAGCGCGATGCGCCCGCCGCCAATGGTCCATCGCCGGGCAGCGACGTCGCTCACCCGCCCGACTTCGCGGCGTTGGCGCCGGCGATGCGGCCCGAGATGAAGCACTCGGCGATATTGCCGCCCGACAGGTAGAGGTGCCCGAACGCGCTTCCCATCTCGCCAGCGGCGTAGAGGTTGGCGATGGGTTTGCCAAAGACGTCGACGATGCTCTGGTTGCCGTCGTGGACCGGCCCGCCCTGGGTATTGGAGCACACCGGCCATGCTTGCGCGCCGTAGTAGGGCGGCGTATCGATCGGCACCATGGTGCCGCCCGGCCGGCCATGGTCGGGATCCTCGCCGTTGGCGCAGGCGGCGTTCCAGCGCGCCACCGCGGCCTCGAAGGCGCCCGCGTCGCCGCCCAGCATCTCGGCCAGCTCAGCCACGGAATCGGCCTGCTTCAAGATCCCGTTCTCGACCTCCTTCATGTTGTCGTCGCTCCAATCGTAGAACACGTCGGGGTCGTTGGAGGTCGGCCGTCCGAGGGGGTATAGCTTGCGCCCGTTCTCGTCGCACAGGATGTAGCCCGGGATCCTCGGGTAGTCCTGGATCACCGGATCGAAGTAGTGCAGCGGACGGTGCGCCGTATCCTGGGTGTAGGGCTGGTACTCGTTCATGTAGCGCCGGCCGTCGCGGTCGAGCAGGATCCACGCCATCTTCACCTGGGCCGTGTCCTCGCGGCCCGGGATCCAGTCGGGTAGCCGCTTGACCCGGATCGCGTAGGGATAGCTCGGGTCGGTGTGCTTGAACCCGTAGGCGCCGTGAAAGTGCCACATGTGCCAGATCGCCGCGCCCAGGTCCTGGGCCATGCGGATGCCGTCGCCGGTGTTGCGGGCCGCGGCACACGGCAGCACCGGCCGGCCTTCCCAGAACTGTTCCTGCATTGCCGGGCTGCCCTCGAACCCGCCGCTCGCGAGCACGACACCGCGCCTGGCCCGCACCCGGCTCTGGCCACCCGGGCCGCGCACCGTGATGCCGACGACGTCGTCCTCGGCGCCGTCCGAGATCAGCCGCAGTGCCTCGGTCTCGAGCCGGATCTCGATGTTGTCGCGATGCGCCGACATGGTGTCCTCGACCATCTTGAACAGCATCGGGCCGCCGGGCGCGCCGATCGCCCAGGGATAGACCGCCTTGGCGTCGAAGTTGGGCACCCGGGTGACCGTGGTGTGATAGAACGTCTCGAAGCCGGGCAGCGGGTAGTTGCCGCCCGCCTTGCCGTATTCCTCGGTGGTCTCGATCTCGGCGTCGTTGGCCTTGGCGAGCTCGCGGACGTAGCCCTCCATCTCGGTCATGCCGGTGGCCAGCGCGCGCACCACGTCGTCGCCGGTGCGCCCGGCATTGGTCGTCGACAGATACCGGTACGCCGCGTCGGGGTCCGACGCCGAGCGGACCGCACCGTATGAGCAGATCGAGATGCCGCCCGGAACCGAGGACTTCTCGATCAGCAGCACCTTGGCGCCGGCGCGCGCGGCTTCGAGCGCCGAGATCGCGCCGGCGTAGCCGTAGCCGACGACGACCACGTCGAACGTCTCATCGAAAGAAGTTGCTGCCCGAGGTGGAGTTGCGGCGATTGCCATGCTGGACTCTCCCCATCGATCAACGGCTCCCACGTCTTCCACGTATTCTTATTGTTCGATGCCGAACGCGAAGCCGGGTGCCGAATCGCAAAAAATATTGAAACAGAGGGTATTTCTTCGCACAATTAGAAAAATCAAATGAATTGATAGGGAAACCTAATGTATCCCAGCCTGAACAAGGTGCGCAGCTTCATCGCCGTCGCCGAGCATGGCAGCTTCCGCAAGGCCGCCGAGAGCCTCAACCTGTCGCAGCCGGCGCTGAGCGCCCATGTGCGCGACCTCGAGGACGGTCTCGGCGTATCGCTGCTGAGCCGCACCACGCGCAGCGTCCGACTGACGCGCGAGGGCGAGCATTTCCTGGTGCGGTCGAAACGCGCGCTGTTGGAGCTCCAGGGCGCGGTTCGCGAGCTCCAGGACGAGGCGGCGCTGCGCCGCGGCCGAGTTACCGTCGCCTGCGTGCCGACCATCGCGTCCTCGATGCTGCCGCTGGCGCTCGCCCGCTTCGCCGAACGCTATCCCGAGATTCGCATTCACATCCTCGACGAGGTGGCGGAGACACTATACCAGCGGCTGTTGAACCGGGATGCCGATCTGGGCATCGGCCCGGCGCCGCCGCGATCGAGCGATCTCACCTTCGACACCCTCGCCGACGACCATTTCATCGCAGTCTTTCCGAGAGATCACGCCCTCGCCAGGCGCAAGACCGTTTCGCTCGCAAGCGTCGTTCGCTACCCGTTCCTGGCGCTGGCGCCCAGAACCAACGTCCGAACCATCCTCGAGAGCGCCTTCGCCAAGGCCGGCCACGTGCTCGACCCGGTCTACGAGGTGTCGCACCACTACACGCTCGGCGGCATGGTAGAGGCCGGGCTCGGCGTCACCGCGCTGCCGTCGATGTCGCTGTCGTTGCTCGGTCACCCATTGCTCAAGAGCGCGCGCATCGTCGAGCCCGAGATCACCCGCGACATCGGAATTCTCAGGCGGCGCGGCGATGCCTCGACGCCGGCTGCGAGCGAATTTCTGAAGGTGGTGTCGGACGTGTTCGCCGAGCGCTCCGGCTGAGCCCGATAGGGATTAGCTGCCCGTGAACACCGGTTTCCGTTTTTCCATGAACGCGCGCCGAGCCTCGGCGTAGTCCCGGCTGTCGGCGCAGGCATCGGCGAGTTTCTGGCAGCGGTCGAGATCGCGTGCTTCGGAATCTTTCGCCAGCTCGCTGGTGATCACCTTGGTCGCCCGGACCGAGAGCGGCGCGTTGCCGGCGATCGTCAGGGCGTAGTCGCGGACGAATTCGTCGAGCTCGGCCTTGGCGATGACGCGGTTGACCAACCCCATCTCCTTCGCCTCTGCGGCGTTGTAGCGGCGCGCGGTATAAAGGATCTCCCTGGTGTTCGAGCGCCCGACGAGATCGATGACGCGCTGGGTGAACTCGACACGGTAGGCGATGCTGAGCCTGGCGGCTGGGATGGCGAACTGGGCGTCGTCGGCCGCGATCCGGATGTCGCAGCACGCCGCCAGCGCGACGCCGCCGCCCATGCAGTAGCCGTGGATCATGGCGATGGTCGGCTTCTCGACCGCCGCCAGCGTATCGAACATCCGGGTCGAGACCGCCGAGTAATGCGCCGCCGCCTCGGCGCTGTCGCGTTTCTCCTCGAACTCGGAGATGTCGGCGCCGGTGTTGAACGCCACGTCGCCCGCGCCGGTCACGATCAGGACATGCTCGTCACCCGAGGCGGCGAAGGCCTCGATCACCTCATTGGCGCGGACGGTCATGTCGAGCGACAGCGCGTTGCGCTTCTCGGGCTGGTTCAGGATCAGCCAGCGAATGCCGTCTTCGGCGCGGGTGAGGATCTTGTCCGTGTCGGTCATGTCGAATTCCGATCGTCAGATGGCGTCGTTGTCGCGCAGCCGCACGATGTCCTCGGGCGAGTAGCCGAGGCCGGCCAGTATCTCGTCGGTCTGCTCGCCGCATTCGGGCGCCCCGGAGACCAGCCGGCTCGGCGTGCGCGACAGCTCGACCGGCTGGCCGACGATCGAGATCTCGCCCAGCGTTCCCGACATTACCGATTGAGCGATGCCGAGATGGCGCACCTGCGCGTCGTCGAAGGTCTGGTCGATCGAGTTGATCGGCCCGCACGGGATGCCGGCGCCGTTGAGCCGCTCGATCCACGCGGCCGAATCGTTCTCGCGGGTGATCTCCTCGATCAGCTCGTTCAGGCGCTCGCGGTTCTTGCGCCGGTCGGGCGGGGTGGCGAAGTCCGGGTGATCGGCCAGGTCGTCGAGCCCCATGGCGTCGCAGAACCGTTGCCACATGGGCGGCGTCGGCGCGATGTTGATGTAGCCGTCACGCGTCTTGAACCGGCCGGTCGGCGCGCCGGTCGGGTGGTTGTTGCCGACCTGGGCCGGGACCTCGCGGTCCATCAGCCAGCGCGCCGCCTGGAAGTCGAGCATGAAAATCTGCGCCGCTAGTAGCGATGATTGCACCCATTGGCCCTCGCCCGAGGTGTCGCGCTCCAGCAGCGCGATCAGCGTGCCGAGGGCGGCGAACAGCCCGGCCGACAGATCAGCGATCGGGATGCCGACCCGCATCGGCCCGCGCCCCGGCTCGCCGGTGATCGACATCAGCCCACCCATGCCCTGGGCAATCTGATCGACCCCCGGCCGGGCGACATAGGGGCCGTCCTGGCCGAAGCCTGAGATGCTGGTATAGACGAGGCGCGGGTTGATCTTCTTCAGCGACTCGTAATCGATACCGAGGCGGTGCTTGACGTCGGGGCGGTAGTTCTCGACCAGCACGTCGGCGCGCTCGACTAGGCGGTGCAGCACCTCGATACCGTCCGGGGACTTCAAGTTCAGCGTGATCGAGCGCTTGTTGCGGTGCAGGTTCTGGAAGTCGGGCTCGTGGCGGGCGGAGAAGTCGCTTGGGCCCTTGGCGCCGGCGTCGGGGCCCTCGGGCATCTCGATCTTGATCACGTCGGCGCCCCAGTCGCCGAGCTGGCGCACGCAGGTCGGCCCGGCGCGGACGCGCGTGAGGTCCAATACCGTGAACCGCGCCAGCGCGCTCGATGCCGCTTGTTCGTCGCTGGTCATATCGGAAGCCTCCGCGTCGTTGCCGCTGTCATCCTAGCCGCAGATCCGGCCCGGAAGCGAGGCCGGTGTGCGCCGCCAATGATGTGAATGGAAAGCTCGAGCAAGGACCGACGACGACGTGTCCAGGTCTCCGACGATCGGGAAAACCTTACGGCAGCAGGGCCACTCCTTCCGCGTCGTAATAAAAACCGTTCGAGAACGGCGCGAATCCCGCTAGGTCCGCAAGTTGTCGACGGCCGTCATCAGCTGTTTGTTCGCCGTCGAGAACGGCTCTGAAAACCTCGGCGACGGCGACCATGTCGATGTCGTGCGGCCACAGCCGGAATGCCCCGATGCCGGCGTCCTGAAGCTCCTCGATCTCGCCGATCAGGTTCAACACCGTATGGGAAAGCGTCTGGGTGCCGTTGACGGACAGGAAATCCTCGCCGTCGAGGGTCTCGACGTTCATGCCGTCGCGGTCCTCGGCGCAGACGTATTGACAGCCGTCCTTGTGCAGGCCGAGGGAGCGGGCGTGGTAACAGCGCGCCGAAATTGCCAGCGGCACGCGCCCGAACACCTGAACCTCCAACTCGGCGGCGGCGGATTTCGCCAGCGCCGCCAGAGGCTGAGACGACAGCTCCCACGGCAGCGACACAAGGCACGCTCCCTGGCTCGCGAGATACGCCAGCGTGTCCTCGTTGTAGACATTGACGAATGGGCCGACCACGTGAGGACGCCCGGCCAATAGGGAGACGCCGGCGATGTCGTTGGCCTCGACCAGCAATTCCGAATCGTCGGCGAGCGCCCTAACACCCGCCATCTCCCGTTCGCTCAGGATCAGCGCCAGCGTGGAGTGAACAACCTGTTTGCCGCCGCGCTGGAGGCGCTCGACTACCGCCGGGAGATGGGGATCGAAAAATGGCGCCCGTTTCGAGCACACCACCTCGCCGACATAGACCGTGTCGAGCGGCGCCTCGTCGGCGATGCGGAAATAGAAATCGCGCTTGTCCTCGGCGTCCCAGTGGAACAATACCGGACCAAGTGAGAGTGTCGACGACATCAAGCCTTCCGATTCCTGCCCTTCAATCAGTGCCAGCTCTTTTGATAGGCGCCGGCCGTGTGTCGCTGACCCTCGGTCATGGTGTCGAGCTCGCCGACCGGCACCATTTCGCCACTTGCCGCCGCGTCGACCGCGCGGCGGAACGCGGCGACGACCCGGCTGACATAGGCGCGGCCGCGCTGGCGGCCCTCGATCTTCAAGGCGCTGACCCCGGCGGCCGCCAGTTCCGGAAGCATCGCCAGGACATTGAGCGAGGTCGGTTCCTCGAACAGATAGGAGGCGCGGCCGTGGGTTACGAAACGTCCCTTGCACAGCGTCGGGTAACCCGCCGCTTCGTCCTCGGAAAACACGTTGAGGGTAAAATTGCCCAGACGCGAGACCATATCGCCGCCCCGCCTTTCATAGCAGACGTGGCTCGCCGGCGAGCATACGCCGTCGGTGTTGGGCGATTGGCCGGTGACGTAGGACGAAAGAGAGCATCTGCCCTCCGCCATCACGCACATTCCGCCGAACGCGAAAACCTCGGTTTCCACCTCGATTCGGGAGTTGAGGTCGGCGATCTCGGAAACCGTCAGCACCCGAGGCAAGACCACGCGCTTGACCCCGAACGCCTTGTGATAAAAGCCGATGGCCTCGGCGTTGGACGCCGACGCCTGAACCGACAGGTGGCGGCGCAGGTTGGGCTGCGAGCGCTGGGCATAATCGAGCAGCCCGATATCGGCGAGAATCATGGCATCTGCGCCGAGCGCCGCGGCATCGTCGATGGCGCGGCGCCACGGGTCGGGATTGCCGGCCGCGGCGTATGTGTTGATGGCGATGAAAACGCCGCACCCGCGTTCATGGGCGTAGGCGATGCCTTCGGCCATCTCGTCGCGGCTGAAATTGAGACCGGGAAAATTGCGCGCGTTGGTCTCGTCGGCGAAGCCGGCGTAGACGACGTCGGCGCCGGCATCCACCGCCGCCCTCAGCGCCGCCGGGTTCCCCGCCGGGCAGACGAGCTCCAGTGGGGCACCGGTCATTCGCCCGCCGCCCTCGCCGGGCGAGAACGCCGGCCGCGGGGGCCTGGGTCGCGCTGTTCGCGCAACTCGGCGAACTTTTCCCGAAGCTCCCGCAATTCGTTGGCCTGCGCCTCGTAGCGTTGGGCGACGGGCGCCAGCACCGCCCGCCCAATGATCCCGATGTCCCGGTCCATGCGGGCGAGGAGGGAAGCGGCCCCATTCGCCATACGTTCCGCGGGCCGGGCCAGGGGCCCCGACACCGACAACAGGTCGCTCAACACATCGATCCCGGCGCCGTCGATGGCGTTGCGGAGCGTCACCACCGCCGTCGTATCGCCCTCGATGACAAGTTCGCGGGAGAAAAACAGCGCGTCGCCGTCGAGCTTCCCCTCGAGCAGTTGAATCAATGTCAGCAAGGGGCCTCGGATCGTCGCGGTCGGCGTCTCGGTTCCGTGGCCCTCTCCGACCGCCACCAGGCTCGGCGGCGGCGAGGGCCGCAGCAGAAATCCGAACGAGAGGTCCACCGGGTCGATCAGAAACGTAGCATCCGCCAACCCCGCCAGGCGATCGAACAGGCCGGGGTGGCGACGAGCGAAGATCGCCATGACGACGTCGAGAAACGGCTGCAGCACCACCGGCGGCAACGGGCTCAGCGCGATCCCCACCAGCAACACCGGCGACAGGGGCGGATTGCCGTGGGCCAAACTCTTCATATCGAACGCACATATCCGTGCGCGGAAGGGACCTCCCCCTCCGCCAGCGGCGGCATGGAGACATATCACCGCCGACTGGCAATTGATTTAGGTCAACCTTGGCGCCTCGCTCCGAAAGGAGAGGTATTCCGCGCCGTCCGCGATTACAGATCTCCGCAGCCGGCCCGGTCGCACCAGTACTCCCACGCCCGGTCGATACCAAGCGGGCTAAACTGGCGCTGACAGCATAGCTCGACCTCGGTCGGCGTGAGGAATTTGGGATCGCCGAGCGGCATCGACATGAGCTGAAGGCGGGCGTTGATCTGCAGATAGACCGCCGTCATCACCGCCTCGCGCACGTCCCGGGCGGCGACGACCCCGCCATGGCCCCGCATCAACGCGACCCGCCCGTCGCCCAGGCAACTCGCCAGGTCGCGGCCTTGTTCCATGGTGACCACCAGATGGTCGGTCTCGCCGAACTTGTCGCGGATGTCCCAGGTCGGGACGTCGTAGCCGATCGGCGATCCGACATGGGCGATCGGTTGCAGCCGGGTGTTGGTAACGCCGAACGGGATCAGCTCGAGCGCGTGGTTGTGGACCACCGAGTTCACGTCGGGGCGCTTCTCGTAGAGCCCGCCGTGGATCGGGCGCTCGCCATAGGGTCGGCGGTCACGACCGTCGATCGCCTCGCCGTCGAGGGTGAACTCCATGATGTCATCGGCGGTGATCAGCTCGGGCGCGCGCGAGCGCGACAGGAAATAGCGCTCCGGGTTGTCCGGGTGGCGCATGCTGATATGGCCGAAGACATCGACCACGCCCTCGCGCGCCAGGATTCGGTTGG
>PVBE012657543.1_pt1 | contig 22093 bp, 22 predicted proteins | sample 1631181 | NCBI WGS metagenome assembly PVBE01 (sample SAMN08397723, study PRJNA350692) | Marine metagenome, whole genome shotgun sequencing project. | isolation source: water | place: Pacific Ocean | collected 2012-04 | reverse complement strand
GTCTCATTCGCAAACAGTTGTCGCTGGCTCTAAGTAGGAAGCGGCTGAGGGGGAGGCCAAGTTTTGAGAAAACCAGTCCAGCAATCACAAGTCAATAGGTGCGCTTAAGCGTCTTGGCTATCAGCATCTTGTGCCTTAGAGTGCCAATTGCTCTTCCGTGCCTCCAATCACCAACATGGATTCAGATTCAGATTCGTCAGACGCAGGGAGATATGATTATTTGGGCGGAGGATATTTTTATAGTCGAGGATGGTGATCAAGAAAGAATGGCGTTAGAACGAATGGCTGTTGCGAAGGTTGACAAAACTGGGAGAGCAAATATGTATCTCACCGCCGCTGGCGCAGTTGTTGATATTCAGACTGTGAACAACCAAACATCTTTACTTGTGGAATTTAAAAATTCAGCACAATGGACAAGCAATAGCGACGGTTCTGGTTTGTTGCGTGGCGCAAAAGAGGGCAAATTAACAAATGCAATTGATTTACCAACGTTAACGAAGCAACGTACATCTTCACTTACTCGCTCAGAGTTGTTGGCACTTCGTACACATCCAAGGGATTATTCTAAGGTGGACAATGCTGCAATCAAACTTGAATCTACACTAGCAACAATAAGTTTTATTGATGCGGTGAACGATCAATTTAGTATAAACAAGACTATTACATGTAAGGCAGTGTCGGGTGGTAGGAAAATTACTGTTGAAGCTAAGAGAATGGTAAAGGATACTTTCATTGCCCCAATTACAGTAACTTCAGTGAGTGGAACAGGCGAAACTCGTGTGCTTTATCCAAAGTCTGCCCGACTAATAGTAGACCAATCAGATTCTGGTTCAATAGAGTTTGCGACACTCCAGATGAAGGATGTCATCGTCGGAGCAGGAGAGGTAGGTGAAAATATGCGCGGGGAATTGGTTGTGCCATCTTTACGAGTAAATGGTGTTACTCCAAGCGTTATTACATCAACAACTATCCCAGAGCTTCTCTTGGTCGCTGAGACAAATGAAGCGAGTAGTGTGAAGAACCTTGCCAATGTTCTTCGCCGTCAATTAAAACTTATGGAGGGGCAGATTGTTGGAAGAATCGGTCAGCGTTGGGCAGTGAGTGTGCTTTCGTTATTGGCAATAGTACTTGGAAGCCTGCTTGCTATTCGATATTCAACAACGCCACCTCTCTTGGTGTATGCGAAAGTATTTGTTCCCACAGTGATCGCTTTACTGTTGGTATTTGCCGGTGGACAGATGGTCCGAGACACGAGAGAAGTGTCGGGTTTTAGTGTTATGTGGTTCGGAAATATTGGTCTATGTGTGCTAGTACTTTTGAATTGGAAGAAATTGCGTAAGACCTAATGAAATTACTTACCTTTTACATCATGAAAAGAATGACAAGGAATTTTATTATTTTGTTCACGTTGTTCTATTTGCTTGGGGCAGTCGTCGACATCATTATTAACCTTGATGAATTCGATAAAATTGCAAGCGAAATTTCTGGCGACGGCGGTTTTTTTGCAAGGATAATGGCAATTATTCAGGTAGGCATCGGTTTTGAGGGACCTCGGTTATTTCAGGTATATGCATATTTGCATGGTGTTATTGCAATAGGAGCAATGGCGTTTACTGCAGCAAATATGTTACGTTCTCGAGAATTCGTTGCTCTAATGGCAGCAGGTTTAAGTTTGCGTCGTATTGCGTTGCCTTTTTTGTTTGTAATGGGAGGTATTAGTTTGGTCGCTTTACTCAACCAAGAAATAATGCTGCCGAAGGTGGCGCCTTTATTGCTTCGGGATCATGGTGATATTGGAAAGGAAAGTGTTGGATCTTTTTCTGTTCCATTTACACCAGATCAAAACGGCGTACTGTTACTTTCGCCATCCTTAAATCCAACAACGGGAGAGATAAAAGAACCGACTTTTTTAGTGAGGGATGAAAATGGGAGAATGATTCGTCAGATCAGGGCAACTTCTGCAACATGGGAAGGGGGGGCATTGGGAAAATGGATGTTACAAGATGGCAAGGCGGTGGATGTAGTCTTTGATGAGGAAACTGCACAGGCAACAATTATGCCTCCTGTGGAAGTGATGTATTACGAGACAGAATTGTCGCCCTACATTTTGACTCTGCATCGGTATAGTCAGTTTATCGGTATGCTTGGGATGACGCAGTTAAACAGTATGCTTGAAGTAGCAGGGACGTTTGACGCGCCAATGCTACGAAGGCATTGGTATGCAAGATTTGCTACGATCGTTTTGAATATGCTTGCGATGGTTATTGTTATCCCTCTATTTGTTACACGAGATCCAGTTGTATTGTCAAGGCAAGCAATGAAATGCGGAGGGATCGGGCTCACGATCTTATTTGGTGGGACCATTGTTATGCTCATGCCGATTCAGGGATTTCCTGCGATTGTGAGCGTGTTCTTACCGGCACTTATCCTACTTCCAATAGGAATGTTTCAGTTAGTCAATGTTCGCACTTGAAACTTGTTCTAGTTTTTTGTTAAAAAATTTGACTTTGTATTTTGTTTGGAGTGATTCAGCCAATGCTTCCATAAGAAATCGTTCTTGTGTGAGTAGTGCAAGTTGTCGCATTTCTGATTCTACTTCCTCAAATGTTGTACCAGAGTTGATTGGCGGCTTCGTAACCTGAACAATAATCCAACGATCTCCAATAAAAATTGGTTTAGAATATTCGCCCACTAGAATTTCTGGTAATAACTCTCTCAGCGGTGCTGGCCAGATTGGGTCTGCTATCGGTATTGGATCAACAAGCCCGCCGCGAGAGGCGCTGGAATCAATCGAATACTGTATCGCAAGATCTGAAAAGGGTTTTCCTTCAACGAGTTGTGTGTAAATGTTGCCCGCTTCTTTCTGGGTAGTTGTAACGATAATTCTTGCGGGGTAAGAGGTGCCATGGATTATCTCGTACATTCGCCGAATGGCGTTGCTTGTCACATCAACCTCACTCGCTATAAGTTTTCGTAGTGCAGCATTGCGCCATAGTAGTTGACGCTCTCGGACTGGCCCGTACCCTTTATCAAGAAGCAATTTGTTGATGGTAGACTCCGGAAGATGATCGAATTTCGTTTGAAATAGGAGGCGTTCTGTGTCGATGTCCTTATGTGAGATTGTGATGGATTTTTTGCTGAGTTCGCCCTCAATCGCGATTTGAAGAACATAATCTTCAATGACCTCATCGCCACCTATTTCAATGAGGGCTGGGAGGATATCTTTCATGCGGATACTTTCGGTACCCACCAAAGCAACTATTGGCGATATTACTTGTGTAGGAAGCTCCTTCTTTGAGTTGGTGCGCATTGACTGTTTCCCGCAACCCGAAGATGAGAGCAAAATGCAGCACAGCAGCAATCTCAAGGGGTGTACAATGTGAAACAAGACCATGACAAAGCAAAGTTTACTCGTTTGCCCCTTCTGTGGGGTGTTTCAAGAAGTTTCTAGGGAAGAAAATGAAAAGCAAAATTGCAAAGAATGTAAAGCCCTCGTATCAAGGGGCAACATATTTCTTGGAGAAGGCGAGATGGGGCCTTGGTGGATTCGACGTGAGGAGTTGCCGTTTCGTCCGGGCGTGCGATACGAAAACATTGCTAACTCTGCAAGAACAGGCAAGATCGACAGAAATACAATTATTCGTGGTCCAACAACAAAGCAATTGTGGGAGGTTGCCGGACGTGTGAAGGGGATTGCGCATTTGCTTGGGAAATGTCATAAGTGTGGCGAGAAAGTAGATCCATCCGCAAGGTCGTGCAGTAAGTGCAATGCAGATTTTTACGTCTACCGAGATCGAAACAATTTGGGTCTCGATCAGAGCAACCCCTCAGAAGGGGAGGTTGAAGGCACATCTTGCTTTATTTCAGAGGAATCCATTTTTGAAACTCGTGCAACCCCACTTACAGTGCCCGAGGTGACTACTCGGATTCCAGAAAAAGAAGAAAATCCAGCTGGCTCGCCACAATTCAGAGCAGTTCAGCGGTTGCTCGAGTTGAGTCATAAAAAGAACAAATTACTTATGGTAGCGCTCGCTGTTTGTGTGATTATTATGGTGATTTTGATTCTGTTACTCGTTAACAATTAATTATTACCGGACTTTTTCTCATCTTTCTATAGAGATTATCGAAGAAGCACCCAACTTGCCGATGGCACTCCGACCGCATTTTTTTTGCGGATGATCGGTAGTGTGGTTTCTATCGATTTGACCTCGGACAGGATGTCGCCCGCTATTGGAGCGGGACACCGAAGGATGCACAGAACCACAAAGGAATGAGATTCGCATGCAGGTACAAACAACTCGATTCGGAACAGTCGAAGTTGACGATAACCGAATTCTTGAATTTCCTTCGGGATTATTAGGATTCTCAAGTTATACGCAATATGCACTACTTCAGCCAGATAGTGATGGATTGTTTTTCTGGCTTCAATCGACAGAGGCACCGGAGTTGGCTTTTGTTGTGACGGATCCAGCAACATGGATTCCAGAGTATCAAGCAACCGTTCGTAAGGAACAGATGGACGATCTCTCTCTTGAGACTCTTGAGACAGCGCAGACATTTGTTATCGTTAATAAATACGATCAGACTCTAACGGTGAACCTTCAGGGGCCCATTATTGTAAATCTTGGTAATCATCAAGCAATGCAGTTGGTACTTGCTGATAAACGCTGGACGACTCGACACGAAATTGTGCGATTGGCATCACAGGAACGATTAACTGCTTAATATTACTTTGAACAATATTGTTTGCTCAGGGAAGGGCGAACATGCTGCGACTAAAGCAGCGAACCTTGAGGAAGGATTCTTACCATGCTTGTGCTATCACGCCACAAAGACGAGACGATTATGATTGGTGACAACATTGAATTAACTGTTGTCGATATTCGAGGTGACAAGGTTCGCATTGGGATTAAAGCACCATCGACTGTTCCAGTGCACCGCAAGGAGGTGTACGAAGCAATTCGAAAAGAGAATGAGGGCGCCTCATCGTTTGACAAGAACGATTTGGGTGAAATTCCACCTCCCCGAATCGCCCGATTTAATTAACTTGGACTGCCACTATCTCTGTTTTGGGACTGTCCCATATCTCTGGTCAGTTGTTTGCCAAGTTCGACACCGGGCTGGTTGTAAGGATTGATGTTGAGCAATCGTCCGGCAATAGCAACGGTTGCCTGCCAGAGGGCGATAAACTGACCGATTGAGTGGGCATCGATGTTGTCCAATGTTAACTTCCAAGTTGGTTGATTAGCATCGAGAAGGGCTTTTTCGGTTGCAAGTTGCTGCGCACGAAGCAATGAGTCAAGCGTTTGTCCGCAGAGCCATTCTTGCGATTCGCTGATGGTATGTGTTCCTAGTTCAACCCGATCCGTTTCTTGAACGGTGACGAAACCAATGACCTTGTCCAGTGGTCCCTCCCGCCAAAGCTGGAGCATGCTGTGTTGGTCTGTGGCGCCTATTGCAGCAATTGGCGTTGGTCCAATCCGCTGTCCATCATTATTACATTTTCCAAGCGATTCAGCCCAAAGTTGTACGTACCAATGTGCAAATTGAACAAGTCGATCGCAATAGGGCATCATGACATGGATTGGTTTTCCCTCTTGCATTGCGCCAACTAACCCGGCAGCTAAAAGACCCGCTGGATTGTTTTTTTCTTGCTGGCAACGTTCATCCATTTCCTTGGCTCCGCTAAGAAGGTCGGTGATATTGATACCACACATAGACGCAGGAAATAAGCCAACCGGAGACAAGACACTGAATCGACCACCAACGCCATTTGGTACAGGTAGTGTTGGCCATTTTTTTGTATTTGCATAATTTCGCAAGGTTCCACTTGCACCAGTTATGGCAACAAAAGTTGCATTTGACATCACTGGTTCTATAACCATTAATAGCGAAGTGATTTCTGCAGTCTCTCCTGATTTAGAAATGACTGCAACGACCGTGTGTTCAAAAGTCGGATCGTTTACTTGCATTGCATCGATTGTTTGTCGAACAGTGTGCGGATCTATGTTGTCGAGAACAAAAAAGTGAGGTGTGCCATCTCCAAGAGCGCTGTGCAGTGCTCTTGCTCCAAGCGCAGAGCCACCAATTCCAAGCAGTAGGAAGTTAACGCAATTTGGTTTCAACTTGCCGGTTAACGCCAGAACGCTTTGGAGGTGTTCTTCTCGCATCGGATCGTGCCAGAGCATCCTCCATTGCTCGTCATCGATACCGATTCCATGATTTGCTGCTTTTATTGCAGATGAGGCATCAATGGGCGATGCGAGGGAGATATTAAAAGTGAGTTCGATGCTTGACATACGAGGTTATGTGAGTGCTTGTTCAAGATCCCCAATGAGGTCATCGCAATCTTCGATTCCGACGCTCAATCGCACTAGACCATCGGCAATACCTAGTTCGGTACGCACTTCTGGTGGGACTGAGGCATGGGTCATAATTGCTGGATGTTCAACAAGTGACTCAACGCCTCCAAGTGATTCAGCAAGAGCAAATATTTGTAACCGTTCAAGGAATTTTTTTGATGTTTCTAGACCACCCTTGAGAACACACGTAATCATCCCACCACCTGCAACAGTTCCGTCAATAGCCATTTGCTTCATAGCAGTTTGATGTTGTGGGTGTGATGGAAGGGCGGGATAATAGACTTGTTCAATTTCGTCTCTTTCTTCTAGCCACGTTGCAATTCGCAACGCACTTTCGCAATGCCGCCTCATTCGAAGGGCGAGGGTTTTGATTCCGCGCAATACAAGGTACGAATCGAATGGACTTAGAATTGGGCCAGCAGAATTGTGAATAAAACGTATTCGTTCTGCAAGTTCAGCGTTGCCCGTTGCCAACAGTCCTGAAACTACGTCACTGTGACCGCCAAGATATTTGGTGGCGGAGTGCATGACTATGTCAAATCCAATATCGATAGGATGTTGCAGTGCGGGAGTCGCGAATGTGTTGTCGCAAGCAAGTAAGATGCCACGACCTTTTGCTACTTCGACAACTGCAGCAAGGTCGACAAGTTTTAACATTGGATTAGTGGGGGTTTCGATCCAAATGAGTTTTGTTTTTTCGGTAATCGATTCTTGAAGTTTGTTGATATCTGTTAAGTCAGCAAAAGTAAAACAAAGATTTGAAGCGCGTTGACGAACCTTGCAAAATAAACGATGTGTTCCTCCATACAGATCATCCATTGCTACAACATGGTCACCGCTGTCAAGCAAGTCGAGAACTGTATTAACAGCAGCCATGCCACTTGCAAAAGCAAAGCCACCAAACGAAGCGTCTTGGTCTTCAGTTAATGCCGAACCCTCAAGGCGAGCGAGGCATCTTTCTAGTGCGTAGCGGGTTGGGTTGTGGCTTCTTGTATATTCGAATCCCTTGTGTACGCCTGGTGATTCTTGAGCGTACGTGGAAGACAGGAATATAGGAGGCATTACTGCACCCGTGATTGGTTCATGGGTTTGCCCAGCGTGAATTACTTGGGAATCAAATTTTGTATTATCGTTCAACGTGGTAACTGCTTTCGAAGGTGGTTAATAAGATCAATTTTTGTAATAAGTCCAAGGTAATTGTCCTGTACATCAACAACAATTGCAACCATGTCATTCGAAAAGAGCGGCATAAGTTGATCAATAGAAGCGTCTGAAGGAAGTGTAGATAGTTTTGTTGTCATGAACTCGCTGACAGGTTTTCTGAAATTATCAGCATCAGATCTTACGCAAAGCAAAATATCACTTTCATCAAGGATACCCACAACTTCCCCATCGGCATCAATAACCGCCATTTGGCTGATGTCGTATAGCCGCATATTTTTTATCGCTTGGATGACGGGAAGTTCTGGCGTTAAGGTGAAATCTTCTTTTGTTTCGTGACGCCTAGAAATAAGGTCACGTAAATCGCCATGTTGTTCTTTGTCAATAAACCCTTGGTCGAGCATCCAATAATCATTAAACATTTTTGCGAGATATTTTGAACCGTGGTCGCAAGCGAAAGTGACGATTCGTTTTGGTTCAGTTTGTTCTTTTGCCCAGCGAATCGCTGTGGCGACAAGTGAACCAGTTGAAGATCCTGCAAGAACCCCTTCACTTTTTAACAATTCTCGTGCTGTATTGAATGACTCCTTGTCGCTAATACAGTACGCTTTTGTAACCAAATCTAGATCAGTAATTGATGGAACAAAATCTTCACCAATACCTTCTACTAGCCAAGAGTCGGCGGTAATTTTGTTGCCATAATTTACAAGTGGTGCTAATACGGATCCTTCTGGGTCTGCAAGGAGGACTTCGATCTCTGGATTTTTCTCTTTCAAGAATTTCCCAACACCAGAAATTGTGCCACCTGATCCAACGCCTATAACGATAGCGTCAATATCTCCGTTCATCTGTTCCCAAATTTCTGGACCAGTTGTAGCGTAATGTGCCTCAACGTTTGCATCGTTTGAAAATTGATTGACGAAGAACCACCCATTTTCATCTGCAAGTTTTTTTGCGACATCCTGATAGTATTCTGGGTGTCCTTTTTCAACATCACTTCGAGCCATAATGACTTGCGCTCCCATTGCACGAAGATGAGCAATTTTAGCCTCACTCATTTTGTCTGGTACGACAACAGTTATTTCGTATCCTTTTTGTGATGCTACAAGTGCCAGTGCAATTCCGGTGTTTCCAGCCGTTGCTTCGATAACACGAACACCTTCAGTTAAATCGCCATCCCTTTCGGCTTTGTCAATCATCGTGATGGCGATGCGGTCTTTGATGGACTGTCCAGGATTTTGCGATTCCATTTTGAGGAACAAATCACAGACGCCGCAATCAATGCTATGCATCTTGAGCATTGGAGTATTTCCAACAAGATCAAGAATGGAATTGACGGGGGTGGTCGTTTGGCGGGATGTTTGCTGCATCCGTACATTGTACTGAATCCAAGAAGTGTTCATAGAATGAAACAGAGGGTTGCATCAAGCGATGCAACCCTCTAGTAAGGAGCAAATAAGAATAGTATTATTTGGCGAGTTTGTCTCGACCGCGAATACCGTCTAGTGTGTGGGTGTGACCTGCGAAGTGTACCCAGTCAGTAGCGTAGCCCGCGTAGTAACCACCAGCAGGGCTGTTTCCAGTACCCTCCACTCCATTGAGTGGGTGATCCCAAACTGCAAGACCCTGGTTATTGTAAGGATCTCCCGATTCGACTGTATCGCTATCTCTTGCGGCATCTGCGATTCTAAATATGACTGTCGAACCATCGCCCATCACAGTAACCGGTTCTGAAAATCTACCAGCGTTGAAGTGTTCTGGCTCACAGCCATCCCAGCAACCACCATCATCCATGAACCATGTGTTGTCCCAGTTAATGCCACATTCATTGTTGTCAAGGTTTTGTAGCCAGTTGTGCTCCATGAGCCAAGTTTTTTGTGAAGGATATTTTGACTGTGAACTTGAAGGTGGTTTAAAGCCACGTGGGATACTCATTGGATCTAGCGGTAGCGATCCTGTGACCATTTCCCATTGGTAAACAGTTGGGTCGTACATCATTGCAGGGGATATGCAATAGCTCGATGGTGCAGCAAGCATATTTGAAGTCCAGAATGATGGAATGCCCCAACGAGTTGTCGCAGCTGATGACGCGCAGTAATTCGTTGAAACGGAATCACAGCCCTCAATAGCTTTAAGTGCAACTGTATCTTTTGGTGCAAAATATGCTTTGTGGAGTGGTTGGTTGTTCATATAAGCCGCTACTCGCATTGCGTTTGGATATCGCCATGCACCGTATCCAACTTTCCCTGAACTGCTCTGTGTAAGACCATCACCAAAACAATAAGGTGCAACACCATCAGCTTCAGAAATGTAAGCAACTGAAACACCATTGCCCATGTTAATGTTTCCAATCTCAATACCTAGGAGGTGTGGATTCGTTAAATCGTAGTTATCAATCGCAGTTGAAATAGAAGCACCTTCACTACCACCCCAACGTTGTAAATCGTCAGGTGCGGTACTAAAGTGTCTGTCATCTTGATCTGTTGCATGGTTTTGCATAGCAATCATTACTTGGTGACTGTTACTTTTCGATTGCGTCGTTTTTGCAGAGTCGCGTGCCTTTTGTACCGCTGGTACTAAGATACCAACGAGGAGCGCGATAATCGAAATGACCACGAGCAATTCGACGATAGTGAAACCTCTCGTCAATAGTATTTGTTGTTTGTTGTTCATACGAAATTGTTCCTTTGTGCCTGGTAACACATACGATTTGGGTGAAATGTGGATTCAATAAAATCGACATTCCATTATAAAATTGGTAGAAAATAAATGGACTACCAACGAATTAGCAGGTCGAAAGACGTGTGGTCGAGACCCGCTGCATACCTAACAGGGTAACGATACCCATTCGACCAATTATATCATTAAGCAAAAAGTTGTGAATGCCAAGAGGAAAATTGCTAAAAAAAGATGAAATCTTACTAACAAAAGAGAAAAATACCTAAATTCACTTTTTTTGAGCAGATTTGAGCAATTGTCGACCCAATTCAGTGATTTTTCGGCCTTGTCGAGTTCGTGCAAGGAAGCCCGCTTGAAGTAAATATGGTTCAACAATGTCCTGCAGTGTGCCAGCATCTTCGCCCATTGTTGCGGCTATTGCCTCAACTCCCGCGGGGCCTCCGTCATAAACAGTGGTAAGCGTTTCTAAATACGTTCGGTCGAGTACATCAAGACCTTCGCTGTCGATACCCTCAAGTTGCAACGCTTCGTCGACAACAGAAAGATCGAATTTGTCATCACGTCGAACTTGCGAAAAATCTCTAACACGCCTCAGAAGTCGAAGTGCAATTCGCGGTGTGCCACGGCTACGTGAAGCAATGCACGAAAGCGATGCTTCGTCAACGGAATGCATCTCAAGTTTTATCACTGCTTGCTGCAAGATGGAAGTAAGTTCATCGGTTTCATAAAAACGAATATTGTGCACGATGCCAAACCTACTTCGTAGTGCACCTGTTAATAATCCAGCGCGAGTAGTTGCCCCAATTAATGTGAATGGCTGCAACGCGTACGTTACGACTCGTGCATGCATGCCAGAGTCTAGTGTGAAATCTATTTTGTAATCTTCCATCGCTGGGTAAATATATTCTTCTACTGCAGCAGGGAGGCGGTGAATTTCGTCGATGAACAGTACATCACCCGCTTCCATGCGTGTTAATGTGCCTACAAGATCACTCCCCTTGGTAAGTGCTGGCCCTGAAGTAACCCATGCACGAGTACCGAGTTCGTTTGCAATGACGTGCGCAAGTGTGGTTTTGCCAAGTCCGGGAGGCCCGTACAGAAGGACATGTTCCATCGGATCGTCTCGATCTTTTGCTGCTTCGAGCGCAACACTCAACCTTTCTCGAAGTTCGGCTTGCCCGAGATACTGATCTAATGTTGCTGGACGAATCGAATGGGAGGGTGTTTTACTCGTTGCAGGTTCATTGTCTGCACATTGTTCGTCTGGTGAAATGATTCGTTCGCGTGCCATGGTGTATTAGCGTATCAGGTGCGGGACCAGTTTGTTTTTAACATTGGTCAATTGCTTCTTTTAACTGTTTCCATTGTTCTTCAATTGCATCAGTCAAACCGATGGAGAAACGGACAAGACTGTGAGAAATGACCTCTGCAATGGCAGATAGCCAACGTGCAGTTCCGTAACCAGCTTCTGCACCTTCCATTGCAGCAACTTTTCTGCCAAGTACAAATACAGTTGGATTAAAGTGTCTACCGTACAAGTAACACCCGCTTTCGTTGGGGCCAAGTTGACCAGCGAATATTTCAGGCATGAGATCTAGAGTCATAACAGTGAACGTCGTACTTGCTTCGATATACATATTGACGCCGCCGTGTTCACCGAACTCGTGACGAGTATTTGCCATGGATTGTTGCGGGTCAAATGGAATCTCTGTCATGTCGTTGAACTCTTTGTATGCAGAGTTTTATTATATGAAAAAGAAATTTCACCGTTTCCTGAAAGCATATCCGCAAACTCTTGCACGGCTTCGCCCCGCCAGCCAACTGTCAGAGGAGATTCAACGATCGGTTTCCCTTCTCGTAGCGCGAGAAACCAATCGGTAAAGGTTGGTCGATTTGTAACAAGCCCAGTCGATAGTTGTTTGCCTACGCACCAAGCGCCAAAGAGAGACCAGATACCGTCAAGTTCTTGTCTTGTTTCAGCCTCTTTTTCGACCGATTGAGGTTTGCGTAATTGTATTGCTTCAATGTTTGGTGCATCGAGGATTGCTTGTAAGATTTTTTTACCGTATCGATTCGCCATGTTCCGAGGAAAACCCTTCATTGAAGCAAGTTGCTCAATAGTTTCTACGGGTTTTTTTGCAAGAGCGAGAACGCATTCATTTGGAATAACTGCGCGAGTTGGGAGGTCGAGGTCAACGGCAATGGTTTCACGTAAAGCAGCAACTGCTTGAATGCGCTGCATTTCTTTTTTGCGAGGAGATTTGTTCTTGCAAATTCGTTTTACAACATTGAAGAGATTGAATTCGTATGTGTCCATAGTTGTAAATTTAGAAAACTCTTCTTCTGCCCATGCAGTTCTCCCTAGGTCATTGAGTTTATTACTTAAAATTTCGTGGATTGCAATCAGATATCTAACATCGTCAGCGGCATAAAAACGTTGTCTGTTGGAGAGTGGCCGTGCGTCCCATTGAGAAAATGTAAAGTACCCGCCGACATCGTGTTGCAAGATAGATTCTATGAGTTTTGTGAGTGAAATTGGCCAGGGATACCCCACAAAGCCAGCGGCTAGCTGCGTGTCAAAAATCGCTGAGGGTGGTTTTCCAAAAATACGAGCTACTGGTTCTAAATCTTGTGAACCCGAATGGAGAAGTGTCGTAATTTTTGGGTCTGCAATCAGCGAATAAAGTGGTGAAAGATCTTTGACAACAAATGGGTCAATGAGAGCAACTCTTTGAGTAGTCGCAACTTGCACCAAGCAAGTGTGAGCATAGTAGGAATCTTCTCCAATAAATTCTGTGTCGTATGAGAAGATACAACTTTCCTCCAGTTCGTCGCAAAGGGCAAGAAATTCTTCTTTCGTATCAATCCAATCCGCCTCATCTGTCGGAACGAGTGGATTTCCTTCTAGAACTGGGTTAATTGTTGCATCAGCGTGGGATTGGTGGTGGCTTTGTTGCCGGTGTTTTCGTCGATGTGCTCCACTTTTTCCCATTGATTGTTCATTCTATCAGAGTAAGGATGGAACCGTCTTTAATGTTTTGCGAATCTTGCCATGAAGAGATGGTGCACGCTGGTTTCGGAGGGGAAAGACCAGTGGCAAAAAAAGGAGCGTCGCAACTACTTATCTTAATTTGTAGCGCGGCGCTCCTTTTTACTAAAGAGAATAATCAATGTAGGTGGATTAGAAGCCCATGTCATCCATGCCAGCACCAGCAGGTGCAGCAGTATTTTCCTTAATATCAGTTATTGCGCAATCGGTCGTAAGCAGGAGACCACTAATGCTTGCAGCATTTTGCAGAGCTACACGCTCTACTTTTGTTGGCACGATAACACCAGCTTTGATGAGATCCTCATATGAGCCAGTGAGACCGTTGAACCCAAAGTTATCATCGGACGTATCTTCAACTTTTTGGCAGACGATAGACCCATCAAGACCACAGTTCTCGGCGATTTGGCGGATGGGCGCTGTGAGCGCGCGTCCAACGATGTCAATACCAAGTTTTTCATCGCCCTTGGCTTTCTTTCGTGTATTTTCTAGAGCGCGTTTTGCACGGATGACCGCAACGCCACCTCCGGGCAAGATACCTTCTTCTACGGCAGCGCGGCAAGCGTGCAGTGCATCTTCAACGCGGGCTTTCTTTTCCTTCATTTCAACTTCAGTTGCGGCACCGACGTTGATTTGTGCAACGCCTCCAGCAAGTTTAGCAAGTCGTTCTTGCAGTTTTTCTGCATCGTAGTCTGAGGAAGTATTATCGATTTGGGCGCGGATTTGATCGATGCGACCTTTGATGTCTGAGGATTTACCAGCACCTTCGATTATTGTTGTCGCATCTTTATCAACTGTGACTTTCTTTGCTCTTCCGAGTTGTGTTAGTTCAAGGTTTTCAAGATTCATTCCGAGTTCTTCCATTACGGGTTCGCCGCCTGTAAGAATTGCGATGTCTTGAAGCATTGCTTTTCGACGATCGCCAAAGCCAGGTGCTTTAATTGCACAAACTTTAATCGTTCCGCGGAGTTTGTTTACAACAAGAGTTGCGAGTGCTTCTGCGTCTACATCTTCTGCGATGATAAGAAGTGCTTTGCCAGTTTCGGCAACCTTGCCAAGAATGGGAAGCATGTCTTTTGCTGTACTAATTTTCTTTTCGTGGATGAGAACGTAGCAATCTTCAAGTAGTACATCCATAGCAGCAGTGTCTGTGACAAAGTGTGGGCTGAGGTAGCCCTTATCAAACTGCATACCTTCAACGAGTTCAACATCGGTCTCAAGTGATTGACCTTCTTCAACGGTGATAACACCATCTTTACCGACCTTATCCATTGCTTTGGCAATGATTTTGCCAATTTCAGTATCTTGGTTTGCAGCGCACATCCCGACTTGTGCAATTTCGTTTGAATCTTTCACGTCGTTTGACATTGATTGGAGTTCTTTAACGACAGAGGCAACTCCAAGGTCAATACCGCGTCGAACTTGGTTTGCATGAGCACCTGCTGTTATATTTTTAAGTCCTTCGCTAAAGATTGCTTCAGCATAAACGGTTGCGGTCGTTGTTCCGTCACCCGCATCTTTAGAACATTTTGCAGCAACTTCCTTGACCATTTGAGCGCCCATGTTTTCACGCGGGTCTTCAAGTTCAATTTCCTTTGCTACGGTAACACCGTCTTTTGTGACGGTTGGAGCACCAAAGGATTTTTCAAGGATGACAACTCTTCCTGAGGGGCCAAGTGTTGTCTTTACTGCTTTGGCGAGTTTTTGTATTCCACGGAGCATCTGCTCGCGTGCTTCAATGTCGAATGCAATTTGTTTTGCTGTCATGGTATTCTTCTTCCTTTAAGACTAGATATCATCTCGCACTTGCCAAGCGGCAGATACGTGCGAACTATCAATCCAGATATTGTTTGATTTAGTTTTGAGGTGAATGCCTTGTGAACTTGTGAGTTTTTCAACGTGTTGAACGCCTACGACCTCGAGTTCGTTATCTTTTCCATAGAACATAATGGAAAGTTCTTTATTCGTTCCGACCATTTCGGAAAGTATTTCTAAGAGTGGTCCGCGTTCCATAGTGGGGTCCTTACTGAATTACTCGATGATTCCGAGAATGTCATCCTCGGTCATGATGAGATATTCATTGTTATCGATTTTGATTTCGGTTCCTCCGTATGAGGTGAATAAAACGTGGTCACCTTTTTTTACGGTGAAGGGGATACGTTCGCCGGTTTCTTGGTTGAGACGTCCGTTGCCGACTTCGATAATCTTGCCTTCCTTTGGCTTGTCTTTCGCAGACTCTGGCAAATAGATGCCACTGTCGGTTTGTGTCTGTGCTTGTGCACGTTGGACGAGTAATTTATCGCCTAGTGGTTTTACGTTCATGGGTATTCTCCTTCTGTCTTTCTGATTTCTCTCAAGAGTGAGTTTGTTAGTGGTTTCGTTTCTATGCTGGCCATCGGTCAGAGTAATGCTTTCGAAGGGCTCTATGAAGCGCATCAAGCAGAGTTTCTATCATTGCTGGACGATCTACGACCGTAAAGGCACCTTCTTGCAGGGAGCGTGCCAAACTTCGGGCATTTTCTCGGTAGGAGGTTTGCTTGGGCCTAATGACGATTGTGGGAGGCTGTGGGTTTAGTCGCCGCAGCAATTGAAGCACCCTCTCGCCGCCTGGACGCTTGTCCGAAGACCCATCTTTGAGCGGGATTGCCAAATCAACAATTGCTATGTGGATATCGCTCGTTTCGATCATTTGAACAGCTTCTTCGCCGTTTTGCGCCGTTAAACTGCGTATTCCAAAAGGGCCGAGCAATCGCGGCAATTGCAATATTGGCGAGTCTTGCCGCCATGAACCGCAGGTCAGCAACAAATTGAGACGTTTATTTGGGTTTGAGCCAAATTTTGAAATTGGAGTTTGGAAGACCATACTAGTATCTATGTAGTGCAAATTCCGTGCCGTTATTGATGGGCTCTATGGCTGTCAATGCCTACTGTATTCTCCCTAAAACTGCCGTCTTGGCAGGAATAAACTCCTCGGAGGAATTTTTTATATTAAAAAAGACTAAGAGGAAACTTGAGGGGTACGACCCAGTGGGGTCTGACCCCATTAGGCAGAGGTGGTACCATTCCCCGCCTATGGCATACCAAACAAAATCTACGTTGCTTTGCTCGATTCTTGCAGTGGATGAGAGTAAACGCGTCCCTGTTGGGGAGACAATTACTGTTCAAGGCTGGGTTCGATCAAGGCGGGATTCTAAGGCGGGATTATCGTTTATTCAGATAACAGATGGCAGTTGTTTCGATCTTTTACAGATAGTCGCAAATAACGACTTGTCGAATTATGAATCGGAAATATTACATATTACAACTGGCTCCTCGATTGAAGTAACTGGTGAACTTGTCGCATCACAGGGTAAGGGACAGTCGGTTGAGATGCAGGCAACCGAAGTAAAAGTTGTTGGATTTGTTGAAGATCCAGATACTTATCCAGTTGCGGCAAAGCGTCACACGTTCGAATACTTGCGAACAGTTTCGCATTTGCGTACTCGAACAAATACATTTGCGGCAATCGCACGTGTGCGAGATTGCTTGTCCCAATCAGTGCACCGTTACTTTCATAACAATAAATTTTTATGGGTGCACACCCCAATTATTACCGCAAGTGATTGCGAAGGTGCAGGGGAGATGTTTCGCGTTTCGACTCTGGACATGGTGAACACTCCTTTGAACGATGAAGGTGCCGTTGATTTTGACAAGGATTTCTTTGGGAAAGAATCGTTCTTGACGGTTTCTGGGCAAATAAATGTTGAATCGTATGCATGTTCTATGAGTCGTGTATATACATTTGGACCAACGTTTCGTGCAGAAAATTCAAATACATCACGGCACCTATCGGAGTTTTGGATGATTGAGCCAGAGATTGCATTTGCGGATTTGAATGACGATGCGGATCTTGCGGAAGATTTTTTGAAAACAATATTTACGGACTTGCTTAACGAACGACCCGATGACATGAACTTTTTCCAGCAACGAATAGACAAAGGTTGCATAGAACGTTTGGAAAATTTTGTATCGTCAAGTTTTGAACGGATGGAATATACCGATGCAATTACTGCATTGGTTAAAGCGCAAGAGTCCGGTACAAAGTTCGATTTTCCTGTTGAGTGGGGGAGCGACTTGCAATCAGAACACGAACGGTGGTTGACAGAAGAACATGTTGGTAGACCAATCGTTTTGATGAATTATCCAAAAGACATTAAAGCGTTCTATATGCGACTCAATGATGACGAAAAAACAGTTGCGGCTATGGATGTTCTCGCCCCTGGAATCGGTGAAATCATCGGTGGCTCGCAGCGCGAGGAACGACTTGATGTCCTCGATAAACGGCTTAAAGAATGTGGTTTAGAGCCTGAGCCATACTGGTGGTATCGAGATTTACGCAAGTATGGGACAGTCCCACACGCTGGTTTTGGTCTTGGATTTGAACGGACGATTCTCTACGCAACTGGAATGGCTAATATTCGTGATGTCATTCCATTTTCTCGGTCGCCTAAAAACTGTGACTTTTAACGCATAAATGTCCTATGACAAATGGGGTGATTTTCGGAATCTTTGTTTCTACAGAGTTGGAGATTTTTTTCGCAGTTCTTTTCTTGGTTATAAAGAACCTAGACCTTCATGATTTGGTTAGTGGCAACTCTAGCGAAACATTTTTAGCGGATTGCAATGGCAATAGCGTTGATTTACTCGTTGTTGTAGGAAACTGTGAGAATTTCTTTAGAGACCCAATTGGATATTGGGCGCTAAGAGCCGATAATAAGTACGACTTTAGGCAATCAGCTTGGTTTTCCTCGTATTTTATTGTCGGTAGGCATAATTCAAGGAGTCCGATATCGCCTTAAAACGTTGAAATTCTATATTTGTCGAGCGAAGGTGGTGTACCAAACGATTGTAGGGATGTCCTTTGTTCAAGTTCCAATGGTTGGCACTCTAAGGACGCTGTCTTAGACAGTATTAATTGCCTCGTGGATAAGAGGCCTACAACGCAAAAGGGGTTTTGCCGTGAACACTGATACTTTTATTGAAAAACTATTTCCACTCCTCATTACAGGCGATCGACCTGCTGCTCGTACTTTTATTGCAGAAGCAATAACAAGCGGTTGGACAGCCGAAGATATTTCCGAGAACGGTTTCTGGCCAGTTCTTGATGCAATTAATACGCTCTATCGATCGGATCAAATGACAAGTGTTGCACATCACTACGCAACACGCCTACTTCGCTCACTTGTTGATCAAGTGCAAGCTGGATACACGCAACAAGAAAGTAATAATAAAAGCATTCTTCTATTTTGTGGACCAAGCGAAGCAGACGACCTTGCTGCGCAAATAGTCGCTGACCTCTGCGAAGCAGATGGTTGGGAAGTGAAGTTTGGCGGCGGCGGTGTCCCAGCGGATGAAATTCTTGCAGAAACAAATGAATGCAAACCAGATGCACTTTGTATGTTCTCATCCGCGCCAAGCGATGCGCCACATATCCGCAACATAATTGACACAATCAAAACAATCGGCGCTTCTCCAAATACCCAGATCGCAGTTGGCGGTGGACTTTTTAATCGAGTTGAAGGTCTTGCAGAAGAAATTGGCGCGGATCTCTGGGCAAGTTCACCAGCAGAATTGAAAACAAAATTGACAACCGAATCAGACCGACGTGCAACCGAAGATCAGCGCACTGTTGGCAAAAATATTAGACCCAGAAAAGCTGCATAACGCAGTAAGTCACAGGCAAAACCCAATAACGCAGCGAGTACTTCTCGTTGCGTTATTTTTTATTGGTCCACTGTTGCTATGGAATGTACGACCTGAACAGTTTGTAGAGTGCTGTAATCCAAGAGTGAACTGTAAATACGCAAAAGTGCTATCATGTTGTCATGAAAAACACATTTTATACAGTCATTGTTGTCCTTTTTGCAACGATCTTCTCTGTTGCTCAAGAAACGAATGCTCAAGCGATTCCGCTTCTTACTGATCCAATTAAAGTTCGCGAATTAGAACTTATGTCAAATAAGTTGGGCATGACAAGGCCGCAACGAGAAGCAATCTTAGAGGTGTACGATCGGTATTTAGAGGATTTTGCAAGAGTTCGTGCAGGTGAAATTACAGATTTTGAAAATGGCATTGCCGATGCCATCCAATCGTTTGGATTTATGCAGATGAATATCCCAGAGCGTTCCATGGTGGAAGGGCTTATCAAACAAGCACAACGCGCGATGTCGGCTATTCATAGATCAGACACAAGCTTTTTTGATGAACTGTCTGCAATGTTGACAGAGAAGCAACTCGTTATTCTGAACCGAGAACGAATTGCTCGTGAGCTGAAGGCGTATAACATTTTTACCACTCAACTAATGGGAGAGTTTAATCGTGGGTCTAGATCAGATATGAGAAGGCTATTTGCGCAACTTGACGTTGATCCAACTATCGAAACGGATGACTTGTTAGATCAATACGACAAGCGATATCTCAAGGAAGTCAAGAAGGGATTTAACACGATTATTGATGTTGTTCGGCTAGTCCTAGACCAGCTAGACGAACTAGAAATTCGAGATATGGATCAACAAGAACTAATGATGCGGTTCATGGCGGATGAGACTGCTTTGGAAGATTTGAAACGACGAGGGGACATCCTTTTAAAACCTCTTGTTGATCAAGCATATGTGATAAGCCAACTCAATTGGTCGACTTGGAAAAAACTCGATGCAGTACTCGATGAAGAGCGCGCTAGAAAGTTACAGGGGTTTTATTTGAAGAGATCATTTAATGACTCAGTTCGCGGCGGGAATAAAATAGAGGGATATCTTGATCGCGCACTTTCAATGAAGGGAATTGAACAATGGAAAAAGAATGATCTTGTGAGTCTTCGTGAAACGTTTCGTCCAAAGTGGAAAAAGAGGACGATGGCGCACGCAAGCGTTTTAGAAAAATCACGAAAGGTGAAAACGGTAGCGATTATGAGCGGTGAGGTCGGCACGGAATTCGACGAAAAACTTGCCAAGTTAAAGGATGACCGAAAGAACTATATAGATGCTACTGAATCAAAAATAAATGGAATACTAGGTAAAGAATTAGTAGCAAAATTGAAGGAGGATAGCAACACTAGTACGTTGGATTATCACATCATAGATAATACAGTCACAACGAGTGGTGATTCGTCTTCTGGAGTTCAAGTTACTGTTTCTAATTCTGGTGAATTGTCTGATGAGGAACTTGCTGAAATAGCGGAGTCAGACGATGCACAAGCAACCGCAAGTATAGAAGAAAAGTTAGATGAGACAAATCTTCTTTTTGGTGGGGCAACCATACCAAAACCAATTGCAACATCGTTTCCAGAAATAGCAGCATTAGTGGTTGGACTCGATGAAAATGGAGCGTTGATTATTGGCGCAGTTTTTGATGAGTACCGCGAAAAATATGACGTTATTAACAAAACAATATCACAGAGTTCAAAAGAAATTCAAGATGATAAAGACTTATCAAAGGGTGCGCGTATGCGAAAAATACGTCAGGTGAGTGACGAAGCGGCGAAATCTGTTGCGATGCTTGATACTTCCTTTTTCGATGATCTTGCAGCTATTATTGGTGTAGAGCGCAACAATTCAAACTTGATGATGCTTGAAGACCATCGAGAACGCCAGAGAACAGCTGCACCAGACGATCCATTTGGTTGGATGGGCGGAGAGGGAGACACCATTGATCTTGTTGGTTTGTACGTTATGTCTGACGTTGCGCATGAGCTTCATGAGGGGCTGACTGAAGATTCTGTACAAGCAATTCGAAAAGCTATGCAGGGATATCACGAGCAAGTTGCAGACTCTCATAATAGTTTTGTACAATCAATGTACGAAATGAATCACCTCCAAGATGCGATGTTGTTAATGGAAGAATCAGAACAAAGTGGGGGAGAAACAGAACAATTTCGAAAGAGATGGCGAGACGCTTTTATTAATGTTAGGGATTCAAAACGATCTCTCTTGCTGGCAAACCAAGTTGTGATGGATGACCTTCTTCGCAATGTGCTAGAAAATGATTTTTGGAGAGTTCGGATGGAATTCGTTAAGAAAGCATATCCAGATGTGTTTAAGAAAGGATCAGATTTAACGACGATGTTGACTGCGGCAAACGCGATTCCCGATTTAGATACTACACAAAAAAGCCAACTTGATTCATTAACATCAGCGTACCGCTTTGATTACTGGAATTTATGTGAGTCAATGATTGAGAATCATAAATCGAATGCATCAGCAGAAAACGCCGAAGGCATGATGAATAAGGAAGACATGCATCGACAATTACGGCTAGAAACACTTCGTTTTGAACGAAAAGAATTAAATGATCGAATCCGTATGCGACTGCGAATGGTCTTAAATGAAGAACAAGTTAAGGAAGTTCCAACTCTTCGACCTTCGGTTGCTGCTGCCGATGAATGGTAGAGGCAATGATTTCAAGTGGATGGCGTAGGGTTATTTGTTCCACTCGTTTTGCTTGGCTATGGCACGAATACCCTGTTGCAAGCGAATTAGATTCGCTCGGTTTGTGCGTTGCCCAGTGGATGTCCCAAATGTCGAGAGAAAGTTGTTTGTTTTCTTTTTGGTGTCCAAATAGACCACCCATGCCGCAGCATGCAGTTTCAACAATCTCAAGTTCACAGTTCATCTTTGCAAAGAGTTTTTTCCACTGTTTGCTACTTTGAGTTGCGATTGTTTTTTCTATGCAGTGAGGGAATAGTCGCCAAGAACTATCAATTGAAATGCTTGAGACATCTTGATGTAGTAACCATTCTTGTGGGAGCAATACATCAATACTATTTTTTGGATATTCATCGCGCCAAAGTAAAGTTGCGACTGGATCGATG
>PVBE010094350.1_pt1 | contig 22102 bp, 17 predicted proteins | sample 1631181 | NCBI WGS metagenome assembly PVBE01 (sample SAMN08397723, study PRJNA350692) | Marine metagenome, whole genome shotgun sequencing project. | isolation source: water | place: Pacific Ocean | collected 2012-04 | reverse complement strand
GCCCTTCGGGAGTTCACCAGACTGTCCATTGTGGCGTTGCAGCAACTTGACTTAGCGGTGCTAGGCCTGCGTTACTGCGCCTGACACTGAACAGTCTGGTGAACTCTGCACTCCAAAATTAACCCTGGTCGAGGTACTAGCCCCGTCGGCCCAATCAGGATCTTCACACAGCTGTTTTCTGTTAGACACAGGTCGGGCCAGAGAGTTTCTATCCCTGCTCCAGCAAGTTGCGCAGATCGATGATGGCTGCATTAGCTCGCGAAATATAACTAGCCATAGTTAAAGAATGATTGGCAAAAATACCGAAGCCGGAACCATTTAGAATAATCGGGAAGAAAACGGTTCCCTGGCTGGATTCCAGATCTCTGACAATCTGGCTGAGACTCGCCGTCGCGTTCTTGTCTGTAAGAACCTGCTCAAAATCAATTTCAACCGCTCGCAGGAAATGAGCCAGGGCCCAGGTGGCACCTCTTGCCTCATAAAACACATCATCGATCTGCAGCCAGGGAGTTTTCACTGTCACCTCGCTCTGCGTCGGTGTGGACTGCTGTGCGACCTGACCGCTTCCTGTGTCGGTATTGAAACGCTGCTGACTGACACTGGCGCTCAGACGCTGCGACAGGCTTCCAAGCCTGGACTCCACATCGAGTAGCCAGGCAGTCAGGTTATCAGCACGGGCATAGAACTGAGCACTGGTATTTTGCGGGTCTGCAATACGTCCAAGATAGGAATGCAGGTGGTCAATAGCCTCTGAGTACTCGCTTTCGCTGGTGGGAAATATCCAGCTATTATTATCGAAATGAAAATTTGGCTCACTAATTATCAGATCCTCATCTTCTACCGACTGGGATTGGGAGCGACTAAATCCTTCGCGAAAAGCGCGGGATAAATCCCGCACCTGTACCAGTACGCCAAATTCCCAATTGGGAATATTGTCCAGATAGACTCCCGGTGGCATCATGTCATTACTGAGATATCCCCCGGGCTTTCTCAGCAATGTTTCAGCCGCCTGGATTAAGGCTGCAGTACTGGCACTTCCCACAACATATTCGCTACCGCTCAAGGCCAGCTTGTCGGCCGTGATCTCTGCCACCGGGAAGGGTCTTGGCTCACTACTCCAATACAGCCCAATTATCACTATGAGTACTAACAGAAACCCTATAGCGGTGAAAACTCCACGCCTTAAGTTACTTTTGGACCCAAATGAACGAATAAACGCCACTGGTTTGAATACTGTCTGTTTGATTTTGGACCAAGTCATCAGCGTGGAATTTCGGGTACTACATCCCCAGGCGGTGATTTCGGCGGTAGGCGCAGACGGACACTGAACCGGCTTGCCAGCTCTATATTTCCCCGCAGGCGAAATCCATTAACCGCTTCGCGCATTACCGAAAACATCCATCGTGCCTGATCATCATTGGGCGCCGTGATCAGAAAAATTGCCTCGTGCTGCTTCGCCTGCGCAGCAATGTGCTCGAGTTCCTGCACAGCGGATTCCGTGCGGCGGCTAAAATCGATTTCATCCAGCGCAAAAAACAAATCTCCGGAATTCATCTCAGCCTGCATCGCCAACCAGGCCTTAATAATATCGGGATGTTCCGCATCAACAAATCTCGCCCGCTCCAACATGATCTCAGCGTCTTCGAACAAACCGCGCCTGCTGGCTTCCTGAGATAGCGCTATATACCGCACCACGATATCCTGCAAGCCTTGCAGGGCCAGTTCATTATCTGGCTGATAGGCCAGAACCCGCTGGAATCTAGCATGAGCATTATCATCAACTGGTGTAAGCAGTTTGTCTGCATCTAATGCCTGCAAGGCCTCATAGAGCAGATCTGCCACCAAGCGTTGCTGATCTCCGCCCCCGCTGGGAATTATCACTTCAGGCTCGCCAATCACCCTGACCTGAAATCCTTCGTCCTCTGTCATCAGCTCAGGAGCAGGGGCTTGCGGTTGATTAGTCTGGCAAGCCGTAATTCCAAAACACAGACAAGTAATGAGGAGTATTTTTTTTGACATGGTAGCTAAATTACTCTGGGGATCCTTGGAACAACTGGAAATTTGTCTCACCTGCGGTAGATTAATCCTATATCTGGCGGAGTGCTAGTTTAGCAATTCCGAAAACGGGATAAAATCCAGTTTATCACCGGCGCAAACTGAAGTGTTGGGAGGAATGATAGCCAGGCCATCAGCCCCACTCAACGAAGAATTCACTCCCGAGCCCTGATTGGAATACGGCAGTACCTGAGTAATTCCCTGTTCATTACTGCTCAGACTCACACGCAAGTATACTTGTCTAACTCCGGTGACAGGAAAATCAAACGCTGCTGCAACAGAGTACTGTTTTGGCAAGACATTATCGCAACCAAGCATTGTCAGTAAGCAAGGTCGCACCACTAGACAAAAAGTAACAAAAGCAGACACTGGATTACCCGGAAGACCGAAGAACGGCGTATCGGCTACGGCCCCGCAAGCCAGCGGCTTACCCGGTTTGATTGCCAGTTTCCATAATTTCAATTGCCCGTGATTTTCTACTGCGGCCTTAACGTAATCTTCATCCCCAACAGAAACGCCACCAGTACTAATTATGCAGTCTGCGGCAGCGGCAGCCTCCTGCAAGGCTTTTTCGGTAGATTCCAGATTATCTGCAATTACACCTACATCCAGAACCTGCACATTGAGTTGATGCAGCAGCGCCGTAATACTGTAAAAATTTGAATTGTAAATTTGGCCTGGAGCTAATTTAGTGCCAGGTTTTACTAATTCATCGCCGGTGGTCATCAGGGCAATCTTCAATTTCCGCTTTACTTTGACTTCATTCAATCCTGTCGAGGCCAGCAATCCCATATCTTGAACTAATAAACGATGACCGGCACTGAGCAGTGTCGAGCCGGCCTTTATGTCCTCTCCGGCGAGTCTAATATTTGTCCCCGGCTTCACCGTTTGCATAATTTGTACTGCGTTCTCCATTTTTTCACAATTCTCCTGCATAACAACTGCATCAGCCCCGGCTGGAATCGGTGCGCCGGTGAAGATTCTGGCAGCTTGACCCGAACTTAAACCGGCACCCACCTCACCGGCTGTTATACGCTGGACTATCTCGAGAGATGTCTTGCCCTCCGCTAGATCTGCAGTGTTTACGGCATAGCCATCCATTGCACTGTTGTTGTATGGAGGAACATCGATACTTGCAGTCAGGCTCTCGGACAATACTCTGCCGGTGGCCGCAAGTAGGGGCTGGCTCTCTTCCTCGTCAATCGAGGGAAGATCACCCAGCAGAGTCTTCAGGGCGGTTTCTATGGGTGTCATATTATTCCCGGTGTGACCTTGTCATTTGTAATTTCAGGCACTTTCTTTTTCCAGTTGCGAGTCATCCCTCACAGGCGACTTCAAACGCGCCACATAGAGAGTCTTAATCGCTTCTTTTAAATTGACATGCCAGGTTCTCTGTTTGATCGCGAAGGTATCAAAAATCTTCTTGCTCGACAGGGTTGAGTTTAGAATTTCCGGCGCTCTAGCTTCTACGTCGGTAATTTTGAGATTATCCAACAACTGATAAACCTCTTCATCATGATTAGCCGCATAGCGGATGGTCTGTTCGACAAACTCATTTTCTTTCTTGGTTTCCAGCCCGGCATAATGATAAGTACCCCAAACATTCGCATCGCAGTCAACCTGCTGGCATACGGCCAGTATTGCCGAGGCCAGGTCCCTGGTGGATGTTGGGCTAAACCGGCGTCTTACCACTTGTAGTTTACCACCGTTCTTCTTAACAGCTCGAATCCACGATTTGATCAGGCCCTTTTTACGGTTGCCAAACAGCCAACCGGAACGCAGAATAATATGTGCATTGTGTTGCTGCACGGCTAATTCACCAGCCAGGGAAGTATTTCCATACATGCCCTGCGGATTTGTCGCATCCTGTTCGTTATAGCCCAGCTTTTTCACTCCATCGAACACATAGCTATTGGACAAATGCAGCATGGGTATATTGAGATGATCACATATTTCGGCGAGAGTAGCAGGAAGCACACTATTGATCTTTCGACATCTCTCCTCGGAGGATTCCGCTTTGATTAACGCACTGTGATTGCCAGATATGAAATCTGCCAGATTGACCAATTGGGTCGGTGCATAATCGGTTACCAGTTTCGCTATGGCGACAGCATTATCGGGGTCGAAATTTTTATCCGGCAGTGCAGAGAAACGTATCTTACGCGCTCGCAAAAACTCAAGAAATTCCTTCCCGGTGGGACTGGTAGCTCCAACAATAAAAATTTTCACTGGCTCTGCAACTTTACTTTGAGATCAAATTTCTGAATTAGCCCGATCAGCCCGGAAGCGTAATCCCCGGATTGTTGTAAAGGTTTATCAAACAGAGATTGAAGTCAAGTAGTTCAGCAAACACTATCGGAGTAAATAGTGACAGATTTGTTTATTGCTGAACAAAGGACTCTAGGGTAAACAGCAGATTATCCGCATCGCTCAATACGAACACCACATCGCGAAAGGCCACCACGTCCTCCACCGCCAACTCCGGTATCACAAGCTGGCCAGTGACGGCATCGAAGATCGCCATATTTGGCACCGATTCTGACAACGTAGCTACTGTATCTGGAAGGGCCTGGATGACAACACTGGGGTCGGTTGAGTTGAGTGAAAACGATACGCTTACCAGGCCAGTTTCCCCGGCGTCCACCTTCAGATTGAGCAGACCTGAGGATTCATCGAAGGAGTTGGCCGGAATGTCAGTCCCAGTACCCAGAAATTCCACTGACATCATTACCTGGACCAGATTATCGCCAGTCAAGTTGCAATTCGCGATTGAATCATTGAAGTTGATGACCGGCACACTGATGCCAATGTTCATTGTTATATTCCTCAATCCATTGATGGCCAAAATCAGGTTCAGGCCATCACCAATGACTTGTCCGAAAACGACAGAGTCACCGTCACTAGACGAATTATTACTCAAGTTGATACGCCATTGACTGGTGAAGCCGTCCGTATCGAGTAAGCCCCTGGCCATGGCAATAGTGCCGTGGGTATTAGAAAGGCCGGTGATCTCCTGCGCAATCGGCGGATCAAGCTCTATCGATGTGATCCCTTGCGCGCAAGATGAGTAGCGAAAGCTTCCACCCTGAATAAATTCGTTCACGGACTCATGAATGAAAGTGCTGTTATACCGGCCAGCGCTCACATAGTTGAGAAAATTGGCCACTGTATCAGGGGCCAGATTGTCAAATAATTCCAGCGAGAAACCACCAAACGCCGTCTCTACCCTGACAATAGAGTTGGCACTAGACTGCAGGGGTAGCAGACACAGGGCGAACAACCCTAACAGGCTGGTGCGTTTTCCCGGGTGCCTGAGGTACTTCAGATGCAACATGAATTGATCCTCTTGCTATTTTCTTCCAGTTTGTGTTTCCGACTAAAGGCCATACGTAATGAGCAGCGATTTCCTTCTGCACCCCACCAGACCGGGTAGTTTATAGAATTATCTCCTTTCTTACACTTTCTCAGTGATCTATACAGTAGTCGTGCCGCATGAGGGGGCAGAGCCCATAAGAATAGCGATCTTATCTGGTAAGAGGCTGCTCGAGGGGGTCAGAGCCCTTGATCTATAGATTAAGTTTAAGTTTTCTACCTCGAGCGGGATCAAGGGATCTAGCCCCGAACTGTGGGTGGTGGCTATGATCTAAAGGAGATTGAAGCTGCTCGAAGTTAATGTTAATCGGTGTCATGAATCCGCAGCGTTCTCAGGAGGGGGGGGTCAGAGCCCCTTGAAGCACTTCTGACCCTATCAAATCACTGCCGCCTGGCCGCTCAGTTGGTGATCTCTTCCAGCCTTTCACGCAAAACCCCAAGAATTGAAGTCAAATCCCTGAAATAATCATTTGCTTGTGCCACCGCATTCATCTCCTCGGTTAAGGCTCGGAATTCAGCTGCCAAAACCGCCTGCAAATCTGAAAGCGAAAGAAGTTCATCCCGCTGGTACTGATAGTCCGAAAAATTGTCTGCTCGTTTATCAATCAGGAATTGCGGTTCACAGGCTTCTTGTTTGATAATCGAATCAGTAGGCACATATTTATGACAGACGATATCCAGCTTGTCATCGCTATTCAGGAGATTGAAGACCCGGTAGAACTCAGTCTGAATTTTACCAATTTCATCGCGCAGTTCCGCCGGCGATAAATCTTCAATCACGACATCGTCCTCGGCGGCATGCAGCGTGGAAAACAGCCACACCAACAGAAATACAGGCAGCCAAACCAACACTGATTTTTTCATATTGAAACCCTCAACCCATTGGCGCCGCAGTGAGGCGCGATCAGGGGCATTATAACCCCATTAGTCATTGCTTGCAGAGTCTAAGTGGAATAAAAGCAATCACTAATTCAACGGCTCTTCCCTGTCGCTGGGAATTATTATTCTGATTGCTTGGGGATACGCAGCGAATCTACCCTAATTTGCAGACACCGTCGACTACCCTATGCTGGGGGGCAGAATGGAGTACGGGTTCCCGGTTGGGAATTGGCTGGTCTGGTGAAAGTGCGTCAAACCCGGCAGTTGCGGACATCGGCAAAGAGGATTTTTGTTCTTCCTATACGCCTGAAATTAAGACATACTTGATCAAATTAACCATCAGGATAATCTACAGGATGACTCCTCGCCTGTTAGTTGTAGTATTACCAATATAATTGAATGAAACAATCGCTATCCGCATTTGTAATCTGTCAAGACGAAGAGCAGAAAATTGGATCCTGTTTAGAGCAAGCTGCAAAAATAGCTGATGAAATTATTATTGTAGATTCGGGCAGTACCGACACCACGCTTGAAATTGCAAAAAAATTCACCGAGAAAATTTATCACCAAGACTGGCTTGGCTATGGTGCACAAAAAAACCATGCCCTGTCCAGGTGTTCTAACGAGTGGGTATTGAGCCTGGATGCCGACGAAGTACTTACTGACGAGCTCATAACAGAAATAAGACAATTAGACCTGGAGGCTCTTGCCTACAAAATCGCCCGCAAGCTTTTCATTGGTAATAAATTCATTCGCTGGGGAGGCTATTATCCCGATTATCAATTAAGATTATTCAAAAAATCACTGGGGAAATTTTCAGATGTTAAGGTTCATGAAAGCGTTAAACTTTCTTCTGACGAACACTGTCCAAAATTGTCGCAGCCCTTAAACCACTACTCTTACAAAGATTTAAATGAAATGGAAGATGCCTTTAGGCAGTTTGCTGAACTTTCTGAACGCAAGCCAAATTTATTAAGGGCAATACTGAATTACTGCTATACTCTTATCAATAAATTTTTTTTCAGGCTCGGCTTTATGCATGGATTGCTCGGATTAAAACTGGCTCTAAATCATGCAAAATATTCTTTTTTGAAATATCGCTAAATAGATCCTCAAGTCGCCAGCTTTTAAAATTGCAGAAGAGAAAGAGTTATCCTTGGCGCTTTTGCATAAGTAAGAAGCAGGAATTACATCAAACGCCAAACAAAAAAAGGGGCTCCAAATGGAGCCCCTTTCTGCATTGAGTCACCACTTCCTGCGGTGTTCAAAGTATTTCCACATTTATCCCTTTATGCGGTTTACGAGTTCCCTAGAAATCGTAGACTAAACGGGCATAAAATACACGACCCAGAGGATCCTGCAATTGACCGATTACACCGGCAAATTCCGGTGAACGCTGTGCCTTACGATCGAACACATTACGTGCACCCACAGAAAATGACGCTTCGCCGTCAAACACCTCTAAGCCACGGTAGGTATAGGCGAAGTCCATATCGGTCCAGTCTCTCACTTTGGTCATGCCAGCCGGGCGGTTGGTGAAAGCGAAACCGTCCATGTGACTGAACGACGGTCCATCGTAAGGCATGCCGTCGACGTAATGTACAGTCGACGAGACTACGTGGTTACCCGATGACCAGCCTATACGCAGGTTCCATTTCCATTCCGGCAGGTTTGGCGCCGCACCGGTGCTGTCGTTGTACTTACCAGCGCCATCGATAACGGGTGACAGCGGATCTTCCTGAAACTCGAATTCTTCGATGTAAGTAGCCTGCAGTCCAATGCGGAAGTCACCGATATTGTCCAGGCTGAATCGGTATCCACCCTGGATATCGAAGGCAGTCACTTTCACGGACTCAGCATTACTGGCACCACTCTTCATCTGGATGATATCGTAGAGGTCATCTGGAGATCGGGTAATACGCGGATCCTGTAAACCACTGGCGACCCAGGATTCCAGCTGAGCCTCGCTAGGTTGTGTGGCTGCTGTTAAGCCATCGCCAGTGAAGCCGGACCATTGCTGGAAGTTAAAGTAATCCAGTTCAATAATCGTCTGACCACTGGTAGTAATGATGCGGTTCTGGAAGTCTGTCTCGTTCCAGGTAACGTGGAAATCAAATTCGCCGAATTGCACGTCGAAACCGTACTGCTTGGACTCAGATGACTCGTTCCCCAGGGCCGCGTTACCGCCGGAGCAGCCAGTGGTGAACGCAGAGAACGGTCCGAACCGGTCAGTCACTGTGGTCAGGCCACAGGTTTCCGGTCTAGTCAACTGGCTCACGGTCGGTGCGATGAACGCATCACCATCGGTAGCACGCAGGGTCAGCCAGTTGAAAGGCGCCCAGGTGATTCCGTATTTCGGGTCGCTGGACTCTTGATCAGTACTGAAATCCTCACGGCGTACCGCTATTTCCAGTTCCAGATTGGACAGGAGGGGAATCGCCAATTCGCCGAAATAAGCATCGACTTCCCGATTACCCGCGGTAATGTCTTCCTTCACAGTGCTGCCGATCCAGGCATCACCGGCTATCTCCACGTTGGCGGGTGTGCTTTTGTAGGTGTCGTCGCGGTGCTGATAACCAAAGGCCATACCGATGGGTCCTCCCGGCAATTCGAATCCACCAAGATTCAGGTCGCCGGTGAAGACGATGTCCATGATTGACAATTCGGAAACGGTCCCTTCATGGTCACGCGCCATTATAGCGTCTAGCACGTGAGCCTTGGTGGCATCTTGCGGATCCATGACGAAGAACGGGCTGTAACAGGAGTCCCTGTCTCCGGCCACGTCACAGTTCAAACCCTTGATCATCTCGCTGATGTCATAGTTTTGATTCGACATGAAGTCAATATCCCGGTAATTATAGGTATAGGACGCCGTGCCTTCCCAACCTTCGACAAACGGTACATTGAAGTCCGCCGTTAAAGAGGCTCTGCTGATACGGTCGGTACTGGTGGACAGGTTATCCATATCCGGGCTGTGGCTGTCGAGTTGAACAGTTGGGGTCCAATCGTTACCCATGGTCTTGTTGATGGGACGCAGGCGTCGCGCTTTCACGTCTTCATTCAGCGGTATACCGTTGTTCACGGTGCCGGTGACAATGTAGTCCATCCATCCATCGTCGTTTACGTCGACCGTACCCCGGTCAGGTATGCCGTTGCCATCCAGATCTTGGCCGTATAGTTGGTTACCGGAGGAATCTGTTGCCACGAACGGATTGCCAGGAATCTCACCACGTATTGCTGGCAATTGACCGATCCGGGTGGTACCACCCGGATTAGAAGTAGAGGCGTAAGTTCGTTCAAACAAACGCGTGGAGAAACCCTGCGCTGTCAGGGTCAGATCGTCGCTGACATCCCAAGTGGCGTTGGCATAGAACTGATTGGTTTCAGTTGGCTCTCGATAGCTACGATTGTCACCAAATTCAAAGAAACAGGTGGAGCCGAGTTTGGCACCATAGGGAGTTGAGATGGTGTCTTTTTCGAAGGCTCCACGGGTTCCACAGTTGGGATCAATTGTATTTGAATAGCTCCCATCAGGGGTATAGTTGCCGTCGGCACCACGGGGATAGGCACGGTAGTTCCCCGGGGCATTGGAGGACATGGTCAGGCCGGCTTGGGACAGGGAGGGGCGTTCGTCCCACCCTAGGCGGCTGTTGACGCGGTACTGGTAAGCCAGCACTACGTCCAGATCACCGATGGCACCACCCCACAACATCTGTACTGAGTGCTCATCGTAGTCATTGTCTGAATCTTCTTCAGCGTATGTGTCTAACTTAAAACCGTCGTAAGACTTGTAGGGTACGAAGTTGACCACACCGGCCACTGCCTCGTTACCGTACAGTGCCGCGGCACCGTCAGCCACGATGTCCAGTCGCTGGATAGCGATAGTTGGAATCAGGGCGTTAACATTTTCAGTTAACAGCCGCTTACCGTCCAGCAGAGTCAGGGTGGATCGGCCACCCAGACCACGCAGGTCGATGGTAGTGCTACGCGAGTCAGTACCCTGAATGGTATTGGTGATAGCGGAGCCGGCACCGTTCACAAAGGAAAGGTTCTGCACCACCTCTCCAAGGTTCAACGTGCCCTCGTCTATCAGGTCTTCAGCGCTAAGCTGAGTAACAGAGGACGCCTGTTGGAATCCTTCCGAACGACGAATGTAGGAGCCCGTGACGATTACCTCTTCAACGGTAGCGTCCTGGGCAAAACTCGGCACAGCTAGTGGCAGCAATGACAGCGCAACGGCTGAACAGAGCAAACTGCGCTTATGTGGTATTTTTGATAGCATATTTCTCTCCAGTTTTATTGGATAATTACAGTTTTATTAAAGCTTTAATATGTGCAAAAACAATAAGTTAGAGCAATTAACATCAATCGACTCATCAAGCACAAAAAGGGAAACCCCAAAAACAAAAGCTCAGGAGAAAAGAACACCCCCCCTCTTCGCAACAAATGTTACAAAATGCAACTCGTAGATTCTACTAACTTTTAATAAGAACTGGAAGTTTTATATTTTAGTTCAGGGGATTGATGTTAATTCACGGAGAACCAGCAGAATTGCAGCTTGCAGGGCTTTTTGGCGATAGCCGTAACAAATTTGCCTGGTTGACTATCGAAATTCAAGTCAGAAAGGACGTACCTGCACGGTCAGTCCCCCCCAGAGCTCTGATGCTCCTGCTGAAGCAGTCGAGTCACAAATGGTAACAATTAGTGTCGAAATAACGTTCCCAAATCCAACAGCCACTGGACTGGATTGTCATCGCCTCTGGGCTTTATAGATTGCCTACCTAAACGATATTATTTAGACTGCTGTGGGCTTTGCAGGTTTTCCCTCAACCCACAAAGCCTTGAGTAGAGTGAGCGAGAGCTTGCAGAAACTCCTCATAATGCGGGTGTAACTCAGTTGGTAGAGTACTAGCTTCCCAAGCTGGTTGTCGCGAGTTCGAATCTCGTCGCCCGCTCCAACACAGCCCCTGCCTACAGGGATTTAATAAACCACCATCCTGAAAGACGTGTACGGTGTTTCTCAGAAAGGAATATCGTCATCAAAATTGTCAAAATTAGCCGGAGCCGTCTGTGGTGTAGCAGCCTGCTCCGGCTGCGCGCCGGAGGCTTGGCTTTGACCTTGACCTGGAGCTTGACCTTGACTTTGACCAAACGGATTGTCGCCCCGCTCACCACCTCCACCTGCGCCTCGTGAATCCAGCATCTGCATTTCACTGGCAACGATCTCGGTTGTGTAGCGTTTTACGCCTTCCTGTTCCCAGGAACGGGTTTGCAGTCGCCCTTCCACATAAATCTTCGATCCCTTCTTAACATACTGCTCTACGATTTCAGCCAATCTGTTGAAGAACACAACGCGATGCCACTCCGTTCGCTCCTGTTGATCGCCGGTATTCTTATCTTTCCAGCTATCGCTGGTTGCCAGGGAAACATTCGCCACAGCATTACCATTGGGCATATATCGAACTTCCGGGTCATTGCCCAGATTCCCCACCAGAATTACTTTATTTACCCCTCGACTTGCCACGTTTGCCTCCACAGATTAAATCAATTTTCACTCAGACTTAAGGAGCCTCTGATTAATTATTCAGAGGCTCCCTAAGTTTATACCATGCTCGGCGGCATGAGAAATTTTCAGCAAAATTCGCTGACAAAAACTCTTTCTCTATGTGCCCTTTACTCGGCGTGCCGGAATTGCGGATAATGGTCGGTTTCGCCAAGACACTTTGGGTAGATCATGGACACGATTGTAGTACGGGGGGCACGCACCCATAACCTGAAAAATATCAACCTGACTATCCCGCGAGACAAACTAGTGGTTATTACCGGCCTGTCAGGATCCGGCAAATCTTCCCTGGCATTCGACACACTTTATGCCGAAGGTCAGCGCCGCTATGTGGAGTCCCTATCCACCTACGCCCGGCAATTTTTATCCATGATGGAAAAACCGGATATCGATCATATTGAAGGGCTTTCACCGGCGATTTCAATCGAGCAAAAGTCGACTTCGCACAATCCCCGCTCGACCGTAGGTACGATAACCGAGATCTACGACTACCTGCGACTGTTATTCGCCCGGGTTGGCGAACCCCATTGCCCCGATCACCATATCAAGCTGGAAGCACAAACAGTCTCTCAGATGGTGGACAAGGTAATGGCCCTGCCTGAGGGTGTTCGCATCATGGTGCTGGCTCCCATCATCAAGGATCGGAAAGGCGAGCACCTGCACGTGTTCAATGAATTACGCACCAGCGGCTTTATCCGGGCTCGGGTCGATGACCTGGTTTGCGAGATCGACTATCCGCCGGAACTGGAGAAGAACAAAAAACATTCCATCGATGTGGTGGTAGATCGACTGAAGATAAAACCTGGCCTGCAGCAGCGCCTGGCTGAGAGTTTTGAGACAGCGATCCAACTCGCCGATGGCCTGGCCATGGTGAGCGTAGTAGAGGATGACAAGCCAACTGAAGACCTGGTGTTCTCGGCTCTTTTTGCCTGTCCTAAATGCGGTCACAGTATTTCTGAGCTGGAGCCCCGTTCGTTTTCCTTCAATAACCCTGCCGGAGCCTGCAGCGCCTGTGATGGGCTCGGTGTAAAACAGTACTTCGATGAGAATCGCATTGTGGTAGATGCCTCCCTGGCGCTGTCTGAGGGCGCAATTCGTGGCTGGGATCGGCGTAATATCTATTACTTCCAGATGTTAGGCTCCCTGGCCAAACATTTTGGTTTCAGCATCGAAAAACCCTTCGAAAAATTGTCCAGGAAAAATCAGAATTTCATTCTGCGCGGTAGCGGCAAAGAGGTGGTTGATTTTCGTTATGTCAATGACCGTGGCGACACAGTCATTCGCAGCCATCCGTTTGAAGGCATACTGCCAAACCTGGAGCGACGTTTCCGCGAAACCGAATCGAGTCATGTGAGAGAGGAGCTTGCCAAATACCTCAGCTCCCAATCCTGTCCCGACTGCGGTGGTACCCGGCTCAAGCGCGATGCCCGATACGTGTTGATCAAGGGAATTAATTTACCCGATATTACTGGCATGACCGTGTCCCAGGCAGAGGAGTATTTCACCAGGCTGAAGCTCACCGGCAAACGGGCCAAGATTGCCGAGAAGGTACTGAAAGAACTACAGGACAGACTTAAATTCCTGGTGGATGTGGGGCTGAACTATCTGACGCTGAACCGCAGTGCCGACACACTTTCCGGCGGTGAGGCGCAACGCATCCGACTGGCCAGCCAGATTGGCGCCGGGCTGGTAGGGGTTATGTATATTCTTGACGAGCCCTCTATCGGACTGCACCAGCGTGACAATAAGCGCTTGTTGAACACCCTGTTCCATCTACGGGATCTGGGGAATACGGTAATCGTGGTTGAGCACGACGAAGAAGCCATTCGCAGCGCCGACCACATCATCGATATAGGTCCTGGCGCCGGGGTCCACGGTGGCCAGATCGTTGCTGCAGGCAGCATAAAAAAAATAACCCGGGCACGGGAATCATTAACCGGAAAATACTTGTCGGGTAAAGCCAGGATCGAGGTACCTGCCGGGCGCAACAGGTACAACGGCAAGAAGCTTTTACAGCTAACCGGCGCCAGAGGCAACAATCTACAAAGCGTTGACCTCACCCTGCCGCTTGGACTGTTCACCTGCATTACAGGCGTGTCCGGATCAGGAAAATCAACCCTGATAAATCATACGCTGTATCCCATTGCCGCCAGTAAGCTCAACAAGGCAACGACCCTGAACCCAGCCCCCTATGAGGCAATTCAGGGCATGGAACACCTCGATAAGGTGGTCGATATCGATCAGAGCCCGATCGGGCGTACCCCGCGTTCCAATCCAGCCACCTACACCGGCATCTTCACCCCGGTACGCGAGCTGTTTGCCGGCACGCAGGAATCCAGATCCCGTGGCTACCGGCCTGGTCGCTTCAGCTTTAATGTAAAAGGCGGCCGCTGTGAAGCCTGCCAGGGAGATGGTGTTGTCAAAGTAGAAATGCACTTTCTTCCTGACGTGTATGTGTCCTGCGATGTGTGCCGGGGTAAGCGTTATAACCGGGAAACTCTGGAGGTGAAATACAAGGGCAAAAATATCAATGAAGTGTTGAACATGACCATCGAAGACGCCCGCGAATTCTTCGACCCGGTGCCGGTCATTGCGCGGAAATTGCAGACACTTATGGACGTGGGCCTGTCCTATGTTCGCCTGGGGCAGGCTGCGACTACCCTATCCGGCGGCGAGGCCCAGCGGGTTAAACTGTCCCGCGAACTATCCAAGCGCGATACCGGGAAAACCCTGTACATACTCGATGAACCGACCACCGGATTACACTTCCACGATATAAAACAATTGCTCTCGGTGTTGCATCATCTGCGTGATCATGGCAACACGATCGTGGTGATCGAACACAACCTGGATGTGATCAAGACGGCCGACTGGATTGTCGACCTGGGCCCTGAAGGCGGCAGTGGGGGCGGTAATATCATTGCTGAGGGATCACCGGAGCAGGTGGCCAAAATCAAGGCTTCCTACACCGGCGACTATATTAAAAAAGTACTCGCTAAATAGTCGAATTACCTTACCAACCCCCGTAATTGCATAGTCCAGGATAACGGAATCGATGTCGGCAAATAGCAGATGGCATCATCGCAGGCCTGGTAATCGAGAGTCCCTGTAAGGGTAATGCTCTCTTGACCGCGGAGCGCTCTCTGCGTCTCCGGCTCCCCATCTAATATCAGTTCCTGCAGCAGCTTAATCGGTTCCAGGTACACCGGGACTGTTTCATCGAAGGGTTCAAAATAGTAATTCACAGACTCCGGATAAGTCATCGGTAATTCCCTGATATAGGGGCTGGAGTCCAGATTTAAGCTAACCACCTGATAATCGTCTGCGCCCGGGGCATAGACGTGCATGTCCTCCAACGGCTCTATAGAAAGGACTAATGAAAAACGATTGCCAGCAGCCAGTTCCGGATTGCTGGAATAGGTGGTCAAATTTATCTGTGCCGTCGATACCTGGGTAGCCGCAACCGGTTCGATATCTTCTCCAAGGCGCAGCAACACACTGGAAATAGTATTACGCTCTATATAAAACTCTTCAAAATGCCGCTCCTGAACCAGCCCGTTGGCAGCAAGCATAAAGGTGCCCGGAAACGCGATACCGACAAATCTTTCATCGGGCCGGGTGACCGATACGATAGTGCGGAAAGCCGCCGCCGTATCGGGGTCTTCTACGCCGTCTTCCAGGCCCCATTCCGGCACCGGATTTAACAGATCGAAGCGCTCGATTACCTCAGAGCCGACATCGGATAGCATGGGAAAGGTAATACCCCAGGCATCGGCAAAGCGTTTAACGATTTCCTGCGAATCATAGCTTATGCTAACAAGGTTGATACCGGCGTCCTGTAGTGGCTGCAAATCACGTTGCAGCTCCACGAGCTGCGTTTTGCAATAGGGTCACCAGTCTGCCGAGCGGATGAAAACCAGCATGGTGCCATTGGGCCCAATAATGGATTCGTTGGTCCAGACCTCACCGTTCTGGTCAGGCAGGCTGAACTCGGGAATCGTATCGCCCACTTGGGGACCACGATTCGCCAGATCGATTGCTTCACGCTGTGCACTGGCCAGCAATGGCAGTAACACCAAACCGACTATCAGGATGAATCGGCCCAGGCGATTACATAGTTGATTACCCAGGTGCTTAACTGTGTATTGCATTTTTACTCCCTGCTTCTGGATTCGCTTTCACATGGTAGCTATCCAACCTCAGATTGGCGCTTCAACTCAGTTAACAGACCGCAGGAAAAACTAACACAATTCACCATTAACTGCTATTTCGGAATCTTATGGTACGATCCCGGATTGTCGACCCCGTTCTGCATCCCGGCAGGTGCCAAATAATCTGCCGAAGTCAATGCAGGGCATCCAGGTAATCGCTTATTTTTTAACAGAATTTGACTCGAAATGGGGGACTGCCCGGAGCAGCCCAAATTGCGGGAAGTTTTGCCCGTCTTGTAACGCTTAATCTGTTGCTTTTTAGGGCTAAAACTAATAACCTCGTGCACAGCTAAATGTGTTAAAACTAAACTTATTAAGCGTATGCTTGGGGGCCGGGAAATTTGCCCCGATTGCATACATCCTTACAACAAGAAACGGAGCAATGTTCAGTGAATCCTCAACTAACACGCCGACGTTTTATCAAGGGGGTAATATTCTCTGGTGCTGCGGTAACCACCGGCACGGGTTATTACCTTGCGAACGCCCAAACCGGGCAGTCCGCCGCTGAGCGCTTGGTGACACTCAATGTAAACGGGCGCAGCAGGCCCGTTGATGTACTGCCCTCGGAAACACTCGCTTATACTCTCCGCTATAAACTCGACCTGACTGGTACCAAGATAGGCTGCAATCGGGGTGAGTGTGGCGCGTGTACGGTGTTACTTGATGGTGTGCCCAATTATTCCTGCTCGGTGCTTACGCAAAACGTCAAAGACAGGGCTGTCACCTCAGTTGAAGGTGTCAGGTCAGCAAATGGCACCTTGCATGCAGTTCAGCAAGCCTTTGTCGCAGAAAATGCCCCTCAGTGCGGCTTCTGCACAGCAGGACAGGTCATGTCGGCCGTAGCCTTGCTAAACAGCAACCCTAGACCAACCCGGGATGAAGCACTCCAGGCTATGTCAGGTAATCTCTGTCGCTGTGGCGCTTATGAACATTATCTTAATGGCGTGATGCGCGCCTCGGGGCAAATAGTATGACTACTCATTTAGGATTCGATTTCACGCCCCCAGACGTGGAAGGCAAAGTCTCTGGTGAAATCAAGTATGCCGAAGACTATAAGCGAGATGGTATGGTTTTCGCCCGCATACTGACCAGCCCACTACCCGCTGGTCGCGTAGCTAACATCGACGCCTCAGCCGCGTTGCGAATGGACGGTGTAGTTGGGGTATTCACGGCAGACGATTTACCACCATCACCCCCTCCTGGTAACCCGACTCTGGCTTCTGAGTATGTAACTTACGTGGGGCAGCCAATTTTAGTTGTTGCTGCTGTCACTGAAGAGATCGCGGAATCGGCCATTGATAATATTCGTGTCGACTTTGAACGACGCGATTTTGTTGTCGATCCCATGGAGAGCCTTACCCCGGGAGGCAAAAATGCATACCCCGAAGGCAATGTGCTGATAAGAACCCGGGAAGAAGGTCCTGGAGGTACGCCAATCATCGGTGCAGAAATACGTGACATCAAGTGGCCACAGTCCGCCATTGATGCCATGCGTAACGGCCGGAATCCGGTAGATGGTGAATTTACCACTGAATGGGCTTTTGGTGACATTGATGCCGGTTTTGCCGAAAGTGTCGCTGTGATTGAAGAACCCTTCGTCACCATGGGCTATCCACATCACTGCCTTGAAGCCAGAACCAGTATGGCATACTGGGAAAATGGCAAATGCTATTTCCACGGCTCGTCTCAGAGTCAGAGTGCCAACAACAATGGCCTTGCCCGTATGATGAATATTGATCCAGGTGATCTAGTGTTTATCAATGAAGCGACTGGCGGCGGTTTTGGATCCAAAATTGGTCCTTACCCCATCATGGCAGTAGCGGGCAATTTTTCCCGCATGTTGAACCGCCCCGTGCAATTACGCATTACCCGTGAGCAGGAGTTTTATATCGGTTCTGCGCGCTCCGGCATGCAGGGCTGGATCAAGATCGGTGTAAAAGAAGACGGCAAAGTAGCAGCTGTTGATCTGGTCATCGTAAATGATGGTGGATCTACAGGTGGCGGCAGCGGCAACTCTTCTGCTGGACACGTTACTATTACCTTCCAGCCGGAGAATATGCGTTATCGGGGTATCTCGGTGTATACAAATACCACGCCGCGAGGCGCACAACGTGGGCCAGGTGAAAATGAGATGGCGGCCGTGCTGGCGCCGATAACTGATAAGGCCGCTGCAGTTGTCAACATGGACCGCGTCAGATTCAGACGGGCCAACGTTATTGACAGCGATGGTGTCCGGAGTCAGAGCCAGAGTGGGGTTACCAGCGCCTTTGTCCGCGAAGCACTCGATCAGGGCATGCGCCTGTTCAACTGGAACGAGAGAATAAATCAGCCCAAGCGCACCGGCAATGGCAACAAAGTTCGTGGCCGGGGAGTCGGTATTGGTTATCACGGCGCGGGTAGCAGAGGTTACGACGGCCTGGTTCGAATCGGCACCGACGGCAGACTCTACATCCACAGTGGTGTTGGTAATCTGGGCACCTATTCCTATGCAGGCACCTGCCGGGCAGCGGCAGAAGTCTTGCAGGTACCCTGGGACCGATGTGAAATACTCCGTGGACGAACCGATAATCACCTGCCCCACAGTTCGGGCCAGGGTGGTTCAAATACCATGTTCACCCACACCCGGACTAACTGGGTAGCGGCTGAAGATGCGGTTAACAAGCTGAAGGAAATCGCAGCGGCTGATCTCGGGGGCTCGCCTAACGATTATGAAATCGATGGAGAGCGCGTCTTCAGCAGTTCGGACAGCAGTCAGGGCCTGACCTATGCCCAGGCCGCGCAACGTGCTATCGAAATGGGCGGCAGGTACAGTGGCATGGAATACCCTGATGACATCAATCCTATCACCCAGCGAGCGGTACAGGGCATACAGGGAACCGGCCTGATCGGTGTATCCAAGGACAATATCCCGGGCCAGGGTCAACCTCCGGGCAACGTGGTTGGATTTACGGAAATTGAGCTGGATCTCGATACTGGCAAATACGAAATTCTTGATTATGCTGCGGTTGCCGATTGCGGTACCGTGATACATCCGACGAATTTCATGAATTCCATGCGTGGTGGCGCAGTCTGGGGGGTGGGAATGGCAAATCTGGAGCGCCATGTCTACGACCCGCAAAATGGACTGCCTGCCAACACCGGTTTGTATCAAAGCAAACCACCAACGTATCTGGATGTACCTACTTCGACACGGGCTGCAGCGGTGAATATTCCCGATCCGCAAAATCCAGCCGGTTGTCGGGGTATTGGTGAACCGACTCAGGGTGCCTCCGTGGCAGCTATCGCCAGCGCACTATCTGATGCGCTGGACGGTCACCTGTTTAACACGGCACCAACCACAACAGATATGATAGTAAATCACCTGGCTGGTAATTCTTACAGCACCCAATCACTTAAAACTAATACATTCTGAGGTTAATATGCCATCACATGACGTTATGCCAAATATGGATTTGTACCAACCGGTACAGGTTGAGGATGCACTAGCGCTAGCTGACCGTTTAGCCGATAGAGGCTGGTTAGTTGGCGGTGGTCAAGACACTTACGGCTGGCTGAAAGACAGAGCTAAATCTGTCGAAGCCATGATCGACTTGAGTGGAATTGAATCACTACGGGGCATCAGGGAGACCGCCGATGGTCTGGAAATCGGCGCACTCACCACTCTGACCGAGGTTGCCAACAGCCCGGTTATTCAGAGCAGTTATTCTGTACTGTCATCTGCTGCTGGCAAGGTTGCCAGCCCGCAGATTCGCAACATCGGTACACTGGGTGGAAACGTTTCCCAGGACGTTCGCTGCTGGTACTACCGCCGCGGACTGGACTGTTATCGCGCCGGTGGCAACCTCTGCTATGCGGACACGCCTGAGGGTATGAACCGTGAACACTCGTTATTCAATGTAAGCCGCTGCGTCGCCGCCAATCCTTCGGATACGGCGCCGGCCCTAGTTGCACTGGATGCCACGATGGTGATTCAGAGTGTTGGTGGCGAGCGCACGGTTGCGGCAGAGGACTTCTTTGTCGGACCTGCGAACGACATTCAAAATACTACCACCATCCGACCGGGCGAGATTCTGACCTCTGTCAGAATCCCCTCCACCTGGGCCAATGCGACATTCTATTTTGAGAAAGTAGCAGATCGTAATGTATGGGATTTCCCACTGGTGAATGTGGCCGCTGCCTTCAAGATGAGCGGTGACAGCATCGAAGATTCCCGCATTGTGTGTGGCGCAGTCGAATGCAAACCACACCGGGTTACTAACGTGGAAAATGCGATTCGGGGTCAAGCCAAGAGTGCAAGCACCGCAGATTCGGTCAAGGAATTGGCTACCGAAGGCGCACGCGCACTGGCGCACAATGGATACAAAATTCCATTAATGCAAAACCTGGTTAAGCGCGCCATTAGCGGTTAGGCCAACCGGATATCGTTAACCGGTTGTTCCGTAAAAAGGGATAGATTTCTCAATCTGTCCCTTTTTTGTGCCATTTTTATTGTTAGTGCCATACGTGTAGGATGCGAGCTTGGAACATAGTTTTGTTTTTTTTGTTCCGGTGGGCCATCCCTGGCCCGTCCCGCGCTTCATCCCTGGCGCTAGTCACGGAAAAATAGTAATCCCTTCCCAGTCCCCGATACACGCATCAACTACCTACTCTTACCATGCCCAAGAGGTAAAAAAATACCAGCGGTCAAGTGATGAGCTTCAATTGTGATGGGGATGCCTCAGGATCAGATCCTGTCAAGATGTGCCTGGGCAATTTCCTGTACCGCATTCAACCACGATGGCTCATCGTTGAGATTTGGCAGCAGATAAAATTCCTCTCCTTCGTTAGACAGAAACAGCTCCCTGTACCCGATGCCAATTTCATGGATTGTCTCGAGGCAATCCGAGACAAACGAAGGAGTAACCACCGCTACCTTCTTCACCCCGCTTCGAAGCAAATCGAGAATGCGTTCATCAAGGTAGGGCTTGATCCAGGGTTGACGACCAAATCGGGATTGGAATCCGCTAGAGTAGTAGCCCTCATCCCAACCCAGCGCATGGGCGATCGAGCTGGTAGTTGCCAAGCACTGAGCCCGGTAGCAATAGCGATTAGCCTCGCTCATCGTGTCGCAGCATTTCCCAAACTCGCAATATGCATTTTCATCGGCTTTCTGAATGGTCCTCTCCGGTAAACCGTGGTAGCTGAAAATAACGTGTTCAACATCCTGCGTAGGAAGATGCTTGCCGATATGAACCGACCAAGCGCGAATAAATGCAGGTTCGGAAAACAGGTCATTAATAAAGTGTAGATTGGGTTTGTTCGCCCACTTCTCTGCCGCCTGCTGTACGTCATGGAAGACCGACGCGGTAGTTGCAGTCGAGTATTGGGGAAACATTGGCAGTACTGCAATATCCGAAATTCCGCGGCTTTCCAGCTCCTCCATTGCCTGGCCAATAAAGGGCTCGCTGTAAGCCATGCCATTCAGCACGAAAATTCCGACATCATCATTATTAAGGGCTGAACTGAGATATACCAGCAGGCGATCGGCATAGACATTCAGAGGAGAACCGGCATCCATCCAGATCGTGGCATAAGCTTTTGCAGTTTTCGGCGCCCGGAAAGGCATTATGATGAGATTACGTAACAACCAGCGACCAACAGGATTCATATCGAACACGAAGGGATCGGCGAAAAAGTGCCGGTAGAACTGGCGTAGCCCTTCGGTGGTTGGCGTGGCCGGGGTGCCGAGATTGAGCAACAATAAGGCTTTCTTCATGTACTAATTATCAGCACTCTGGGTAAAAACTTGGATGGCTGTTCTGACATGCAGTGTCTTGTTAGTAACACGGGATTAGCAAAGCAATGCTACTTTGATGGGGTTAGTATCAAAGGTCCAAACAACTAGTACCTCGACCAGGGTTAAGTTTCGGGTGCAGCGGGTCTCTCAGCGTTTAGATGCAAGGCGCTTTTGCGCCGTCGTAGCCTGCGCTCCATCAAGCGAAAGCAACGCAGCAGATGAACGCTGAGAGGCCCGCCCTTCGGG
>PVBE011592478.1_pt1 | contig 22104 bp, 19 predicted proteins | sample 1631181 | NCBI WGS metagenome assembly PVBE01 (sample SAMN08397723, study PRJNA350692) | Marine metagenome, whole genome shotgun sequencing project. | isolation source: water | place: Pacific Ocean | collected 2012-04 | reverse complement strand
GTCGAAAAATCCTGGCTGTGAGGTCATCATCTATCCTCCGGGGCGGGAGGATTCTATTGGATCACATCAGAGATGAAATAGGGGAGGTTTTTAGAGGTGCCCTTAGGATTATTTCCATCTCCACTCTCAAGCAACCAATATTCTGATTAGTATATCAGACATTGACGAAAATTGGCACGAATCCCCCATCTCTCCGAAGGATCAGTCCAACGAGGGAATTCCCTGTTCGCGATCTATTTTCTCCTCCCCCGCCAAGCCTCGGGATTGACCAGATTCGAGGGCTTTCGCCCGGCGAGGGCGGCTAGGTAATTCTTTGCCGCGAGTAGCCCCATCGCCGTTCGCGTCTCGACCGATGCGCTACCGAGATGGGGGAGGAGAACCACATTCTCCAGCTTCCTCAGGGCCGGCTCGACGGCAGGCTCTCGCTCGAAAACATCCAGCCCCGCCGCAGCGATTCGTCCGCCCTTGAGTGCCGCCGCCAATGCTTTTTCGTCAACGACGGGGGCCCGGGATGTATTGACGAGAATCGCCGTGGGCTTCATCAACCGAAGCGCCCCGGCGCCGATGAGATGGTGTGTATTCCCGGTCAACGGGGTGTGGACGGATACAAAGTTGGAGCGTTTGAGGAGACCCTGAAGCGAGGCGTACCGCATGCCCGCAGCGCGTTCGGCCCTGACCGAAAGACGCTTAATATCATGGTAAAGAATTTTCATTCCGAATCCCCGGGCTCTCCTGGCCATTGCGGCGCCAATGCGGCCCATACCGAGAATTCCGAGGGTCCTGCCGTGAATATCCTGGCCAAGCATTTGAGTGGGCTGCCAGCCTTCCCAGCGCCCCGATCGCACCAACCGATCTCCCTCGCTCACCCGCCGGGCCACGGCCATGACGAGCGTCCACGCCAGATCGGCGGTGGTCTCTGTCAGAACGCACGGAGTGTTTGTGACCGGAAGGCCGCGCGCTGAGGCGGCGTCGGTGTCGATGTTGTCATAACCGACCCCGTAGTTCGCGATGATGCGAAGGTGCGGGGCCGCATCCATCAATTTCGAATCCACTAGATTTGCCACCGTCGGGATCAGTCCCTTCGCAGTTCTGACCGCACGCAGAAGAGCGCGCCGGGAGATATATCCCTTCCCCCTGAAAATTTCGAGTCGGGTTCGATCCGAAAAGAACTTCTCTACCCCCATGGGCAACCGGGCACACAGAAAAACCGTTGGTTTCGCCATGGACTTACCCCCTTACAACAAAATTGGGCCTGGAGGGCTTCGCCCGAAACCGGTCGAGAACTACGAGGCCGGCTACCCGTCCTCGCTCCAGTCCCGCCATTGAATCTGATCCGAGATAGCCTCGACCGGGTTGTGAAAACCTCCCTGAAAACGGTTCCAGGCATTGAACAGGCAGGTGAACAGCGTCAGTTCGACCATTTTCCGCTCGGTGAAAATCCCTTTCAACACCTCGAATGCGGCATCGTCGCCCGGAGCACTGTTATCGGTGAGCGCCGCCGCCCAGCGGATCACTGATTTTTCTTTCTCGTCGAATAGCGTGCTTTTCTTCCAATCCCCCACGAGGGCCTCGAAGTGCTCGTCCGTGAGGCCGGAGGCTCGACCGAGCCCCTTGTTGTGCTCGGTTCATATGACGCACTGATTCATGATGCTGGGGGTGAGGATGGCGAGCTGCATCAACCGCAGGCGCCCCGGATCGCCGCGCCACCTGCCCCGAAGCGCTTTGCCCAGGCCGATGATGTGTTCCAGCGCCTCGGGCGAGTGGGCCAGGACGCGATAGAAGCTGGGCACCGTTCCCCAGAGCCGCCGAGAGCTCTCGAAGCAGGGCTCGTGGGGGCCTTTCGCTTCGTCGCCTATCAGGCTGATCCTCGCCATTTGTCTTTCTCCTTATCGCAATAATGGATGATAAATTTGACCGCTCTCACCAAGATCGACCCAACAAAACCAAAATACCAGCCATTTTCTCATCCCGCACCTTGGCCCCTTGGCGAGCGCAGCGCCTCCTGCTATATAAATCGCCTGTTTACCCGGCGGGCCCTCCGCTCCGGGCCTGCCATGGAGTTGCCGAGATGGATCACGAAAAAATTCTCGCTATCGCTGCTCACCCCGACGACCTCGATTTTCGCTGCGCCGGCTCGGCCGCCCTTTGGAGCCGCGAGGGACGCCACGTCGAGTATGTCATCTGCACGAGCGGGGAAAAGGGATTCGGCGACAACGGCGACCCGCACCTCTCCAATGAGGAACGGTGGGCCATCAGGGAGAGCGAGCAACGCGCCGCCGCCGAGGTCGTGGGTGTGCGGGCGGTTCACTTCCTCCGCCACCCGGATGGCGAGCTTGAAAACACCCTCGCCCTCAGGCGCGACCTCGTCCGAATGATGCGGCAAGTGAAACCCGGCCTCGTCATCTCAGACGACCCGGCGAAGGACGCCTACGACAGTTTTTACGGGTACCACAGCGACCACCGCGCAGTCGCCCAGGCGGCCTTCGATTCGCTATACCCCGCCGTGGGCAACGCGAACTTCTTCCCCGAGCTAATCGAAGAGGGCCTTGAGCCTTTCTCCCCCAAGGAGGCCTTTTTCGGCGGGCGCGGCGCCCTCGACACCTGGTTCGACATCGCCGAGACCTTCAACCTTAAGATGAAGGCCCTGGCCTGCCACAAGAGCCAGATCTCCGACATCGAGGAGCTCATCCCCCGGATGCGCGAGTGGGCCAAGACCACCGGAGAGGCGGGCGGCATCGACTGCGCGGAGGGCTTCCGGAGCCTCGAGGTTCCGCAATAGACCCGCCTCCCCTTCGGAGGACAAATGGGGTACACTCCCGGTGGCCGCTAAGGCTCCGGCCATTCCGACAACCCATTCCATGAGGGAATTCCATGTTCGGGCACCAGGGTAGAATTCTGCACATCGATTTGACCTCGAGGAAAAGCCGTGTCGAGGAGTTCGGCGACGACTTTGCGAGGACCTTCATCGGCGGAAACGGCTTCGCCGCCAAGACCATCTGGGAAACGGTGAAGCAGGGCACCGACCCTCTTTCGCCCGAAAACGTTATCTGTCTCGGAGTGGGTCCCTGCACCGACACCGCCGTGCCCAGCGCGAGCCGGGCCTGCATCGGCTCGAAAAGCCCGCTCACGGGTCTCTTCTTCGACAGCACTTTCGGTGGCTCCTGGCCCATCACCCTTAAGCGCACGGGACACGACCTCCTTGTCCTCCACGGCAAGGCCGACTCCCTCGTCTACCTGGCGGTCACTGAGAGCGGCGTCGAATTCCGTGATGCCTCCGACCTCGCCGGAAAGTGGGTAAGCGAGACTTGTGACGTCATCTCCGAGCGCGAGGGCAACGCCGACATCCTCTCCATCGGCCCGGCCGGCGAGAACATGGTCCGCTTCGCTTCCCCCGTTCACATCTGGCGAAAAAGCCGCGACGGCATCGCTGGACGCGGCGGAATGGCCGCCGTCCTCGGATCGAAGAACGTCAAGGCCATCGCTCTCAGCGGAAAGGCCAAGACTGCCGTGGCCGACCCCAAGGGCCTTCGTGCCTTCGTCAACGAGACCGCCGAAGGCCTCCGGAACAACACCACCCCCCTGAACAAGTACGGCACCCCCATCCTTGTCAACATGATCAACAAAATGGGCGCGCTCGGAACAAAAAACCTCCAGCAGGAAATTTTCGACAACTGCGAACCAATCAGCGGCGAGGTCATGCTCGAAAATTATCTCGACAAGAACACCACCTGCCTGAAGTGCGCCGTCGCCTGCGGCAAGGACTATCTCATGAAGGGAGGCAAGTGGGACGGCCTCAAATGGAAGATGCCCGAGTACGAATCGATCTTCTCCCTGGGCACCATGCTCGGCGTCGACGACCCTGGCGCCCTGCTTCGCGCGAATCAGCTCTGCGACGAGCTCGGCATGGACACCATTTCGGCCGGAGTCACCCTCTCGCTCGCCTTCGAGTGCTTCCAGCGCGGCCTGCTCACAAAATCGGACACCGGGCGCGACCTTGCCTGGGGAGACCCGGACACGATGCTGGGCCTCATCGAAGACATGGCCCACAGGCGTGGTTTCGGAGCGAATCTCGCCGAGGGCGGACAGCGCCTGGCCGATGAGATCGGCGGCGAGGCCCCGAATCTCCTCTACGCCGCCAGGGGACTCGAACTGCCCGCCCACAGCGCCCGGGCTCTCAAGGGAATGTCCATCGGATATGCCACCGGCACTCGGGGCGGAAGCCATCACGACACCCGCCCAACCCTCCAGTACGGCCCCGATCACGACAACACAGTCACCGAGGGCAAGGCCGAGTTCGCCGTTCACTCCCAGAACTACACGGCGCTGGGCGACTCGCTCACCCAGTGCCGCTTCACCTCCGAACGCGGCTACGGCGCAACCATTAACGAGAATTTCTCGAAAATGCTCAATCTCGTGACGGGATGGGACACCACCCCTGAAGAGCTCGAGGTCGCCGGCGAGCGCATTTGCAACCTGGAGCGCGCCTTCCAGGTCCGCGAGGGCGTGGAACGGACTCGCGACATCCTTCCCCACCGCGTGATGCACGAACCCATTCCCGAGGGGCCCCACAAGGGGATGCACTGTCCGCCCGAGGAACTCGAATCCATGAAGGACGAGTACTACGCGATCAGGGGCTGGGACGAAAACGGAGTCCCCACCGCTGAAACCCTCACCCGCTTGGGACTCCAGGACATAGCTTCCGAGGTGGCCGCCGGCTGACCCGGCGGCCCGACGACTGGCCCGGGTGGGGTTTGGGCCCGGCTGCTTGGGAATTTTTTTTTCCCGATAGGGCGAAAATACCGATCTCGGCTTCGATTTCGGCGGCCTCAACCCCAAAGAATGTCCCTTCATCTATCTGTTATTCAACGAATTACACGTTTCCCCGTTTACGACACGGCCCTTGCTTTATTCTTTCCCAGAGAAATTGAGGCGTGGATGAAAATTCACGCCGCGAGGGGAAATCCGCGTCTAACCACGGGGCGGATTCCCCCTTCTCCGGATTGTTCGGATTGGGAAGGGACTCACGATGGGCGTTTTTCCAGGGCTATCGACAGGCGCATCCTCACTCAGGAATGCCGCCCAAACGATCTAGGTCATCGGAAACAACATCGCCAACGCCAATACCCCCGGCTTCAAGCGGAGCCGCGCGACCACCTCCGAGGCCTTCTATGCCATCATGGAGGGAACCCTCGATCTCCAGGGTCAAAACCAGGTCGGAAACGGCGCCGGCCAGATTATCGTCCAGAAAATGATCAGCCAGGGAACCGCGAAACCCACTGAAGAACCCCTGGATTCCGCTATCGAGGGTTCGGGTTTCTTCATACTCTCGGATCCGATCGACCCAACCGGGGTGAAAAAATCATACACCCGCGACGGCTCGTTCCGGCTGGACAACACGCGCACCCTGATCCACGTAGGAACGGGGCGCAAGGTCCAGGCATTCAACGTGGACGCCACCGGCGTCGTCGATACGACTGTCATCGGCGACATGATCCTCGGTGCGGGCACTTCCATCGGCAAGCCCACCAGCAACATCCTAATCAAGGGCGTCCTGGACGCCAGGGCCCCGATTCTCGGAACCGCCGGTTCGTTCTCCTCGGCCGCCGTCCGGGATAGTTTCATCGTCACGGAAACGGGCGCGGGCGCGAACAATGTGCTCCAGTTCGAAAGCGGAACCTCGGGCCTCTTGTCGGCCAACCTGATAGCCGACGGTGGCCTGACCTCGGGCGCCCCGGTTAGCGGCGCCGCCCTCGCCACCGCGGTCAAAACCGCCCTTGAATTTCAAAACACATCAAGTGGAATCAGCGACACCTATGACGTTACCTACGATCAACTTAGCGACAAGTTCACCATCACAAACAAAAGCGGCAACCCCAATACGCTGACCCTCCGCCACGGCAACGCGGCTTCAAACGCCTCGGGGCTCCTGGGCTTCCTCGCGGTTGACTCTACTCCCATCTCGGGCGGTGGATCTGAGATCAGCGACGTGGGCGTTGCGTTCAACGTCGTGACCGGCGTGAACAACACCCTGGATGCAACGATCGACGGCGCCCCCGTCACCGCCACGGTGGGGGCGGGAAGAATCATTCCCGAATCCCTCGAATCATCCAATACCGACCTGAGCGAAGAGTTTGTCGACTTGATTCTGGCGCAGCAAGTATTCCAGGCCAACGCCAGGATCGTCACGGTGTCCGACGAAATTCTCGAAGTCATCACCCGAATCTAACCCTGAATATCCGGACGCGTCAGAGGCGAAAACGCCCTGACCGCGAACCCATCTTATAGCTCTCTACCTCCGGGCCTCTACCTCCGAGCTCTGCATCTCCAAATCAGATTTTAATCGGGGGCCAGATGCGCGACCCCACCAACGGCGACCCCGGTGGGTGAAGAAGGTACCCGTGAACCCGGTGGGTCCATTCCGTCTCCTCGAGAGAAGCATAGTTTTCCTCACGCGCCTCGAGGGAGACATATTCGTAAAGGACCGAATGCCTCGGCGACCCCGACGAGGCGAGGAGCTTTCTCGCCCCGACGCACCCTGAAGTCCGCTCAACTCCCGCCATTCTCTCCTGGGCGTACCAGGTCTGTAAATCCTCGTCGTTTCCCCGGGCGTCGTAGCGGCCCATCTGAATCGCGGGCGAGAGAATGTCCGCGCCCTCGCGCGCGCCGGCGTCGGGACCTTCGGCCCGCCACTCTTCGCAATAAATCAGCCTGAGGGGTTTGACCCGCCGCGAGACCATCTCGCGCGTCTCCGCGCTTTGACCCCCTTTGATCTGAGCGGGGCTCGGGTCGAAAAAGGTGCGGGTGGTTTCGCCCCCGAAGAGCGCGATGAACCCCGCCCCGGAGGCGAGGGCCGGATCCTCCTCCCGGCCCAGGCGGCCGAGCACCTTCTCGAAAGCCTTTCCGGGATGAACGACCTCGTAGTGCGCGGCCCACCGATAGCCCGGCCGGGCGAGCTTTTCGGGGATGTGCACCCCGTGGAACCATTCGAGATACGCTTCTCTACCCTCCGCGGGCAGACCGTAGAAAATCGCCCATATCGCTCTGTCCATATTTTTTCCCGCCGCCATTTTTCCCTCTTCTGGTGGCGCAGGTTTAATCCGGCGGACTAATCCGCCGGACTAGTCCGCCGGATATTTTTCCACCAGCCGCCGGGCGATGACGACGCGCTGAATATCGTTTGCGCCCTCCCCCACTTGAAGGAGTATCGCGTCGCGGTAGTAGCGCTCGATGGGCAACTCCTTGATGTAGCCGTAGCCGCCGTGAATGTGGATGGCCAACTCCGAGGCCCTTTGGGCGGCGTCGGTGGCGAAAAGCTTGGCCATTCCCGCCTCGAGGTCGCAACGCTCGCCGCTGTCCTTCATGGCGGCGGCGCGGTAGGTGAGCTGCCGGGCCGCATCGAGCGAGGTGGCCATGTCCGCCAGCTTGAGTTGGACGGCCTGATGCTCCGCGATGGGTTTGCCCATCGTATGGCGCTGCTGGGCGTATTTGACCGAGGCCTCGAAGCAGGCGCGGTGCAGCCCCAGCGCGCGCGCGGCCACCTGAATGCGGCCCAACTCGAGGGTGGCCATGAGCTGCTGAAAGCCCCGATTCTCCTCCCCGACGAGACAGGGCGCCGGCGCCCGGCACTCCTCGAAAACAAGCTCCCCGGTCCGGATGCCCTTATAGCCAAGCTTGTCGAGGTGGCGGCTCACCTGAAGGCCTCCCAGTTCGCGGTCCATCATCAGACAGCTGATGCCGCGGTGGGGCTTGTCGGCGGAAGTGTTCGTCCGCACCATGACGCCGAAGTGGGTGGCGTGCTCGCTGTTGGTGACGAACATTTTCGAGCCATTGACGACGTATTCGTTTCCCTCGCGGCGGGCCGTGGTGCGAAGCGCGGCGACGTCCGAGCCCCCGCCCGACTCGGTGATGCCGATTCCGGTGCGCATCTCTCCCGAGGCCAGCTTCGGGAGCCAATCCCGCTTTTGATCGTCGCTCCCGAAGCGGGCCACCATCCACGCGACCATCGAGTGCGACCCGATGACGCCCGTCAAGCTCATCCACCCCCGGGCGAGTTCTTCGGTCAGGACGGCGAAGCCGAGGGCGTCCATCCCCGCCCCACCGTTTTCCTCGGGGATGACGGCGCCGAAGTAACCCAGCTCCTTCATCCGATCTACAAGCGGGTGGGGATACTCGTCCTTGTGCTCGAACTCGCTCGCCACGGGGATGACCTCCCGTTCGACAAACTCGCGCACACTGCTCTCGAGGGCACGCTGAAAATCATTTAGCTGAAAATCCAAGCCTCGCCTCCCTTCAAAAAGAGTCCTATTGTCCGCTTCCGAGGCGCTGGCCTATTTCGCCGCTCTCGCGACGCCCCTGTACATCTCCCTCTGAAGCCGGGGGGTCTTGGGCATCCGGAACCGATCGAGATTGAGGATTTCAAACCCCGCATCAAGAATGAACTCGTCAATCCTCCGGTTCATGTTGCACCCGCAGCCAAAGGCGCGCAGAAGCGGGTTGAGCCGGTCCTGCCACCGGGCGATTCGCTCGTCCTCGCTCCGGCCGTGCTCCAGGAATATGAACTTCCCCTCGGACTTCAAGACGCGCGCGGTCTCCCCGAGCGCGCCGGCGAGGTCTGGAATCGTACGAAGCGTCCAGGTGGACACCACGCACTCGAAGCGATTCGACTCGAAGGGAAGTTTTTCGGCGCTCAGCGCATGGCGGCTGACGGGGATGTCCACTGCGGCGATCCGCCGCTCGACCCGACGCGGGAGCAGGACCACCGGATCGACCATGAACAGGGCCTCCACCGCCTCGGGGTAGTGCGGCAGGTTCAATCCGGTGCCGAAACCGAGTTCGAGGACCTCGCCGAAAGCGGAGGCGAGCGCCCGCTCGCGCTCTTCCCGGAAATTCTCGCCGCCTATGATCCAGTCCATCCCCAGGGGGAAGAGAAATTTCTCGTAAAAACCCATTTTCCGCCCCGCGTCGAATGAAAAAGCGCCCATATCCCCGCCCGGGCCAGGAATTAGAGCATAAACCGGCCGGTGAAATACGGAAAATGGATTCGCGCGCCGGAAGGGGGCCGCTGCCGACCAATTACGACAGGGATAATCCGGCGGGCTCCTCGGGAACGAGAAGCCGCTCGACAGGCTCGCCGCGGCCCAGATGGGAGTCCACTATCTCCTCGACATCCTCGACCCGCACCCCCGAGTACCAGATATTGTCCGGCATGACGCAAACGATGGGCCCATCCGCGCAAAGGTCGAGACAGCTCGATTCGAGAACGCGGGCCTTCTCCTTCAATTCTTTTTCGTCAACCAGTTGCTTGAACCGATCGTGCACATTAACCGAGCCGCACCGGGCGCAACTTCCCTTGGGGTGGCCTTCCTCCCGCTCGTTGGTGCAAACCATCAGATAGCGTTTTTTCGTGTGCATCCAATTGCCTCCTTCGAAGAGTTCATGGTAATGTTATAAGGTCTTTCGGTCTCCTTTGGTTCCTGGAAGTTACCATCCGGGACGGCGCCCATCAAACCGCCAAAATTAGAGGATCAGACCCATGCGCCGCGACCTGCTCAAACAGTGCTAGAATCGGGAAACATATTCAGCTGCTCCGCTTACCAGCAATAAGGACCACCCCATGCCGGCCGAAGAACACGAAGAGTGCCCGAGGGAAGATCGCTCGCGGAAAGATAACCGGACACCCCTTCCTCCCGAGCGGGTCATTTTTTATCCCACCTGCCTGGTGGACAGCTATTTTCCCGGCGTGGGAGAGGCGGCCGTTCACCTCATCGAGCGCACGGGCACGGAGGTCGTCGTCCCCGCGGGCCTAACCTGCTGCGCCGTGCCGCACTTCAACAACGGCTACCGGACGGAGGCTCGCAAAACGCTCGAGGCGCAAATGGACATTCTCGCCGGAGAAGACCCGATTATCGTTCCCTCGGGCTCGTGCGGCTGGATGCTCCATAGCGTCCTCCCCACTCTTTTTCCCGGCGACCCTTGGCGGCGCGGCCGGGCCGAGCAAATTTCCGGGCGCGTTTACGAGCTTTCCCAGTATCTCGTCCGCTTCACCGGGACCGGCGGCGAGCCACGCCTGCCGGGCTGCACCGTCTACCACGATTCGTGCCACCTCCTGCGCGGGCTGGGGGAGCGGGAGGTCCCGCGCCGCCTTCTCGAGGACGCCTGCGAGCGCCGGGAGGAGATGGCGAGGGCGGACCGGTGCTGCGGATTCGGCGGAAGTTTCGCCGTGAAATATCCCGACGTTTCCTGCGCTATGCTCGATGAGAAAATCAGGTCGGCCGAGAAGGCGGGAGCCGACTGGATAGTGGCGGCCGACGCCGGATGCATGCTCCAGATCGGGGGTGGGCTCGCGCGGCGAGGATCCGGAATCAAGCTTCTTCATTTGGCCCAAGCGCTCGCCGGGCCGGGCGCCCCCGGCTGGCCCGGCGGTGCCACCACGGGCGGCGCGCTATGAAATCCCCCTTTAACCGCCGGGCCGCCTCCGCCCTCGCGGACCCTGGTCTCCAGGAGGCGCTCCAAGTCGCCACCTCCAGATTCGGCGACCTGAGAAAGCAGGCTTTCGATTCCACGGCCGCCCCCCTCGCCCTCCGCGCCCGAGCCCGGGAGATTCGCCGCCGCACATTCGAAGATCTCAACCTTCACCTCGACACCCTTTTCTCAAACCTCTCCCGCCTCGGGGTCCATGTTCACTCCGCCGCCGACGCCAGCGAGGCCGACAAAATCATCCTCGGAATCGCACGCCGCCGCGGCGTCAAAACCGTGGTCAAGAGCAAGTCCATGGCGTCAGAGGAAATTCATCTTAACGCGGCCCTCGAGGCCGCCGGAATCACCCCGTTCGAGACCGATCTGGGCGAGTGGATTCTCCAGCTCGCGGGCGAGGTGCCCAGCCACCTCGTCGCCCCCGCGCTCCACAAAACCCGGGAGCAGGTGGCAAGGCTCTTCGCCGAGAAGGTAGACCCGCATATCGGGGACGACCCCCGCGACCTCACCGCGGCCGCCCGGAGGCGACTCAGGAAGGAATTCCTCCGCGCCGATATGGGGGTGAGCGGCGTTAATTTCGCCATCGCCGAGACGGGAACCCTCTGCCTCGTCACAAACGAGGGGAATGCCCGCCTCGTCACGACGCTCCCCAAGGTCCACGTCGCCATCATGGGCATAGAGAAAGTGGTTCCCACCCTCGCCGAGGCGCTCACCCTCCTCGCCGTCCTCCCCCGCAGCGCGACCGGCGAGAAGCTGACCAGTTATTTCACGATGCTGACGGGTCCTCGAAAGAAGGCCGAGGCGGACGGCCCCGAGGAGATGCATCTCGTCGTCCTCGACAACGGCCGCTCACGGCATCTCGGCGGGCCGTTTCACGAAGCCTTCTATTGCATCCGCTGCGGGTCCTGCCAGAACGCCTGCCCGGTATTCCAGAGCGTGGGGGGCCACGCCTACGATTCCGTCTACGGCGGACCCATCGGCTCGATACTCAGCCCGATGCTGCGCGGGCTTGAGACCTCGGGAGAGCTTTCCGCCGCCTCGAGTCTCTGCGGGGCCTGCCAGGAGGCCTGTCCCGTCTTCGTCGATATTCCGCGAATGCTGATCGAAATGCGCGAAGCCCGCGTCGCCCAGCGCGCCACACCCATGCCCGAGCGCGCGGCCTTTCGCCTCGCCGCTTGGGCCATGCACACCCCCTTCGTTTGGGATCTGGGGGTGAAGCTCCTTCCGCGCCTCCTCGGGCCGCTGGTAAAACGCAGAAAGGCAAGATGGCTCCCGAATCCAGCGGGGGCCTGGCTAAAGGGGCGCGATTTTCCCCCAGCCCCGCCGAAAAGCTTCAGGAGCATATGGAAGGAGCGCCAACGAGACACGAAACGGCCAGCCTCCCGCGCCGCGGATCGCCCAGCCGAAACACACGGCGGGAAGTCCGTCGATCGCGCCCGCCGTCTCCTCTCGATTTCGAAGGGAATCTCCCACGCCCCAGCCACCCCGACTCCCGGTCCGTTGCCCGAGGTGGAGGTGCCGGACCCGGCGGCGAGATTCTGCGAGGAATTCGAGGCCGCCGGCGGCCGGGCCCACCGGCCGGAATCAATGGAGGCGGCAAGGGGGATCGTTCTCGAACTCTTCCGGCGCTTTTCGGACCGTCCCGCGGTGATGAGCGAGGGGCTTACGCTCGCTGCCGCCAACTGGCTCCGGGAAGATGGCGCCGAAATCCTTCCTCTTTCTCAGGCAGGAGATGACTGCCGTGGGGAGATCTCCAAAGCGGGCCTGGGGATCACCGGCTGCGACTGGGCGATCGCCGAGACGGGAACCGTCATTCTCACGAGCGGGCCCCACCGGCCGCGCCTCTACTCTTTATTGCCGGAGGTGCATCTCGTCCTCGTCCCCGAGGAAAGGATCGTCCCCCATCTCTCCGCCGCCTCCCCGCTCATCCGGGATGCGCTGGCGGGCAGCGGCGAGTCGCCCAGCTGCGTGAGCCTCATCACCGGCCCCAGCCGCTCGGCCGACATCGGCCTCACCCTTGTCACCGGCGTCCACGGGCCCTGTGAGATACACGCGATCCTTGTGCCCGAAAAGCTGAACCTCTCCCCCGGGCTCGTCGCGGAGGAAACCTCTCCCTTCTCCATCGAGGAAGAATAATCGCCCGTGCGGCGCCGGCCGATGGACTTGCCGAGATCAAACTTAAACTCAAACCGAAAAAAGCCCCCGGACCATTTTTCCGATCCGGGGGCTTTTACACCGTCGCGCTGACCTGGAGGGCCGCTGGCCTGCGAGGCGGCGCTCCTAGATGTCGTAGTAGAGCTCGAATTCGTGGGGATGCGGGCGAAGCCGCACGGCGTCCACCTCGACCTCGCGCTTGTATTCGATCCAGTTCTCGATCATGTCCTTCGAGAAGACGTCTCCCTTGAGGAGGAAGTCGTGGTCCGCCTCGAGGGCGTCGAGCGCCTCGGGGAGGCTCCCCGGCGTCTGCATCACGCCAGCTTTCTCCTCGGGAGCGAGATCGTAGAGGTCCTTATCGACCGGATCGGGCGGCAGGGTCTTGCTCTGGACACCGTCGAGACCCGCCATGAGCATGGCCGAAAACGCGAGGTAGGGGTTGCAGGAGGGGTCCGGGCAACGAAATTCGACCCGCTTGGCCTTTTCACTGTGCGAGTACATCGGGATGCGCACGCAGGCGCTCCGGTTCCGGCACGAGTAGATGAGGTTGATCGGGGCCTCGTAGCCCGGAACGAGCCGGCGGTAGCTGTTCGTCGTTGGGTTGGTGAGAGCCAGGAGCGCCGGGGCGTGCTTGAGCAGGCCTCCGATGTAATAAAGCGCCGTCTGACTCAGGTCGCCGTAGGTACCCGCCTGGAAGAACTGGTTCTTTCCCTTCTTCCAGATGCTCTGGTGGGTGTGCATCCCCGTGCCGTTGTCCATGAAGATGGGCTTGGGCATGAAGGTGGCCGTCTTGCCGTGGCGGTGGGCGATGTTTTTCACGACGTATTTGTACTTCATCAACTTGTCCGCCGTGATGAGGAGCTTGTCGAAGCGGATATCGATTTCGCCCTGCCCGGCGCTGCCCACCTCGTGGTGGTGAACCTCGGTTTCAATTCCCATATCCAGCATCGTCAGCATCATCTCGGAGCGAATGTCCTGGAAGGTATCCGACGGGGGCGTCGGAAAGTATCCCTCCTTGTAGCGCAGTTTGTGGCCCAGGTTGGGGCCCTCGTCGGAGCCCGTGTTCCACGCCGCCTCGACCGAATCCACCTCGTAGAAGGCGTGATTCTCGGCCTGGTTGAAGCGTACATCGTCGAAAACGAAAAACTCCGCCTCGGGGCCGAAGTAGGCGACGTCGCCGACTCCGGTCGTGTTGAGATAGCGCTCGGCCTTCATGGCGATGTGGCGCGGATCGCGCCCGTAGAGCTCTAGCGTGACCGGATCCTTGATGTCGCAAATCAACACCAGCGTCGGAATTTCCAGGAAGGGATCGATGAACGCCGTGTCCGGGTCCGGCATCAGGAGCATGTCGCTCTCGTCGATGCTCTGGAAACCCCGGATGCTCGATCCGTCGAAACCGACGCCTTCCGCGAAGGTCTCCGGCTCCAAAGTCCCGATCGGGGATGAAAAATGCTGCCACATGCCGGGCATGTCGGTGAAGCGGTAGTCCACGATCTTGGCTCCGCTGTCCTTGGCCAGTTTGAGAACCTTGGAGACGGAGCTTCCGCCTCCTCCTTTCGAAGAAGCCTTTTTCGATCTCGTCGCCATTGATTCAACCCCTCTCGATAAAGGAACACAAAAGTGTCCGCTAAAAAAATTCACAAGAACCGGCTTCGGGGAAATCGGACCCCTCGGGCTCTTAAAAAGACGCTGCTTGCTCGGTTACTTCCTCGGCGAGCTCATGGGTCAGAATCTTGCACAACTCCCCGAGCCTTTCCTTGTCCTCGATCTTCCGCCCATCGGAGTCCGTCACGTAAAATACATCGACGGCCCGGAGGCCCTCGGTTGAAATCTTCGCCCTCGATATGGATACGTCCTCCTCCGCCAAGCGCCCCGAAATCTGCGCCAGAAGCCCGTGGCGGTCGGCGGTGATGACTTCGATTACCGTGTCGTCGTCGCTCGCCGTCAGGTCGTATTCCACCAGCGTGGGAATCTCGAAATGCACCTTTGGTTTCGGATGGCGTATCGTCTTGTTCTTCTCCATCAATTCTTCGATGGCGATTTTACCCGATAGAAGTTCCTCGAGGAATTTCTCGACTTTTTTCCACAAGGCGTTGTCGGTGACGGCCTTCCCCTCCGAGTCGACCACGATAAAGGAATCAACCACCAAACCCCCGGAGTCCGTATAGGCCTTCGCCTCGAGGATCTTGATATGAAAAGAAGCGAGCGTCGTGGCGATGATGCCGAACAGGCCGAGCCGGTCGGGGCACACCAGCGTCAGGAGCGTGTTCCCCAGCCGCCGCCGATGGGTCACATCCATCACAAAAAACCTGTCCTCTCCCAGTTTCTCGCTCATTTCGATCTGGTGGAGGATATCCTGCGGCGCGGTTCCGAGCCGGTAGCGCTCGGGCATTCTCTCCAAATGCTCGAGGATCAGCGAAGTCCCCACTTTACTCACCGCCGCCCGCGCCTCGAGGCACACCTGGTTTCCGATATCATCGAGACGCTTTTTCCGGGAGACGGCCTCGCCCGACTCCATGACGCGCAGCGTGCGCCGGTACAGCTCGAACAAGAGCGTGCCGCGCCATTCGTTCCAGATTCCCGGAGCCACGGCGTTGATATCCCCGTAGCTTAGCAAATAAAGCATCTTGAGTTGCTCCACGGTCTCCATTTTTTCGGCAAACCGCTCGATCTGGGCCGGATCATCGATGTCTCGCCGCTCCGAGATATGCGACATCTCCATATGGTTGGCGACCAGAAATTCCAACACCCTGCCCTCGTCGGCCGGAAGACCCAGCCGCACCGTGACGCCCGGAAGGGCGGCCGCGCTACGGTGATCGTGGCGGCCCCCCCGCGCCTTGCCAATGTCGTGGAACAACATCGCCAGGCGGAGTATGTGGCCCCGCTCCATTTCTCTGTGCATATGGGCCAGTTCCTGAAGGGGCATTTCCTTTGTATAGGCCAATTCGTCCAAAAACTGGACCGCGAGGAGGGTGTGCTCGTCCACCGTATAACGGTGGTAGTGGTCGAGTTGAACGAAACAGGTGAGTTCGCCGAACTCGGGGATATAGCGGCCCAGGACACCGAGGCCATGCATCTCCTGAAGCGTACGGGCGACGCCGGCCTTCCCTTCTAGAATCCGGAAAAAACAGTCCTTCACCTCGGGTGAGGAGCGGAAATCGTCGTCCACGGTGTCCAGATGGGTCCGAACGAAATTCCGAATCTCCGCCGAAAGACCGCAACTAAAACGGTAGTGAAGCTCGAAAATACGCATCAACCCCCCGGGGTGGTCCAGAATCTCGGCCTCCGGCCCATCGGTCACTAAAGAGTGATAATCCCGGAGCGCCAGTCCGCCCCCGAGTTTTTCTATCCGCGGCCGGCGTTTGGCCCAACCCCTCCTTTTCAGGTCTTCCTCGAGACTCTCGAAGAAGTCCTGGCAAAATCGATGCATCGTTCGGGCCCGCATGAAATAGTCCCGCATCAGCGCCTCGCTCGCCATGGCGTTTTCACTGTCACCGTAGCCAAGCACGGGAGCGACATCCACTTGGGCCTGAAAGGTCAACATATCGTTTTTCGACCCCGATTGGTTGTGAAGCTGCGTCCTGATGCGAAGCAGAAAATCATAAGCTTCGCAGGCCCGGGCGCAATCCACTTCGGGAACCCACCCCTTTTGTGCGATTCCCTTGAGATTTTCCGCACCGTAGGCTCGCGCAAGCCAGAGGACGGCATGCATATCCCGAAGCCCGCCGGCGCTCTCCTTGATGTTGGGCTCCTGTACGTAGACCGATGGATCCCACGATCGGTAACGTTCACCGAGTTCCCGAAGTCTCCGCCTTAGGTGAGAGCTCTTGCTCACACGCTTGAGGTAGGAATCGAACCGCTTGTTAAACTCCGCGAACACCATTTTATCGCCCGCGATCAAGCGGTTTTCGAGCATGGAAGTTTCGCTCTGATAGTCCTCGCGTGCGATCCGAAGACACTCGGTGATGGTCCGCGCGCTGTGACCGATATCGAGACCGGCGTCCCACAGCAGATAAAGAATCACCCGCACGAGACGGCTATCCCCGGAGGACCGCTTCGGAAAGACAAACATCAGATCGATGTCCGAACCCGGTGAAAGCTCCCCCCGGCCGTAACCGCCGTTGGCCACCATAGCGCACGTGAAATCGGCTCCCGACGCACCGGCCTCGCTATCGAGGTCGCTGACCCCGTGTCCCCATATCTGACTGAGAAGGGCGTCTATGAAAACGGCTCTTGCCTCGCAGAGTTCGCTTCCGCCCGCGCCTTCTAAATGGGCGTCGGCGAGAATCTGGCTCCCACGGGCGAAGGATTCCTTGATATGGCGCAGGAACGCCTCCCGCTCCCAGCGGCTAGCCGCAGGAACAGCCTCTAGTAATTCTGTATTCAGTTCGAATAGAAGACGAAGGGACTGAGCCATGAGATGAAGCGCTTAAATCGCCTCGTCGCCGCGCTCTCCGGTGCGAATGCGAATGCATTCCTCGACTTTTTGGACGAAGATTTTTCCGTCACCAATCTTGTCGGTCTTGGCCACTTTTGTTACCGCGTCAACGATACTGTCCACCTTGGAATCCTCGGCCAGGATCTCAAGCTTGATCTTCGGGAGAAAATCGACCACATATTCGCTTCCCCGGTATAGCTCGGTGTGGCCTTTTTGCCTCCCGAAACCCTTGACCTCGGTCACAGTCATCCCCGCGACACCGACAGCGCCGAGCGCTTCTTTCACTTCATCCATCTTAAACGGCTTAACAATGGCAACTATCAATTGCATGGCAAAGTCTCCACCCCGCAAGAATTGTCGGGAATCATAGGAATTCCCCGAAATATAACACGCCTCGAAAAGAGGTCAAACAAGCCGCTAGCGTTTCAATCGCCGAACCAACCATTATTCAGATTATTACATTTGCTATGTTTCGGCGATGTTTCGTGGTTGTTACTTGGCCATTAAATCCTGGGAGACCGTGCGGGAGGCGGATTCAAATCCCCTAATATCCCTAATTACAACGAGAATTCCGATTCGGCCGGGCCGCCATGGGCTACGTTTTCCCTCGCCCCGGGACTTGATTCCAGGGGGTGAATCGCCTAGACTCGCCCGCTCGTGGGGCTGAAACGGCGGCCTCAGGGGAGTTCAGTCAATCCTTGCGACGAGGGACAAGAAAAATGGAGTGCACGCTGCTCGAGAGACCCGTTGAATGTCATTTCGCCCAGCGGGGAGACAATGGCTACAATCACTGTGGCTACAACGGGACAAGCTGTTTACCCGTTGTGGAAGAGTGCCTTAGCGGCGACGAAGAGAAGCCCTGCTCCTACATCCAGGAACTTCCCAAAGGGAAATACTGCACCAAGTTCCCCAACCCGGAAAACCGCTGGGCACGGGGACGCTGCCCCTTGGCTACCCACATCAAAATGGACTTCGCCGCTCCCCTCGAGAAGAAACTGAACCCGCTCAAGGCGTCCAAGCGGGCCGCCCGCGGAGGCTGATTCCCCGCCTCCCTGCAATTCCGAAATTCAAACCTCCCCCTTCGTTCGGCCTGGGCCGGCGGAGGGGGATTTTTTCATCCCCAGCACTTCTCCTCTCCTCAAAAAAAACACCGGAAAAATTCCGGCGCCCCTTAAATCCAACATCCGCCCCGTGCCCCGGCGGGGTTACCGTGCCTCGGCGGGGTTACCGTGCTCCGGCGGAGTTCACGAGCCCTGACAGGAACTTGTTCATCCCCGCCCCGGCAGAGACCCTCCCGCCTCTCTACAACATGACGAGCGCTGCCGCCCCGGCGCAGATGAACTGAAAATCCACCGCGGCCTCGGTCAAGCCGCTGTGTCCGATGATTTGATGTTTATAAAGCCACACACCCAGAGCCGCGAAGGCCACCGGGATCAACATCGCCAGCCCGATTCCCGGAGCGATCCACTCGTTCGCGACACCGGAGACCAACATGACCGACATGGCCGAGCAAACAGTGTTCAGAAGAACCTCCGTCCTGCCCTTTCCGAAAACAATGGGTAGCGTCCGCTTGCCCACGATTCGATCCCCCTGGATATCGCGCAACTCGATGATCCCCGATCGAAGAAGCGTCATTCCGAAAGCGAAGATCAGGGCGATGGGCCAGGCGCTGCCAACGTTTTCAGGTTGGGCGAGCGCCGGAATCCCCGCGAGCGAAGTAGTCCATCCCACCGTGACGACAAGGGTCTTCGAGGCGGGAAAATCCATCACCCGCCCCATCTTGAGCGCCCGTGGCTCCATCCGAAGGCTATAGAATCCACCCAGGGCAATTCCGGACAGCATTACCGCCGTCACCGATGGAGAGAGAGTCAAACTCAATCCCAGGGAAAGAAACCCCGCCACTCCGCTCGCCGCCAGGAGGGTTCCCCGGTGTTTGGCGTAGAACTGCGCGCGGTTGGGCTCGTTAAACTGGTCCGCCTCGAAACCCGAGCACCGGTTCATCGTGTGCATCGAGAACAGGTACAAAGCGGCCACGGACACCGAAGCCGCGCTGATGGAGAAATTTCCCAGCGCCGAGGTGGCGATGGCAGCCATCGAGGCAGTGACGAGCAGAAGCGCGTTAGAGCGGGAGAGGATCTTCAGGCCCTGCGCCAATTTGTCGGGGAGGCGTTCCTCCTCGTCGGGAATCGACTCCAGGCGGTTCACTACCCGGCGAATCATCCAATCGGGTGTGGATGCACCCGCCGTAACGCCGACGTTCTTGAATTTTCGGACATAATCGGGGTCGATCTCGTCCTCGGTTTCGATCAAGAGGGCGGTCGTGCCCTTCTCCTTGGCCACCTCGGCGAGGCGGGTTGTGTTCCCGCTGTTTCGCCCTCCGACAATGATCATCAAATCGACGCCGGGGGCGATTCGCCGCACTTCCTCCTGGCGCACCTCGGTCGCATCGCAGATGGTGTTGAACATTTGCGCCTTCGGGTAGCGGGCCTCGATGGTTTTGATGACGTCGCCCCAATCGCCCATGTTGATCGTGGTCTGCGCCACGACGATCACATCATCGACCCCTTTGGGTATTTTTTCGAGATCCTCTGAACATGTCACGAGGGTATGACCCGCCTCGGCGTAGCCCATGTGCCCTTCCACCTCGGGGTGGCCCTTCTCGCCGATGATGACGGAGTGGGCGCCCAGGCGGGAGTGTTTGCGGATGATCCCGTGCACCTTGGCCACGAGCGGGCAGGTGGCGTCCCGAATGGTCGAGCCCGAGGTGCGAAGCTTCTCCCGCACCTGGGGCGAAATGCCGTGGGCCCGGATGACGAGCAGGCCGTTGTCCCGGGGCGTACTCGCCGGGTCGTAGGCCGTGATGTTTTTCTGCTCGAGCAGATTGACGGTCTGGGGGTTGTGAATCAGGGGACCATGAGTGAACACGGGCGCATCCGTCTCGTTGGCCGTGTCGAGCACGATATCGATGGCGCGTTCGACCCCCCAGCAAAAACCCGCGGATTTAGCCAGTTTTACGCGCAATTTTTCCAAACTCCTGAAAACGGGCAGCCGGCGGCTTCCCGGCGTTTTCTCAATTTCGGAGCGAGTCTATCTTCTTAAAAAAGGGGGCGCAACGCGGTTTTTCGGAGGAAATTATCCCTAACCCCCGAGCGGAAACTTTTGGTCATAAAGGATATCGGCCGCCCCTCCGACGGCCAAGCCGAAAATCCGAAACCGCCCCTCATCCACGCTCAAGGCAGCCTCCGCATAGGACCGAGGCAAAGAAAAGCGCCTCTGCCCACAGCTCCCCGGGTTGCATAAAACCGTCCCGCCCTCGCGGCGGCAAAGGGGCTCGTGGGTGTGGCCGAAGACCACGAGATCGGCTTCCTCTCCCGAGAGAAGGTTCCCGGACCTCGCCCGACGGTCCCCCTCCCCTCCAGACGATGTGTTGCACCAATATGCGCCAGCCGCCGAGGCGAAGCCGGGCGCGCACCGGAGCGAGGTCGGCGCGGTCCACGTTCCCGCAAACCACCGTCACAGGCGCCATGCTTTCGAGTTCGGGAAGAATCCCGTCCCCTCCGACATCGCCCGCGTGGATGATGTGATCCGCCCCCTCGCAGGCCCTCGCCACTTCCCGGGGAAGCTGACCGTGGGTGTCGGAGAGGATCATCAGCCGAAACGAATCGGCGCTCATCGGCTCCTCTCCCAGCCCGTCAGAGCGAGGACGCGCCCTCCCAAGCGAACCAAATCCGCCGCGCGCCGCGCCATGAACCACCACCTCATCGCCGGTCTGTAGTCGGGATAAATCTCCTCCATCACCTCCCCCCGGGGAAAGGAAGCCTCCCAGAGGAGGCGTATCTTTCCGGCGAAAGTCGGCTGCGAGGAGAGCCAGAGAAGATTTCCGATGGGAACGCGGCGCCACTCTTTTTTCTCGCCGGAAATCCGCTCCCCCTTCGCCGCCAGGGTGAGAAGATAGCTGTCCAGCGAAGTGAGACGGATCTCGGCCAATTGCGCGCGTACACCCGGAGGCAGGAGATCCCCCCTTTCTCCCAAATTTTCAATTCCGCCCAGGGCGCCCAGATTCCGGAAGGCAAACGCCACCGCGCGAAGGAGACCCCAGCGATCCGCCCGATCGAGCGCTGCCGCCCAATCGAAACTCTCCGTCTCGAGCAACAGGGCTTCAAGATCGACAAACCAGATGCAGGGCTCAAAACCGTGCTTCATCAGATGAGCGCACATGATCAACAGATGATCCTCCGGGGCGGGCATCAAAAATGGTTCGCCGAGCACCAAAGGGCGGGCCCTCGCCCAGACCTCACCGTCGATTTCCGCGTACTCGCCCCCAGCCCCGAAATTCGGGCGGCAAGGCGCTCATCGCCCAGTACATTGTGGTGCAACTCGACGATGAACGAGCCGCGCTTCCATCTCGAATCGTCCCCGTGGCCGGAGGGCTTGTATCCCAGAGTGCGTAATTCCCGCTTTGCGGCCTCCCAGTCGGAATGGCCGGCCAACACCCAATCGGAGTCCTCGAAGTTTCGGAGCCCCGGGTTTTTGTATATCGATTGGTAAAGGGCGGTACCCTTGATAAGGAGGACACGGAAACCCGCCTTGATGAGCCCGGGAGAAAGGCGCCTGAGTTCCGCCTCCTTGACAGTGCTCGAAAGGGAAATCCATTTGTACTCAGCCCTAAGAATTTTCGGAGGATCGACTCCCGCCTCGCGCAGGTGGTGACAGAAAAGGCCCCCCGTTTCCCGGTAGAGCGTCTCCTCCGTCGCCTCGTGCCAGTTGGCCTCGCCGGCATCGCGGCAGGCGCGGGCCAGCGCATCGGTCTCACGCGGCGAAAGGCGATAGCGCCTAGACAGCGAGAGGAAAACCTCTCCGGGGGAGAGTTGATTTTAAAGGGTGTCCAACTGTTCAACTGACCTCCCCCCAATAGTTGTACCACTAGCTACGAGAGTCCTGGAACCATGGACGAAGGGCGAAGCGGAGCGAAGCCCGGAGGCCATGGTTCTTTTGTTTCAGGAGCTGGAGGCCGATAGCCTAGCGAGCTGTGCGGCCTG
>PVBE011234039.1_pt1 | contig 22105 bp, 40 predicted proteins | sample 1631181 | NCBI WGS metagenome assembly PVBE01 (sample SAMN08397723, study PRJNA350692) | Marine metagenome, whole genome shotgun sequencing project. | isolation source: water | place: Pacific Ocean | collected 2012-04 | reverse complement strand
TCCTGTTTATGGAGAGGCAAATGATGATATCTTTGATGGAAGAGCTGACCATGAATTACCAAACGTTCTAAGTGGTGATGTAGAAGATATTTCTAGAGTGGGAGATGAAGATGAACGATTAAAACAAATGCATGGATTAGGTTGGAACGTAGAATCAAAATCAGATTTAGACTTTGCAAATCAAGAACAATCTGCTGAAGGTAAATATGAAATGTGGGAATCGGAAGGAACTGAAGAAGGAAACCATGATGGAACAGTATGGTCAGATTTTCATGGTAAATGGGTAGATGAAGATGTTCTAAGTAAAGATAGAAAAGCAAGAGGTTTCAAAAGTGAAAGTTGGGGAGAATTTGAAGGTGGTGAAGATATATCTGATAATGAAGCAGATGAAATTTATGAATTCTTATTCGATCTACAACAAAGTGGTCGAACAAATATGTTTAATGCAGGTCCTTACGTTGAAAGTGAATTTCCTCATTATGACAAAGATACAGTTAGAAAATATGTTATTAACTGGATGAATAATTATGAAAGTATAGCAAGTAGAATGGGTCGATAGTATGACTACTATTTGGACAGAAGGTAATGATTACGGAACAGAATACACTCCTAAAATAAAATCTAGCGAATCATATTCTACTGAAGTAGATGGAGATTATGTTTATCAAGGTCAAGTTATTGGTAGAGTGACAGATTTAAAACCAAATGAATGGTTTGGAAAAGTTGAACTTTCTAGTATGCCTGAATTTGCAGAATATGGATATCTAGATCCATCAGCAGAGGTTCATGGTGATGATGGAACTGTGTATAAAGATCCAAAAGGTCAAGGTGGAACATTACTTGACGATCTATATGGTGAATCACAACCGAACAATATTTGGGTTAAGGAAGCAAAAGGAAGTGAGAACACAGGAGATTTTTGGTGGGGAAAGCACGTAACATGGGAAAGTGGATATGACCAAGACAACCTATATTGCAATCATTGTAATCGAGAGCTGTATGCACCAGCTAGTTGGATAGAACCAGTGAATAGTATAACAGATGAAAAAATGAACAGATTCGTTCCACATCATTTGAAAACGGTACATGGAATTACAGAACCAGTAGTCACATTTGCAGGCGTATCAGAATCAAAAGCACAAGTTTATGCAGTAGAGCATAATGGTGATGCTTTATGGGATAATCTTGTTGATAGTAGCCGTCGTGCATTTTTAGATGAATATCAAGGAGAGATGAATTTACCTTTAATGTTACATATGGGTGCATTAGAAATGCCACAAAATATCAAAGAGGTAGCAGGTGCAACAGGTATGACTGAACGTGAAACCGTAAGAGCATTAGCAAGCTTTGCTAAAGATAATGGTTGGATTGATTCTTCTATGATATCATATATTATTGGAGAATCCCAAGAATTAGGTTCACAAAATCCTTTTGATATAATGTGGGACGGAAAATTTGACACTCCTGATTCACAAGGTTGGACAACAGATGAACATGGCAATCTAATAAAATCTCACCCAAGTCAATATACAATGGGTGGTTGGGATAAAGAGAAAAAAGAAAGACATTCCAAGAGAGGAGATGTAGATGAATCAGTTTGTGAAGATTGTAGAGGAACAGGAACAAAAAGTATTCAGTCTTATATGCCAATAAAAGCAGGTGATGATGGAGATTTTAGAGCTGGAACATTTAGACCATCACATGGATTCCCATGCAATAATTGTGATTCAACAGGTTATGTTAGAAAAGCCTCAAGTCCACAAGACATGGTAGAATCAAAATCAAGTGAAGCAAGAGATGTATTCAAATGTCCTAGATGTTCTTTCAAAACATCTGACGATGATTCATGGTCATATCACATGCAAGACCATGATGAAGCAGATATACTTATGAAAGATGCAGAACAAGAGTTTGCAAATTATACAGATAAGGATTATGAAAGATTAGGACTTAAATGGAATGCAAATCGTACTGAATTGGTCAATCTTGATGGTTCTCCAATTACAGAATCAAAAGCAAATGAGATAAGTGATGCAGAATTTGCAAAGATAGAAGGTTGGATTAGCCCAGCAGATACATTCACATCAGATAATTTGGAATGTGAGTTGTGCGGTCAAATCTTTGAACCGAATAAAAGCGAAGATGATATGTATAGACATTTTAGAATATATCATCCTGACAAGATAGAAAGTCCTGTCACATTCGCACATAACATTGAATCAAAAGCAAGTGAAGGTATTTATCCTGATGAAATTGAGAATGAAATGGAATTAGGTGATTTTGGTAATATGGATCGTGGAGTATTTGATCCAGAATTGAAGCAAAAACAAATGCAAGATGCAGTAGATAATCCACCTTGTAAAATATGTGGTCAAAATGAAAAACATCATAATTGGCGTGAACAAAATAATCAACCATTAGATCATGGTTTTACAGAGGAATCATATACCGAGGAAGAATTTGATTCATATAATTATGGCAATCCGACAGATGATTTACCAAATGCAAAAACAGTAGATGATAGAATAGAAGATACCCAAGAATCTGAATCCGAAGAGGATTTAGAAATAGAACTAACACCAAAAGATGAGAAAGATATTGCTAAAGAAAGTGCAGATTATTCAATATTGCAGAAATTCAAGTCTTAGGTGTAAAAATGAGAAATAGAACTGAAATTATAAAAGATATCAAAAAACTACAAAAGTTTATTCAAGTAGCAAGTTTAGAAAACCCAATGCACATGGGCGAATATCAAAAACAATTAGAAGATTTACAAAATGAATTAAGTCAAACAACTGAAGAATCTTTCGGAGAACAATTTACAACAGCAGGTCATGACCAATTAAATCCACCTAGAAATCCAGAAGTAACTGAAGCTGGGTTTAATGATGTAGTCGGAGAATGGTTTGAAGGTTTAAGTTATGATGAAGCAAAAAAAGTTCTTCATAGGGCAAGTCGTGGGAGAACGTCATGGGAAGAATTTTATGATGAGGTGACTAATTTAGACACTCATCATGAAGAATTGTATTGGGATGATATACCAAGTGATATGAAATGGTATATAGAAAGAAATATCTATTCTGGAGAAGCAAGAGCAACTGAAGATTGGGATAGAGATGCTTACAATTTAAAATATGGTGGACGTGGAGATGGAACACATGAACCAGAACGTGGTGTATGTACTAATTGTGGTCATGATAAATCAACTCATTCATCAGTAGATAATATCTGCTACGGTGGAGATAACTGCCAATGTGGAATATCTTATCCATTCGTAAATAAAGAATGGCAATCTAAGTATAATTCAGAATCAAAAGCAACTGAAGATTGGCAAAAACATTTACCTGTTGGTCAAACGATAGATGGATTAGAATGTCCTATTTGTTATACTAATATTAGATTTGATGGAGATGTTTCACCTCTATCACCATTGAAAGAACATTTGGTTGATAGACATGGAATGGATATGACCTCTGCACATGATTTGGCATTACAAACAGCAGAAGATAGGAAAGACTACAAATGGTCACATCAAAAATATGAAAGTCCTTTTGCACAAGAAGATCACTTGGGAATATTTCAACCATTGGTAGATTCATTTAGAAAACCAAAACTACCAAAATTAACAGTAGAAGAATTCGGTCAAATGTATGATAAACTTGGTTCTAATGAACGAGAAAATATGTTGGCACATATACAAGCTGACGGAGCATCACTCGAAGAATTAAGATATGATCAACTACCATTATATGTTCAAACAAATTTATTTTATAATCATAAGACACCTACACAACATGAATCTAAAGCAAATGAGGATTTTTATGAAGCTGGAATGGTTCAACCTAATGACCCTAGAGGTTGGAAGGTCGATAGATCAGATGTAAAAAGAACAGGTCATGATATCTATATGGATATGGCAGTAAAAGACCATATTAGAAAAATGAATGATCCTAATTTCAAAGGATTGACAAACCAAGATTATGAAGATGTTTATAGTTCAGGCTACTTCGGACTTAGAGAATCCAAAGCAACTGAAGGTATAGATGAACATGGCGTATTAGAATATATCAAGAGTAACCACCCTGTAAATTTTAGAAACATTAGAAAATTCAATCTTAATGCTTCATTAAGAGAAACTCTAAATGGAATATTGAATAAATTACAAAGTTTGGGATATATCAATGAGGAAACAAAGGGTTGGGTTCCAACTAGAACATCATTAGGTGGAACGTATAATGAATCTAAAGCAGTTGAAGGAAATAGGGAAGATTTTGAACAATGGTGGAGAACATTAGACACGTCGGAGAAGGATGATATTATAATCAAATTAGGAGCATACGGTTCAGATGCAAATTACATAGAAGATGGAGATTACAATTCAAATAATCGTTTATACAAATACTGGTATAGTAATGTGAGATATGGACATGACATTCCTACTCCGAGTAGAAAAAGAAAAACTAGGTGGTTTAATGAATCTAAAGCAACTGAATTAGATTGGAAGAAATTTACAAAGGATTTTTTTGATCTAGATAAAGTACATCTTGATATCCATGATTTAATAGAACAACAAAATACTGATGCAAAAATTGAAGATGATGAATCATTTCAATTACCACACATATATAATCAAGCAAAACAAAAAGTAATACTTGACATTGAAGCAAAAATTAGGGATTTAGATCAATCAGATATGGACCCATTACATATTGATATGTTAAAAGATGAATTGAAACGAGAGAAGGAAATTGCATTGAATGAACTCATGCATAGTGAGTTTGACCAAATGACTGACCATAACAATCCAAGCTTTGGTATAACAACTGCATTAGGTGATGATGGATATGGCTTTAGACCAATAGATAGACCTTGGAGAACTGAATCAAAAGCAAATGAAATTAAACAAGAATTAGAACGAATAACAGGTGTATCTTCACAGGGAATTAATGTAGATGATTGGGGAAAATTATATGAAGGATATGATAATGGCTATCATTGGAAATTTGATTGTGATATTTGTAGAGCAGATCCATATTGGGAAAATCCTAGCACAGGAGAAGGGAGAGGATCTCAACACGCATTAGATCACATAAAATATGACCATAACGTTGAGGCAGGAGATACAAGACGAGATATTATTGGTAGAGAATCAAAATCAAATGAAGTTATGGTATCGTGGGATGTTGATGGTAGCACAGATCAGTATAATTCTGATGCCCAGTTTGCTGCATTAGTCCCAATTTTTAATGGCACTATGAAAGCAAGTTTAAGGAATACACAAGATGGTAGTTTTTCATTTATGGCTGAATTTAAAAATGAAAGAGATGCTAAAGACTGGATTGAAAATCTCAAAGGTTCTGCCGATATGTCAGATGATGAAATCAAAAATATTTCTATGGAATCAAAAGCAACAGAAGGTGGTCAAGGATCAGGCAGATATGGTCACAAACAATGGATGAATCAAGCAGATAGAATAGAAAATATAAAGTCCGAAGATTTAAAACGAGAAAAATTTTTGACGAGAGCAAGAGAATTATATGAACAATATGCTCCAGATGATGAATATTTGGATATGTTTAAAGCATTAAAAGACGACTAACTTATAAGTTATTATATGTCTATGAAGTCATGGTAAAAAAACTAATTGATATTTCAGAATTACATAATGATCTGCGAGAAATATCTAGAGAATTAACTAAAATTGGAAATAAGTTATTTCTCATACAAGAAAGGATTCGAAAACTTGATGAATCATAATGCCAAATAGAAATAAAATAAAGGGAACAAATTTTGAATATGAATGGATGTATTATTTATTATATCATCATTTTGATAATGTCAGAAGTTATGCAAGTATTGGTGTTGCAGATGTAAGAAGTGTTCCACCAAAATGGGCAAAGACGACAATGGCATTAGCAAGTCAATGTAAGAATACAAAAAAAGGAGATTACATAAACCCTGCCGAGAGAAAGAGATTAGGAGAATATTCTGAAAAATACTCTTATTTGGTAATAGAACCATTTAAGAAAAATAGAACTTGCTATATCAAATTAGAACCTTGGAAGTTAGATGGAAGAATAATAACGCCTGAACAATTTCTGAAAGAATTTTATGGTATGTATGCAGATTCTTGGAAGAGATATAAGGCAAATTGGAAACGTGGAATAAAACGACAACCTAATAATGAGAATTATCCATTGTCTTTATAAATGAATTATTCTATATATATATAGAAATAGATATCTTTATATTGTATTATGAGAGATATATATTGAAGATGAATTATTCAAGTCCTAATGATTATTCAAAATCAGAAATTCAATTCCATGTGGAAAGCATTAGCTCGCAAGGAGAATCGAATCAAGACGTTGGTTATGAACGTTCAAATTGTGGAGGTCGGAATTGAGTTTCAACAATTTTAAAACGTGGATATGGAATCACGTTATTATGAAATATTTTAAAGATTATTTAGATGATTATACTAATGACTATGTTTGGGAAAATCCTGATGTTTGTAGGGAGGTTTTAGAATAATGACGAGAACATTAAGAAATAATGCACTTGGAGAAAAGATAATCCGAGATGGTAGGAAGAAAGGAGAATACATTCACAAATGTAGAAGGTGTGATTATTGTTCAAGCACAAGACAAAATAAAATGACGAGAGTTAGGTCGTCAGGTAAATGGAGGTTGAATAGATAATGGGAACTGATATTTATTTAGAATGGAATAATAAATCCGAAGAGGAACGTAAAAAACAGATTACAGGTTTTGATATACGAGCAGGTAATATCGGATATTTGAGAGCAAGTATAGGAATGGTTGAAGAAAATTCATTCTTAAGGCAGATTTTTTCTAATGATTACTGGGAAGCAAGTTATGTTGATTGTGAATTTTGTAATGGTGAAGGTGTAACAAAATGGGAAAAGGGTTTAGGTTTTAATGAAAATATAGAAAAGAATGGTTGTAAGAAATGTAATAGTAATGGAATGAAAGATGGAATTAAAGGTGTTAGGTTTATTTTTAATGATAAGGCAATGGCAAGATTTTCAAGTTATGTTAGAGTATATCTAGGTCATGCAGTTATGGGTTTACCGATAGATAGTTTAGATTCAGAGCATCGACAAAGAGCAGAAGCTATGAAGAATACAATTTTCAAAGCAATAGGTGGAAGTATGGATAAAATAGAAGCAGTAGAAGTTTCAGATCAAGACGTATTTTTCAAGACTGAATGGATTCAATCAGTTATACAATTTTTCTTATTAGGTTATCAAAAAGAGAAGGAAGGGTTAGAACCAAGGGTGTATATATCATGGTGAAAAGAAAAGAAAAAACAAATGAAGAAAAGCATGATGAATTACTAAATGCTTTGGGATATCTGATTGATAATATTAGTTTAGATGAACGTAAAAAAGTTTTTGAAGGCATAGCACATTTGTATATGAGTTTGCCAGATGTAGATGAGGAATATAATCCAAAAGAGGTATTAGCACATTTCGTAGGTCATTTCTGTCATGAATGTGGAGAACCGATTCATATTGATGTAGATGAAAAGTATGACGAAGAATATCATATTTGTAATGGTGGTTCATCATTGGTCTTTAAAGATAAAGCGAAAGGTCTTGGAAATAGTGAAGCAGAATTTAGAGCAAATCTAGAATGGTCAAAACCAAATAATTGTTCTAATCGTGGAGATGAAACGGAAGGTATTGGTTATTTCATTGATAAAATTGAACGAATTAACAAAGCATTAAAAATAGAGAGGAGTAAAAATGAAAGATAATCCAAATAAACCTTCGGACTTTGAAGGAAATGAAAAGAAAAAACCAAAGATTGATGTTCAAACATTTGATCAAGAAGGTAATAAATTAGTAGATATAACTGATCCAGATAAAACTCAAGGATTCTGTCCTAGAATTGATTTAAGAAAAGAAAATCCTACTTATGATAAAAAATTATGGAATGAATTAATTGAGGTTGGTAGAACGTTAGAGAAAGGAGATACAGGTGCAACACATCAATTCCCAGTAGAATTTGCAGTTAATGGTATTCCAAAAAAAGAATTAGAGTTTGAGGACTTTGTTTTACATAGAGATAAAATTACTTATAAGAAAAATCCATTTATTGAGGCAATAATTGAAACATTACGATATTATGGTGCTGATGAAAATCAAGTGGCACAAATGAATCAAGATTTGTATATTGCAAGGTATAAGATATGGGATTTATTAGGAATGTATTATACAGGAGCTTTATGGGCAAAAGGCAGATTATTTACTGCGATTGAGAATTTGGTCAAATTATATATTCTTCAAAAAGATGTTGGAGGATTTTGTTGGTGGTTAAGAGGTCATGATTTAGATGTTGAAGAACCAAGTTATTGTAAAGATTGTATTACATCATACAAGAATTTTACCAAAGAAATACCAAAAGGGAGAACAATGAATGACTTCCGTTAAAAATAGAAAAAAGATAGGGGTTTCTGATAAGAAGAATCATAAAAAGAAATTAGATGGTCATATTAATTTAATACCAAAAGATGGTGGCAATAAACGAAGGGAGGCATTTCTAGGAAAAGAAGGAATAGAAATGAAAGAAAAAATAAGATTGTGGTTAGAAAAGACCAAAGATATTGCTAAAGAAAGTGACAAACCATGTATAGAATGTGGTAGAACCGATCAAGTATTTCCTGTTATGGTAGGAGATATTGATATTGGTAAGAATTTTATGATTAGTTATTGTTTAACTCATCACCCATTATTATCACATCTTACACTTACAACTTGGAGTGAAATGTCGTTTCAAGAACGTGTTAAATTTTGGGTAATAATGGATGAAAATTATGATTTATTGAGAACCGTATTATCTGACCATTCATTTGATTATAGGGCAAAGAGTGGAGAATTAATTAATGAATATGCAAAAGGATCTAGAGTTAGTCCTGATATGGTTATAGCTAGTGGAATAAGAATGGGTCATAGAGCAAGAGCAATCATAAGATTAGCTGGTCGTGCAAAAGTCGTGACAGGTAAAGATAAAAAATATGTTTTAGAGAAAGTTGAAGAATCAGGTGCAGAGTTTGTCAAATGGCAAAAGATGTATGCTGATTGGGATGAAGTAAAGGAGTATCAGAAATAAATTGGTTAGTAAAGAGAAAGAAGCATGGGAACAAGAAGAAAGAGAGTATCTAGAAGATTTATTAATAAAAGAAGAATGTGCTAAAAAGGGTATTATACTAGATTCCGATATGACGGAAGTGGAGGATGCATAGATAAGAAATGAAACCTTCATATAAGTTTTGTAAAAAATGTGCAGAGTATAGATTATTTCATGACAGTGGGTTTAATAGTAAGTCTTGTAGCATTTGTGGTGGTGAAGGTTAATGGGTTGTAATGGATTATGTGATCAATATTATGCAAAAAGACCATTGAATGGTCAAAGATATATCGCAGGGCAGAAATGTTGTATCACTTGTCAGATATGGATTAAGTATGATGGTCATCACTGTCCTTGTTGTAATTTTAGATTAAGAACAAAACCAAGAGGAAGAAAACAAAGAGCAACGTATGAACGACAATTAGTGGAGGCAAGAGTAGCTTGAAATTAGAAATAGTAAATACAGGTGGAAGGAAAGATAGAAAAATATCTTACTATTGTTGGAGAAATTGTCATAAATATTGTAAAGGTAGAACTTGTGAATGTAGCTGTCATATAGGTAGAAACTCATTTGGAGAATTAGAAGGAGATAAAAATGTCTAGTATAGTAGTTTTGATTGGTGTTAGTGGTTCAGGTAAATCCACATTAGCAAAACGTTCAAAAGAAAGAGCAGAATCCGATCCTGTTAAGACGATAATATGTTCTACTGATTCATTTATAGATGAAGAAGCAGAAAAATTAGGAAAAACATATCAAGAAATGATGAAGCAGTTACAAGAAACCAAAACATTTGGAACACTTACAGGTAGATTTTATGATGAGATTGAAGATGGAATAAAGAAAGATTATAATATAATAATCGATAGAACTAATTTATCGAGAGGTGGTAGAATGGCATTATTAGAGAAATTAAAAGAAATGCATAAAAAACATGATAAGACGATGGAGAGTATGGCAGTATGTTTGAAATTAACTAGAGAGCAACTTGACCGTTTTCTTAGTAAACGAATTGAAGAAGGAGGAAAAACTATACCTTCTGAAATATTGGAAAATCAAATGAAGAATCTAGAAATTCCAGTTAAAGAGGAAGGTTTTGATAGAGTGGAGGTGTATGAACCTGCCTGAATGTAGTAAATGTATTTCATTAGTACCTGATTGTGATTTTGATTATGATCATCACGTATGTAAAAGATGTATAGCTGATTGGATAGAAAAAATAGATTCGGAGGTGAAAGATTGAGGCAAATAGAAGTTTCTAGATGTTCTAAATGTAATGCTATGTTACCAAAAGACCGAAATATAGAATCAAGATTGGCACGACATAAAGATGTGTGTGATTCTACTGAATTCATTGATGAAACGATAGATTCTTAAATATTAGGTAAACCATGATGATTATGATGATTGATTTTCCTGATTACACAATAAATGATAAAGTCCTAGATGGAATAATCCTTCTAGAACCACATAAATGTCCAGAATGTTCTTCTGATATGGAATATCACTCAATGGTAAATATTGGTGATGATAGAATAAGACGGTGGTGGCACAAACCAGATTCATGTGCTAGGATGTGGGATCATGCAAATTGATACTCCTTTTGGCAAAGTGCCAATAAGTGATTCTAAAAGTTTTTGCCATATATGTTTGAAAGAAGGTAAGACCAAAAGATTTGGGGAATTAGATTTATGTTCCGAATGTATGAAAATGGTAAAGACCGAAGAAGCAAAAGGAATACGTCATAAACCAGAACCTATGTGATTATTCTAAATATGAATAATATTTTTCCATGAAATGTTCAACAGAAGCATCCATTATTTCTTCTATTGAAACCTTATTTGGCATTAAACCGTTTAGACCACCAAAACCATCTGTATTGTAAATTTGTCTTAGCATTTCTCTATCTGCAATAGGTATCTCATCATAAATAACTGGAGCAAAAGGATTCATTATTGGGTACATCAAACTTGGTAAATCATTTCCAAATTCCTGATCTTCTACATAATGACCGATTCCTAATGCGTGAGCATATTCATGCCTAATTATTTTTTGAATTGCTTCAGTTGGCATTGGTTTTGGCGTAAGATCAATATGATAATCTTTTTTCTTTTCCTCACTACATCCTATACAAAAAGTAAATGATTGACCAACCTCTATACTATCTAGATACACCATAATGAATGCCCATTGATGATTAGAATGAGAAAAGTCAATAGAAGTATAACCTAATGCCTTTTTATTTGGAATGTGCTGACCTGTATTTTCTTTAGAAAATTCTATGAATATATTACAATCAGGGAAATCAGAAACCATTTTGTCAAAATGTTTTTCATACATAACAACTTTCATTGGAATGTCCCAACCACCTTCTTTATAGAATCTAGTATCTTGAGAATAACTATCCATAGCATCACTCCATTCTTGAACTGTAAGAATAGTCATAGTTAAAATTCCACCATAAAATCTATCTTGAATTTCTGGAGCAGGTTCCATAATACAGGTCATAGGATTATCTTTATGATATATTCCAGATCCCATAGTTTCAATAAAATCTGCATTAGCCCATGTAATTGTTCCCAATATCAACACCGTACATAGAGTAAACCATAATAAAACGTTCACATTCATACTATTTTTTTATAATATTTACTTTTATGTATATAAAATACTTAAAAGAGTTGGCAATTATTCTATTTTATGGCAGATATTAAGATTGTAGAAGGTGGAGTTTGTGAGAAATGCAATCAACACTTCGAGAACGATTCACAAGGTAATCTACTTTGTGGTTGTCCTGATGAAGAATAAATAAAAAAATTAAGAAAAGTCGGATTTTTCGTAAGTATATCCTCTTTTTTCTAGTTCAGTTATAACTTTAGGTAATTTAGAATCTTCCATAACCGTTTCAAGTTCTTCACCGTTATTATTTATCCATTTTAGAATTTTGAACATAGAGTCTTATATCGCCTGTCAATATAAAGATAAGATTGAATTAAACTATTCTTATAAAGAAGTTATTACGTATTTGACACATGGGAGAATTTCGTGAGAAGGTTGAAAAGGTAAAATATGATTTTATTAAAATCGCTAATAGAGGAGCAGAAGAAAACCTATATCGAGATAAACGAGTTGCTCATATAGACACAGGTGAAATGGCTTGTGTTGTAAAATCTTGTATGAAATTACCTCAAACCGTATGTGAGGGTTGTTTAGAATATGTGTGTGAAAATCACGTACATAGACATCCTAATTGTGAACAGGGACGATGACCGATCCACCAACTTGTGGTATGTGTCTTGCTACTGCAAAAGGAGAACATGAATGGATTCCTTCGCATTTGAAGAATGATCCAAAGTTTACTTTCAGATGTACCTGTAAATGTCATACGAATTCTTCATAATACTTAAGTGTGATTATGCCGTATTATAGTCGTTGAATGATGATGAACGTTGTATATGTGGATATGATAAAAAATTGGTTGAAGGTTGGTCATTCTGCCCAAATTGTTTTATAGATTTTGATGAATGAGGGCGTTAGCAAGCTTTTTAAGGAAATTTAAGGTCGAAAGGGTATGAAGAAACCGTTGCGAGAGTTTGATGATTTAGACCATGAACTAATAGATTCTTTGGTAAGAATTTTATCTACCATGTTACAGATAAAAGGAAAAGTTATAGTCGCAGATAGGGAACAGATGATATCATTATATTATTCACATCTGTCTAAAAAAGAACAAGAGAAAGAACTTGTAGAATTAGATTATATCTTCGGTTCTACGTTTCCAGAAGATAGGGTAATGTATCTCAATCCTAGATTATGTAAAAGAAGTTATCAGTCATTGATTGAAACCACGATACATGAATTATTACATATAAAATATCCGACATATACTGAAGATCAGATACAGAAATTAGAAAGATCACTCACTGGAAGATATGATTATATAATAAAAAAAGACCTACCCAAAAGTGGAAAAGAAATGAGAACTTGCAAGGTGATTAATTTTGACTAAGAAAACATTAACAGATAAAGTCCTCAAATATATGGAGAAGAATAATATCTCACCTGCTGGTGCAATAAAGATACTTGGTAGGTCGATGGGAAGCAAATCTATTCTATGTGTTTCTGATTTTCATAATGGAAGTATAGTTGCATTATGTAGTCCGAATCCAGTTAGAGAAGATGGTTTAGAAATTAAACCTACATCACAACAAAAAGCATTATGGGAAGTATTTGAAAAAATACCTGATAAATTATCACAGAAACCAAAACTATTCTTGGTCAATGGTGAACCTATTGATGGTGGTAATAGACGTTCAGGTGGAAGAAATGCATGGACAACTCATTATGGTGATCAGATAAATGACTTTTGTGAATGTATCAAAATAATTCCATACGATAATCTCTTAATGACTAGAGGAAGTCCATATCACGTTGATTTAGACGGAACGAACTTTGAAGAAATTACGGCAAGTCAATTAAAGGCAGACCATTATAGAGCATTCGGTGGAAAAGGTAGAACTGACTATCAGGTTAATTTTGAGGTTAATGGTAAAATATTTAATGCCACTCATCACGTTGGATTCTCAAGATGGTGGCAATATCGAACAACACCATTAGCAGTTGAAATGGTAAAGATGCACTTTGACCATGATAAGAGAAAATTCCATACAGATGTTATGATAAGAAGTCATGTTCATTATTATGCAGAAGCAAGATTTAACAATACAAAAATATTCTCAACACCAGCTTGGAAATTACCAGACCCATTCATGTATAAATCAGGATTACCAACAATGCCAGATGTAGGAATGGTAGAAATTATTGTAGAATCTAATGGACATATTGATATTGAACCAATTATTGAAGATGTAAACATAGAACCAATGGTGAAGCATTATTGACCAAGACAATTAAAATGGAAATACCAGAATGGGCAGTCTATAAAGAAAAAGCGACGGTAAAAGATACTATTCTATCACTCATAAATAAATTACCTGTCGATTATGAATTCTTTAGTGCTATCATTCATAAGAAATTGGTCACGGTTGAGGGATTTAAATTAACAAATGTTAGAAGAACGAGAGAAGCATTACAAGTATTGGCAGAACAAGGAATATTAACCCAAACTAGAACCACAAGAGTAGATGGTCGAATGGTCAAGATGTATGTGAGGTCTAAATAATGTCACAAGAAATACGTTTGAATGAGAAAGATTACATGACGATCCTCACGTGGTTTGAAATAGCATTTGCAAAATCAGATAATAGGCAAAGTGAACAAGATGATATGACTTTGAAGAAAATATCTGCAATGTCACTAGGACATCAAGAAGATATGGAGATGTTTAAAAGATGATGTGGGAAGACGAAGAAACAGGAGAGGTCAAGATGGATATTGAGGAATATAATCTAATAGTCAAAAAAATCAAAGATTTAGAACAAAGAGTGAATGACTTGGAATTAGAATTAACATGAAGGAATGCTTCTTCTGTAATTGTCAATGTATAGGAATAACAATCAAGCATCAAGTTGGTGATATAATCCAATCAGTTCCTATATGTGAAGATTGTAAGGGTAAAAAAGATTGTAGGTATGAAGCATGAAAAATAAATCAAAATTACAATCTACGAGAGAAAAAAGATATGCGAGATATTGTGAACAGTTGAAAGAATTGAATAGAAAGATAAAGAAGAAATTGGAACAGATAGATAAATTAGAGGAAGAAATGCATGGCTAAATGTCCTAGATGTAATAAAAAATATGATGGATATTGGCAAGAATGTGATGAATGTATAAACGGCGTTTTGAATGAAACGTAATACTTAAACAATACAATCTAAAAATTCTAACAATGTGGAATAAGTTTTGGAATTGGTATAATAGACATACTACTGAATCATTATTTATAACTGCAATAATTCTTTTCATGCAAATTCCTCACATGGTTTGGGCTGGAGATGCTATTCTTCAAACAGGTGTCGTTTGGGGAGCAAACCCTCTGTTAGATTTTTTTCTGTATGGAATTGATTTAGTCGAGATTATTCCGATGATTAACGTAGGAATGTTGATTTTTTCGAGATTACGACGTAAAAATGTTAATAATTCGTAATAAACCTTATTAAGATTAAAAAGAATATAATAATATGATGAGATATAGGTATTGGGAAGATGGTTATGGAAACCGATTCATTTGGGAGATAGAAAAACAATCAGATGGAAAATATCATGGTAGGATATGGAATATTAGAAGTAAAAGATATACAAGAAGAATGAAATATAATTCAAAGAAAGTTTTAAAGAAGTATTTATGGAGAGCATATCTTAAATCTCAAGATAAATTTAGAAATGCAAAGGAATGGAAAGATAAGAAAAAAGAGTATAAAGAGAGGTTGAAACCTTCAAAGTCCGAGTTAAAGAATATTAAATTAAAGAAAGATTTAGCAAACGCAAAACTATCTATCAAAAAACATGAAAGAAAAATCAAGTTGAGTAATTCATGGGTTAAGAAATATGAAAAGCGTATAAAGATGATAAAAAAGAAATTGGAGGCAAATAAATGAAATTAAAATGTAGTTTTTGTGCAAATCAGAAATGTAATATTGACTTGTGTAGATGTTATTGCCATAAATTTGATTTTATGAGAGGTAGTAAAAATGAATAATGATGAACGAATATTAAAGCAAGAAGATGTTGGAAGGTGTTGGGTAAGCACAGTTAGACTTCCAGAAGGTTATGAAGGAATGAACTATGAAACTATGATTAAATTTAATGGTGAATGGATGGATTATCAAGAAAGATATCTTACAAAAGAAGAAGCAGAAGTTGGTCATATTAAAGCAGTTGCTTATGCAAAGGGAATTAATACGGGTGTATTTATGGAGAAAACTGGTTTTGTTTCGGAGGGTTGGGTTCATGAATAAAGAAATAGCTGATAAAATTGAAAAGAGGTTGAAAGCAAAAACCGATCAGAAAATAAAAGAATGGGATCAAATGCCAAAAAAAATGAAAGAATGGTTATCTACTGGTGAGGCATTTGAAAAGGCAAAGGTAGATGTTGAAGAATCTATAAGGGTTGCAGAAAAATATAAAACTCAAATGAATGGTTGTTATGATAATACTTTAGATGTTTGTAAGGCAGAAAATTATGATTATTATATAGGATATTTATGGACAGTTGATTCAATAGGTGCATATCCAACACCTCATGCTTGGTGTGTGAAAGATGGTAAAGTCATTGATTCGACATTGGCAATAGGAACACATTGTTATTATGATGAGCAAGGAATATTGCAATATGATCATAATTCTGATAAAAAAGATAGATTGATATATTATCCGAAAATGTTATGGTTGGGAATCAAAATACCTTTAGATTGGGTAATTTCAGTTAAAGAGTATAAGACGAAGAAATGGCATGATCATCATCAATTACATTATCTTCATGAGTATTATATGGACGTTATTTTGGGCATTCCGAAAGAGCAGGTATATGTTCACACAGGTTCAGGTGAGGAAGGACGTTTAAGATTCTTAGATCATTTTAATAGTGTTATTAGAGCAGATAATCTATATGATACAGCAGTATCAACATTATGTCATATTTGTGGACTTGATTTGCATAAGGCAGATAGAGTTGAAAAACATATACAGGTGGCACATGGGGGGTGAAATTATGGTAATTAAATCATATAATTTATCAAAAGAGGCAATCAAATACATCGAAAAGAGAGCAAAGCAAGATGATAGAAGTGATTCAAAGGCATTAGATAAGTTAATTCTACATGAGAAATATAGAATATTACAGGGGATAGAATAACGGAGGTGATTGATTGAAACATACAGATTTATCATATACACAGCATTGGTTTAGAGCAATAAAGATGAGTATAGCATTATTTATTCATGCTTGGATTCCATCTATTCTAGAGCATTATGTGAGTGATAAGATAAAAGAGCAAAATTAATTAAAATTAATTAATAGTTTTAACCAAAATATGCTTAAATTCTGATTCCCACTATATGAATTAGTGAGGGTCAGAGCAATCTACACATTCTTGTGCGTTGGAGATATAAACAACGTAAACGAATTATTTTTACCCTTAGTCTAGATTTATTATCTTACTAAGGGACATTTTTTTAATACTTAACTACTGATAACTGTATTTTATTTTATGATGGATTTTCTTATAGAGAACATTCTCATTGTCTTTATCGGAATTATGGTCACAGCAGGGTTCACAGGTATTACAGGTTATTTCAAGAAAAGAACTAATTGTTTACAGAAAGTGGCAGATGAGGTAGAAGATTTACGTAAAAGGTCATATAGAATTGAAAAAACTCTAATAATATTAGCCAAATTACAAGAAGATGTGGTAGAGAGAACTCATCCTGAATTAAAGACAGAATGGGAAGATATAGTAAAGGAATTGCTCAAAGGTAATGGTAATCATCATGAGTAGAGGTTATTGTTGTTTTCAATGTGGTCATTGTAGTGATGAAGCAGATGAAATAGATGATTGTAAATGCAAATGTCATGGTGGATAAATGAGTATTTTTAGTAGGTTTCCACAACTATATGCATTGATAATTCCTGTAATTTCTGTTCCTATAATGCTATCGATTACATTTCTGATAATGGGCGTAGAAATTATTATTAATACGAAATAAACTTAAATAGACTACTTCTGCTGACTTTACTATGGACCCATTAGTAATAGTAGCAGGTGCATCAGTAATTGGTGCAGGTCTAAACACTCTAAGAGGATATCTACATTCAGATGAACCTTATAGTGCAAAGAAACTAGCTGGCTCTATCATAATCGCAGGGTTTGCAGGTTTGGCATTAGCATCAAGCATTGCAATCGAAGGATTATCACAAGAAGCTATGGTAGTTATTGGACTTGTCACAGGTTTTACTGCTGATTATGCTATAACAAAAGCAAAGAAGTAATTGACAATTCTTTTATGCAAGTAAAACTGAAGTTTGCTATGCAGTATGAAGGATCTGATCATTTACCAGATTGTATCATTCAAGATACATTCGTCGAGGAATACTCCAATTCCAATATTTCTTTTCAATCAACCAAAGAGATTGATGAATGGACACATAAATGGCAACCTGAAAAGAGAGAAGGAAAAGATTATGGTTATGTCACATACAAATTATTAAAGGGTAAAGAATCTGATAGTTTTCCTGATTCATCTTTTGAACATAAAGCATTGACGATAGCATTAAGACAATGGGGATTGAGATGTAGAAATATTAGATTCAAAAGAATTTATGATGAAAATACAGTTGCAGATATAGAAGTTAAATTTCAGAAGCGAGAGGATAATCATTATTTTACAGAAAAGAAAACTGTTCTTGCCTATGCTTATTTTCCTAATGGTAGAAAGATTGGTGGCGATATGGTATTCAATGATTCTATTTTTTGGTCAAAAGATGGTAAGTCACGTTCTGCACATGAACTAGATCCTAAAAATTATCCAGATCCAAATACAAAGGTAAAGATAAAAACGTATAACCTCATACACGTCATGCTACATGAAGCTGGTCATGCTTTGGGTTTGAAACATCAAACTGAATGTAAAGAGTGTGTGATGTACCCAATGTATTCAGGTAAAGTATTACTTCATGATGAGGGCGATAGAAAATATTTGGTTCATGGTCAAGAATTACCTTTGAATCCAGATGCTAGGCAATACTATCTCGTAAATAATGTTCCTCTAACGCCTCTAGGATTGGCACATGATGTAGATAGAATTCAATTAATTTATGGTAAGAGAAATATCAAGACCAGAATCATTGATTACTTTAGACGAAGAATGAGTAGAAAGTGGACATGAAAGACAAAGACTTAGAAAGACATTTGAAAGAATGGACTTCATATCAAGAAGAATTGAAAGGTGAGATATCTAGTGCAAAAACCGAAACACAGCAGGTATTATGGTTAAAAGAAAGACTAAAAAGCCTTGATAGACTATTAACATCTAATGGAGCAAGCTAATAATGCCTACTGATTCAGGAACAGGAACAAGAATTTTGGCACAGTTAACAGGTGGTAATAAGACCGTTCAGCAATTATTAGATAATATCACAGTTCCGAGTGGAAAGAAAACCACTAGACATCAATTAAAACATTGGTTAGAATATATGCTCACGAAGGGAACAGTATCAAAAACTGTTGCTACTGCTAAATGGCATAGTGCTACATGGGTAAAGGAATAGATAATGCCTAGTAGAAGAAAAGCAGATTTTAAAGAACATAACGGTAAATTCAAATATGTTTCTGCTAATTATCAACGAGATTGGAATGCTAAAGATGATGAATTAGAAGTAGCCACGAATGTAGAGATTGAACAAGGTGAAAAAATTAAAGTTGATACAAAAGTAGAATTGAATAAAGATGATTTTCCTCAAGAGGTAAAAGATAAACGTAGAAAACTAATCAAAGAAAACCATCCAGATCGTGGAGGTAATGAGGAAGAATTGAAGAAAGTCCTCGAAGAATTTGGCGATTAGTATATTAGAATATGCTTTTACTTATAAACAAAAATATACTTATTAAGACTACAATATAATAACTTGTATGCCGGGACGAGGAAGATATTGGAAAGAAGGAGGATTGAAAGATTCAATCATCACATCAGCAGATATTAAAAACGCAACTATTACTGCCGCAGATATTAAAATTTCTGTAAGTGATTTACAAACAGGTAATGGGTCAGCACAAGCATACGCACATGGTTTGGGCGTAGCACCAACCAAAGTAATTTGCTGTGTTTATCAAGATGCCAATGAATCAACACCAACAACAGTAACTGAAGGTTCAATTACTGCAAACAATGTAAGCCACACAGTAACAAGTGGTGCAAAATACAAAGTATTGGTGATAGCTTAATGAAAATTACAGGCTTTGATACTATTGATGAGAGAACCGAGAAATTTCTTTCATGGAAAGATCATCTACCACACTTTCACACAAGAAATGTAGAATTAAATCCTAACGATAACGTTTGTGCTATCGTTGAGAATGTAGAAACAGGTTATAAAGAATGGAATTATACTCATAACATCGTCACCAATGATGGCGATATTTATTATGCAAAGATGGGAGCAGATGAAACTCCAGCAACAAACGAATTATTCAAACAAGGAAGAGCAGAATTAAGAACAGGTTCAGCAACTCCAGCTAAAACTGATACTTATCAACAAGTAGCAACTCCAGTCACAGCTTCTAGAGATACTTTAGAATCTGGTTATCCAAAAACAAATGATAGTGATACCGACAATTCTGGTCGTTCAACAGATGCAGTATCATACAAATATTATTGGGCAACAGGGGATTTCAATGCAACAGGCATTCTAGGTGGTTGTATTCATGATAATGCTTCACCTGTAAATGCAACAAAACTTTTAACACATTGGTCATTTAGTGCATCATTCAGTAAAACTGCAAATGATACTTTGACTTTGTTCGTCAATCACACAATGAATGGCGTATAGCCATGACTAATAAACTCACAATGGGTGGGGTATTCAGATTATTAGAAAGGATAAATATGTGCTTTCCTAAAGGTAGAACAGGTTTGAATGACAAAGTAAGATATGAAGAAAAAGTAAACTTTCTCTTAAAGTCCAAAGATGGTAAGGAGAAGAAAGGATAATGGCACGAAAAGCTCTTTACAAACACGCAACACAAGTAGATACTTCTAGTTATCCTGATGATGGTTCTAGTCCAGTCGGAAGTAATGAATGGAATGCAGATCCAGATGCTCAAGGAATGTTGGGATTCACTCCCGCAACAGCAACTATAACAATTTCAAGTGGAGTAGCAACTGTAACAGATTCTATTTCAGTAATTGCTTCAGAATCAGGAACATCAGATGATTTAGATAAATTAGCAATAACAAATACAAGTCAATATGATTTAGTATATCTCTTTGCAGATACAGGTGATACTATCACATTAAAGAATACATCTAGTCCTTCAGCAGATGGTCAAATTAAAACAGTAAGCAATTCAGATGAAACACTTTCAACTACAAGTCCAACAATACTCATCAGAAAAGGAAATTATTGGTATGGTTATGGTGGTGGAGTTGTAAATGCAATTTCAGATATTGGAGATGTCACAATTACAAGTGTGGGAGATAATGAGCTTTTACAATATAATAATAGTAGTTCTATTTGGGAAAATCAAACAATAGCTGAAGCAGGTATCTCAACTTTAGCTGGTTCTGAAACTTTAACAAATAAGACTTTAACAAGTGCCGTATTGAATACAGGCGTTTCAGGTTCAGCAGTTCTAGATGAAGATAATATGGCTACGAATAGTGCAACTCAATTAGCAACACAACAATCAATTAAAGCATACGTTGATGCTCAAGTAGCTACAGAAAATACAATAGATGAAATGAATGATACGACAATCACATCTGTTGGTGATAATGAAATTTTACAATGGAATAATTCATCTAGCGTATGGGAGAATCAAACCCTTGCAGAAGCTGGAATACAAACTACAATAACAACAGGTATTGCGAATGATAATATCGTTGAAATAGATGATGCAGATGTAGCTGATAATGACTTTGCAAAATTCACAGCAAATGGATTGGAAGGAAGAAGTTATGCAGAAGTAAAGACAGATTTATCATTAAATAATGTAGAGAATACAGCAATCTCAACTTTTGCTGGTTCAACAAACATTACAACATTAGGAACTATTGCAACAGGAACTTGGAGTGGAACAGCAGTAGCAGAAACCAAAGGTGGAACAAATCAAACAACTTATACTCAAGGAGATATTCTTTATGCAAGTGCTTCTAATACATTAGGAAAACTAGCAAAGGGAACAGCAGGTAAGGTTCTTACAATGAATAGTGGTGCAACTGCTCCAGAATGGGCAACTGCCAGTGGTGGATTCGTAGCAACAGCAGATGATGATCTA
>PVBE010982254.1_pt1 | contig 22115 bp, 24 predicted proteins | sample 1631181 | NCBI WGS metagenome assembly PVBE01 (sample SAMN08397723, study PRJNA350692) | Marine metagenome, whole genome shotgun sequencing project. | isolation source: water | place: Pacific Ocean | collected 2012-04 | reverse complement strand
CGCCGTCAGCCCACATCAGCACGATCCGCGCCCGCCACACCAGCTTCTGTGGCGTGTTGCGGCCCGCCACCCAGCCTTCCAGCCGCGCCCGATCCTTGGGAGACAGCCAGACGCATGATCCATTCCTCATCCCTCATGACCCGCACATCCACGAGCCAAAGGGAATCCTTCCGTTAGAGACAGAACACTAGCGGCGGTGCAGAAGCTCGACATTCGCCCGCTCCAGGTGCTGATCGAGGCGACGATCGCCGAGGTGTCGCTCAACGACGAGCTGAGATACGGCCTGCAATGGTTCTTCAAGTCGGGCGCGAGCGAGTTTCTGCTGACCGAAGCGACCAGTGGCGCGGCGGTCGTGCCCACTTTTCCCGGCTTCTCCTATCTTCTCGGCATGACCGATATCCGCGTGGTGCTCGACGCGCTCGACAGCGTGACCGACTTCAAGGTCATTTCGTCACCCCAGCTCATGGTGCTCGACAACGAAACCGCGACGCTCACGGTCGGCGACGAGGTGCCGGTGGCGACGCAGCAATCGACCACCACCGACGAGGCCAACCCCCGGACCATCAACTCGATCCAGTTCCGCGATACTGGCATCATCTTGGAGGTCACGCCGCGCGTGAATGCCAGCGGTCTGGTGCAGCTCGACATCTCGCAGGAGGCGAGCGAGGTCGTTGAGACCAGCACGTCGGGCATCGATTCGCCGACCATTCAGCAACGCAAGGTCAAGAGCACGATCGCTATCCAGAGCGGCCAGACCGTAGCGCTGGGCGGCTTGATCAAGGACAAGAGGACCAAGTCCAGCACCGGAATTCCCGTGCTGTCGCGGATCCCGATCTTGGGGGCGCTGTTCGGAAGCAAGGCGAACACCGGCACCCGCACCGAGTTGCTCATCCTCATCACCCCGCAGGTGATCCGCAACCAGCGCGAGGCGCAGGTGGTGACCGAGGAGCTGCGCAAACGGGTGCGCGCCCTGGCCCCGCTCGACGAGCGGATCAAATAGCTGGGAGCCCGTCCGGGAAACCGTCATGGGCGGTGCCGCGACGAGGCTCGCGATCGGCGGATCGTATGATTTTTCAAGGTATCCCCCATTGGCTGGCGGCGGCGATCCTCGCACCGTTCGTCGGCAGCTTTCTCGGCGTGCTCGCGATGCGGCTCCCCGCGCGGCAACCCGTCGCAGTCGGTCGTTCGCATTGTCCCGACTGCGGCGCGACGCTCGGTATCGCCGATCTGGTTCCGCTGGTGAGCTGGCTGGCCTCGGGCGGCAAGTGCCGGCATTGCGGCGCACCGGTCGATCGTATCTACCCGGCGATCGAGCTTGCCGCGCTCGCGGTGCCGCTGTGGGCGGCGAGCGAGACGACCGGCTGGGTCCTGTGGGCCGGCTGTGTTCTCGGCTGGGGCCTGCTGGCGCTCGCCGTAATGGATATGCGATCGATGGTGCTGGCGGATTCCCTGACCCTGCCGCTTGTCGCCATCGGGCTCGGGGTGTCCTGGGCGCTCGGAACCGGGACCTTGTATTCCGCGGCGATCGGCGCCGCGGCGGGATTTCTGTCGTTCGCCCTGATCGGATGGCTTTATCGCAAGCTGCGCGGCCGCGACGGCCTCGGGCTCGGCGATGCCAAGCTGCTCGCCGCCGCCGGCGCATGGCTGACCTGGATGGCGCTGCCCAGCGTCGTCGCGCTCGCCGCGCTCTCCGGTCTGGCGACGGCGCTCATCCGATCGGTGGCCGGTCGGCCGTTTCGGGCCGGCGAGCGCCTGCCGTTCGGCCCCCATCTGTGCGGCGCCATGTGGCTGGTGTGGCTCTACGGCCCGGTGGTGCCGGGATGATGTTTCTAATTTGGCGATCGAAATTGGCACTTTGCGCCTTTTCCCCCCATATTCGGGGGCGAAGGCGGCTCGGTGACGGCCATGCTCGAAACGACTGAAGACAGATCCGAATTCGAGGCGGCGCTCGGGCGCCGTCTGGTCGCCGATGGGCGGCTCGACGCCGCATCGCTTGAGCGCGCCGGCCGTCTCCGCGTCGAAAGCGGCGAACGGCTCGAGCGCGTGCTGACCAAGCTCGGCATGGTGACCGAGGGCGACATGGCGGCGGCGCTGGCCGGAGAGCTCGGCGTCAATCTGGCCCGGTCCCACGATTTTCCCGACGACAAGGTCGTCGAAGCCGAGGTGTCGGCCCGATTCCTGCGCGAATCCCAGGTCGTTCCCATCGCCGAGAACGGCGACGGGATCGTGCTGGCCATGGTCGATCCGCTCGACGACTACGCGATCAAGGCGATGGAGCTGATCGCCGGTAAGCCGGTCACGCCATGGGTGGCGACGGCGATCGACGTCGAGGCCGCGGTCGAGCGCCTCTATGGCGAGAAGGGCGCGACCATCGGCCAGATCGTCGAGGAGGTCGACGACGCCGGCGACGTCGCCGACGAGGACATCGATCGGCTGCGCGACCTGGCGAGCGAGGCGCCGGTGATCCGGCTGGTCAACCTGCTGATCGGCCGCGCCGTGGAGAGCCGCGCGTCGGACATCCACATCGAGCCGTTCGAGAGCGCGCTCCGCGTGCGCTACCGCATCGACGGAGTGCTGCGCGAGGTCGAGGCGCCGCCGAGCCGGTTCAGCGCCGCGGTGATCTCGCGCGTCAAGATCATGGCGCGGCTCAACATCGCCGAGCGCCGGCTGCCCCAGGACGGCCGCGTCAAGCTGGCGATCCGCGGCAAGGACGTCGACCTGCGTGTCTCGACGGTGCCCACCATGCACGGCGAAAGCCTCGTGCTTCGCGTGCTCGACCGCGGCCAGGTGTTCGACCTGCCCTCGCTCGGGTTCGGCGACGAGATCATGGCCGGTTTCCGCGAGGTGCTGGCCCGGCCGCATGGCATCATCCTCGTCACCGGCCCGACCGGCAGCGGTAAGACGACGACGCTCTACGCATCGCTGCTGTCCCTCAACTCTCCCGAACGCAAGATCCTCACCGTCGAGGATCCGATCGAATACCAGCTCGACGGCGTCAACCAGGTCCAGGTCCAGGCGCAAATCGACCTCACCTTCGCCAACGTGCTGCGTTCGCTGCTGCGCCAGGATCCCGACGTGATCATGATCGGCGAGATCCGCGACGTCGAGACCGCGGAGATCGCGGTGCAGGCGGCGCTGACCGGCCATGTCGTGTTGTCCACCCTGCACACCAACAACGCCGCCTCGACGATCCCGCGCCTGCTCGACATGGGGGTCGATGATTTCCTGCTGACCTCGACGATCAACGCCGTCGTCGCCCAGCGGCTGGTGCAGACGCTGTGCCACAAATGCCGCAACGCCGAGACGGCGCTGCCGGGGCTGGTCGACCAGCTCGGCATCCGGCGCTTCGCCGACGACGAGACGATCACCGTCTACAAGGCGGTCGGATGCGAGGCGTGCAACGGTACCGGCTATTTCGGCCGTACCACGGTGCTCGAACTGATGCCGATGAACGACGCCATCCGCGCCGGCGTGCTCGACCGCGCCGAGGCCCACGATCTCGAACGGATCGCGATCGAGAACGGCATGCGCTCGATGTTCGAGGATGGCATCCGCAAGGCGCTGGCCGGCGTCACCTCGATCGAGGAGGTCCTTCGCGCGACGAGGGTCATTTAGCGTGGAATCGTTCCGAGCCCACCGGAGAACGATCTAGCCGTGCCGCAGTTCCGATACAAGGCGATCTCGGCCACGGGCGAGACGCTCGAGGGCGAGATGGAGGCCCCGGACCAGGCGGCGGTCGTGCAACGCCTTCAATCGGCCGGGCACTTGCCGATCAGTACCGATAGCGCCGCCGCCGCGGGCGCCGGCTCGGTGCTGAGCCGCGACCTGTTTGCCCGGCGCCGGGCCAACCGTCGCGACGTCCAGATGCTGACCCGCGAGCTGGCGACGCTGGTCCACGCCGGGCTGCCGCTCGGCCGGTCGTTCGAAATCCTGATCGATCTCAACGACGAGCCGGTGGTGAGCGCCCTTCTCGAAGCGATCCTCGAATCGATCAGCGGTGGCGCATCGCTCGCCGACGCGATGGCCGAGCAGTCCGGCATCTTCCCACGCTATTACCTCAGCATGATCCAGGCCGGCGAGGCCGGCGGCACCCTCGACGTCGTCCTGGCGCGCCTGTCGGACTTCATGGAGCGCAGCCAGGCGATGCGTGAAAGCGTACGCTCGGCGCTCATCTATCCGGTCATCCTGGTCGCAATGTCGCTGATCGCCGTGGTGATCCTGTTGAGCGTCGTGGTGCCGCGGTTTCGTCCGCTGTTCGAGGACGCGGGACAGGCGCTGCCGATCTCGACCCAGATCGTCGTCGGGCTGGGCGATGCATTCGCGCACTACTGGTGGCTGATACTCGGGCTCGTCGTGGTCGCCGGCGTGGCGCTGCGCTGGCAGCTCGCCCGGCCGGCGTTTCGCCTCGGCTGGGATCGCATGCTGCTGGCTCTTCCCCTGCTCGGCGATGTCATCGTCCGCGCCGAGGTGGCGCGTTTCGCGCGCACGCTCGGCACCTTGATCGGCAACGGGGTCGGGCTTCTGGGCGCGCTATCGCTCGCCACCAATACGGTCGGCAACAGCTCTCTCGCGAGCAACCTTGAGGAGGTGAGCGACGCCGTGCGCCAGGGCCGGCCGTTGGCCGAGCCGCTGCGCCGGTCCGGCCAATTCCCGCCCCTGGCGACGCATCTCATCAGCGTCGGCGAGGAAACCGGCCGGCTCGAGGACATGCTGCTCAAGGCGGCCGAGATCTACGACCAGGAAGTGAGCCGTGCCATCGAGCGGATGTTGGCATTGCTCGTCCCTGTTCTTACAATCGTGCTCGGATTGGTCATCGCCGGGATCATCGGCTCGATCCTTGCGGCCATTCTCAGCGTTTATCAGTTACCGTATTAGGAGGCGGCATGACGGTCGCGTCACTGAAGGCCACGCACGCGCCCGGCCAGGGCGTCCCCCGGCCCCGGCCAACCGCCGCGGCCGCGGGTTTCACCCTGCTCGAGCTGCTGGTCGTACTCGCCATCCTCGGGCTGCTCGCGGCGTTCGCCGTGCCTCAGGTGATGAACTATCTCGGCGGCGCGCGATCGGACGCGGCCAAGATCCAGGTCAACAATCTGTCGACGGCGCTCGATCTCTATCGCCTCGACGCGGGACGCTATCCGTCGACCGACGAGGGGCTCGACGGCCTCGTCACCCGGCCGTCGGGCGCCGATCGCTGGAACGGCCCCTACGTCAAGAGGCAGGAGTCGCTGATCGATCCGTGGGGCGAGCCCTATGGCTATCGCTCGCCGGGCGAGCACGGGGCCTATGATCTGTTCTCGCTCGGCGCCGACAAGGCCGAAGGCGGCGAGGGCGAGGATCGCGATCTGACGAGCTGGTAGACCGCCGTGGCCCAGCGCGGCTTCACCCTGCTCGAGCTTCTCGTCGTGCTCGCGGTGATATCGCTGGTCATCGCCGCGGTCCCGGTCGTCATGTCGGGCGGCGTCTCGGGCCTCGCGCTGAAGGCGGACGCGCGCGACGTCGCCGATGCGCTGCGCCATGCCCGTGGCCGCGCCATCGCGATCAACGACGAGGTCGTGTTCAACATCGACGGCGAGTCGGGGCGCTACGCCGTCACCCCGGGCGAGCGCGCCGGCGCCCTCGCCGACGGCACCGAGGTGAGCGTGGCGCCGAAATCCGCCTCCGGCGCCGTCCTGTTCTTCCCCGACGGCGGCTCGACGGGCGGGCGGATTACGATCGTGAGGGATCAACGACGATATGACGTGCGCATCGACTGGCTCACCGGGCAGGTCACCGTCGACCAGTAGCCGGCGGGGCGGCTTCACGCTGCTCGAGGTGCTGGTCGCGTTCGCCGTTCTCGCGGTCGCGCTCGGCGTCGCCTTCGAGATCTTCGCCACGGGGTTGCGCGGCGCGCGATCGGCCGATGCGCTGACGCGGGCCGTGCTGGCCGCCGAATCGCGTCTCGCCGGCGTCGGTATCGAGACCGAGCTGACCCCGGGGGAGACCGAGGGCGAAGCCGACAACGGCATGCTGTGGCGCATCGATATTCGCGAACAGCAGCCCGAGGAGGGCGAGGAAGATCAGCTCGAGACGCCGAGCGCCGCCGTCCTGCTCGACATTACGGTGACAGTGCGGTGGCGCGATGTCGGCGGCGAGCAGTCCTTCGTGCTGAGGACGTCGCGTCTGGCGCCCGGCGAGTTCGACTCGTGAGCGGGCCGGCGCGGATTCGCGTAAGCAACGACCGCGGCTTTACGCTGCTCGAGCTGCTGATCGCGATGACGTTGCTCGGGCTCTTGATGCTCGGGCTGTTCGGTGGGCTCAGGCTCGGGGTCCGGGTGTGGGAGGCGGGCGATGCGCAGGCCGCGGACCGCAGCCGGATCGAGGCGGTGCAGCGCTTCATTCGCACGTACTTGAGCCAGGCCCGCCCGCTCGCCGCCGCCGATCGCACGGGCGACGACGTGATCTCATTCATCGGCCGCCGCGACCAGCTCGATTTCACCGCCGCCCTGCCGGCCCATTTGAGCGCCGGCGGCTTCGAGCATGTCGCGCTGTCGTTCGCCGAGCTCGACGACGGACGCGGATTCGTCGTTCGGCACGGCCCGCTGCGGCGGCACGAGGATGGCCGCGCCGAGCTGTTCGAACTGGACGACCCGGAGACAGCCGTGTTGCTGGTCGACGTGACCGAGGTGGTGTTCTCGTATTTCGGGGCGGCCGATCAAGGCGATGACGCCGAGTGGACCGATCGCTGGGAGGACCAGAGGCACCTGCCGCTTCTGGTCCGAATCCGCATCGGGCTCGCCGAGTCCGACCGCCGCTTCTGGCCCGAGCTCACCATCCCGCTCCGGATCCAGGGCCAGATTTCCGCCGCGCCGAGAGGGCCGGACCGATGATTCGGCCCGCGGATCCGGATCGTCGCCGGCGCGGCGTCGCGCTGGTGGTGGTTCTTTGGGGCCTCGTGCTGATCGCGATCATCGCCGGCAGCTTCGCCGCCGGCACGCGGACCGATGCGACGATGGCCTTCAACGTGGCCGAGAACGCCAAGGCGCGCGCGCTCGCCGAAGCCGGGGTCCAGCGCGCCGTCCAGGAGTTCCTGCGGCGCACCGACACCGCGTGGCTGGCCAACGGTACGGTCTATCCGCTGTCCTCGCCCGGCGGCGAGATCGCCGTATCGCTTCAGGACGAGCTCGGCCGGATCGACCTTAATACCGCGCCGGACGAGCTGATGCGTTCCTTGTTGGTTTCGCTCGGCATGGAAGATGGCGAGGCGAGCGCGCTGACCGATGCGATCGCCGATTATCGCGACGAGGACGACCTGGTGCGGCTCAACGGCGCGGAGGCGCGCGACTACCGCGCCGCCGGCCTCGCCCACGAGCCCAAGAATGCGCCGTTCGAGGCCGTCGAGGAATTGCGCCTGGTGCTTGGGGTGACGGCGGCGCTCTATCGCCGGGTCGCCGGGCTGGTGACGGTTCATTCGCGCCGCCCCTGGGTCAACCTCGCGACCGCTCCGATGGAGGTCCTGTTGGCGCTGCCCGGCCTCGACGAAGCGGGCCGGGAGCGCGTGCTCGAGAGCCGGACGGAGACGGAGGAAGCGGCCGACGCGCCGGCCGCGCCGCCCGCCATTTCCCCGACGCGGTTCGGCCGGGTCGTTGCGCCGGGCCGGATCGTTACGATCCGCGCCGAGGCTCGGACCACGGCGGGCGGCCTGTTCATCCGCGAGGCGGTCGTCCGCGCCGCCCGGCGACCCGGCGCGCCCTATGAATATCTCGGCTGGATGCAAGGCAGGCGGCGCCCGCCCGCCCAACAAGACGGTGATCCCGAAAGTCGACCCTGAGTATTAACCGGGCTGCGGATATCCCGCCTCGATCGCCTCGTTCGCGCGCGCGATGGTGACATCGTATGACTCCGGTGCGACGGCGACGAACCGCTCGATCAGCGCTTGGTCGAGCGCCGGGCCGAGCGCGGCGTCCTCGTGGGCGGAGAACAGCGCGCGGGTCAGGCGCGCGCAATCCTCCGGGTCCGCGTCCGGGCTTGCCACCAGTGGCGGCGCCGGGGCGGCCTCGGTCGTCTCGATGACGCGGAGCGCGGCGACGCGCTCGGGGGCGTGGCGCCTCAGGAGATCGAGGCACAGGCTGTCGAGCGGCGCGACGTCCGCCGTGCCGTCGATTACGCTTTGCAGCGCCCTGATCGGCGAAACCAGCGGTCCGATCGATTCGCCATAGAGCATCGGACGCGCGGCGGTCCGGTATCGCAGCAGATGATGGCGCAATGCGTTGTAGCCCGAATGCGACGACTCGATGGTCCAGGCGATGCGTCCGCCGAATGTGTCCGCCAGGGTCTCGAAGGCGCTGTCGGCGCGAACCACGAGATCGGTGAAGTAGACTGCCCGGCCGCCGTAGCGCGGCGGCGCCGGCACCGGCGCCGCGATGAGCCGGGGCCGGGGCGCGGCCATCGCCCAGGGCCAGCCGCACATGAACACGCAGCCCATGTCGTCGCGCGCCCAGAGATCGTCGAGCGGCGCCGGCGCGGCGTGATCGATCACCTCGAGTTTCACGCCGGCGCGCGACGCGGCCCACTCGAAGATCGTCCGCCACGCCGCCGCCGCCTCGGGCACGACGTTGTACATGCGAGAGCACGCGATCATCATCGTTTCCTCCGGACGTGCCTTACGCGTAGCGAAGACGCTGGCCGATGCCGAGCCCGGCCGCCTTGTCGAGCATCGCCGCGCCGAGCGCGATGTCCGACAGGCTCAGCCCGCGGTGCCAGAACAGGATTGTCTCGTCGTCGCGCTCGCGCCCGGGCTTGGCGCCGGCGACGATCTCGCCCATCTCGGCGTGCAGCGTCTCCTCGGTCAGCTTGCCCTCGTCGACGTGGCGGCGCAGCGAGCCGAACGGCATCCCCGGCCGGCATTGCCCCCAATCGTCGACCACGATCTTGTCCATCACGTCGGTCAGCGTGAACTCGACCGCGCTCATGGTGCCGTAAGGCACGACGAAGGCGCCCGGCTTGATCCATTCGGTCTTGAACAGGGGCTCCGGGGCGGCCAGCCGCGAGGCTTCGACCAGGATATCGGCGCCGTCGAGACAGTCGCGCCAGTTATCGACCACGCGGACCGGCTTGCCGAGGTCGTCGGACAGCCGCTCGCCGAAACCGCGGCGACTTTCCTCGCGCCGCGAGTGGACACGGATCTCATCGAAGTCGAACAGGTGATCGAGCAGCCGGACGTTCCAGTAGGCGGTGCCGCGCGCCCCGATATGACCCAGGATCCTGCTGTCCGAGCGCGCCAGGTGTCGGGCGCCAATCGCCGTCATGGCGCCGGTCCGCATATCGGTGATCGCGGTCGCGTCGATCAGCGCCCGTGGCATGCCGGTCTCGGGATCGAACAGATTGAGGATCGCCATCTCCGACGGCAGGTCGAGGCGGTAGTTGTCGACGAAGTCGCCGACCACCTTGACGCCGGCCACGCCGAGCGGCTCGACATAGCCCCTGAGGATATTGAAATGCCCCTTGTCTGAGGTCTCCGGCACCAGATGAACCCGTGGCTCGATGACGGTGCGGCCCGAGCCCTGCGCCCGGAGCGCGCCCTCGACGGCGGCGATGATCTCATCGTCGGTCAGTGCCAGCGCCTCGACATCGGCGCGGTTCAAGTATTGGATCCAGACTTCCTGCATTGATCTAGATTACCTCGCTCGCGGCGCCCGGCGTTGTATCGGATGTGGACTCGGCCCCTATTGTGGTCGAAGATGGATCAATATCAATGGCAAACGCCCGATGGGGCGAGGAAGGGAGAGACGTGATGAGTACGACGGTATCGCGCAGAAGATTTCTCGAGGGCGCCGGCACGACCGGCTTGGCGCTCGGCGCCGGCATCATCGGCGCGCCCAACCTGGCCTTCGGCGCCCAGCCGACGACCCTGAAGACGGCGACGCTGGCGGGCGGCTGGTCGAACCTGCAGAACCGGGTGCTTTTCGCCAACAAGTTCGACGAGAAGCACGGCCTCAAGTTCGATTCGTTCCGGGTCTACAATCGGCTTGGCACCTATTATGCCGACTTCCTCAAGGGCAACTTCCAGATCGGCATCGGGACCTGGGATTCGTTCGCCAAGATGCACATGAAGGGCGCGCCGATACAGATCATCGGCATCGTCTCGACCGGCACGCTGGCCGGTATCTTCGCGCGCAAGGACGGTCCCAATTCGCTCGAAGAGCTGAAGGGCAAGACGGTCGCCGCCATGCAGGTCTCTGGCACCTTCAAGATGACCAAGACCTGGGCCAAGGTGTTCGCCGGCATCGACTTCGACAAGCACCTGCGTATCCAGAACGCCCCCAACCCGCCGGCGACGATCAGCATCGTCGCCGCCGATCGCGCCGATGCGGCCATCGTGTGGGAGCATGCGCTGTCGACCGGGCTGCACAAGATCCCGGGCTCGAAGGTGTTCCTGAACGTCAACGAGTTCTACAGAAGCCATACCGGGCGCGATCAGCCCTATTTCTGCGTCGCCATCAACCGCGAAGCGCTGGGCGACGTGCCCAAGGATACGATCGAGCGCGCGGTGCGGGTCTATACCGATAGCTTCGAGTGGATCATGGGCAACCCGGCGGACTTCCAGGCGCTCGGCCCATCGGTCAGGATCAAGTCCGAGATCCTCAAGACGGCGATGGATTCGGGCCGCATGCAGTTCAAGATGCGTCCGATGTCGATCGACAAGAACCGCGAGGACGTCCATTTCGCGGCCGAGATCATGCGCAAGGCGGGCGCGCTGCCGAAGAAGCTGCCGGACTCGTATTTCGCCGCCTGAGGTCTTGGGGCGCGAATGAAACCGACTGCAACCGGGGGCGCCGCGATCAGAACGCGGCGCCCCGGACCCCGGCAGGCATGAACACACCGGTCGATTCCACCAGCCCCGAGCCGTCGGCCGCCGCGGGCGAACGCAATTATTTCAAGCGCGACCTGTTCGCCAGCATAGTCATCATCGCGGCGATCATCTTCGGCATGGAGGCATGGAGCTGGGTCGCGCCAGTCTACATCATGCCGCCGCCCGAGCTGACCGGGATCGAGATCATCAGGATCCTGGCCGAGGACTACGTCCACATCTTCACGACCATCGCGCGGCTGATCTTCGCGGTCGCGTTCTCGCTCGTCGTCGGCAGCGTGATCGGCGCGATCATGGGCATGTACCGACCGGCCGAGCCCTATCTCAAGGCCATCGTCGTCATCTTCACCGGCGTACCGGCCCTGTCGTGGATGCTGTTCGCGATCTTCTGGTTCAAGGGCACCGAGACGCGGGTTTTCTTCATCCTCGGGGTGATCCTGATCCCGTTCTACGCGCTCAACGTCTATGACGGCATCAAGGCGCTGTCGACCGACCTGATCGAGGTCGTCGAGACCTTCCGGCCGAGCCGCTGGCAGGTCTTCCGACTGCTGATCCTGCCCCATGTCGTGCCCTACATCCTGATGACCACCAAATCGATCATTGGCTACGCGGCGCGGATGACGGCGTTCGCCGAGCTGGTAAGCGTCAATACAGGCATGGGCGCGCGCATGGGCCTCGCACAGGACGAGCTCAACATGGAGGGCGTGATCGGCTGGACCATCCTGCTGGTGATCGTCAATCTCGGCGTCCAGGCGATCGTCGCGTGGGCCGAGAAGCGGTTGCTCAAATGGCGCCCCGAGGTGTCGGTGCGATGAGCGGCGAGGGGCCACGCGCCGTCATCGAGCTCGACCGCGTCGACAAGTTTTTCGGCGCCACCCCCGCCGTGCTCGACCTGTCGTTCAAGGTGATGGAGGGCGAGATCGTCGCGTTGTTGGGCCGCACCGGGGCCGGCAAGTCGACCGCGCTGCACATGATCATGGGCGTCATGGAAGCGACCCGCGGCACGGTCCGTGTCGAGGGGCTCGACCCCTACAACCAGTTCAAGGAGCTGCGCGGCAAGCTCGCCGTCAGCTTCCAGACCGACCGTCTGCTGCCGTGGCGCACGGCGTGGCAGAACGTCGCGATCGGTCTCGAGATTCTCGGCCACGACAAGGAATTCCAGCGCCGCCAAGCGATCGAGTGGCTCGAGAACGTCAAGATCTTCGGCGAGGAGGACGTCGCCAAGTACCCGCACGAGCTGTCCGGCGGCATGCGCCAGCGCGTCTCGCTGGCCCGCGCGCTGTGCGTCGACCCGGCGCTCGTCCTGCTCGACGAGAGCTTCAGCCAGCTCGACCACGTCACTTCGAAGGCGTTGCGCGCCGACTTCACCGAGCTTGTCCGTCGTCTCGGCAAGACCTGCGCGCTGATCACCCACCGCATCGACGACGCGCTCGAGATGGCCGACCGCGTCCTCGTGCTCGCCGCGCCGGCCAAGCTCGCTCTCGAGGTCAGGGTCGGGCCGGACGATCGCGCCGATCCCGACAGGTTGGACGAGCTGCAGCGCGCGATCGCCGCCGCCATGGGTGGCGAGGAGGGGGCCGAGGGCGAGCCGGCCAAGGCGCCGGGCTGACGAACGCATTCGCGGCCCTTTTATCGGCCCAGGAGATCGATTAGGTTCGTGACGATCCGCGCCCGCGCTTGCGGGCGTCTTGTTGAACGAGGTGATGATGATGAGCGAACGGGTTTGGAACGTCTATCTGTCGGGCGAGATCCATAGCGACTGGCGCGAGCGGATCGCCGACGGCGTCAAGGAGGCCGGCTTGTCGGTCAGGCTCGATGCGCCGGTCTGCACCCACGAGGACTCCGATGATTGCGGCGTCGCCATTCTCGGCGCCGAAACGGATTCGTTCTGGCACGATCAAAAGGGCGCGCGGATGAACGCCATCCGCACCCGCACCCTGATCGCCGACGCCGATGTCGTCGTCGTCCGCTTCGGCGACAAGTACCGCCAGTGGAACGCCGCCTTCGATGCTGGCTTCGCCGCCGCGCTCGGCAAGGCGCTGGTGACGCTGCACGATGCGTCCAACAACCACGCCCTCAAGGAGGTCGACGGCGCGGCGCTCGCGGTGTGCGCGACGCCCGAGCAGGTGGTCGAGACTCTGAATTACGTGATCAATGGAACGCTATCGGGTAGCGCACGCACGCTGGCCGCCGAATAGGAGGGACGTGGCCGATCGGGCCAACGATCCGGGATTTCATCAGGGAGACAATCATGCTCGATCTTTACTTCTGGACGACCGACAACGGCTACAAGGGGCGTCAAATGGTCGAGGAGACGGGTCTCGACCATACGATCAAGCCCGTGAACCTGCGCGAGCGCGAACAGTTCGCGCCCGAATTCATGAAAATCAGCCCGGGACACAAGATTCCCGCGATCGTCGATCACGACGGTCCCGGCGGCGCCACGGTGTCGCTCTGTGAATCGGGTGCCATTCTTAAATACCTAGCGGACAAGGCGGCGCCCGCGCTCTACCCCGATGATCCTCTTCTGCGGCTCAAGGTCGACCAGTGGTTTTTCTGGGGCACGTCGACATTCACGCCGCTGGCCCAGCAGTTCGGGCATTTCACCCTGCGTTCGCCCGAAAAGGTGCCGCCGGCCCAGAAGCATTACGACGGCGTTTTGCGTGACATGCTCGGCACCCTCGACAACCATCTCGCCGACAACGACTACCTGGCTGGGGATTACTCGATCGCCGACATCTCGTGCTATCCCGACGTCCATCTCCACGGCGTCAACGATGTCGGGCTAGACGAGTTCCCCAACGTCCAGCGCTGGCACGACGCAATCGCCGCGCGCCCGGCCGTCGAGCGCGCCTGGGGGCCTTTCTAACTCCTCGGCGCGCCGGCGATGGCGGCGACGATGAAGCCCTCGAGCCAGTCGCGCGGGCTCTTGGCGAGGTCGGCGATGGTGATGCTGGCAGTGTCCGATTCGATGATCAGCTTGTCGCGGCTGCCGAATAACAGGCCGGCGACGCGCCAGCGCCCGCCGAGCGAGACCTGACGCACCGTTTCGATCTGATCGAGGGGGATCTTCCGGGTCCGGAAGCGGCCGATCGGGGTTTGCAGCGCGCACTCGACCGCGTTGGCCCCGACCGTGACGCGGCGCTTGAGGTAGGTCGCCGACAGCAGGCGCATTCCGCCCTCGGCTGCGATGACGAGCGCCACCGCGAAGACGACCCCGGGAATCGAGGACATGCCGGCGATAAGCGTGTCGTCGAGCGCGAGCAGCGCGACCAGCCCGGCGAGGCCGGTGCGGATCGCGGTTCCGGCGTAGGCCGTCGCGCGAAATCCGATGGTGACATGAAGCTCCTCTCCGTCGCGCTCCCACTCGATGCCGCTTGGCGGTGGCTTGTCGGTGTCGAACGGGGCCGTCACCTTGCCCTCGCCGGCGAGATCTCGGATCGATTTGTCGAGGTCCTCGGGCGCCCGGGCGACGGTACCGGCGGCGGTCTCGTCGAGCGCCGGTAGGTCGAGTACGCGCGCCGCCTGTTCCCACAGCGCGCGGACGCCGTCGTCCACTCCGGCGGCATATAGCCGGATGGTCTTGTCCTCGTCGCCATGGACCAGCTCCACGACATGGCGCGTCACGCGCTTCGCCGCTCGCCCGGTGCCGCTACGCTCGCTCACCGTCCGCCGGCGGACGCCGACGAACGCCGACAGCTTGTCGCGCCAGCGGGTCGTGCGCACGGGGCCCTTTATCTCGACCGCGACGCCATCGCGGTCGATGCGAATGGTCTCGGATCGGATCAGCGTGCCGTGCCGGATCGTGACCGGCAGCCGCGACAGGTCAGGCAGCTGCGACGCCATCGAATAGATGTAGGCAACGCGGCGCGCCGATTCCATGTGTCTCGGCCGCGGCGACGCTACAGGATACCCTTGCGAATCAAATTGGCGCCGACGATCACGAGGAAGATGAAGACCCAATGGCGGAACTTGTCTTCCGACAAACGGTTGCGCAGAACTTGGCCGATCCACATGCCGACGAACGCCGGGATCACTGCGCCCAGCGTTATGATGGTGGTGTCGCGGTCGAAGGCGGATTGATCGGCGAGCGCGATGATCCAGACCGCCGCTGTGATGAAGAACGACAGGCTGATCGCCTGCAGGAACGCTTCTTTTTCGAGGCCGAGCGCCTGCATGTAGATCGCGACCGGGGTGCCGACCGATCCGGTGGCGCCGGTCAGAATGCCCGAGAAGAAGCCGACCAGCGGGTTCAGCCAGCCCTCGCTGTTGGCCGGCGCGCGGACCACGACCGCGAACAGGTTGATCAGCGCGTAGACGACCACGACCAAGCCCAGCGTGATCAACAGTATCGCCGGATCGACGATGAACAGCAGCACCGTGCCGCCCCACGTGCCGGCGCAGAGCAGCAGGTTCAAGGACCAGAAGCGGCGAAACTGCGCGCCGAGCGCGCCGCCCCGCGTGGCTTGCCAGGCGTTGGTCACCAGCACCGGCACGACGATCAGCGGGATCGCCTGGCGCAGGTCCATCACGGTGCCGAGGATCGAGATCGAGGTCAGCGGCAGCCCGAGCCCGATCACCCCCTTGACACAGCCGGCGACGATAAAGGCGAAGACGGCGATCGTGATGAGGAAAGGGTCCAAGGTGGTCTCCGTGGCCGGGACGAGGGGAGGAATGCGGATCGCGTGAGTTCTTGACCTTGGTCATAGCACGACCGGGCAAGAATACGGCACCGTTGATCGATGCTTGACAGCGGTTGGCGGGTCCCCAATGTAACGCGGATTCGAGGCGTGTCGGGATGGTCGATCCGCGAATGCTTCGCCAAGGAATTCGAGTAGTGCCGGAAAATCATTCGAGCCCTCCCGAAAAGCGGTCGATCATATCGAATTGGTCGATCGAAGCGACATTGCCGAAACCCGAAGAAGTTCGAGTCCTCGGACAACTCGCCGGGCCCGATAAGGAGGTATTTCTCAGTACGTTGCCGCACGTGTCGCTCGACCGACAGATCGAGACGGCGCGGATCGTACGGGCGGCGGGGCTCGATCCCGTACCTCATATCGCAGTACGGTATTTTTCCGGCCGCTCCGATCTGTCGGCGTATCTCGGCCGCATCGTCGGTGAAGGCAATGTGAGCCGATGCCTCGTCATCGCCGGCGATATCGAAAAGCCACGGGGAGAATTCGATTCGGCCGCCCAGCTCATCGAAAGCGGTCTGCTATCCGAGCACGGAATTCGACGGGTTGGAATCGCGGGTTACCCCGAAGGACATCCGAAGATCCCCTCCGGTTCTCTCGATCAAGCGCTTGCGGACAAGCTCGACGCGGCGCGGCGCGTCGGTATCGAGGTCGAGGTCGTCACGCAGTTTTGCTTCAGCGCCGAGCCCATCGTCTCGTGGCTCGCCGGGTTCCACGAACGCTGGCCCGACGTGCCGGTCCGAATCGGCCTCGCCGGCCCGACGACGGTCAAGGCGCTCCTCGGATACGCGATGCGATGCGGCGTCAAGGCGCCGCGCGGCGGACTGGCGCACAAGTTATCGATGGCAAAGAATCTCGTCCAAACCGTCGCCCCCGACGGAATCATCCGGGACATCGATGCGTCCCCGACCCGAAACTCGGTCGATCCCAAGCTGTCGGCGCATTTCTTCTCATTCGGCGGTCTCGAGCGCACCGCGCGCTGGGCGATCGATGCATACGAGAAAGAAGCTCACCCGCCGAATTAATACCAGCGGTCAATCCTCGCCTGAATCTGCTCTACCTACTCGGCCGCCTTGGCGCTGAGTCCGTCCGAGACCTCGATGTTTTCCGGCTCGATGGCGAGCCCGGCGGCTTCCGCCTCCTGATGCAACAGGATCGCGAAATCGCAGTCGGTGTGGCCGTGGCCGATCGCCGTCTGGACCAGCTCGCGGGTCGTCGCGGCGACCGGCATGGGCACGCCGAGCTCGCGCGCCAGCGCCAGACCCAGATCCATGTCCTTCTTGAGCAGCACCGGCGTGAACGTTGGTGTCAGGTCTAGGTTGACGTAGGCCGGCGTCTTGTACTTCGAGAACGTCGAGCCCATGACCGACTGGTTCATGAACTCGAGGAACGCAGACCGCTTGACGCCGTACTTCTCGGCCAGCACCGTGATCTCGGCGAGCGACTGGGCGACCACGCCGAGGAACACGTTGTGGCAGATCTTCATGGTCCGCGCCATGTCGGCCTCGCCGACATAGGTCGCGCCACCCGGCGCGATGGCCTCCAGCATGGGCCGCACCGTGTCGAAGGTCTCTTTCGGCCCCGAGGCGACGATGGTGAGCTTGCGCGCCTTGACCACCTTGCCGTTGCCGCTGACCGGCGAGGCGAGGAACGCCGCGCCGCGCGCCGCTGCCGCGCGCCGGGCGACATCCGAGGCGTCGTCGTCGACTGAGGTGCAGTCGACGAATATCGAGGGCGTCGCCGAGGCGTTCGACAGCACGCCCTCGGGCCCCGCGATCACCGCCTCGAGGTCGGACGGTCCCGCCACCATGGTGAACACGATGTCCCGGTCGGCAAGCTCGGCCGGCGTATCGACGATCTTTGCGCCGTATTCGGTCAGCGGCTCGGCCTTGGCGCGGGTGCGGTTGTAGACCGTGACGTCATAGCCCGCCTCGAGCAGCAGATAGGCCATCGGATAGCCCATCCGTCCCGCGCCGATCCAACCGATGGTGTGTTTTTTCTTAGAGTCGTCCGCCATGCCCGTATCACCTTGGAATTTTGTCTGGATGCCGAGGCCGCCATCCGAGCAACCGGCGGCGGCCCTTGTCTGCAATCGATTGCACAATTATAAGGTTGGCAGTGCCTTGGGTAAACGCTTGAAATCGCTCGGACGGAAACCGCCATGGCGCAGCCGCGCGTAACGCTTCGCGACGTCGCCCACCGGGTTGGCGTCCACCCCTCGACCGTGTCCAGGGTGCTCAACCCGGCGACGCGGTCCATGGTGACGCCCGAGATCGCGCGCCGCGTCGAGGCGGCGGCGGACGCGCTCGGCTATCGCCCCAACCCGATCGCCTACGGGCTCAAGACCAACCGGTCGCTGACCGTCGGCGTGGTGATCCCCGACCTCACCGATCCCCTGTTTCCGCCGATGATCCGAGGCATCGAGGATGCGCTCGCGCGCGTTGGCTATACCGCTATCGTCGCCAATACCGACAACGACCGGGCGCGCGAGCAGGTGATCCTTGAGCGCATGCGAAGCCGGCGCGTCGATGCGCTGATCCTGGGCTCGACCCAGCGCGAGGACGTGCTCGGCGATGACGACGTGCCGGTCGTGCTGATCAATCGCTCGATCGACGCGGGCGGCGCGACGGCGGTGGTCAGTGACAACGCGGGCGGCATCCGCCAGGTCGTCGACCACCTGGTCTCGCTCGGCCACCGGCACATTGCCCACGTCGCCGGCCCCCAGTTCCTCACCACCGGAATCGCCCGCTACGAGGCTTTTCTGTCGGTGATGGCGGGTCACGGGCTGACGGTCGATCCCGACCTCGTCACGTTCGGCCAATCGTACGGGCGTGACGAGGGCAGGCACGGGCTGTCGCGGCTGCTCGCGGTGGGAAAGCGCTTCACCGCCGCCGTCGCCGCCAACGATCTGCTCGCGCTCGGCTGTTACGACGCGCTGCGCGCCGATGGGCTCCGGTGTCCGGAAGACGTGTCGGTGACCGGGTTCAACGACATGCCGTTGGTCGACATGATGGCTCCGCCGCTGACGACGGTGCGCATTCCGCATTACGACATGGGCGCCGAGGCCGCGCGCGCCGTGCTCGAACGGCTGAACGGCGCCGCCGACGAGGCGGCGACCGTCGTCCTGCCGTCGACGCTGATCGTCCGTGGATCCACCGCGCCGCCGTTATAAGTTCGAGAAGATGCCCTTGAGGGTGAAATAGAACACGGCCGCCAGCGCGCCGCCGGCCGGCAAGGTGATGACCCACGAGACGAAGATGCTGCGGATGACCTGAAGGTTGAGCGCGGCGATGCCGCGGGCGAGGCCGACCCCCATCACGGCGCCGACGGCGATATGAGTCGTCGACACCGGCATGGCGGTCCGCGAGGCGAGAACCACGGTGATCGCCGCCGCCAAGGTCGCGCAGAACCCGCGCGTCGGCGTCAGGTCGGTGATCTGCGTGCCGATCGTCATCATCACCCGGTAGCCGTAGGTCGCCAGCCCCAGCACGATGCCGCCGCCGCCGATCACCAGGATCCAGAGCGGCATGTCCGACTTCTGGGCCAGCTCGCCGCCCGACTGGACCAGGCTGTATACCGCGGCCAGCGGCCCGATGCCGTTGGCGACGTCGTTCGAGCCGTGAGCGAACGCCATGGCGCAGGCGGTGAAGATGATCATCGGCGCGAAGACGCGCTCGACGCTGGCGAAATGGAAGGTCTTGTCGGCCTCCGAATCGACCTCGACGCGGCGTATCAACGCGGCGCCGACGGCCGCGATTACCAGCCCGATCAGGGTCGCGACCAAGAAACTCATCGGGACGCTGAGATCGACCTTGAGATGCTTGAGGCCCTTGAACAGCGTGACCAGCGAGATGGTAAACCCGACCAGGAAGACATAGGCCGGACCCCACCGGACCGCGCTCTCGAACGGCCGGTCGGCGTTGAAGATCAGCCGCTGGATGCTGATCATGAGCGCGAAGGCGATGCCGCCGCCGAGAAGCGGCGAAACCACCCAGCTGGCGACGATCTGGCCGATCTTGCCCCACTGCACGGCATCGAATCCGATGGCCGCGATGGCGAAGCCGACCAGGGCGCCGACGATCGAATGGGTGGTCGAAACCGGCCATCCCCGGGTCGAGGCGATGGCGAGCCAGCAGCCCGCGGCGAGCAGCGCGGCCAGCATTCCCATGACCAGGATCTCGGGCTGATCGGCGATCGGGGTCGGATCGACGATGCCCTTGCGAATTGTCTTGGTCACGTGGCCGCCGGCGATGCCGGCGCCGGCGAACTCGAAGATCGCGGCGATCAAGATCGCCGTCTTAATCGTGATCGCGCCCGATCCGACCGAGGTCCCCATGGCGTTGGCGACATCGTTGGCGCCGATCCCCCAGGTCATGAAGACTCCGAAGACGATCGCGAGTACGATAAAGGCGACGCCGAACTCAGCAATCATCGACTTGCGCCAAAACTGTGCCCCTCTAGCGCAAACGCGCGACCCGGCCCGATCAGCGAGCCAGCAGCAACCTGTGTCTGTTTCCTACCCGCTCGGCGAAATCGGCGAGATCGCCGATCCAATGGATCAGCCTCAGCCAGATGATCACCGAGACCGGTCCGAGCTCTTCTTCGTGATCGAAGATGATGCGCAGGACCTCGGCGCCCTTCTGATCGGTGTCGGTCTCGATCATGTTGAGCTCGTCGATCATTTCGAGCACCCGCTCCGACTCGGGCCCGCGGAATCCGGTCTCCAGCAGCTCGTCGAGCTGTTCCATGATCTTGGCCATCTGGTTGCAGGCATCGACGCAGCGCCGGGTCAGCACCAGGAGCGGCACGTGCATCGGCTCGATGATCTCCATCTTGCGCACCACCAGCATGCCGGCGATGTCCTGCGCGGTATCGGCGATGGTGTCCTGGAGATCGAGGATTTCCAGCACGTCGCGCCGATCGACCGGCATGAACAGCCGCTTGGGCAGATGGGCGCGCAACTGGTTCTTGATCTCGTCGGCCGCGTTCTCGAGCTTAAAGATCTCATCACGCGTCGACTGCACCTTGTTGCCGTCGTCCTGGCACAGCGCCTCCATCAGCGTCGGCACCTCGTTGGCGCACTGGACGACGAGGCGCATGTGCTGCTGCAACGGCTTGAACGGCGAATGGCCGAACAGTCTCAGTAACGGGTTGGTTGATTGCATGGCATCTTTCCGTCGGTAGCCGTCTACCCTAGCGGCCTCTCGACGTTCGTCAATCGGCGATTCCGGCGACGCCGATTCGGTTGTTCCGTCAGACACCGGTCAATCCGCCATGGCTTCAATATCCTTGGCATGGATCGCCAAGTACCGGGCGGCCGATCCGATGTTCGCTCGTCTTTTCCATATAAGCCAAGCAATTGATAATAATTGGTTGATCGGCGATACGCCGCCCCAACTGTCACGACATCGTTATTCCGGCCGAAGGGTTTCAGGTCCGGAATTTCGGCGAGCAACTCAGCCTTCGAACTTTTCCGTCGCCCAATCAGGAACGACGATTTCACCTTCGTCTTCCCATCGCCTCTCATCTTCGGGAAGCAATTCGTCCTTGCAGCTACGCAGCGCGGCTTCGATCAGGCCCTTCGAACCCCAATTTTCCTCCCACCAGGCCGAAAGTTCCTCGAGTGAATCCACCAGTTCCGGCGACCCGATGTGGCCCGCCGCCTCGATTTCCATTGGGCTAACACTGCCCGAATCTAATTCCCTCTTGATATAGCGAATGGTGCGAGCGTCCTTGCGTCGGGCAAGCCCGATAATCGCCTCGCTACTGGTTTCGCCGTGTTCGTCGTCGAGCCGCCTGAATAGGGCCTCCCGAATGTCGGGTGTGTCGAAGTGGCATAGCGTGCCCAGCCCGAAAGTCGACCAATCCCTGACATCATCGTCCTCGTCGCCCGACAGCTTGATCAGGAATTCAATCGCGATCTTGCTTTTGGCGCCGCACAACGCACAAGCGACCGTATATCTAACTTCGCTCGAAGAATGGACGAGAAGCCATGGGCGATCGGTGATCGGTTCATGAGCATCGTGATGTCCCAACGCGGAAACGGCCGAATCGATGACTGATGATTCAGTGTCGTCGAGCAGCCTCTCCAGCAAAGGAACGGTCTCCGCGGCAAACGGGCAGGTTTGTTTTCCGTCTTTCTCGATCTTCGCATCATATCCGAGCTGACTCAGTAGATCGGCCGCGAGCGCCCGTTCGGTCGAATCACCACTGTCGCACCAGGCCTTCGCTTGCTCAAAGGTCTCGACCTCGCCACGCTTCCGTAATTCCCAGATCAGATCCCAACATTCGTCGGACTCCGGATCCTTACGTGACAGGATGAGGGTCTGCTCCAAAAGGGCTGATGTCGAACTATCCTCGAAATTTGCCATGCTGGTGTTTCCACTACGGCGAATAGCGCCAAAGAGCGCTCAAATAGCGATTAATTCAACTCGTTAAATCTGTGCTTGCGAAGGAAATTCTGCGGCGACGATGTTAACCCGCATTGCCCAGATGACTTTGTGATTTGACGACTGCACGCCCGGATTCTGGTATAAGAATCATGACGTTATAGGTGGATTTGGGGTGTTGATATG
>PVBE010953236.1_pt1 | contig 22116 bp, 25 predicted proteins | sample 1631181 | NCBI WGS metagenome assembly PVBE01 (sample SAMN08397723, study PRJNA350692) | Marine metagenome, whole genome shotgun sequencing project. | isolation source: water | place: Pacific Ocean | collected 2012-04 | reverse complement strand
TTGTATCTGGATCATTTTCTGGCTCTTATGTGGGTGATGGTTCGGGTCTTACGGGAGTTACGGCAGAGTGGGATGGAACTCATGTTGGAGACGCACAAATAACCGGGACTCTATATGTTACGGAGGGCATCGTTGCCCAGTCAGTTACGGCATCTTTCCTTGGAGATCTTGTAGGAACCTCCTCAGAGGCTTCCAAAGTTACAAATGAATTAACAGACGGGACAGGCATCACAGATTTTATGTTTGATGGGTCTTCCCCGGCGACTGTTTCGATTGATGAGTCGATCGTTGTTACATTAACTGGGTCTCAAACTTTATCAAATAAAGTTGTATCTGGGTCATTTAGTGGATCTTTCTTCGGTGATGGCTCTGGATTGACGGGTGTTGGGCAAACTGCTGCCGGGAATTCTACCGAAATTCAGTTTAATACAGGTGGAGATTTTGATGCCTCTTCAAACCTAACTTTCAGTGGGTCTGTATTAAAAGTTACAAGTTCCATTGAGACAACAAGTATTACCGGATCTCTGTTCGGCACCGCTTCATTTGCTACTGAAGCAGGAAAAGTGTCTAATGCTCTAACTGATGGGACTGGTATTACAAACTTTTCTTATGATGGTTCTGTCCCTGCCTCTGTTTCTATTGACGAAACTATTGTGGTTACACTGACGGGATCACAAACTCTTACAAATAAAATCATTACAGGCTCCTTTTCCGGCTCCTTTTTCGGAGACGGATCTTTTATAACAAATGCCCAGGTCAGCGGTAGTAATCTTTTGTGGGTAGACGTTAGTGGAAGTGATGCTTCTGGTACGAGAGAGAGGTTTGATAAGCCGTATGCCTCCGTAGGAGGTGCTTTATCCTCGGCATCTGCTGGCGATGTTGTCGTTGTCCGACCAGGGACATATGAAGAATCTATAACCATGGTAGATGGTGTTTCTGTTGTCGGCATGGACCGAGATAGATGTATACTGAAAAAATATGGAGCCGGCTTCGCATACGCAGTTACCATGGCAGACAATTGTGCTTTCGAACACATGTCGATAGACATTAGTGCATCAAACGGGGTTTCGTTTGCTGGCACCACTGCCGGGACATCTGCTATTAGGCATACTAGGATTACTGCTGTTGGAGGACATTCTTCCGGTGTTACTATAACAGGAACCCCGTCCCCCGCTGAAAATTGGATAACCTGCGATCATGTGGATATCGTTGGTGCCGGGCTATCGTTTGCTTTTTACAACAACTCTGCTGGTACTGTTAACTTGAGGGACTGTTTCGGGTATGCTTTGATCGGGTTGCAAGTCGGTAGTACATCCACAACGAGAGTTCAAGATTGCAGATTTTCGGGATTTACTGGGATCGCCATCGCCACCGCGTCAGCAACTGTGTACGCGGACCAGTCAACACGATGGTCAAGTTTCACCAACGCAGGCGGTGGCAATTTTTACCCAGACCTGACTCATTTGCTGGTAGCTACCGGCAGCGTCACTGAAATACAAATTAGTTCTGGCACCTTCTTGAGTTCTTCTGCCAACTTAACATTTAGTGGTAGTCTCCTGGCAGTTACAGGAGCACTAAGCGTCACAGAATCAGTTATCGCCCAATCCTTCACCGGTTCACTGCTTGGCGATATCATTGGAACCTCTTCTTTTGCCACAGAAGCAGCTAAAGTTTCAAATGCCCTCGTAGATGGGACTGGTATAACAAACTTTTCGTTTGATGGATCATCCCCAACAACTGTTTCCATCGACGAAAGTATTGTAGTGACCCTTACCGGATCTCAAACTTTATCAAATAAGGTTGTTTCTGGTTCTTTTTCTGGTTCTTTTGTTGGAGATGGATCAGGATTAACTGGCGTCGGTGGAGGAGGCACCCCAGGAGGATCTAATACACAAATCCAATATAATAATGCGGGAGCATTCGGAGGATCAGCAGACTTTACCTTTGATTCTAGTGCTACTGCCTTAGCCCTTACAGGAACATTTAACGGCAGAAGATATTATCCAAACTCAGCAACCGATCCTGCGAGTCCCACCCCAGCAGATTCGGATATTTATTATAATACAGCACTTGACATGCAAATGATATATGACGCCACAAGAAGCAAATGGCTGTCCGTGGACTCCAGTATAATGGAGTTTGGTAGAAGTGGAAATACTGGTGGAGGTGCATATTACCGAGGACCAGGACAGAAGGCATATTCTACCGATAGAGGAAGAACTGCTGAATATAATGGAACAGTGGTTTCTATTACATATACACGCAACGATCTCGACGCAGCAACTTTTGAAGTCACTGCTGATGGGACCGGAATCGCCACTCTTGCGTCCTCTGCTCGAACTGGTAAAGATATCACATTAAATGACGATTTCTCGGCAGATGAGATACTTGGAGTTAAAAACCAAACAGGATCAAACACAACCCGTGGTGTTACTGGTTGGGTTAGAATCCGTTGGCGGGTGTAAACCGCTAAAATTCCTTTGCCGCCTTGGGCACAGAAGATTTTGTAGATTCTTCTGCTTTCTGGGTGGCTGCTTCAATATGAGCCTTAGCCATAGATTTTTTTAAGAAATTTATTGTTTGATCAAATGTGGTTCCATAGGCTATTTCTGGCAAATGAATGTGGACCGAATGTATGATACTTATTAAATAAAATTTTCCATTAATTTTTCTATATACTGGGGAGCCAGAGCTTCCTGGAGCGATGACCATTCCGGTATAAACATATGATTCGGGCGATCTTTTGGGACAAAAATATGTCTTATCATCACACAATCCAGCAAAATATCCACTAAAAAGAGGAACCATACCCTTTTTAAAGATACCAAGAGGAGCACCGGTATTATATACTTCTTCTCCTATTATGGGAGGGAAATATGATATTGCGGCGGCAGGATATAAGATTTTATCAAATGATCTTAAAAGACATAAATCAGAATTATCATTCTTGTCTACTATTTCCACGGGGTGAAGATTATTTTGAAAATCATATACAAAAAGGCTCGTTTCAATCTTTATTTCCTTAACATTTTCAAATTTACCGATTGGTTCTGGTAGTTTAAGATCTTTTATTTGAGGATATCTATTTTCTATAAATTTTTTAAAGTCTGGTATCTTGTCAATCGCCGAACTGCAAACGTGGGCAGCAGTTAAAATTAGAGTTTGGTGATTTATATTACCAACAATTACTCCCGAACCATTACCGATTTTGGGACCAAGGAAGTGGTGTAGATTAGGTGTGAAGGTACAAGTTTGTTCACCATCTATAATTGCACATAAGTTGATTATTTGTGTTCTTTGAACTTGGGTAAAAGATTCTACGGGAAACTTGTGTTTTTGTCCTGAAATGATGGTGGTACATCCAAAAACTATGACAGATACTAACAAAGCAGAAAAGAAATATTTAATATTTTTCACATAACCTCTCCTTCATAATTGTATATAATAACTACTTTTTATTTTTTTAAATACCTATTTATTTTAAAATAAAACGGAAATGACATGGCTAAAAAAACTTATGTTTTAGATACTAACATTTATTTGACCAACTTCAACGCAATCTATTCTTTTAAAAATAATGATATTTTGATTCCCTTTAAGATATTGGAAGAAATAGACAAGCACAAAAAACGACAAGACTTGGTTGGTAAAAATGCTCGAAGTATTATTAGGATTTTAGACAGCCTAAGATCTAAAGGTTCGTTGAATGAGGGGGTCCGCTTGCGGAAGGGGTGTGGCATTGTGAAAGTGACCAATTTAGATTCCAAATCAGAACATTTAAAAAATTATAATTTGGACTGGGATGATCCAGACAATATTATTATAGGTTCCACCATTATCGAAAGTGCCCTCAACCAAACTCGAAAACATATTCTTGTATCACAAGATATCAATATGAGAGTAAAGTGTGATAGTCTTGGTATTCCTTGCGAGGGATATGTTACAAGTCAGGTTGTTAATAATGCCGAGGAAGTTTATACTGGATTTACCTCACATCTTGTTGACGATCAGTTAATTGATAGATTTTATGATGACGAGGACATTATTTTAGAAAAGAAGGAAAGAAACTTTTTCCCCAATCAGTTTGTGATGCTTGTTTCGTCGGCAAACGAAAAAAAGACTGCTTTGGCAAAATTTATTGATTATAAAACACCTCTGAAGAAAATTATTAATGTAAAAAATGGTGAGATTTGGGGCATTAAACCTCGCAACAAGGAACAAAATTTTGCTATTGATCTATTGTTGGATAATGACATTAAAATTGTATCTCTTATCGGAAAGGCTGGTACTGGAAAAACTCTATGTGCCGTTGCCGCCGGATTGCAACAAGTGGTTGAGGGCAAGAAATCAGCATCAACCTACAAACGCTTAATAGTGTCACGACCAGTTCAACCTCTTGGAAGAGACATCGGATTTTTGCCTGGTACGTTGGATGAAAAGATGGCTCCGTGGCTTGCTCCTATTCAAGATAATCTTCGATCCCTACTTGGAAATGATAATATTACCATAAAAATGTATCAAGAGCAAGGGATTATTGAGATTGAAGCATTAACGTATATCAGGGGTCGATCTATCTCGGATGCTTTTATCATTATTGATGAGGCTCAAAACTTAACTGCTCGCGAACTTAAAACCATTATTACGAGAGTTGGTCACAATACAAAAATTGTATTGACTGGGGATATTGAGCAGATAGATAATATCTACGTTGATGAAACCTCAAATGGCTTAACATATGCTATTGAAAAATTTAAAGTATATGGGTTGTGTGGACATATTACTCTCGAAAAGGGCGAAAGAAGTGGTGTCGCAACTCTCGCAGCAAAAATATTATAATTTACTTGACAATGCTATATATTTGTGATATTATATGTTAAGTAAATATAGAGGTTAAGTATTATGAATAGTCCTATACTAAAAGAAAAAGTAAAAAAAGAAAACCCTATGAAAGAATGGCTTATAACTTATGTAGGCAATAAGTTAACTCCCAGTAATGATGAAATAACTGTTGAAATGATTATTGATGTTATGTCTGAGGAGTTTCCTGAATTCTTATTAGCTCTTGCTGAAGAAAACTTTATTCGAGGGTATCAACAAGCAACGGTGGATTTTGAAAGTGTCAATTAGAGAATATTTAAAAACACAAGTAACTGAAACCCATTCTGCCAATGAATATACAATATTTGATGATATTAATATTTCTATCATAAATCCTTTTGTGCATGACATCGACTTTAGACAAGTGTTAAAAACATTGGAGGAAACTCTCCCAGCACACTTAACATATGAGGTAGATTCCATTTTGGTCGGTGATTTTGATTTTCTTAATGATCGTGAAATAGATGCTTCGTATTTGGACGGGGCTATTTATGTAACCAACAAGCAGGAAAGTCCAATCTCAATGGTTGATGATATCATCCACGAGTTTGCCCACTCTGTTGAAAAGATGGCTTCTTATGAAATATATGCAGATGGAGATTTAGAAAGAGAGTTTTTGGCAAAGAGAAATCACCTATCAAAAGAATTAACCAAGGAAGATTACAAGGTTCCCCTAGAAGTCATCTTCAATCCAGACTTTGATGAAAAGTTTGATTTATTTTTATATAGAAATGTAGGGTATGATAAGTTAGCGATTATGACTGTTGGTATTTTTGTTTCTCCATATGGGGCAACTTCTTTGAAAGAATATTTCGCCAACGGATTTGAACATTATTTTATAGGAGAAAGGGAGTATATTAAAGATATTTGCCCTATCCTTTACAAAAAGCTTAAAATGCTGAATGAGTATTCAGAAAAGGGAGATTTAGATTATGCTTGATAAGACAAAAATATCGAATGTTGAGGTAAAAAAAGATAATAACAGGGTAATTGTTACCTTGAGTATGCCTCCACATAAAAAAGGAGATAAGGTAGTTCGTATTGAAAACAAAGCAGTCATAGATTATTTGTTAAAAGAACATAAGATCTCAGTATCAAAAACTCTTGTTGGAAGCATTGTTCACAATGATTATTCAGGCAAGTCTGCTGATTATGTAGCCAAAGGAATTTGGATTTTTGAAACGGCATCAAAACCCAAGACAAAAAAGAAATCTGTAAAGAGACGCAATATGCCTGTGGCTGTGCTTTCTCCGCTAGAAACGAAACCTAAAAGCGAAGTGAAAGATGAGAAAAAAGAATCCTGATTATATTTCGTTCTCTGGTTTAAAAGACTGGAACTTTTGCCCATTCTATTATAAACTCACCAAGATCGATGGATTGGATGGATTCGTCGGCAATGAGTTTACTCTTTTTGGTTCTGCCATTCATAAAGTCTGCGAAGAGGTGGTCCAAGGAAGTAAAACCTCTCCGTCAGAAATGTTCAGCACTTTCTTTCGAGATTTCATCTCAGAATGGCAAGATCGCAATCAAGATGGAAACCTCGATAAGAAACTTATTGTTGAGATGTGGGACCAGGGCAAAAAACTTGCCCCTCTCATCCTATCAGGTTTGAAGCAAACTTTCGGTGATGATTACAAAGTCATCTCAGTCGAGGAAGAGCTTTACGAGGACATAGAAAAATATAATTTAAAATATAAAGGTTTTGTTGACCTCTTCATTCAAACTCCCGATGGAAAGTATCACGTTATTGATTGGAAGTCCTGTTCTTGGGGCTGGGATATGAAAAAGAAATCAGACAAGATGCTCTCCTATCAGCTAACTTTCTACAAAAACTTTCTTTCCCAAAAACATAATATTGATCCAGATAACGTTGAAACTTATTTTGCTCTTCTCAAAAGAACCGCGAAAAAAGACAATGTAGAAATCTTTAAAATTTCCTGTGGTAAAAGAAAAATTAAAAATGCGCTTAATATGTTGGAAACAGCAGTGTATAATGTACAGCAAGGTCGCTTTATTAAGAATCGATTAAATTGTAACAAATGTAAGTTCTGTAGATCAGAGCATTGTCCCTAACGGAGTTTAAATGGATAAGAAGATTACTATTCTCACCTTGGGAGACCATCCACTGTCCCCAACAGGTGTTGGAACACAAACGAAGTATATTATTGAGGCACTCCTCAAAAGTGGAAAGTTTAGGATTATTAGTCTCGCTGGTGCAATCAAGCACCAGAGCTATCAACCAATTCAAACAGAGGAATATGGAGATCAATGGACCATCTTCCCAGTAGATGGATTTGGTAATCCTGATATGATTAGATCAGTGATGAGAAATCATCGTCCTGATATTCTCTGGTTTATGACTGATCCTCGCTTTTATGGCTGGCTATGGAATATGTCAAATGAGATCCGTTGTCATATTCCAATGGTCTACTACCACGTTTGGGATAACCTTCCTTACCCAACATTCAACAAGCCGTCATATGATTCTACGGATGTCATCGCCACGATCTCGAAGGTTACGGCAGATATTGTAACAACAGTTTCACCAGGAGTGGAACACCATTATCTGCCCCACGCAGTAAATAATAATTTTTTTAAACCCCTTGACCAAAATCAAGTCACAAATTTTAGAAAACAGTATTTCGGTGAAAGCGACGACAAATTCCTTGTCTTTTGGAATAATCGTAATGCTCGACGCAAACAACCAGGGACTTTGGTTCATTCCTTCAAACAGTTCTTGGATAAAGTGGGGCACGATAAAGCAAAGCTTATTATGCACACCAATCCCAAGGACGAGAATGGTCCAGATTTGGAAGCCCAGATTAATGCTTTGGGACTCACTAACGGTGAAGTGATGTTCAGTACAACCAAATATCCCCCCGATCAAATGTCCATTCTTTACAACATTTGTGATTGTACCATCAATATTTCTGACGCCGAGGGCTTCGGTCTTTCAACATTGGAGTCTCTTGCTTGTGAAACACCCATTATTGTTTCGATGACGGGAGGACTTCAGGAGCAAGTCACGGATGGTGAAGAATTCTTCGGTGTCGGTATTGAGCCTGCTGCCAAAGCAGTGATTGGTTCACAAAGCGTTCCGTTTATCTACGAGGACAGAGTTGCCGAGGATGATGTAGTAGATGCTCTTACAAAAATTTATAATATGTCTCGTGAGGAACGCAAAGATCTTGGAAAGAAAGGTTTCGAGCACGTACAGAAGAACTACAACTTTGAAAACTTTGAAAAAGAGTGGGTCGACCTACTAACATCGGTTCATGAAAAGTATGGTTCTTGGGAAAATAGAAAAGATTACCAATCTTGGGATTTAATGGAGTTATAATGAGAAAAAGTGTATTAGTTTCTGGTCCAGTCTTGTCTTGTTCTGGTTATGGAGAGCAATCTCGGTTTGCCCTCCGCTCTTTGAGATCAAGGGAGGACATTTTTGATATTTATATAAATCCTCTTACCTGGGGGAAGACCTCTTGGATTACAGAGGACAATGAGGAACGGGCTTGGATTGATAACCTGGTTCGTAAAACCAACCAGCGTCAACAAGAAATGCCCGATGTTCCTTTCGATATTTCAATCCAAGTTACAATCCCACCAGAATGGGATAAGTTTGCTCATGTCAATATTGGGTATACAGCAGGCATCGAAACAACAAAGGTTGCTCCTGCTTGGATTGAGAAGGCAAACATGATGGATAAAATCATTGTGCCCTCAACCCATTCTAAAAATACTTTTACAAGCACCACATATCAACTCTTCAATCAGCAAACCCAAGAGCACGTTGGTGATCTCCAAACTTCTACGGAATTTGAAGTGATGCCGTTTCCTCTAAGGACCACAAATCCAGAGCCTCTTGATATTGATTTCAGTACGAAGTTCAACTTTCTAACAGTTGCTCAAATAAGCCCACGAAAGAACCTAGAAACGCTTCTTCGCAACTTCGTGAGGGAGTTTAGGGAGGATGCCGACGTGGGGCTTATTATGAAGGTAAGTGTCGCAAATAACTCAATATACGACAAATATAACACTGCCGCAAACATTATGAAACTGCTCGGTCATCCCGAGATGGTAGATCGCAAATGTAAGGTCTATCTTCTCCACGGAGATCTAACCGAGGGACAACTTGCAACCCTCTATCGGCACCCAAAAGTTAAGGGATATGTAACTGCTACTCATGGCGAGGGATTTGGTTTGCCCATCTTTGAATCTGCTATTGCTGGTCTTCCCGTTGTTGCTACTGACTGGTCTTCGTACCTTGATTTTATGACGATGCCTGTTAAAAATAAAAAAGGCAAGGTGAAAGACAAGAAGATGTTCCTTAAAGTTCAGCACGACGTTAAACAAATTCAACCAGAGGCAGTTTGGGATGGCGTTCTCCAAGCAGATTCGGAATGGGCTTTCGTAAAAGAAAACTCATTGAGGGAAAAGATGAGGACTCTTTACAAGAACCCTGGGACTTATCGAAAGAACGCAAAGATGATCCAAGAGCATATTCTTGAAAACTACAAGCCGGAAGATTTGTATGCTAAGTTTGTGGGTGTTGTAGCGGGTGGGGATATTGAAGATGCTGAAAAGATGCAATCTTGGTTACGAGAGTTGAACGGAGAAGTAGAAGAGCATGAGTGACTATGTTTTTATTGCTGATGCCTTTATAGAACAGATAGTTGGTGGAGGAGAACTGAACAATGAAGAACTTATACATATTTTGAGGAGTAGGGGGCATAGTGTTTCAAAAAAACTTTCTTTTCAAGTAACTCCCGCATTTTTAGAAGAAAGTGGGGATAAAAATTTTATTATTGGAAACTTTATTGGCTTAAATCCCCAATCGAAAGTAAAATTTGAAGAAAGTGATTTCTTGAAATATGTGATTTACGAACACGACCATAAATACTTAATCAGCAGGAACCCTGCTCATTATAAAGATTACAAAGCGCCGAAAAGCGAAATCATTAATCAAAAATTCTATAAAAAGTCCAAAAGAGTTCTATGCCAGACTTCCTTTCATAAATCAATCATAGAAAAGAATCTATCGCTAAAAAACATAAAATCGGTTGGAGGCAATTTGTGGTCCGAAGATATTTTAGATTACCTCTCGGGACTTTCTAAGTTGCCCAGAGAAGAAACTGTTGCGATAATGGATAGCCCCATTGAGCACAAAAATACATATGGTGCTGTAAAATTTTGTGAGTATAACAGCATACCTTATAAATTAATTCCAAAAATGCCATATAAAGAGTTTTTAAGGGAAATGTCAAAAAATAAAAAACTTGCATTTTTTCCAAAAACCCCTGAAACTTGTTCAAGAATATTAGTCGAATCGAGGATGGCGAATATGGGAGTTTTTACAAATAATAAGTGTGGAGCAAAATATGAAGAATGGTTTAGTATGAGAGGTGACGACTTAATACAAAAAGTCTTCCAGATGAGGGAGAGTATTGTTGATATCGTGGAGGAAAGTTATGAAAAATAATAATCATTTCAAAATTGTAACGCCCTTTTATAATGTTGAAAAATGGATTGGTGTATGTATTAAAAGTATTAAGGCGCAAAAATACAAAAACTTTCAATGTATTTTGATTGACGATATTTCAAAAGATGGTACATCTGATGTAGTAAAAAAAGAGATCGAGGGAGATTCGAGATTTGTATTTGTAGAAAATAAAGAAAAGAAGTTAGCACTTAAAAACATATATGATGGTATCGAAATGCTTAACCCAAAACAAGAAGATATCATTGTTACGCTCGATGGAGATGATTGGTTTGCATCCCCAGATGTTTTAGATATTTTGAGTGACACATATAATCAAAAAGATTGCTTTTTAACATATGGAAGTTATGCCGAATTCCCATCAGGTAGGAAAGGTAAATTTGCAAGACAAGTGCCAGAAAGCATCATTGAAAATTCATCGTACAGAACATCCCAGTGGATGACATCTCACTTGAGAACTTTTAAGTATAAGTTGTGGGATAAAATTGAAAAAGAAGATCTCTTAGATCAGGAAGGCAATTTTTATAAAATGACTTGGGATTTGGCTTTTATGTTTCCTATGCTTGAAATGTCTGCTGAAAGAAGTTGCTACATAGATAAAATTTTATATATTTATAATCAAGATAACCCCCTCAATGATCACAAAGTTGATAATAGATTACAGATGAAGCTAGAGAGGGAGATAAGATCAAAGAAAAAGTATGAAAGGCTTGATAAATGATCTCGGGGAATCTCAAGGGCGGCTTGGGAAATATAATGTTTCAAATAGCCGCAACGTATGCGCTGGCTATAGATAATGATGATAAGTGCGTATTTAAACATCAAACTTCAAATCAGCATGGAACTCCATCGATTGATAATGCGAACGGAATCTTGTCAAAAGTAAGCTTCACCACAACAGAAGGTTTCAATCCAAAATTTGTTTATAGAGAACCTCATTTTCATTATAATAAAATTCCGTATGCAAACAATCTATTGTTAGATGGATATTTTCAGAGTGAAAAATATTTCTCCCACAGGAGAAAAGAAATTATAAATTTATTCAGTCCGACTGAGGAAATAGACGAATATCTAACTTCTAAATATTCTCATTTATTCACCAATGAAACAATAGGGGTTCATGTGAGAAGGGGAGATTATCTTAGTTTACCAAACCACCACCCCGTCTGCGATAAAAATTATTATGAAAAAGCATTATCTTTGTTCACAAATGAAAAGGAATATGATATAATAATGTTTAGTGATGATGTGAAGTGGTGCAAAGATAACTTTGACTCTTCATTTCATTTCGTCGATGGAGAAGAGCCTGCTATGGATATGTTTTTGATGTCAAAGTGTTCACACAATATAATTGCTAATAGTAGTTTTAGCTGGTGGGGAGCATGGTTGAATGAAAATAAAGATAAGAGAGTTGTTGCGCCGAAGAAGTATGTAGGAGAGATAATGAACATAGACACTACAGATTTAATTCCTAAAAAATGGAGGGAGATATAATGAGCAATAAATACTTTATCGACAAGGACTATATAAGTCGTCTTGGATACACGCATTACGATGATACTGATCAAACTGATGGATATCAAGATGAAATATACTTGATAGCAAAGAGTATTTGTGAACATAATGAATACACTAGCGTTTTAGATATTGGATGTGGATCAGGTTTTAAATTGAATAAGTATTTTGAAGACTACAATACAACTGGAATGGAAATAGAACCAACTCTTAGCTGGTTGAAAAATAAGTATCCAAATAACGTTTGGATTGAATAAAACTTTGAAACAAGTCATTTAGATTCTCAAGATGTCGTAATATGCGCAGATGTAATAGAACATCTTGAGAATCCTGAAGAACTGATAAGTTTTATACAAAACATTGATTTTAAATATGCTATTATCTCAACACCTGAGAGAGATGAGATTCAAAAGTTTCAAAGAGGATATACTTGGTTAGGTCCGCCTCAAAATGAAGCACATGTAAGAGAATGGAACTTTAAAGAGTTTAAAGACTATATTTCAAGCGAATTTGAAATAATTAAACATGATATGTCTAAAAATTCCGTAGAGCCAATACCTTTATGTCAATATGTAATAGTTGTGAAAAAATGAAAATTATTAATTTATATCTTTCTGGACAAGTTAGAACCCTTTATGACTGCCTCCCAAATAACATTAACAAAATTAAGGAGGCGAGGTCCCATTAATGGAACGATGTATTGATAAAGGAATCGCAAGAAAAATAAATAATTTTCAGATTCAATACCACGATTTTGTACCAAATGCTGAAGCAAGGAGGAATAAAATAAATAAGAATCTTGAAAATACACACCTATGTCAATATAACTATACATTCGTTTGGGAAGGGAGGCGATTAAAAAAATGTCTATAAGATTTGGAGCTATAGGGGGAGGATTCCAACATGTATCGTCCACCCACCCTTGGAAAAAACCAGAGCACTTTGAGTGGAAATATGGAGATACTGCTCAACAGGCAACCTTTTATATCGACTGGGGGATAGTCTCGGGTATTAGCGATAGAACGAGCGTTAAAAAATACGCATGGATTCTTGAATCTAGGGCTATTATTAGTGGAATAAACGAGTTTATCATTAAGAATGTAGATTCGATACTAGAAGAATACGAAATGATATTCACTTGTGATAAAGATTTATTAGCACTTGGCGACAAATTTAAATGGACCCCAGCTAACGGAACTTGGATAGAAAATCCAAGGATTCCCAATAAAACTAAGGTAGTATCGATGATAACCTCTAATAAGAAAAATACAGAGCAGCAACGATATAGGTGCCAGATGGCGGATATATATCAAAAAAGCGAGGAAGTAGATGTTTTCGGCAGGGGATATAATTTTATTGAAACAAAAGAACAAGGTTTGGAAGATTATATGTTTTCTATATCTATCGAAAATAGCAGCTATGGATCTTATTTTACGGAAAAGATATTAGACTGCTTTGCTATGGGCACTATGCCAGTCTATTTGGGTGATCCTGACATCGGTGAACATTTTAACATGGATGGAATAATTATATTGGACGAAAGCTTCAAAGTTGAAATGTTGACGAAAGAGTTATATTATTCCAGAATAGAGGCAATAAGGGACAATTTGCAAAGAGTGTCTCAATATAACACTATAGAGGATTGGATATGCAAAAACTATCCAGAAGTTTTACGCTTTTGACAATATCAAGTATAACAAAATATAGGTGAGAAGATGAAGTGGACATTCGGTATCATTACTGGCGGAAACGCAGAAGAGAATATAAGAAAAATACACAAATCCATATTAAATCAAAATATTGATGATGATTTTGAAATTATTGTCGTCGGAGGACAGAATTTAAATTTAAAAAATATGTTACATGTCCCATTTGACGAGACAGTAAAAAGGGCATGGATCACGAAAAAAAAGAACATAATATCGCAGCTTTCTAAATATGACAATATTTGTATGATGCACGATTATGTAATTTTGTTTAATGGGTGGTACGAGAACTATAAAAATTTCGTTCAAGAGTGGGATGTTTGTATGAATCCTGTTATTAATCAAGACTCTCAAAGGTTTAGAGACTGGATTACTTGGTACGAATGGTGCGAAGAGGGTAAAATAACTTATTTAGATTATAATATAAAAGATAGAACCAAACAAATGTATATTTCTGGAACTTATTTTTGTGTTAAAAAGGATTTTATGTTAAGCAACCCTCTTGATGAGTCTCTTTCTTGGGGGCACGGTGAAGATGTAGAGTGGTGTAACAGAATCAGAAACAAGTGGGTATATAAGTGCAATAGTAATTCAGAAGTCGGTTTGCTGAAAAATAAACAAAATGATCATTGGTTCGACTCGATAAACACTTCTGTAAGAGAGTCTTGGGATAAACAAAAGTATTTAGAAATTTGGAGAAATATCAATGATTAAACTGATTATATTTGATTTAGATGGAGTTTTAGTTGATGCAAGGGAATTACATTATGAGGCTCTCAACGAGTCTTTACTTTCAATTGAGCCGAAATGTGTAATCAGTAGAAAAGAACATCTATCTACATATGACGGATTGTCAACAACTAAAAAGCTTCAAATGCTAACCGATAAAAAAGGACTGCCAGAGAATTTACACAACGCTGTGTGGAAGATGAAACAGGAAAAGACAATTTCTATTGTTGATAATTTTTTACCAGATGGGCGAATTTGTAACATATTACGCAAATTAAAACAAGAAAAGTACATAGTTGCGTGTGCTACAAATTCGATACGGGAAACAGCAAAATTACAGCTTATTAGAAAGGGGTTTTTTGAATATATAGATTTTTTATACTCCAATCAAGACGTATTAAAGCCAAAACCAAGTACAGAAATGTATTTGAGAAGTATGATTCGGGCAGGTGTAGACCCAAGCGAGACGGTTATTGTTGAGGATTCACACATAGGAAGAAAAGCGGCAATTAACAGTGGCGCACATCTTTATTCCGTTAAGAACAGTTCAGATGTCATATACAAAAAAATAAAAGATTTAATAAACAGAGCAGATAAAAAACAAGAAGAGCGTCCAAAATGGCAAGGAGGGGCGATGAATGTTCTAATACCAATGGCTGGCGCTGGATCTAGGTTTCAAAAGGCGGGATATACCTTTCCAAAGCCCCTCATCGAGGTTGATGGAAAACCAATGATCCAGGTTGTTGTTGAAAATCTTAATATTGACGCAAAACATATATTTATTGTACAAAAATCTCATTATGAAAAGTATAATCTAAAGCATTTGTTAAATTTAGTTTCTCCAAACTGTGAAATTGTTCAAGTGGATGGAGTGACCGAAGGCGCAGCGTGTACAACCTTGTTGGCAAAACAATTCATCGATAATGGAGAACCTTTAGTCATTGCCAATTCGGACCAGTATGTGGAGTGGGATAGTAATAACTTTATGTATTCAATGATAGCGGACGAAATTGACGCTGGAATTTTGACTTTCAATGCTACGCACCCTAAATGGAGTTTTGCAAAAATTGATGAAGATGGTTATGTGACCGAGGTGGCAGAGAAAAAACCAATTTCAAATATAGCAACTGTTGGTGTTTATTATTGGGCGAGAGGATCTGATTATGTTAGGTATACAGAACAGATGATCGATAAGGATATTAGAACAAATAACGAGTTTTATGTATGCCCAGTTTTCAACGAGGCTATTGGTGATAATAAAAAAGTAAAAACCTTTCAAATAGAAAACATGTGGGGATTAGGAACACCAGAGGATCTAAATAGATTTTTAAATAAGGAGAAATTATGAAAATTGATGATATTATGTGCGGATATACTACGTGGGGTGAGCTTTGTTCTTTTATAAACAAGGAAATCGGCGTGACATACTCTCATAGAGGTGTTAACCCACAACATGATGGATTGAGTATTAACGGCAGATTGCCTTATTCTATATCAGAAGCAGAGTTTAACTTTATGAAGGATTATATTATTAAGCATGACCTTAAAAGGGGATTTGATCTTGCTACTGGTACTGGAATATCTGCGCTTGCTATTGGGTGGGCACTCAAACAGACGGGAGGAACCCTTTTATCAGTTGATTCTTATATAGAAGAAAAGATTCAAGCTCAATCCCTTAATAATGTTTCACAGGTGGGCGATGACAAGCCTTATGAAAATAATAAAAGACTTATGTCGCTTTTTGATCTTGATAATGTTCACTTAGAAAAGGGGATCGCACCTCACGATTGTATTATGTTTATGGAAAAATATCAGATGACACCACTAGACTTTGCTTTTCTTGACTGCCCAAAAAACGCTCCTGCTTTTGTTCGTGATATAACGTATATTAAAAAGTATCTTAGTGAAGATAAGTTTGCTATTTTTTGGCACGATACCCACTGCTTTATGGAAGACTTTAAGAGGTTGTCTTTGGAATATTTGAACACAGAGAGTATCCAAATTCATGAATTTGTTTTTTCTGATAAAACCTATCATCAACATTTTCCTCTTTCTTTAATAACAAATATCGAGGTGGAATAAATGATATATTGCTTTGGAAACAGTCATGTTAACTTTTTTACAGACGACCACCCTGAAACAAACAACAGGTGGACTTGTGACAGCGCCGGTATTTTTACTTCTTATTGTATAGGTCCGGTAATAGCATACAATTTCACAAAAAATCATTTACCAAAAGTATTGCAAATACTTTCTTCAAACAAAAATTTTAATTTTGATGAAGATTATGTTATGATTGTGATAGGAGAGGTTGATTGTAGGTGGCATCTGCCTAAACAGATCAATGATCAAAATAGGCGAATGGAAGAAGTTGTTGAGGAGTGTGTTAATAGATTTTTTGAATCATTCTTTATTTTGAGAGAAAAGGGTTACAAATTTATTGGATGGGGAGGTCACCCTTCCACAACAGCGGGACATAGCAATAATATGGATAGTCCTGTGTTTGGGGATTGTAAAAGTAGAAATAAAATTAGTTCACATTTTAAAAATATATATAAGCAAAAATGCCTAGAGAACAACATCCCATTTATCTCTATATTGGAGGATTTAATTGATGATGATGGTCTAACGAGAATGGATTTTTTTAGAGATTATTGTCACTTGAAGACAGATTTATTAATTGAAAAAGTCATAGAGAAGGTGAATGTCGAGGGATTAACATGAAGTATATTTCACACCGAGGTAACATTTCCGGCAAAAATGTTAAAAGGGAAAATCACCCTTTATACATAATGGAAGCGATTGCCCTCGCCTTTGATGTGGAGATTGATGTTTGGATGAAAGATGGAATGTACTATACTGGTCACGATAATCCTCAATATGCAATCAATCTATCTTTTTTAGAAAATGACAAATTGTGGTGTCATGCTAAAAATATTGAATGTTTCCACGAGATGTTGAAAAACAAAAAAATACACTGTTTCTGGCATCAAGAAGATTTTTGTACATTAACATCAAGAGGGTTTGTTTGGACGTACCCAGGTCAAGATTTGTTTGACAATTCAATCTGTGTATTACCAGAGGCATCAAAATATGAAAAAATTTCTTGTTATGGTATGTGTAGCGACTATATTTGTGAATATAGAGAAGGGTTAAGGTAATATAAACAATAAAGGAGGAGAAAGAAAATGAACTTATCAGATCAAGCACTTGGAGCCGTAATGATGGCTCTACAAAAATCCCTGTTGGAACAAAGTGATATTGTTCCAACGTTAAAGGGATTCGAATTCCAGGAAGACGAGGGAGAACTTGTCGTCCTAAATCCACCAGCGTTTAAGTTGTCGGACGCTAATGTTCCCTCGACAACAGAGGACGAGTAATGCCTCGCTATTCCTATAAATGTGGATATTGTAACAGTTCTTTCGAGTTTGTTCATTCAATCAAGGAACGATATACAATATGCCCCGATTGCCAAGAGGGAGAAACTCTTGAAAGAGTTTTAAACTGTCCTGTTGTTGTTAAGCATAAATTTAAAAAGCAAGACAAGAAGGTTGGTGACGAGGTAAAGAAGCACATCGAGGAAAGTAAGGAGGCAATAAAACAACACAAAGAGGAACTTAAGAACAGGAGATATGACGCATGAGTATTGTTCTAGGTATTCTGCTTCTTATATCGTGCATCATTATTGGTGTGTTGATTTGGTATGTTTCTAATTTTATTGCTGGTGTAAATGATTATAATGAAGAACTGAAATCTGTATTGGAAGACTTATATTTGGATTTGTATCAAACTTATCAGTCGCTAGATTATTATGGTGATCCTGAAATAAGGAGACTACTGGTGCATTGTAGAAAGACTGGAACATATGTTATCGACTTTTTGAGAGAGATTGCTCCTGACAACGAATTCCTTAACCAAGATTTACAGTTCTTCAATCAACTAATTGATTCGGAGGACAATAACAATGCCGAGAGCAAAGAAGAATAGGTACTATTTTACAAAAGTTCACGAAGACGCTATTGTACAATATGCCAGAACAAAAGACATAGGAATAAGAACTGAGCTTTACATTAAGCTAATCCAACCAGCGTTCAACGAGATGGTTGATAAGATTATCTTCACTTACAAGTTCAACACTCTTCCAAATATTGATGAACTACGAGATGAATGCAAGATTTGGCTAACAACCATCTTGGACAAATTTGATCCTGCAAAGGGGTCAAAAGCCTTCTCATATTTCTCAGTCATCACAAAGAATTGGTTTATTCACAAAGTAAAGAGGAACGCTAAAATGAAGAAGCGTAACCTTTCCTTTGAGGAAATATATACAATCAATCCTGAAACAAATAGTTCTTTAATCTATGAACATGGCTATGATACCGAACGAGAAGAGAAAGAGTTTTGGATTGCTTTGAGAAATGAAATGGACTCTTGGGACGTCTCCTCAATGAAAGAAACCGAGGAACGTGTCTATTTAGCAATCAAAATACTCCTAGATAGCATCGAGGACATCGAAATTTTTAATAAAAAAGCTATTTACCTATATCTAAGGGAGATAACTGGTCTGAATACAAAACAGATCGTTAGAAGCTTAAATAAGTTTAGAGAGAAATATAAATTCTTTAAACACAAATGGGACAATGGCGAAGTATCAATCGCTCCCAAAGAGGACGACGAATCAGATGAAGAGCGCGGATAAGGGAAACTTAATCGAGGAAGCGATATCAAATATTCGCTCCGACAGATCAACAACCACTACTCTGCTCTTAAACTTAATCAAGAGTATGAATGAGCAAGGCTCCACTTCCCACCAGACCACTGGTCTAATCGCAGCAAAATATGTCGAAACTCTTCAGAGGTCCAACGAACAGTTGGTGAAGCTTGCCTCCCTTTTAGAAAAAAATAAAAGCACCAAGGTGGGACTCTCCTTGGATGAAAAGCAAGAACTCTTCGATATGATTGGAGATGAGCGGGGGGATGATGAATAGATGAGTTGGAAAGACAGAAAATATATAGGCATTGGTGAAGTTAACCCAATATATGAAGATTATCTTCAAAATAGAATAAATATTGATAATCAAAGACCCATTGGTGAAGCAGTTCAGGCTGCTCGCAGTCGAAAATATTCTAGAAACATAACCGAAGGTAGAAATACGTGGAACGCAATTGTTTTGCATTCATTTGCCCTCCCCGTTGGAGGCGACCCTAACGAATATAAAAGTATTTTAAATAAATACCAAAAATATTATCCAACTCTAGACCCCCGAAATGTCACAATCTGTAGAATATGCGTTCCCGATCTTCATCTTTTCGGAGAACTGCCCCAATTTAATCTAAGCCCGAACGGAACCCTCTCACCAGAGATTGAAAATAAAGTGAGAATGTATCCTCTTGCGATCAAAGTTGGTGAAAAACTCGAACTCATGCGGGGGAACTGGGTAAGTGTATCATTTTTAGATCCCGTTAACTATGAGTTTGCGATAATTACTGCGAGAAATAAGTTGATCCCAGATTATCCTGGTACACAGCCAGGTTCAGCGAGAGAGCCATTTAGTCCGTGCGCAGGGGATTGTCGAGATGCCTCTTTCCTACCAGATGATAATATTCAGATGCGAGGTCAAAATAGGAAAAGAATAGGAACATCCACTTTAGAACCAAGCGTTTTAGACAAAGTTGTTTCTAGTATTGTTAAGAGTGAAAACGGTGGGTGGATTAATTTTTTTCTTACAAGGGCATTTATAGCTGCCGAATCCAATAACGATTCATCTGCCCTAAGTTCAACGGGATGCGCTGGTTATGGGCAATTTTGTTTTGATACGGCAGTTACTTATTCTAAAACTTTTATTGGTGGAAGTTCTAGCAATAAGACGCCTATTTTATATCCAAACTCTGACAATGGACGTATAAAGGTAGTAGAAGGTCCAAAGGGTAACCTTTACGAGGCTATTCGTTCTAAGGGCACCAGCACCCAAGACATTTTACACTCTTTATCTGTAAACTTTTTTGGAGGTAGCACGCAGTCTTTTGCAAAAAATAAGGCAAATACAAGGGATAGCCAAGGAGCGAAAGACTATATAAAATTTTTAAAAACTGGGGAAGCAATAACTGAACCCATGAAAGTCGTCTTGCGCAGCAATAATATAGAAATCGGTGCCAACGACCCCCAAACAATACAAAATCTATATTCATATTTGAGCAGCAAGGCTCCGTATAAGCAGTTTTTAGATCCCATCACTACAAAAACAGGAGGAATCTTTGTTGTACTTCCGGTAGATGATGCGCGATTTAGAGGTGAAGATAATATCTTAGCAACTTTTAGAAAAATAAACATAGATAGGAAGCAGCCCACGATTAAAGATAACCCATATGCTTGCTATATGTGGTATAACGAGGGTAGAAACCAAAAGCCCATAATGAGAGAGGTTCTTAAAAAGACCCAAGGCGCTTTGAATTTTGTGGAACCTGGGATCGATTTTTGGAACAATGAACTTTTTGAATCCATCAGTACTGAGGTTTCTGGCAAAAACCGCATTTTAAGAAATAGTAGCGGTGGCGCAGGTAAATATGTAGAATATGTAAGGGGCATTTTTCTTAAAATAAATAAAGAAATAAAGAGATTGGAGGAAGCCTACAGTCGCACCATTGACATTGAATAGGGAAATATATTATGACGACGAGAATAACTGTTGAGCCTGATGAAGATACCGATAAGATAGAAAAGGAGGTTCTGGGGAAAGCCCCACTCATTATGTCGAGCGTACAGAGACCGGAAGAGGAGATTTCCCTTGCGGCATCTCAACAACGATCGGAGGTAGAAAATTTTGAAGAGAGTTTCCTAGCATGTCCCTCCCTTTTAAAACAGCTAGTGGGCACCCCAGAAGAAAGATTCTCTGCTCCCCCTTTTAAGTCTGTTAGTACCAATGTTCAGATTATAGAAGGGGAAAGATATAAGGAAAACAGACCAAAAACAAGTGCTTTTGGAGAACTTCCCTTGTCCAATAAGGCTGAAATGCCTGTTGACTTTAGTACAAAACCAGCATTTGCACATCCACTTGTAATAACCCGATTCGAAATAATGAATAAAGATTGGCTTACGTTTGCTAATGGGTTACTCCTGTCTGGAGAAAAAATAACAAGCGTAAAGAAGACAAGAGAGACCGAGGAGGATGCAGATGGAAATACTAAAACTGTTGTCAAATATAAAAATATTAACGTTAGTAAAGTTCAAAATATTAAAGTGTCTAGCTGTTACAGAGCAGGACCATCAGACTCTAATTGGAGATCTAAGTGGATATTAAACAAAAATAAGCACAAATCAAGACTTCAACAAGATGCCGATGCAAATCCTAAACAGTTTTCTAGGATAAGGTCAGGGAATAAAATCGACTTGTCAAGAAGCGAACTCCATAAAAGATATAAGAGAAGATTCAAAAATATAAAGCCATCTACAATAGCTGATAAGGAATATCTTTTTGATGGTTATTTAACAGACAGGTATGGCAGCGCCGAACGGGGTAGAAAAAAGATAGCATTTATAAGTGTTCACAATTCTGGACTAGCATTTGATATTTGGTCGAATGGGTTGTTTTCTGAGTCCGATGCCTCCACACAACAAGAAAAAACTACCCTGTTTAAGTGGTTGAAAGACAATGCTCATAAATATGGCTTTACTCCCTACAAGGTAGAACCATGGCACTGGGAACTTTTACCCTCCCGAGACTCATATTTCACTGCCATAGATTATGTACAGGATAAAAATTATAATGTGAGGACAGTAGAACAGGGAGTATT
>PVBE012870703.1_pt1 | contig 22124 bp, 23 predicted proteins | sample 1631181 | NCBI WGS metagenome assembly PVBE01 (sample SAMN08397723, study PRJNA350692) | Marine metagenome, whole genome shotgun sequencing project. | isolation source: water | place: Pacific Ocean | collected 2012-04 | reverse complement strand
TGTCCTTGAGATAGCAGGATCTCGGCCTATCTCAGCTTGGATATGATCTGCTCGGGTGTATGGCGCTTCTTGCTCATAAAAATCCCCCCCCAGATTGGCCGGTCACACCGAAAAAGTATCTAAAATCCTCTCATTCAGCATGGACCGGTTTGGAGGGGGAGGATCAAACAATCCACGAACTTCGAACTGTTCATTCTCGGCAGCTCGATTGAGGGCATGAGTGCCCCGAAAGTCGTCGCTGCGCTCAGAAGCGACGAAGACAACAAGGAAACGCCCATTCTTTTCATGCACAACGCGAACGACAAGGAGAACGCCGAGAAGGTGATGCGGGCCGGTGCTACGGCCTCTCTCCAGTGGCCCGTCAACAAAAAAACATTCCATAAAACACTCGAAAAACTGCTCAACAAGCGCATCGTAACCAAGAGCGAGGAAGAAGAACTCGTCAGCATTTTCGTCGACAGGTTCAAGACCTCCGTCGATAAAGTGAAGAATCTGCGCTGGGACGGAAAAACCGAGGAAGCCGAGTCGGCATTCGTGGAAACCCTGGGGGAGTTTTTCCTCGCCTCATCGAGTTTGCACGACGTCCGGGAAGACCACGACAAAGCGAAACGAATTATCCGCGAGGGGAAAAGTATTTTCCCGCGGCTGGAGATCGATTTTCAGAACTGCGCCGGAGGGGCGCCCGAGGAGACCCTCGACAACGGGGCCGGCGCCCGCGTGGACGCCCCGGCCGATAAGATCGACCCGCAGATATCCATACTCGTCGTGGACAGCAATAACAATTCCCTGGCGATTTATAGGGAATTTTTCAGCGAACTCCAACTCGGAAACGTCTCTTTCGTCGGCGACGGACTCAATGCTCTCCGCGAAGACGATGCCAAGATTTTCGATCTGGTATTCCTGAACTACCACCTCTCCGACATGTCGGGCATGAAGGTTCTCGCCGCCATTCGAGCCGGAGAGACGAACCCCGACGTTCCGATTGTCATGATACACGGCTCTAAAGACAGGGCGTTCGCCAACGAGGACCTGCGTAGCGGCGCGACGGCATCTATCGATCGGCCCACGAAAGCGGAACATCTCCAGGATGCCATCGAGTCGATTCTGAATAAAAGGATTCAATCAAAATCGGAAATCCAGAATATTTCCGCACACTGCCTGGACATCGCCTCCAAATCGATCGGCGCTGTATTCGTTATGAAAAAAGCGGGCATCTACAAAGGCGCCGACGCGCCATTCGTCGATTCTTTCTTCGAACTCCTGATGACGATGACGGAGGTGTATCTCGACAGAGGAGACAAAAAATCCGCCGAGGGCCTGTCCGAACAGGGCCGGAATATTTTTCCCGACATCGGGACCAGATTTAGCGAGCGGACGAACGAGTGTGTCTCCCGGGGGACGAAACTGCTTGAGGAAAAAAATACGACCAGGCCAAATCCGAATACAAAACTGCCCTCACCCTGAACGAGATCAACATGGAAGCCTTCATCGGGCTGGGAGAAAGTTGCCACGGTCTGGGTGATGTTGACGGCGCAAACGAGGCGTTTCAACAAGCCATCTCCTCGCCTGAATCGACGGGAAAACAGAAATTGCTCATGCGGCTTGGCCTGATCGCCTGCCGCTATGAGTACTACGAAGCCGCCCTGGGGGCCTACGATCAGCTCATCTCGACTTACCAGCTCGACCCGAGGCTTTTCTACAACAAGGCCTTGATCCACGTTAGAAAAAAAGAGTTTGGAAAGGCACTTCCTCTTTTGAGCCGTGCCATATCGCTCGACGAAGAATATTCGCCGGCGAAGATGCTGCACAAAAAGGTTCGGGCCTGGATGAGCCAGATTCCCGACGTGGAACTGCAGTCTCAATAGCCCGCCTGCCCGCACCCATTCAGATTCGGAGATTCTTCGATGGCCGATGAGAAGACCAAAAGAAGTTTCGAGCGTTTCACCCTCCCCATTATTATCGAGGTGCCTGCGCTCTCGGACGTTCCCCTGGTGCCCGAGGATGTCAGCACGGGCGGCTTCTCCTTTATTGTCGATAACCGGCCGGAGGAAAACGACGATTTCGACTGCACCGTCATGATTCTCAATCAAACATTCGAGGAGTGCCGGGCCCTGGTGAAGTGGATCAAAAACAACCTGACCGAACCCGGAACATGGACGATCGGCCTCGCCTTCCAGATGTCCGGCCGAGAACGAGAACATTTCGAGACTCTTTTAGAGAAACTCCTCGGCGATATATCCTGATCCCCCCCCGTACCAGCTCAATCGGCGCATTTTTCCAGTTAATATATGTTGTTCTTTGTGTTTGAATCGCATTAGACAATTTCAAGGTATTTACATTATTCCTATGGCCAGCTCGGGTGGTGTCTTGCCCGCTCCGGTGGCGATTTGTCCGCGCGGGTAGTGAGTTGGACGATGCCCATTGGAATCGGCTGCCCCGGCGGGTATTCTTTCGGAACCGCCCCGCCGCCCGGCCCGCCCCTGGAAGAGAGGCCCTGAGATTGCCTTTCGTTTTTTCGCGCTTTTTGGCTTGGGCCGCCGGGCTGGCCCTCCTGCCCGCCTGCTGGGCGGTCACCCTCGCCCTCTACCGGACGGTTCCGGGGGCTTTTTTACTTTCCCCCGGTTCGGACGGCTGGGAGCTCACGCCGGAGGCCTGGGCGCTGACCGGGGGCGCCGCCCTATATCTCCTCTGGCACCGCCTTCGCCCGCCGGAGTTTCTCTACACATTCGCCCATGAAATGACTCACCTCCTGTTCGCGCTACTGTTCTGGAAAAAGGTGAGCCGGCTGGTGGTGGCCAAGGACAGCGGAGAGGTGGCGATGAGCGGGACGAATACTTTCATCACCTTGTCGCCTTATTTTTTCCCGCTCCTGGCATTCATCTCGCTCGGAGCGGGAATTGCGACCGAGTGGGCCTCCGGGGAGCCGCGCCTCCGGCTGGCGACTTCGTTCCTGACCGGGGCCGCGCTCTCGTTTCATGTCGCGATGACGCTTCGCACCCTCGCCACCTCCCAGCCGGACATCCAGCGGGGGGGGAGGTTTTTCTCGTGGCCGGTGATTTACATGATCGGGGCGCTGCTGACGGGCGGGGCCGCAATCGCCGCCGTGGGAGGCGTGAGGCTTCTCGAGCCGCTCTGGGAGAATCTTGTGCGCGAGAGCGCGGGGGCCTACGCCTGGAGCGCGGAGCAGGTCCGGGAATGGGTCCGCGCCGGTCTCGCATGGGCGGCGCGGACATGATCGGAAAATTTGCCGTGGCTCTCCGCGCCGGGGGCCTGGTCTTGCTGATGGGGGCGGGCGGGTGCGCCTACGGCTTGTCCCGCACCGCCGAGATTATCAACCCCGAGCGGTTGGCCCGGGTCCGGTCGGTGACGGTCGCGCCCTTCCGCTATCCCCACCGCTGGACGGGGTTCTTAAGAGGCATCTACAGGTCGGCGGAGATTGATCCGCCGGCCGAGGAAAAGGTAGAGCGCATCGAGGCGACTTTCCTGCCCGAGGGTGTTCTCGTGGCGCGCGGCTATGAGGTCCTGAAATGGCCGGCCGCCGCCGGAGAAATGATATGGAGGGAGGAGGCTCCGGAGGCCGGGGACAGGGCCGCCCTTCTCAAGGTGCTGACGTCGGGTGCGGAGGCGGTGCTGATGCTCCGGGGCCGGAGCGAGTGCCGGGAAATCCACCACTGTGTGGCCGAGGTGGAGATGAAGCTGATAGACGCCGAAGGGGGGTCGGTTCTCTGGAAATCCCGGGCCGAGGGAGAGACCCTCATCGGCCAGGGCAACGAGATGCTCGCGGCGGTCGAGGAAGCGCTCGCGGACCTGACCGGGCCTCCCTGATTTCACCCGGACCTTCTTGATTCCAGATGTTCGGGTCCGCGTATCCGCAATGCGCCCGGATTGTCTCTCTCATCCTTCGGATTTTTCTTCTGTTTTTGAATGTAGCCGAGCCGGGCGGGGCTTTTCGCTTGCTAGTGAAAAGCTCTTTTCGTTTGTGATTGAAGGGCCGGGAAAATGTCACACTGGCAGTCTGAATTAACGGAATTTCCCGATCCGGTCCTGAAGCAGGACATTATGACAATTCCGATAAATGGCCGAATTCTTTTTCCATTATTTTTTCAAGGACTTATGAAAATTCAATGAATGGTATGGCAATTGCTATCTTATGGGGCAGAAACAACGCCGGTTTGAGCGGTTAAGGCGGCACGCTCTTTCCGGTAGGCGGCTGGAGACGCCGATTGGCTCGGCTCTCCGCCGCCGTGCCATTATTTATTTCCCCCCGCTTTCCAGGCGGGGGGATTTTTTTTGTTTTGGAGGGCGGCTCAGTCCGCGTTTCCTCGGTTCTCGCTTTTCACACTTTCCCAAAATTTCTACTTTCCTAAAATCCCCTCTTTGATCTATTGTTCATCTTCCGAATCACGCTGCAGCGCAGCCCGGACGCTTCCGGGCGCCGTGGCGCAATCTCATTTAAGTAATATGAAACCCGGAGGGAGAGAACATGGCTGGCGATAAGGTACGTCTGGCTTCGATTGGCTTGGGCTGGTGGGGCGGCATGCTGGTGGACTCGGTGAACAGGAGCGGGGCCGCCGAGGTGGTCAGCTGTTTCGCGAGGAGCGAGGACAGCCGGAAGGCGTTCGCCGAAAAATTCGGGTGCCGCCAGGCGGCGAGCCTGGACGAGTTGCTGGGCGACCCGGAGGTGGAGGGCGTTCTCATCGCCACCCCGCACTCGACCCACCCCGACATGATTTGCGACGCGGCCTCGGCGGGCAAGCACGTTTTCGTCGAAAAGCCGCTGACGCTCACCGCGGCCGAGGGAAAGCGGGGCTACGAGGCGACGCAAAAAGCGGGCGTCACCCTTCAGGTGGGCCACAACCGCCGCCGGCAGGGGGCGAACCGGCGGATCCGCGAGATGATCGACGGCGGCGACCTGGGGATGCTCCACCAGCTCGAGGCGAACCTCTCTCTTCCGATGGGGCAGAACCCGGGGCCGGGCTGGCGCAACGACCCCAAGGAGGTTCCCACGGGCGGTCTGACCGGCCTGGGGGTTCACATGATCGACAACCTTCATTATCTGGCCGGACCGGTGAAGCGGGTCTGCTCCTTCAGCAAGAAGCTGCTCGGCGCGGGGAACCTCGACGACGCCACCACGATCATCCTCGAGTTCGAGAGCGGGCCGCTGGGCTACTTTAGCTGCTCGCTAGTTTTGCCGAAAATATGCATGACCGCCGCCTTCGGAACCGAGGCCAGCGCCTGGGCCGACGAGGAGGGCTCAAAGCTCTATTTCCAGAAAAAAGATCAGCAGGCCCGCGAGGATGTGCCCGTGGAGGCGGGCGACGCCTTGGCGGACCAGATGGCCGAGTTCGCGCGCTGCGTTCGCGGGGGAGGCGCCCCCGAGACGGGCGGTCCCGAGGGGATCGAGGTGGTGGCGGTTCAGGAGGCCATCATCGAGAGCGCGGCGAGCGGCAAGGTGGTCGAGGTTTCCCAGTACAGGTAGATTGGCCGGTACGGTAAGTTCGGCCAGTACACAAAGCCTAGCCGGTGCAGGTAGCGCGGTACTTATCCACGGATACGGCTCCGCAATCCACGAATTTTCGGAGGAAAATCAAGTGACCGTTTACGGAGGGTTTCATCATGTCCACCTCGTCAGCCGCGACCCCGAGGCCGCGGCGGCGTGGTATCAAGAGGCGCTCGGCGCCGAGGTCGCGGGCCGCAGTGAAAAAAAGAACGCCCTCAGCATCACGCTGACCCTCGGCGAGGCGAAGCTCTCGGTGCGCGGGCTCCGGGCGGGCGAGGACCCACCCGGTGATGAGGCTCCCGCCGTCCTGGGCATCAACCACATCGGCCTGATGGTGGACGACATCGAGGACGCCATTAAGCGCGTCGTCGATTGCGGCGGCGCGCTCACCGATCCCGTTCACACCGGCTCCTCCGGGAATTTCGTTGCTTTTGTCAGCACCCCCGAGGGCGTCGCGATCGAGTTTTTACAACCGAAGGAGTAAGCGGCCACGTTGGGTGGGCGGGAGGCGCGCCTTACCCAATCACCGCCGCCCGCGAGGCCGGCTTGGTGGAAATTCCCGGTTAAAGCGGAACCTGGAAAAAAGAGGACAGCCATGGATTTTCAGCTCTCAGAGCCCCAGCTCGCCATCCGGGAAATGGTGCGCGAATTCGTCCGGCGCGATGTGATACCCGTCGCACGGGAAAGAGACCGGATCCCCGACCCCGGCGAAGCGTATCCCTGGGACTTGGTCCGGAAGGCCTCGCGCCTCGGGTTGCGGACCCTGGGGTTGCCCGAGAGCCTCGGAGGACGGGGAGGGGATTTTTTGACCCTCCTCATCGTCTGCGAGGAGATGGCCTACGGCGATCTGGGCCTCGCCGAGAGCTTCGACACCACCTTGTCCTGGAGCCAGGTCATGTCGAAGCTCATGACCGAAGAGCAGCAGGCGCGTTTCATCCCGCCCTTCCTCGAGGACGACACTTTCATGCTGGCCCAGGGCCTCACCGAACCCGACGCCGGCTCCGACAACCTTCTGCCCAACGAGGACCCACGTGCCGGCGTCTCCACCACCGCCCGGCGCGAGGGGGACGAATGGGTCATCAACGGCCGCAAGCACTTCATCGCCAACGGCGAGATCGCCAAGCTGGTTTTCCTCACCACCCGCACCGATTCCGCCAGGATCATCATGGAGGGGACCACCCTCTTCGCCGTCCCCGCCGGCGCGCCCGGCTTCACCACGGGCCGGGTGCACGACAAGATGGGCCAGCGCCTGGCGAACAACGCCGAGCTCATTTTCGAGGATTGCCGGGTTCCCGACGCGAACCGCATCGGCGAGGTGAACGGGGGCCTGCGGAGCCTGGGGCGGGTCAGCTTCGCCAACGTGCTGAAAACCGCGGGCACCGCCCTGGGCGTGGCGCGCGCGGCCTACGACGCGGCCCTCCGCTACGCCCGGGAGCGCGTCCAGGGCAGCCGCCCCATCATTGAGCACCAGGCCGTCGGGTCGATGCTGGCCGACATGCTGATGAAGATCGAAGCCTCCCGCAGCCTCATCTGGCGCCTGGGCTGGGCCGTTGATCATCAGCTCGATTTCGACCCCAATCTCCCCCGCCTCGCGAAAGTGTTTTCCTGCGAGATGGCGGTCGAGGTGTCGATCAAGGCCCTGGAGATCTTCGGCGGAGCCGGCATCATGAAGGATTCCCCGATAGAAAAAATCCACCGCGACGCCGTCACCCTCCTCCACTCGGGCGGGACCCACCAAATGCTCCGGCTCAAGGTCGCCCGCGCCCTCGCCGGCGAGGATGTGAAAGGCTGGTAGCGGGGGAACGCGGGGGGCCGTTGTTCCGGGCTCTGGGCTCCGAGCGAAGCGCGGGGCGAAGAATCTTCGTGCCCGCCGCGCACCTGTTTCCCTTTCAAGCAGATTCTTCGCTTCGCTCAGAATGACAACCTTTTTGAGTAATTGGGCATCGAAACTATTTTGAGTTAGCATTTCCCAAATTCTCCTGCTGCCCCCGCCCATAGATCGCACCCCCATGCTAACCCTCATCGACTGGTCATTGATCTTCGCCTATCTCGCGTTCGCGGTGTGTGTCGGCATCTGGACTTCTAAAGCCTCCTCGACGAGCATCGCTTCCTATTTCGTGGCGGACAGGTCGCTCCCCTGGTGGTGGGTCGGGACGAGCATGGTGGCGACCACCTTCGCCTCGGACACCCCGCTGGTGGTGGCGGGGATCGTGGCCAACCGGGGGATATCGGGAAACTGGTTCTGGTGGGCCTGGGCGATAGGGGCGGTGGGGGTGGCGACGTTTTTCGCTCCGCTCTGGCGGAGGGCGGGGGTGGTGACCGACGCCGAGATCGTCGAGCGGCGCTACGGGCCGGGGCCCGGGAGCTGGCTCCGGGGATTCAAGGCGATCTATTCATCCCTCGTCGTGAACCTGATCGTGATGGGCTGGGTTTTCAGGGCGATGGGCAAAATCGCGGCCCCGTTTTTGAGGTGGAATGAAATCCTGCCGACCGGGGTCTGGGGTGCGGTCGAGGCGGGCTGGCCCGGGATGCTGGTCATGGGGACGCTGAACGAGACGGTGACGGTGGCGGCGCTGGTGCTCCTGGTCGGGATTTATTCGAGCGCGGGGGGGGTCCGGGGGGTCATGCTGACCGACCTTTTTCAGTTCGTGATCGCACTCGCAGGCGCGGTGATGTTCGCCTGGGTGGCGGTGGCGCACGTGGGCGGGCTCTCTGGGCTGACCGGTAAGCTGACCGAGATTTACGGGGCGGCCGGGGCGGCGGACATCCTCTCCTTCACCCCGCCCGAGGGGGCCGAGTGGGCGGGCTGGCAGGTGATCCTGATCTATCTGTTCGTGGTCTGGTGGGCGCAGGGAAACGCGGACGGCGGGGGCTACATGGCCCAGCGGACGAGCGCGGCGGCCACCCCCGGGGACGCCCAAAAGGGCGTGCTCTGGTTCGCGGTCGTGAATTACGTTGTCCGGCCCTGGCCCTGGATCCTCATCGGCCTCGTCGGCCTCGTCCTCTTCCCGAAGGGGATGGAGGCTCCTGCGGGCACTCTCGCGGCGCGGGTCCTCGCCGACCGCGAGGCGGTCTATCCGCTGTTAATGGGCCACCTGCTCCCGGCGGGGCTGCTCGGTCTTTCTTTGGTGGGGCTGCTCGGGGCGTTCATGAGCACGGTGGACACCCACCTCAACTGGGGGACGAGCTATCTCATCAACGATATTTATGCGCGCTTTCTGCGCCCGGAAGCCAGTGCGCGAGAGGCCGTACGCGCGAGCCGGGCGGTGGTGCTCTTGATGTCGCTGGGCTCGTTCGCGGTGGCGTCTCAAATCACCTCGATCGAGTGGGCCTGGAAGTTCAACGTCTCGCTCGGCGCGGGGCTGGGGCTGCCGGTGATCCTGCGCTGGCTCTGGTGGCGGACGACGGCCTGGACCGAGGTGGCGGGGATGGTGACCGCGTTTGCGACGGCGATGGTTCTCAACATGGGCGAGCGCCCGCCCGAGTTCGCGGTGCTCCTGCTCTGGGAGGTCGTGGCCGGGGGGGCGGCGATGCTGGCGGCGACGCTGATCAGCCGCCCGGTGGAGCGGGAAACGCTGCGCGCCTTTTACGCGAAAGCCAAGCCGCCCGGCGCATGGGGACCGGTCCGGGAGCCGGGCGAGGCGGGAGCGCCGGTGGGCGGGCTCTTGGCCCGGTGGGCGCTCACGAGCCTGATGGTCTTCGCCGGGATGTTTTGCCTGGGTTCGCTGCTCATCGGCACCTGGGCGGGGGTGGCGGGCTACGCGCTTGCGCTTCTCATTGCTGGCGGCGGGCTATGGATGTTTGGCTGGCAGGCGCCGGGCCAGGAGATGGATGACCGGCGGGTGGAGGACCGGCGGGTGCTTGGCTGGCGGGTCGAGGGCCGGGGGGCGTCTGACCGGCGGGCGCAAGACCGGCGGGCGGGAAAGGGCCCCTGAAACGAGGAATAACTTCAGGGATTGAAATCGGGACAGGAAAAAAATCCCCCGCGCCGACGAAAGACGCGGGGGATTTTTCGTGAACTGCGGGCTCTATTCGTCCACTTCCTCGAACTCGGCTGTGTGCTCGACGATGATCCCGCGCTGAACGCTCTGGCTCGCGGGGCATCCCAGGTCGTGGACCGACAGCGCGCGCTCGGCTTCCTTGCGCTTGCCCTTGGGGATTCGCACCTTGTAGTTGATCTTGATCTTGGTGATTAGCGCCATGCCGTCCACGTCCTCGATAATTCCCTCGACGTGGCCGACGAGGTTGTCCGGTGAACTCGTTATCCCACGCGCATCCAGCGCGCCTCCCATATTGCCGGTGAGTCAGCCGGCGACAGCGGCGACGATATGGTCCAGCGTCGCGGGCCGCTCCACTTCGGGTTTCGCCTTGTAGTAGTTCATGATGCCGCCGTGGATCCCGTAGGGGATCGCTTCCTCGGGGAAGGCTTCAAGGTAGGCGGTTTTCATCCCCTTCCCGGGCTCCTTCACCACTCTGGCCTTGGTGACGTGAACGACTTCTCCCATCGGTTGTCTCCTTTTCGATGAAGTGTATTGAAGGAGGGGATCTTACCACCTGCTTTTTGGGAGGGATAAGGCCCGAGGAGATGATTCCGGGGGTGCGCGCCTCGTCAGAGGATGACGAGTATCGTCCCCCCGACGACGAGGGCCGCCCCGACCGCGAGGCGCGATGTGATGTTCTCGGCCTCGCGCATGATGAGCCAGCCGATCGGTATCGCCAGGAAGGGCTGGATCGAGACGATCGCCGATACTCGGACGGCGAGCGTGTGGGTGAAGGCGAGGACGTAGCACGGGACGGCGATGGTCTGGAGGGCGGCCGAGAGCAGGAGCCATCGCCTGGCGTTCCCCGAAACCCGGCCTTCGGGGTCCATCCACCTCGAGATCAAAAAGGAGACGCCGAAGCCGACCCAGAGGGCAATCGAGGTCACGGCCAGCGGGTGAACCCCCAGGGCCGCTTTTTTAAAGAAGGTGGCGGCGATTCCCCAGAGAAGGGCTGTGGTGGCCGCGCAGGCCCAGCCGACGATTCGCCACGAGGGTGCGGCGCTCTGGCCGGTCTCTGGCCGGGCCGGGTCGGCCTGGACGATGAGGGCGATGCCTCCGAGGAGGAGAACCAGGCCGCCGATGATGGCCGCCGTGACCGGCTCGCCGAGAAACCAGGCGGCGGTCAGGGCGGTGACTATCGGGTAGCTCATCGCGAACGGGGTTGCCCGGCACGGGCCCAGGCGGTGAATCGCGGTGTAGAAAAAAGCGCGGGCCAGGCCGACGTGGAATACGCCGGCGAGCCCGAGATAGAGGATGGTATCGGCGTTTTTCGGCACGAATTCGGCCGGGGGGATAATGAGCAGGGAGACTACGGTGACGAACAGGGCGTTCAGCCCGGTGGCGACCGCCGTGGCCTTGAAGACAGAAGCGTCCCGGAAGGCGGTTTTCAGGGTGAAGTTGAAAACCGTCCAGGAGAGCGCGGCGATGGCGGCGAAAAGAACCCCTGTCATGCGATCGGTGAATTCCTCAGGCCCATGGGCCGGGACGACGGGAAAAAGGCGGGGCGCAAATAGGGGCCCCGGAGTATAGGGAGCGGGCCGGTAGCGGAGAGGAGTCTATTTGTCCGGGTTGATGGCGAGAACCGCCTGCCAATAGTCGAACATGTTCACTTTTTCATGGGCGCGCGGCGAGAGATTGTTCGCCACGAGGAGCGCGTCCAGGTCCACCGTGGTCTCCCATCCGAATTTCTTACACACCCCGTTGATGAGGGTTTCGAACAACGCGAGGAGCGGGTTGCGGCTCTTGAAATGATTGATGAACACGATCCGCCCGCCGGGCTTGCAGACGCGGCATACCTCCGAGACGACCTTGAGCGGGTCGGGAGCGGCGCTGACAACGTAGCAAGCCGTCACGCAGTCGAAGTTGTTGTCGGGGAAATTCATGTCCTGGGCGTCCATGACCTCGAGATCGATATTGGTCAACCGGTGCTCGGCGATTTTTTCCCCCGCCTTGTCGAGCATTTTGGAGGAAATGTCGATCCCGGTGATTTTGTTGTGCCGTGGATAGAGGGGCAGGGAGAGACCCGTTCCGACGCCCACTTCGAGGAGCGTCTCGCCCGGCTTGAGGTCGAGCATCCGGACTCCGACGTCCCGGCCCTCGCGGAATACCCGTTTGAAGAAGAAGTCGTAGATGTTTCCCCAACGGTCATAAATCTTGATGACGGAATCTTGGCTCTGCACGCTGAGTTTCCTTATTACGGGAGGGTGGAAATTTTGAACGCAACATCGTCCGCATCAACACGAATGGGCGAACCCCCCTCTGAGAATTATACTTTTTTTCTCGTTTTTCCCAAAGAGACAAACTCTGCCCATGGGCATATTCTCGCCAATTTTTATCAGGCGTCAACTTCACCGTCAATGTTTGGAATATTCTTTCCGGGCGGATAAATGTGCTGATTCGCCTGAGATGGTTCTGGCCATTCGTGCCCAATCAATATATCTTATTTTTCCCATATGGGACAAGAAAATCAAGGTTTCGAACCACTCATAAGGCCCGGTGTGGGGGAGCGGGGGCCGTCTTGTGGCGGCGAGCGCTGTCAAAATGGCCGATTCCCATGGAAATCAAAGCTTTTCGCACCGGCTGAGGCCGGAGATCGCCTGAGGACGCAAACCGAGTGGAATCCTTTTTCCAGAGCTTTCCGATATGGCTGAACCTGGTGGTTTTCGCGGCCGGGGTTGGCGCCGTCATCAAGGGGGCCGAGTGGTTCACCGATGGCACCGTGGGAATAGCGGACGCCACCGGTGTTCCGAAGATTTTCATCGGTGCAACCATCGTCAGCCTCGCGACGACATCTCCCGAGATGAGTGTTTCCTATATCGCGGCCTTGCTTAACCGGCCCGCGACCTCTGTCGGCAACGCAGTGGGATCGACAGTTTGTAATATCGGCCTCATCCTTTCGCTGGCGGTTTTGATTCAACCGGTCAAGGTGCCCCGGACGATCGGCATGGTACAGGGGTTTTCCATGATTGCCGCCGGGGCGGCGGTCGCCGCTCTGGGGTGGGACGGCGGCCTGGGCAGATGGAACGGCCTCCTCCTGCTCGTGGGCGCCGGTGTCTATCTTTGGGTCATGTTGCGTCAGTCCGGCTGGGGCAACGGTGAGCCGGCGCCCGAGACCGCCCCGAGCGACTGGGGGCCAACCGTCCGGCACTTTATCGCCGGCGGAGGATGCGTCGCCGGCGGAAGCGTGTTGATCGTTCAGAATGCGGCGGTCCTCGCCCACGCGGCGGGGGTGTCCGAGTTGGTTATCGGGCTTACGCTGGTGGCGCTGGGAACCTCTCTCCCCGAATTTGTTACGGCCATATCTTCTTCCCTGCGCGGGCACGGCGACATCGCCATTGGAAACGTCATCGGCGCCAACGTGCTCAATCTCACCCTGGTGCTCGGCGGGGCGTCGACGATACTTCCGATGGGCATCGAGCGGCAGCTTTTCGCGCTGGAGTTTCCTGTCATGGGCGTCTTAATGGCCCTCGTTGTTTTTCTGGCGGTGTCCCGGGGCAGAATCGGCCGTCGGGGAGGAGCGATATTCTTTTCGATCTATCTGATCTACCTGGTATTGCTCACCGTTTATTATCTGTGATCAAACTTATTTCGGTTTGTCGGCTGAAAATTGGAATTTGACGGCGGAAAAAGGCATTTCATATCATGGAGGGGTTACGGGACCACCCGCCTGAAGGGAGTCCGATGAATGTTTGATATCGGCAAATCCGGTCAAATCTCCGAGACGCATTCGCTGGGCCGCTTCCTGCGCTCCTCGACGGAGTCCGCCTTCGACGCCGTCGGTTTCCGGGATCGGGAAGTCATCGAGTATGTCTGGAAAATGCTGTTGCGGTTCGTCCACGTCGATCAACTCTTCCGGCGCAGCCGGAAGTCGGGAGAGCATCTGGAGCATGTCGTGGATTTCCTCACCGATGCCCAGGGGATGGACAACGCCTCCGTGCGTGAGCTGAAAAGGCATATGGGCGATGTGTGCCTGTTCTTCGCGGGCCTTTACCCTGAAAACCTCGAACACAGAAAGAGGAATCCGGATTTTTATGTCTCCCAGGGAAAAGCGGCTTATTATCACGTCGCCGAGATCGATGCCCTGCGGCCCTCGGCCAGCTTTTACCGGAAGCTGACGGATAAATTCGAAGAGTGCGTCATGGCCCTTCACCTCGAGCGGGAGTTCATGCACGACTCGGTCTACCAGTACATTGGCCGCCAGTTTGGACTTCGGTGATTCCGGCCGGAGTCCACCTCGAAGCTCACTTCGAAACCCACTTCGGAGCCATGCACGGATGAGAAACATTATTCGCCTATGGGGGACGATTTTTTTCCTCCTTTTTATCGCCGCCGACGGCTTTTCCGCGGAAAGAAAGCCGGCGGAGAGGGGAGAGGTGCGGCTACCAAAGCGGGCTGCTATCACCCCAAAGAAGCCAGCGCAAGAATCAGGCGGCGGCTCAAGCCCCGTGATCGCCGTGGTGAACGGCCGGGAGATCACTCTCGAAATGGTGGCCGACCATCTCCGGGCGTTGCCGGTCGAGGTGGGGGTGACTGCGCTGGAGAGGCGAAAGCAGTTTCTCGACCGCCTCGTTCAGACGGAGCTTATTTATCAAGAAGCTTTGCGCCGGAAACTGGATCTGTCCGAAAAGGTTCAATCGCGCCTTCGCCTGGCCCGGAGGGAGATTCTGATCCAGGAGCTTGTCGACAGGTTACCGGACTGGAGCGGGCCTCCTGGCGAGAAAGCGATGCGCCGCTATTACCGGAATAACCCGAAAAGATTCAGGCGAAAGGCCTCGGCCCGCATCAGCATTATCGTCTTGGGGAGCGAGAAGGAAGCGCGCGAGGCTCTTGATGAATTGCGCGGGGCGGCCTCCTTCGAGGAAGTCGCGAGAAAGCGCTCGATTTTCGAGTCCTCCGCCCGGCGTGGCGGCAAGCTCGGAGTGGTCCGGCGGGGGGAGGTCGATATCAATCTCGAGAAGGCGATTTTTTCTCTTCCGATCGGAAAGGAGAGCGAGCCGATCGAGACGCCGGCGGGCTGGCAGATCGTTCGCGTATCCGAGAGAAGGGAGCGCGCCGATTTCTCCTTCGAAGAGGTCAGGGACGAGGTGCGAAACATCATTTCCAAAAGGCGCCAGGAGAGGGCCTTCAATGCGCTTCTCGATAAACTCCGGCGCGAGAGTAAAACGGTAATCTATCCCGAACGCATCAAATGATCCGAGTGAATCAAGTGAGATACCGCCGCCGGAATTTCCGGCCGACGAATCAAACCTGACATCCCTCTTTAAAAAGTGGCGGCCGCAGGCGCTCGAAAGTGGCGGCCGTAGGCGCTCGAAAACGGCGGCGGGAGCCCGGAGGATTGGCCGGGGCTGGAGCTGATTTTACATCTTTTCCACAGGTTTTCCGCTGGGGTTTCCGCTGGGCTTTCCACCCCTTATCCACAACAACTTGTGGTTTATTCCCTGATTTTCGTTGACCACCCACAAGATGTTGTGATTTAATCTCCGCATAGATTATTTGAATCAACGCATCACACGCCTCCGCTATCGGGCGGGTGGGGGCGCGTGCTCTGGGGGCAGGGGGGGGCGTAGTCTCCTCCCTCCTTCAGAGGCTTTTTTACCTTCCCTTTTTGTCCAGCCCGATTTGTCCAGGATACTTCCCAAAGAAACCAACTTCGACACAAGGTTTTTCGGATTCAGGAGGCGCGATGAGCATCAAGTCCGACCGGTGGATTATCCAGATGGCTCGCGAAAAAAATATGATTGAGCCCTTCGAGGCGAATCAGGTGCGTAACGGAAAAATTTCCTACGGCGTGTCTTCGTATGGCTATGACATTAGAATCGCCGATGAATTCAAGATTTTCACGAATGTCAACTCTACCATCATCGATCCCAAGAATTTCGATGAAAAATCTTTTGTTTCGATTAGGTCCGATACCTGCATCATTCCGCCGAATTCCTTCGCCCTCGCGCGCACGGTCGAATACTTTCGTATTCCGCGAACTGTCCTGACGGTTTGCGTGGGCAAGAGCACCTATGCGCGGTGCGGAATCATTGTGAACGTCACCCCTTTCGAGCCCGAGTGGGAGGGTTTCGTCACGATGGAAATTTCCAACACCACCCCCCTTCCGGCGAAAATCTATGCGAACGAGGGAATCGCACAGGTGCTCTTCTTCGAGAGCGACGAGGTTTGCGAAACCTCCTATGCCGACAAAAAGGGGAAATACCAGAGCCAGCAGGGACTCACCCTGCCCAAGCTCTAGAGATACCTCCCCGCCCCCCCCGGCGCGGGGGGGGGGGCAGATGGCACCGGCCTCCCTCCGAACTTTCCCGCCGCAACTTGAGTCTGTGTAACTCGTTCATTTCAAATCGATTACATGAATTTCCCCCCTGCCCCCCTGTTTTCATGGGATCGATTTCTTTCCGTTTATGATCGGAGGGATGTATAATGCCCTGAGCCCAGTTTTTGAGCGGGGGCCGAATAAGAGATTGAATTGCCTTAATTTGGAGGACGCATGGCACAGGAATTGACCCATCTCGACGATAAGGGCCGAGCGCGGATGGTCGAGGTCGGCGAGAAGCCCGAAACCGCCCGCGAGGCAATCGCCCGGGGGCGCGTCGAGATGGAACCCGGTACGCTTCGGCTGATTCTTGAGGGCGGCCTTCCGAAGGGCGATGTCCTCGGAACGGCGCGGATTGCCGGCGTCATGGCGGCGAAGGGTTGCTCCGGTCTGATTCCGATGTGTCACCCCCTGAGGCTGACCAGCGTCGAGGTGAACTTTGAGCCCGCCGAGGAGAAAGGGTCTCTCGAGGTGGAGGCCGTCGTCAGGGCGCGGGACCGCACCGGCGTGGAGATGGAGGCCTTGGCGGCCGTCAGCGTAGCGGCCCTGACGGTCTACGACATGTGTAAAGCGGTGGACAAGGAAATGACTATTTCCGCCGTCCGTCTCGTAAGAAAGACGGGCGGCAAAAGCGGGACTTTCATAAGGGCAGGGGAGTAATCATAAAGGGCAGGGGAGTAATCATATTTCCGTCTTAAATACTGCCCCTTCCGCCAGGAGGTGGGAACATGGACAAAACGGAGCAAAGCTCGAGAGCGGGGCCTCTGGAATTTAGGGGAATGAAAGGGAGCCAACCGAAAAACTATCATCTCGGCGGCCGGATAATGGTAGTGGCTGTCGCCGCCATGCTCGGCGCTTTTTTGGGACTATCTCTTTATTCAACGATGAATGGCCTGCTGGGCGGAGCGTTGGTCGGCACGTTGGCCGCCCTGTGGGCGTTCGCATTCGTCACCAGGCTTGTTCGTATGGGTCTGGGCGCCATCATCGGCGGTCTCGCCGGCCTGATACTGGGGATTGCCGCCGCCTTCACCGTCATGGCGATGATCGGGGATAGCGTGCCGCCGGCCTCTCGGCCCCTCGCCGGCCTTCTCATCGGCCTGATTTGCGCCTACGTGGCCAACGCCATCGGAGCCGCGCACGGAAAGCAGTTCCACCTTCGCCAGGAAACGGGCTCCTTGGTTCAGGGCTCCGATAAGCCGATCGAAAAAATTCTCGATACAAGCGTCATCATCGACGGGCGGATCGCGGATATCTGCGAGGCCGGTTTCTTGGACGGGCCGCTGATCCTGCCCCAGTTCGTCCTTCACGAGCTCCAGATGATTGCCGACTCCTCGGATTCGCTCAAGCGGAACCGGGGCCGGCGCGGCTTGGACATCCTCAAGAAAATCCAGCAAAACCCGGGGCTCGACATCCGGATCGTGGAGACCGACTTCCCCAAGGTGCGCGAGGTGGACTCGAAACTCGTGCTTCTCGCCAAGGAAACCGGCGGCAAGGTCATGACCAACGATTTTAACCTGAACAAGGTGGCCGAGCTTCAGGGGGTTTCGGTTCTGAACATCAACGAACTCGCGAACGCGGTGAAGCCCGTTGTCCTCCCGGGCGAGGTGATGAACGTTCTCGTTTTGAAAGAGGGCAAGGAGCTCGGCCAGGGTGTCGGGTATCTTGACGACGGGACGATGGTGGTCGTCGATCAAGCCCGAGAGCACATCGGGGACAAAGTCTCCGTCTCGGTGACCAGCGTGCTTCAGACGACAGCGGGGCGAATGATCTTTTCCAAGATCAAGGACGGTTCCGACTCGAACAGGAACGGCGCCTGAGGCGCGCGCCTCGGGCGACCCCGCGCGGCGGAAAATTTTCGAAATGACATCGATTCCTCCGGCCGAAAAAGTGGGGGCCGTCGTACCGGCGGCCGGGGGAGGCGAGCGCCTGCCCGGCCCGGTGGCCAAACAATTCCGGGAGCTCGGCGGGACCCCGATCCTTCACCGCACACTTTGGTGCCTCGCCGAGGAAGGCCGTGTGGGCTTCATCGCCCTGGCGCTGCCGGCCGCGGAAGTGGCGTCCTTCGAGCCTCCCGCCGGGTTGCCCGTCCCGGTTAGGCCGGTGGCCGGCGGCACCGAGCGCCAGTACTCGGTCGTGAACGGGCTCTCCGCCCTTCCGCCCGAGGTCGAGTGGGTGATAGTTCACGATGGTGCGCGTCCCCTTCTGCCGCCTGGTCTCGTTGAAGCATGCCTCGCCGGCGCCCAGGAGACCGGCGCCGCCATCGCCGCTCTGCCCGTGTCGGATACAGTCAAGCGGGCGAACGAGGGGGAGTTCGCCGAGGCCACCGTGCCTCGGGGCGATCTCTGGCTGGCCCAGACCCCCCAGGTCGCCCGCCGGGAGTTGCTCGAGCGCGCGCTCGCCCTGGCCGCCGCCGAGGGGTTTGAGGGAACGGACGAGGCCGTACTTCTCGAGGCTGCGGGTATCCGCGTGAAGCTGGTTCCGGGTTCCAAATTCAATTTTAAGATCACAACGCCCGAGGATCTGGCCATGGCCGAAGCCTACCTGGCCCGGGCCCAAGGCGGCGGCACAGCTGCGCCGCCGCCGGTGGGAGGCGTCCTGTGAACCGGATCGGGGTGGGCTTCGACGTTCACCGCTTCAAGACGGGGAGGCGGCTTATCCTCGGGGGGGTGGAGATTCCCTTTGAAAAAGAGCTAACCGGCCACTCCGACGCTGATGTCCTGGCCCACGCGGTCTGCGACGCGGTTCTGGGCGCCGCAGGGCTGGGCGATATCGGCACCCAATTTCCGGATACCGACGAGCGTTATGTCGGCGCCGACAGCATCGAACTCCTGCGGCAGGTGGTGGCGATGGCGGCTGAGCGCGGTCTCACCCCCAAAAACGTGGATACCATCATCATCGCCGAGCGTCCCAAACTCGCCCCCTACACAGACGAAATCCGGAAGCGCCTGGCCGGCGCCCTCGGGCTTGAAGAGGAGTTTGTGAACGTCAAGGCCACTACAAGCGAGGGATTGGGCTTCACCGGCCGGGGCGAGGGGATGGCCGCCCACGCGGTTTGCACCCTCGGCCCGGAGTAGCCTTGACGCGGCTCCATTCCGCATGACAAATTCCCGCCCTTGAGATATTTGGCCGGTTGATGATTTGGGCCGTTTTCCCTCGATTTCGGAGCCGTTCCGTTGGCCATCCAGCTCTACAACACGCTTACCCACCGCAAGGAAGTCCTCGAGACGATCGAGCCCGATCACGTGAAGATGTATGTGTGCGGGGTGACGGTGTACGACGACTGCCATCTGGGCCATGCCCGCGCGGCCATCGTCTTCGACGTGATTCGCCGCCACCTCGAGTTCAGGGGCAAGAAGGTCACGTTCGTCTGCAATTTCACCGACATTGACGACAAGATCATCGTCCGCGCCAATCGGCGGAAAATCCCGACGGGCGAGCTGACCGAGGAATTTATCCAGGAGTACTACAACGACATGGACGCTCTCGGCGTCCGGCGCGCGGACGTGGCCCCAAGGGCGACCGAGCACATCCCTGAAATGATTGAAATGATTGGCCGCCTCGAGGAAAAGGGCATCGCCTACCGGGCCGGTGCCGGAGACGTTTACTATGACATTTCGAAATTCGTGGGCTACGGGAAGCTCTCCAACCGCTCCACCGAGGATCTCGAGTCGGGCTACCGCATCGAGCCCGGAGAGGGGAAGAACAACCCCCTGGATTTCACCCTCTGGAAGGCGGCCAAGCCGGAAGAGCCCTTCTGGGAAAGTCCCTGGGGGAGGGGCCGGCCTGGGTGGCACCTCGAATGCTCGGTCATGTCCAGCCGCTATCTGGGCGAGAGCTTCGATATCCACGGGGGCGGAAACGATCTTTTGTTTCCGCACCACGAGAACGAGATTGCCCAGAGCGAGGGGTGTATCGGCCACGACTGGGTCCGCTACTGGATGCACAACGGAATGGTCCACATCAATCACGAGAAAATGAGTAAGTCGAAAGGAAACTTTTTCACCATCAAGGCGATTCTCGCCGAGCATCCGGCGGAGGTGGTTCGATTCTTCCTGCTGGGGACCCACTACCGGCATCCGGTGGACTACTCCGATCAGGTGATGCAAGAAGCCCGAAAGGGCCTCGACCGCCTCTACAACTCGATCCTCCGCCTCCGGCAGTTCTCCTCCGGCGATGGCGGGGGGCTCAGAGAGAAAATGGAAGCCGCTTCCGGAAAGTTTCGCGAGAGCTTCACCGAGGCGATGGACGATGACTTCAACACCGCCCGAGCGATGGGCCACCTGTTCGACTTCATGCGGGAGTCCAACGTGGTCCTCCAGGAGGGGGGGTGGCACATTCCCGAGGAGGCGGCCCGGCCCGCGCTCGATGCGTATGCGCAGGCGGGGGAGGTGTTGGGTCTCTTCCGGATGGACCCGGACGAGTGGTTCCGCCAGGGCTGGCGGGGAGGGGACGAAGGCGCCGCCGAGGATGCCGCCGAGGATGGAAACGGGGATCTTTCCGACCGGGATATCGACGGCCTCATTAAGAAAAGGAACGAGGCCAGGGGAGCGAAGGATTTCTCGGAGGCCGACCGCATACGGGACGAACTCGCCTCGGCGGGAATTCTCCTTGAGGACGGCCCATCGGGCACGATTTGGAAACGAAGGCCCTGACGCGTGGCCAAAAAAAAAGGTCGTGAGTTCATCTGCGGCGTTCACGCCGTCCAGGCGGCTTTGGAACGCGGGCCCGGACGGGTCAAGCGCCTTTTTATCGCGCCGGGCCGAAAGGGACAGCCCGGGGTCCAGGCGCGCCAGTTGGCCGAGCGGGAGCGGATTCTCGTTGAGGAATGTCCCTCCGGCGGTCTCGATGAGTTGGCCGGAAGCCGTCAGCACCAGGGGCTGGTCGCCGAGGTTCACCCCACTCCGATATTCGGGCTCGAGGCCTTTTTGGAGGGTTTGCCCCCCGAAAAGCCGCCGATCCTGCTCCTGGACGGTATTCAGGACCCCCGCAACTTGGGGGCGATTCTCAGGACGGCGGCGGCGCTCGGGGCGGGCGGGGCGGTTTGGCCCAAGGACTCGGCCGCGAATTTGAGCCCCACGGTGGCAAAGGCCGCCGCCGGGGCCATCGAGACCCTCCCCCTGGCCCGGGTGACGAACATGGCCCGGGCCGTTTCGGCGGTAAAGGAGGCCGGATACTGGGCCGTTGCGGCCGACCCGGAGGGTGATACCGCCCTCGGCGGGGGGACCGGACTGCCCCGGCCCGCAGCGCTGGTCCTGGGCGGGGAGGGAAAGGGCGTCCGGCGGCTGGTGCGAAAAAATTGCGATATCGGGGTGCGAATCCCTCTTTCGGGGGGTATAGTATCATCCTTGAATGTATCGATAGCCGCTGGGATTCTGCTCTTTGAGGTCATTTCCCGGCCCGGGGCGGCTAACCCGGACCGTGGCGCCCGGAAAACGTGAAATCCGATTGCGCAAAGGCTTGACATGCAGGGAAGTTAGCCCTATTTTAACGCGCCTTTGCTGGCTGGCGTAGCTCAGCGGTAGAGCGGCTGATTTGTAATCAGCGGGTCGGAGGTTCGATTCCTCTCGCCAGCTCCATTATTATGGAGCGCGAAGGGGCCTTCGCGGATGTATGAAGATATAGGTCTGGGGAGGTTCCCGAGTGGTCAAAGGGACCAGACTGTAAATCTGATGGCTCAGCCTTCGGAGGTTCGAATCCTCCCCTCCCCACCATATTTTTTATTGGCGGTTGTGGATTTCGGCATGATGGCTTGGGCGGGAATAGCTCAGTTGGTAGAGCATCAGCCTTCCAAGCTGAGGGTCGCGGGTTCGAGTCCCGTTTCCCGCTCCAGATTATACGGGGCGGTACTTTTCGAAACCGGGCGGTTCGGCTTATTCTGAGGTTCGGCTTTATCTTAGGAGAATGGGTTTTGACGGCGGGGCCGGCCCAGCCAGCCGCGTTGTCCAATTATCGGGAGTTTCATTCAGCAGGTTTTGATCCGGGTTTGAGGGGCATGCCCACGTAGCTCAGTAGGTAGAGCACTTCCTTGGTAAGGAAGAGGTCACCGGTTCAAGTCCGGTCGTGGGCTCCACCACCGCGGCGCGGACAAGCTTGAAATTATTCACTTCCTTGAATTGGAGTTAGAGAAGCCATGGCGAAGGCGAAGTTTGAGCGGACAAAGCCGCACGTGAACGTAGGGACGATCGGACACGTTGACCATGGTAAGACAACGCTGACGGCGGCGATCACGAAGCGTCTTGCCGAGTCGGGCGGCGCCGAGGAGGTGGCG
>PVBE010696573.1_pt1 | contig 22124 bp, 12 predicted proteins | sample 1631181 | NCBI WGS metagenome assembly PVBE01 (sample SAMN08397723, study PRJNA350692) | Marine metagenome, whole genome shotgun sequencing project. | isolation source: water | place: Pacific Ocean | collected 2012-04 | reverse complement strand
TGCGACGACGGGAACACCGACCCCTTCGACGGCTGCGGCCCGATCTGCACCATCGAGGTCTGCCCCGAGGAGACCCCGCTGACGGTCGGAGCCTCTGCGACCGGAAACACCTGTGACAAGGAGAACGACCCGGCGCCGGACTGCATCGCCGGCAACGCCTTCGATGTCGCCTACGCGTTCACGGCGCCCTACACGGGCACGTTCACCTTCGACACGTTCACCGACACCCCCAGCTACGACACTGCGCTCTACGCCCGCCCTGGCTGCGGCGAAGAGGCCGTGCTCGCATGCAACGACGACACGACGAACCCGTTCTCGGGTCTCCTGTCCGAGATCACGCTCGACCTCGTCGCGGGGGAATCCGTCGTCATCTACGTGTCCGGCTTCGGGACAGCGTGCGGCGACTACGTGCTGAACGTCGCCGGCCGCGGGTGCGGCGACGGTGTCGTCGACGAAGACCGCGGCGAGACATGCGACGACGGAAACGGCGCCGCTGGTGACGGATGCTCCGATGTGTGCGAGATCGAAGTCGGCTGGGAATGCCTGACCGCCGGCGACCCCTGCACGCCGCTCTTCGTCTGCGGCGACGGCGCGGTCGAGGTCGGCGAAACGTGCGACGACGGGAACACCGAGTCCTACGACGGATGCTCGGCCGCTTGCCAGCTCGAGATCTGCCCGACCCTCGACGAGGTGACCGGAGTCGGCGAGGGACTCGTCGTCGGCAACTCGTGCGACGCCGGCGACAACGACGTGGCGGCGACCTGCGGTAGCACCAACACCGGCGGCGACTTCGCCGTCGTCTACACGGCCGGCGACGACGGGCTCTACACCTTCGGCACCGACAACGAAACGCGCGATTACGACACCGCCATCTATGCCCGCGACGCCTGCGGCGGCACCGAGCTCGCCTGCAACGACGACACGGATGGGTCTCTTGGATCCGCGATCGAGCTCGAGCTGCTCGCCGACGAGACCGTGGTCATCTACGTGACCGGCTTCAGCAGCGCCTGCGGTGAGTTCGCCCTCGACGTGTCGTTCGTCGGCTGTGGCGACGGGGTCTTGGAAGAAGGCCGCGGCGAGACCTGCGACGACGGGAACGCCGACGCCGGCGACGGCTGCAACGACCTCTGTGGCATCGAAGAGGGCTGGGAGTGCGCGATCGCCGGGGAGCCCTGCGTACCGCTCTTCGTCTGCGGTGACGGCGAGGTCGAGACCGGCGAGACCTGTGACGACGGAAACACCGAGCCCTACGACGGATGCTCCTCGACCTGCGGGCTCGAGGTCTGCCCGACGCTCGACGAGGTGACCGGGGTCGGCGAGGCGCTGGCGAGCGGTGACTCGTGCGGCGCCGGCGACAACGACGCTCCCGCCACCTGCGGCGGCACGAACACCGGCGGCGACTACGCGGTCGCCTACACCTCCGGCCTCGCGGGGCTCTACACCTTCAGCACCGTCAACGACGGGCTCGGTTTCGACACCGCCATCTACGCCCGCGACGCTTGCGGCGGCACCGAGCTCGCCTGCAACGACGACGCCAGCGGCACCCTCGGCTCCACGATCTCGCTCGAGTTGGGCGCCGAGGAGACGATCGTGGTCTACGTGTCGGGCTTCGCAGGTTCCTGCGGCGAGTTCGCGCTGGACACCTCGTTCGTCGGCTGCGGAGACACCGTCGTGGACGGCGACCGTGGTGAGACCTGTGACGACGGAAACATCGATGTCGGCGACGGATGCTCCGATGTCTGCGTGCTCGAAGACGGTTGGACCTGCGACGAAGGAGGTTGCTCCGAGATATGCGGCGACGGCCTCGTGATCGGGGCGGAAGCGTGTGACGACGCCAACCTCGACGCCGGCGACGGATGCTCCGATGCGTGCGAGGTCGAAGACGGATGGATCTGCCTCGACGGCCCCTGCCTGGCCGTCTGCGGCGACGGGATGACGGTCGGAGCAGAGGCCTGCGACGACGGAAACACCGACGCCGGCGATGGATGCTCCGACACCTGCGACCTGGAGATCGGCTGGTTCTGCGAGTTCGACGACGGACTCGGCCACTTCGTCTGCGCCGAGGTCTGTGGCGACGGGATCGTGACGGACGGCGAGACGTGCGACGACGCGAACACCGACGCTGGTGACGGATGTGCTGAAGACTGCCAGGTCGAGGACGGATGGTCGTGCGACCACGTCGACGACGGTCCCAGCGAGTGCACCGCGGAGTGCGGTGACGGGCTCGTGCTCGGCGACGAGACCTGCGACGACGCCAACCTCGACGATGGCGACGGATGCTCGGCATCGTGCGAGGTCGAAGAGGGTTGGGAGTGCTTCGACACGGCGGGCGAGTCGAGCGAGTGCGCGCCGATCTGCGGCGACGGGTTCATCCTCGGCGACGAAGAGTGCGACGACGCCAACCTCGACGACGACGACGGGTGCTCCAGCCTCTGCGAGATCGAAGACGGATGGTCGTGCGAGGGCGAGCCCAGCGACTGCTTCGAGGACGAGCGGTGCGGCGACGGCATGCTCGGCGGCATCGAGGAGTGCGACGACGCCAACCTCGACGACGACGACGGATGCTCCAGCCTCTGTGAGATCGAAGACGGCTGGGAGTGTGTGAACCCACCGGACGCACCGAGCGAGTGCACCGAGCTGCCGCTCGACACGGACGGCGACGGAGTCGCGGACGACCTCGACAACTGCCCGGACGTCGAAAACCCGCTCCAGGAAGATGCGGACGACGACGGCATCGGTGACGCCTGCGACGAGCCCGAGGTAGACGACGCAGACGGTGACGGAGTCGCGGACGACCTCGACAACTGCCCGGACGTCGAAAACCCGCTCCAGGAAGATGCGGACGACGACGGCGTCGGTGACGCCTGCGAAGATCCCGTCGATGACGTGGTCGCCCGGATCACGGGCGGCGGTCCGAACTGTACGGTGGCGCCGGATCCCGGCTCCCCGCTCGCGCCTGGCCTCTTGTTGGGTGTTGCGTTTCTTCTTCTTCGGCGCCGACGACGGTGCTGACTGATTTGGTGTGCCGACGCCGAAGAGGGCGTCGGCGCTGCCGCCGGTGGCGGCACGCGTTGGATACGAGGAGTCGACCATGAATCGAGCCCGCCTCGCTGCTCTCGTCATGAGCGTAGTGCTCGCGTTGCCGGCCATCGCCAGCGCCCAAACCGGTTTCGACGTGCAACGGCTCAAGCCGGCGCCCGCGCAGTCGGTGAACTACTTCGGACTGCACCAGGCCCGCGTTCTGCACGGCGGCGGGTACGAGGTCGGACTGCACCTCAACTACGCCGACGATCTCCTCGTCATGCACGGCGCGGACGATGAGCGGATCGCCTCCATCGTGTCGAACCAGCTCACGATGCACCTGACCGGTGGTGTCGGCATCGCCGACCGGTTGGAGATCGGGCTCGATATCCCGGTCATCCTGCTGCAGAGCGGCGACGAGCTGCCCGGCCTGCCGAGCGCGGACGTTTCGGACGCCGGTGCGGGGCTCGGAGACATCCGCATCGTCCCGAAGGTGCTGCTCTTCGGTCCGGATGCCGGGGAATCCGGCCCGGCCATGGCGTTCCTCCTCGACACCTATCTGCCGACGGCCGGCTCCGAAGACTACCAGGGCGAGGACTTCCGCATGGAGCCGCGCCTCGCGTTCGACTACGCACTCGGCGGCGGCAGTCGGGTCGGCGTCAACCTCGGTTACCTGGCGCGCGCCGCGACGACCATCGAGAACCTGGAGGTCGACGACACGTTCACCTACGGCCTGGGCGCGGACGTCGCGCTCGGGGATGACGACCAGTTCCACATCGTGCCGGAGTTCCGCGGCGAGACGGTCGTGGGCGCATCGGACCGTGACAACGAGGAGTCGCCCTTGGAGTTGATGCTCGGCGCGAGGTACTTCACGGAGTCTGACGTCATGATCCAGGGCGCGTTCGGCACCGGCATAATCAACGGCTTCGGCACCCCCGACTGGCGCCTCTTCTTCGGAATCGCGTATGCGCCGCGCGCGCACGAGGAGCCGGAGATCGGCGATGCCGACGGCGACGGCTTCGCCGACGATGTCGACGGATGCCCGAACGTAGCCGAGGACTTCGACGACTTCGAAGACAACAACGGATGCCCGGACACGGACGACGACCGCGACGGGATCCCCGACACGGACGACGGGTGCCGACTCGACCCGGAGGATCAGGACGGATTCGAGGACGACGACGGGTGTCCCGACATCGACAACGATGACGACGGGATTCTCGACGTCGGGGACGACTGTCCAGACGACGCTGAAGACGACGACGGCTTCGAAGACGACGACGGATGCCCCGACCCCGACAACGACGAAGACGGGATTCTCGACATCGACGACGAGTGTCCGAATGACGCCGAGGACATCGACGGCGACCGCGACGACGACGGATGCCCCGAGGGCCCGATCGTGACCTGCGAGGAGATCCGGATCGACGAGCACATCCGTTTCGCCCTCGACAGCCACGAGATCGATACGTCCTCGTACCGAATCCTCGACGAGGTGGCGCGCGTGCTGACCACGGCGACCCATATCGAGCTCATCGAGGTCGAGGGACACACCGACGATCAGGGCGACGACGACCACAACGAAGGTCTGTCGGAGCGACGCGCGCGGGCCGTACGCAACTACTTGCGCGATCAAGACATCGATCGCGACCGGTTGCAATACAACGGCTACGGCGAAACCCAGCCGGTGGAGTCGAACGCCACCGAAGAGGGGCGCGCAGCGAACCGACGGGTCGTGTTCCGGATCATCCGGCAGTCGACCGACTGCGACTAACGTCGGGCAGAAGCGGCTCGCGTACCTGGCGTCGGGCTACGGCGCGAACGGGCCGGCGACGAACGCCCATGCGACGGCCGCGACGATCGCGACGATCACGAGTCCGAACAGTGTTCGTCGCCGCGCCGACGCGGCGCGCGCGCGCTGGTAGGGTGGAACGGGGTCAGACTGACTGGCGGTCGTGGAGACCCGGGAGCCCGTGCCGCGCGCCTGGATGACGACGGGTTCCGACGTGGAGCGCAGCCGTGGCTGCGGTGGACTGGTAGTGGGTCTGGCTGCGGCCGGCTCGGTCTGCAGCGGCGGCGCGATCTCCTCTCGGTCGAACCCGGGCTCGGCGCTTTGCGACGACAACCCGAGATCCCCGGTTTCGGCCATACCCCCGTCGGCGGACTCGCTGGCACCCGGAAGGCCGGGACCGACGACTTCGGCCGCGCGCCCCATGATCGCGGACATCGCGTTGGTGTGGATGTGGCGGAAGGCGTCGGGGTCGTACGCGCCTTCTTTCAGCTGCAGGGTCTGGCCGCGGGGCCCGCCGGACTCCTCGATCTTCGGCTGGGCGCCCCGCCAATCGCCGGACTCCTCGAAATCGAGTTCGAGCTCGTCGTCGAGCTTGGGACTGGATTCGAGGCGTCCGGCGGGAACGTCGGAGTCGTCGCTCATCGTGTACGCTTGGGGGGGTCGATTGTGGTCCGAGTCTACCCATCCGGCCGGGAACGACAACCGCAAAGGCGGCCCCTTGCCAACGGCGGCGGCGCCGATCGAGGCCCTCGACCATGGTGATGGGGCCGAGACCCGCGTAGACATTGGAAAGGTAACTTTAAGGTCTTCTTCAGATAATCGTGGTTGTGAGATCGACAGCACACGTCGTACAACTGTAAGCGTCCTGACTTAGTTTGGGCGCTCAGGATTGACACTACGGTCTGGTCCGAAGCGAGAGTCCACAACAGTTGCCGGCGTGACGTCGGCGGGAGAGTCGTAATGCGAATTCGTCGAAATCTACTCCTTTCTGTGGCTGCGATCGCGGCGCTCGTGATGAGCGCATGTGTCGCGGAGACCGAGGCCCCGCCTGAGGAACTGTGCGAAGGCGCAGCCTGCGTCGAGGTGACGACACCTGGCGACACCGCGGCACAGGACGATACCGATCCCGAAGCGACGCCCGACGACGAGATCACCGATCCGGTCGTCTACACGGAGACTCCGCCAGAAGACATCACCGATCCCGAGGATCCCACGGACACCGAGGATCCCAACGATCCCGAGGATATCGAAGTCGGTACCGAAGATCCCCCGCTGTCCGATCTGGTCGAAGAGGGTGACCTGTCTCTCGCCGAAGTCGAGCGTGTCGAAGTGCTGCGAAGCGCGATCGGCATCGGCTTGGATCTCGGCCGCGAGCTCTACCTCGACGAGGTGGCCATCCAACTCCAGGACCTCGGCGTCGCCGATGGATACGAACTCTACCCGATCGACCCCGCCGCCGGTCTCGACGTCGAAGTCGAAGCCTGCCCCTTCGTGCAGTACTACGACAACGGCTTCGAATCGAGCGCCCACACGTGCGACTACCTGGCCGACATCGCGATGGTCGAGGTGTACTCCGAGCTGACTCAGGAGGTGGACGACAAGCCGCTCCCGGAGGACATCTCGGGTTCGGTTCACTTCGACGAGGCCCAGTTCTGGTACGAGCAGGGCGCGATCAGCGCGCTCGACGAGGGCCGCGTCCAGGTCCGCTTCGACCTCGTCAGCCGCGGCCTGTGCAACACGGATCCCACGCCCTCGGAGAGCTCCTACGCCAAGGGCATCACGATCGGTCGACTCCTCTTCGCCGACACGTTCAATTCCGAGCTGGCCGAGCGCGGCTTCCCGTCGACCTACCCCGACATGCCGGCCATCCGGATCTGCAACGCGAACCAGGCGTTCATCGAGCCGGCCGTCCAGACTGCGTTCCGCGCCGTGCCCTCGGTGATCGCCGCGGAGCCCCTGTGCGCCGACTACGAGCCGCCGACCCGCGAGGCCGCGATTCAGTTCGCCCAGGCCGAGATCGATTACGAGCGCGGCGTGACCCAGGGTCTCGATGACGAGCGCGCCCTCGCCGTCGTCTCCGCGTTCCAGGTCATCTCCTGCGCGGTCGTCGATCCGCTGGTCGTCGACCTCGATGGTGACGGAATCGAGCTGACCGGCCTCGCCGGTGGCGTCGACTTCGACCTGTGGGCCATCGACCGCCCGCAGGCCGTCGCATGGCCGGCCGCTGACGACGGATTCCTCGCACTCGACCGCAACGACGACGGCGCCATCACCTCCGGCGCCGAGCTCTTCGGGAACACCGAGGGGTCCTGGGCCGACGGATTCGAGCAGCTCGCCAATCTCGACGACAACGGCGACGGCATGGTCTCCGCGGCCGACGCGGCGTTCGCCAGCCTCGTCGTGTGGCGCGACGCCAACGGCGACGGAGAGAGCGCCGCTGACGAGCTGATCACGCTCGCCGAGATCGGCGTCACCGCGATCCCCACCGTCGGCGAGGAGAGCGACCTCGTCGTCAACGGGAACCCGGTTCCGGTCATCGGATACACCCAGGGTGTCTCCCTGCTCGTCGGCGATGCGCAGCTGCGCGTTGCGCCGAACCCGCGCCTCGCCCGCGCCGAGTAGCGAACTCGCGTCGCCTCCCTGACCCGGCTCCGCCGCGCGTCAGGGAGGCGACTCCTGCGCTCCCTTCTGTTAGCCTTCGGGGGTTCATCCCCCGAAGGCTCTGTTTCGTGTAATGCATACAAACGCCCGCGCCTCAACCCGATCTTCCGCTGCACCGATACGCCTGTGCGTGCTCGCGCTCTGCTCGGTACTCGTCGCTTGCGTGGGCAGCGAGAACGGCAACCAGGAAGAGCCTGACGTGGCGGACACCGAGGTGGCCGACACAGGCGACGCCGGGCCCGACACACCGATCCGCGACATCGCCGAGCCGAATCCCGACGTCGTAGACGAGCCGGACGCCTCGCCGGATATCGGCGACGACACCCCCGACGCCGACGAGCCCGATCTTCCGCCCGAAGTGCCGCCCCTCGAGATCGCCCTGACCGTGATCTCCGACGCCCCGACCGCGGAAGACGTGTTGTCGGGAATCGCGATCGTGACCGCCGAGGTGACCGGAGGCGCCGGCGCCGGCGAGATCCTGGGGGTCGAATTCTACGTCGACGCCTTCCGCGTCGACACCGACCTGATCCCGCCCTACACCACCGCCCTCAACACCTCACTGTGGGGCGACGGCGTGCACACCGTCTCCGCTTTCACGGCCGATCGCACCGGCGGCAACGCCTCGATCGAGGTCGCCTGGAACTTCGACAACAGCGCACCGGTCTTCCTCGGGAGATCCCCCGAGGAAGGAGACACGCTCTTCTTCGAAGACGGTCCGCTCGAGGTGAGTGTCGAGGTCGACGACCCGAGCGCGATCGAGCTGGTCACGTTCCGCGGCAACGGGCTGATGGTCGGCGAGCTCACCGGGCCGCCCTACGAGATCACCGCCGATTGGTCGTCGCTCTTCATCGACGAGGAGTCTCTGCCCACAGGGGTGTTCGTGCAGATCGACGCCGTCGACTTCCTCGGCCAACGCACGACCGAAGCGGCGAACATCCGCGTGCTGCGGCGCTTGGAGTGGACGCACGAGACCCTCGGCGAGATCTGGGGAGCCGCGGCCTTCATGCCCGACGGCAACATCGTCTTCGCGAACAAGAACAACAAGGTCGTCGCCCTCCGACTCGACGGAAGCGAGGCGTGGTCGGTCACGACGAACGGTGCGATCGACATGGCGCCGGCCGTCCATCCCGACAATGGCAGAGTCTACGTCGGAACGTCGGCAGGGACGGTCTACGCGTACGATCCCGGTGGTGGAAACCCCTGGACGACCGACATCAGCTCGCCGCCCGGTGGCGACCTCGTCTATGCCCACGACACGGTCTACGTGGCCGGCTTCAACGGCGTCGTGCACGCGCTCAACGCCGGCGATGGCTCGACCCGCTGGACCGTGGCGCTGCCCGACCAGATCCTCGCCGCGCCGACCGTCGCCGACGATGGGACCGTCTACATCGGCTGCCAGGACGACAACTTCTATGCGCTCCGAGACGGAGGCATCGTCTGGTCTGCCGCCACCGGCGACGAAGTGTGGGCCGCCGCCGCGCTCGGCCCGGGCGGAACGGTCTTCTTCGGCTCGAACGACGGTTGGGTCTACGCCGTCGACTCCGATGGCAGCCCGCGTTGGAGCGTCGAGGTCGAAGGACAGATCTGGGGGCGCCTCCTCGTCACCGACGAGCCGGCCCTCTACGTCTCCTCCACGTCACGCCACATCCACCGCCTCGATCCGGCCACCGGGCGAACCGACTGGAACACGCGCACCGAGGGCATGACCAACTCCTCGCCGGTGGAGGGGCCCGACGGCACGATCTATGTCGGCACCACCCTCGGCACCGTCTTCGCCCTCAGCCCCGACCGGGGCGAGGTGCAGTGGAGCTTCGGCGTCGGCGACGCGATCCACGCCACGGTCCTCCTCTCCGAAGACCGACTCTACATAGGGTCGACGAACCGGACGTTCTACTCGCTCCGTATCGCCCCGCCGCCTGCCGAGGAGTAGAAACGCCACGGCGTGATCTCCGGCGACGATCCGGCCTCTATCCGGAGCTCGATCGCCATCTGGTGGCGCCTCGTAGATCCGCATGGCGCGTGGCTCATATGCGCGTGGCGACAGTCTGCGGAGTGTCCCGAAACCGCCGCACGACGACGCTTCTCAACAGGAGATTTTTCGGAGAAACCGCTTGCATTGGCGGACAACGGAGATAGGTCATACGGCCCTTCATCGAGACGGATCGTTCGATGGCGCCGAACGAGCTGACTCGGTGAAGGACCGTATCGGGCTTCCCCAAACCAGCGATCGATGCCGCCCATGAGTGTTCACTTCCGCGCCGCCGCTCTCGTCGCCCTCGTGATGCTCGTCGCCGCCCCCGTCGCCGCCGAACCCACGCTGCGGTTCGCGGTCACGACCCAGGGCGCGCTGGAGATCACCGGCAACACGCTCGGGCTGTCCGGCCAGGGCAACGGGACCAACGCCCCGGGAACTGCCGGATCGATCGCAGCGTTCATACGGGCCGGGTCGAGCATGCGCGACGGCTCCTTTCCCGCCGGCACCACCGCCGACTGGCGCGAGAACCGGTCGGAAGCCCAGCTCGTGATCCCCGACGACGCGTTCGTGATCCACGCCGAGCTGATCTGGGGTGGAGGCTACGCGTTCCTCGGCGAAGACGTGAGCGCCCATATCGACCGGGCGATCACCTTCGGGACGCCGACGGGCGAGTCGTCCGTCTCACCCCATCCCGACAGCGCCGTGACCTTGTCCGTGCCCGCTGGAGAGGGGTTCGACGCCAACTACTACGTGCGGTCTGCAGACGTGACGACGCAGGTCCGGCGCGCCGGACCGGGCACGTACGGTGTCGCCGGAGTCCCGGCGGTCCAGGACGCGACGGTCGCCGAGCTGAACGCGGCCGGCTGGTCTCTCGTGGTCGCCTATCAGCACGACGACGCTCCCGGCCGTAACCTCAGCATCTTCGTTGGCGCAGACTGGGTCGACGTCGATTCGACCACCGAGACCGTCGCCCGAGGCTTCTGCACTCCTCCGACCGGCGAGGTCTTCGGCACGCTCGCGGTCTCGGCCCTCGAAGGTGACGCCCACTTCACCGGCGACCGAATGCAGATCGGCGATCCCGACGGCGCCGGGTTCGTGGCCCTGTCCGGTCCCTACAACCCGGAGAACAACTTCTTCGGCTCACAGGTCAACGACATCTTCGGTGACCGCGATGCCACCGGCACCTTCGGCGACCGAAACCACGACGCTGTCCGCGGCGTCAACGTGTCCGGCGGCCGCCAGGGGTGGGATCTGACAGCGGTGCCGTTGAGCAGCTTCGGGGGCGAGCTGGAGAACGCACAGACCTCGGCGCGATTCCGATTGACCACCAGTGGTGATTCGTTCGTCGTGACGATGCTCGCGTTCGAGATCGACGTGAACGCGCCGGAGTTCGACGTCGCGGAGACCGCCGCCGTCGACCCGGACACGGTCGTCGTCGGCACGGTCGTCACGCTCGACTACGACATCCGGAACCGGGGCGACGCCGACGCCGACGCCGTGATCTTCCATCACCCGATCCCGGCCGGCATGTCGTACGTCTCGGGGAGTTTCGAGATCGACGGCAGGCCGGGCGATGTCGACGGCCTCCCCGTGTTCGGGCCTGATCTCACCACCGGCGTGCGCCTCGGCGACATCGGGATCGGAGCCGCCAAGCAGGTTCGTTTTCGCCTGCGGGTCGGCTCGCTCCCCGCGGCGCCGGCGCCGGCGCGGTTCGAGCTCCAGGGCGACTGGGAATACGAGTGGCGCACCTGTCCCGGCACACCGCCCGTTCGCGCCACCACAGTCGGCCAGCTCGTCGTGCTCGAGGCCGCCCGCATCGAGACCACCCTGCGGGTCGAGCCCGGCGATCCCGTGCTGCCCCACGACCAGCTGCTCTACACCGCGCGAATCCGGAACACCGGCGATGCGAACACGAGAGGGCTGACCTTCGCAAACCCGACCCCGGCCGGCACCTCCTACGTGCGCGGATCGACCACGCTGAATGGCGCCGCAGTCACCGACCTGGCGGGGGCGATGCCCTTCGCGCGCGCCGAGATGGTGCACTCGTTCGGCGCAGACCCGGGAACCGTCGAGGCCGGCGAAGAGGCCGTCGTGACCTTCCGGGTCGAGGTCGCCTACGACCGCCTGGCGCCGATCGTCGACATCGCCGAGATCGACGCCGATGGTGCCGGTCCGGCGCCGACGCAGCGTCACGAGGTCACATCGACGGTCGACCCCGACGCAGACGGCGACGGGCTCGACAACCCAGATGAGGACGTGACGCCGGACGGCGACCTCCTCGGCGACGACACCGACGGCGATGGGGAGCCCGACTTCCGCGATCTCGACGACGACGACGACGGGTTCACGACGCCCGAAGAGGACCTGAACGCCAACGGAGACCCCCGGGACGACGACCTCGATGACGACGGCACGCCGAACTACCTCGACCCGGACGACGACGGCGACACGGTCCCGACCTTCGACGACAACTGCCCGCTCGTTCCGAACTCCGACCAGCGCGACACCAATGGAGACGGCATCGGCGACGCCTGCGAGGGCGACCGCGACGCCGACACGATCCCGGACGAGGACGACAACTGCCCCGACATTCCCAACCGCAGTCAGCTCGACCGCGACGACGACGGGCTCGGCGACCGCTGCGACGACGACGACGACGACGACGGGATTCCGGACGTCGACGACGGCTGCCCACTCGACTTCGACCCCGACCAGCTCGATACGGACGGTGACCTGGTCGGCGACGCCTGCGACGACGACGATGACGACGATGGCGCCCTCGATTTCGACGAGGTGGAGGCCGGGACCGACCCGCTCGATCCGGACACCGACGACGATGGGCTCACCGACGGCACCGAGCTGCGGCCGCGCAGCGACACCGACCCGCTGAACCCCGACACCGATGGCGACGGGCTCTGCGATGGCTCCGCGACGGTCGGCGGCGTCTGCAACGGCGGCGAAGACGTCGACAACGACGGCGAGGTCGACCGTGGCGAGACCGATCCCGCCGATCCGGACACCGACGACGGCACCGTCGACGACGGAACCGAGGTCGGCCGGGGCACCGATCCCCTCGATCCGAGCGACGACCTGCTCGACGACCGCGATCGCGACGGCGACGGGCTCACCGACGACGAAGAGGCCACGATCGGCACCGACCCCGTCAACCCCGACACCGACGGCGACGGCATCGACGACGGCACCGAGCACGGCGGCGACAACCCGACCGACCCCCTCGATCCCGACACCGATGACGACGGACTCTGCGACGGGCCCGGCACCGTCGGGGTCGAGTGTGACGGTGGCGAAGACGTCGACGCCGACGGGACCCGCGATCCCGGAGAGACCAACCCGAACGACTTCGACTCCGACGACGGCGGTGTCGGCGACGGAGACGAGGTCGTCAACGGCACGAGCCCGCTCTATCCCGGCGACGACCTGCCTTCACGCGACGACGATGATCGTACGGTGCCGACAGAGCACCGCTACGAAGTGACCGGGGGCGCCTGGTTCTGCGGAGTCGCTCCCCGGCCAGCGCCTCCCTATGGCCTCCTCGCGTTGCTCGCAGGCCTCCTCGCCACCCGCCGGCGGCGTTGAAGGGCGGCGGCGACGAGGAACAGATAGGTTGCGCGGCGCATCACGACGGCTCCTTCGGTTCCGAGTCGGTCGGCAGCGTGGGATCGATGTCCGGCGCGAAGTGGAAGGCGAGACTCATCTGTAGCGAGTCGGCGGCACGATCCGTTGCTTCGTCGAGACGCGTCACGAGCGGGAAGACGTGCTTCTCGTACACAGCGCGAAGCCGATCCGCGTCTTCGGGCCGCATGCGGAAGCTGACGGTGCGTGCGAACGCGCGTTCGTCCTCCCGGAAGAACCGGGCCTCGACCGCGCCGGCGATCGAGCGCATCAGGTGGTTGAGGCCGTCGACGCGGGCCATCCACGGTTCCCGGACCATGCGGTGCTCCGGCGCCGTCAATCGGTACCGCGGTGTTCGCCCCTTCTCGACCTCGATCCGCCGATCGGCCAGGAGCCCGTTCACGGCGGCTTCGACGTCGTCGGGCTCTTCGTCCGGCAGCGCAGCTTGGAGCCTCGCGAGGGTCAGGGGGGTCGCCCACAGGACCGAGAGAACGCGGCGCGGCAACTCGTAGTCGCGGTCCGCGACCGCGAAGTGGTCCTTGAGTTGCTTCGACAGAAGCCCCACCTTGCTCATACTCACCGACATCAAGCGCGAGACGTCCTTCATCTTCACGCGGCGTCGGCGCACCTCGCGGTAGTAGGCGAGCTCGGTCAGCTGCTTGATCTCCCGCAGGGGGATACCGAGATGACTTGCAATCCGGGCGACCGGAATCAAGGCCGACAGGAGTATGTGGCGTTCGAGTTCGTCTCGTTCCACGGCTCTCGTGGGTCCGAAGTACTGCGCCCCGTCGATGACGCGGATACGCCAGGGGGCGACCCGTCGTCGACGCGGCTGGGGGGAACCGCCAGTGTTTGTCCAGACACCTGGACAAAGGTGATACCACACATCGTACCGGTCGAGCCATGACGAGGCGGGCGCATAGCGGGCGGCGGCATCAATGGGGGGGGGCTCGACCCGCGCGGGCGAACTCGCCTTCGATGACGATGACGCCTATCCTCGGGCATGCCCCCATGCCCGGGACCCTTGCTCAGCGCACTCCCCCAGCGCGCGGTGCTCGCCGCGATCCTGCTCTTTGCAGCGGCGTGCTCCGACACCCCAGCGGGGATGTACGACGGGTCGCCCTCCGCGGACGGGAGCGACGGGACCACGGACGTCGGTCTCGACGGCGGACGGGCCGACGGCGACGACCGGGACACCCGCGACACTGGTGACGACGACGCGACGACCGGGGACGCCGGCTCCACCGAGGGATCGGATACCGACCGGCCCTTGGACACTTCCGATGGGGGCAGCGACACGGACCCCGGAGATGCCGCTTTCGACGGCGACGACCCTGGCCCGGACGCACTCGCAGACGGCGGTGGACGCGACAGCGACAGCCGCGACAGCGACCGGGACGGAGGCGGACCAGACGGCGGCCGAGATGGAGGCGGAGCCGATGGTGGCCCGCACGACGCGGGAGACGCCGACACGGGCGACGCCGACGAACCCGACACCGGTACGCCGCCTCCCGCGCCGACCGGACACCTCTTCGTCGCGGCCCACCAGGACGACGATCTGCTCTTCATGAGTCCGGACCTGCTCTACACCCTCCGGTCCGACGATGTCGTCCGGACGCTCTTCGTGACCGGAGGAGACGCCTGTCTTTCGCGCCGTCCGATCGACCGCGAACGCGGCATTCAAGGCGCCTATTCGCTCATGCTCTCGGGCGAGATCGACCCGGACGCTTTCACCTGCGTCGACGAACGGCCGACCGGACGTCGAGTCCGGCTCTGCACCTGGTCCGCGGACGACCGGGTCACGCTCGCATTCCTCCGCTTGCCGGACTGCAGTGGTGCGCTGGAGCCGCTGTGGGCGGATTGGAGCGCGACCATCGACAGTGTCGATGAGACCCCCGACACGTGGTCGGGCGAAGACATCATCGCCCGCATCGGCCACGACGTTCGCGCGGTCGGCGCGGGCACACTCCACACGCTCGACTCCAGCGACGTGTACGGCGCCGATCATTCCGACCACGTGCAGTCGGCACGGTTCGCTTTCGAGGCCCATCGCCGACTCGAACCGGCCCCACGGCTCCGGCTGCATCGAACCTACAACATGGATCGGGAACACCAGAACGTGCTCGGCCCGGACCTCGAGGCGAAGTTCGCCGCCGTCGTGGCCTACTGCGAGATCAGTGGCGAGGCGGCGGAGTGCGTCGACCGCGGCGGCGTGCCGTTCTGGGAGTGGTCCCGCCGGCAATACCCGATCGTCGACCGCAGCGCGGCTCGGGGCCGCCTCCGCGCAGGGGACGGGCGGTGTGTCGGTGCGGAGGAGGGGGAAGCGGCGGCGTTGGTGAGCTGCACGAGCCCGGACGCGAACGACTGGCGATTGACCGAACGCACGCTCCGGGCCGACGGCGAGCGCTGCCTCCACGCGTCGGGCGAGCCGGGCGATGAAGTCGTCATCGGACCGTGCATCGAGGGCATCGACGCGCAACGATGGACGGTCATGACCAACGGCCAGGTGCGCGGCATCCGCGGCGCATGCCTGGACGCGCCACCCGACGGACCGCTTCGCCTGGCTCCGTGCGTCGCCGAGGACGCCCAGCCAGCCGCTGCCCAGACCTGGAGCTTCCTCGTCGGTCGGACCTGGGCGCCGCCCGGGGCCGCCGCGTTCTCCGACGTTTCTGTCGGCGACACGTCGATCCGGAGCCTCGCGCTGACCGACGCGACCGGAGACGGGCTCGCCGACGCGTGTGTGCGCGGAACCGACGGTGTGCTGTGCGCACGCTCGACGGGGTCTGGATTCGGCGCGACCTCCATATGGACGGTGTCGTTCGCCGACAGCGCGAGCTGGGCGCCGGAGAGCCGCGACGGCACGATCGTCTTCGGAGATCTCACCGGCGAGGGCCGCGCCGACGTCTGCGGCCGAGGGCGCCTGGGCATGCTGTGCGCCCCCTCGATCGACTGGGGGTTTCGCGGTCTCGCGAACTGGGAGGACACCTGGCTGGCCGACCGCGGAGACGACTGGGCGTCTCCGTCGCACTACGGGTCGCTCTCCCTCGGCGACCTCGACGGCGACGGGCTGGCCGACGTCTGCGGGAGAACGGCGGGGGGCATCGTATGCGCGCGCAACGAAGGCGGGGCTTTCGGCGCACCCATGCCGTGGCTCGACGACGAATTCACGGACGCGCTCGGGTGGTCGCCGGCTTTCTACGGGGCGACGTTGACCCTCGGCGACGTCGACGGCGACGGGCTCGCCGACGTGTGCGGCCGTGGTGGCGCCGGTCCGTTCTGCGCCCTCTCCCATGGCGACGGGTTCTCGCCGGGCCGGTTCTGGGGCTATCGGGACCGTTTCGGCAATGGGGCGGGATGGGCGGATGACGAGTCCCGGTGGGGGTCGCTGCGCCTGCCGGACGTCGACGGCGACGGGCGCGCGGATTACTGCGGTCGCTCTCCCTCCGGGTTGGTCTGCGGCCTGTCGACCGGTTCCACCTTCGCGCGACCCCTGCCGGTCGACGACGGAGCCTTCGCCGACGAAGCGGGCTTCGCGGCGGTCCGGCACGGCGGTGGGATCACCTGGGGAGACATCGACGGCGACGGCCTGGTCGAGGCGTGCGGTCGAACGACGGTCGGTCTGACGTGCTCGGATCCGCGGATGCCGGCACCTGATTGACCGCACGGGGCGCGGGCGCTACGAGCGTTTGCCACCGCGAACGACCCACCTGCCCCCGACCCAGCCATGGCCGCCGAGACGCCAGAGTTCGACTACACGCTGCCCCCCGCCGCGTACGAGCCGACCCCGGAAGGAGAGACCTATCCGTCGGTGATCCCGGACTCGGCGAACATCCCGGAGTTCACGGTCAAGTCGGTGCTGGTCGGGATCATCGTCGGCGTCGTCTTCGGCGCCGCGAACGCCTACCTGGGCCTGAAGGTCGGGCTGACCGTGTCGGCGTCGATCCCGGCGGCGGTCATCGGCGTAGCCGTATTCCGCGCGTTCCGAACGGGCACGCTGCTCGAGACGAACATGGTCCAGACGATCGGCTCCGCCGGCGAGTCGCTGGCGGCGGGGGTCATTTTCACGATCCCGGTGCTCTTTCTCTGGAACGAGAGTCCGGGCTTCTTCCCGATCTTCCCCCTCGCGTTGATCGGCGGCCTGCTCGGCGTGCTCTTCATGGTGCCGCTGCGCCGCTTCCTGATCGTCCGCGAGCACGGCAACCTGACCTATCCCGAGGGCACGGCTTGCGCCGAGGTGCAGGTCGCCTCGCAGGCCGGCGGCTCCCAGGCCCGGATGCTCTTCGGCGGCATGGTCGTCGGCGGCATCTACCAGGCCGTGCAGAAGTTCCTCGGCCTCTGGCCCGAGGAGCCCGACGTGCCGATCAACGTCGGCAGCTACCGCACGTCGGTCGGCGCCGACGTGACCCCCGAGCTGCTCGGCGTGGGCTTCATCATCGGCCCGCGCGTCTCCGCGGTCATGCTCGCCGGTGGCGCCATTGGCTGGCTCGTGATCATCCCGCTCATCTACCTCTTCGGTGCTGACGTCCCCCACCCGATCGCGCCCGAGACCGAGGAGCTGATCCCGAACATGGGGCACTTCACGGTGTGGAGCCGCTACCTCCGGTACATCGGCGCCGGCGCCGTCGCGTTCGGCGGCCTCTTCACGTTGATCAAGAGCGCGCCGGTGCTCCTGCAATCGTTCCGCCTGGCGCTGTCGCACATCGCCGACACGACCTCGGCCGGGACGCGCCGGACCGACGATGATCTGCCGATCGCGTGGATCGGCGGCGGGCTCATCCTGCTCGCTCTCCTCGCCTCGTTCCTGCCGCTGATGCACTACACGCCGGCGGGCTCTACCGTCGCGCAATCCGGCTCGATCGGACTCTTCGCCGGCGTGGCCGTCGTCGTCTTCGCGTTCTTCTTCGTCACGGTGTCGTCGCGCATCGTCGGTCTGATCGGCTCCTCGTCGAACCCGATCTCGGGGATGACGATCGCGACGGTTCTGATCTGCGCGTTGCTCTTCGGCAAGGCCTACGGCATCGAGCAGGCGAAGGTCGCCGTGCTGACGATCGGCGCGTTGGTGTGCATCGCCGCCGCCATCGCCGGCGACACCTCGCAGGACCTGAAGACCGGCTTCCTGGTCGGCGCGACGCCGAAGCGACAGCAATGGGGCGAGGTGATCGGCGTGATCACGGCGGCCGCTGCGATGAGCACGGTGCTCGCGCTCTTCCGCGACGAGATCGTGACCGGCGCGTTCAAGGCGCCGCAGGCGAACCTGATCCGCCTCGTCATCGACGGCGTGCTCGACGGCAACCTGCCCTGGGCGTTGGTCTTCGTCGGCGTGGCTCTCGCATTCTGCGTCGAGATCATGGGGCTGCCGACCCTGGCGTTCGCCGTCGGCCTCTACTTGCCGATCCACCTCGCGGTGCCGATCATGGCCGGCGGTCTGATCCGCCTGCTCGTCGAGCGCGGCTCGGACAGGGCGCACCTGCACCAGCGACGGGAGACCGGCGTTCTCTACGCCTCGGGCATGATCGCCGGCGCTGCGCTCATCGGGGTCGTCGGCGCCGCGCTTGCGTTCGGCGGCATCGAGACCGCGGAGGCGCACGGGCATTGGGGCCTCGGTGTCCTCGCGTTCGCGGTCCTCGCCGCGACGCTGATCGGCATCTCGTTCCGCGCCAAGGTCGAGCACTGAGTCGACCCGGTCGGCGCCGATCGCAGGCCCTCGCCTAAGCTGAGTCGGCGTAGACCAAGACCGCGCTGCGGTCCATCCCCATCAGCCCGTTGAACGAAGCCGCTTCGCGGCAGTTCTCGTGAACCGGCGATCATCCGAGGGGGTTCGGAGTCGTTCCACCGCTGTCATCCTGGGGTGAGCGGCGCTCGGTGCAACGAGCGTTTTTCAGCCACCCACTTCCAGGAGGACAGCAATGGGTGCAATCAAGGATCGGATGATAGAGGATCTTCGCCTCGGTGGCTACGTGCCGAGCACGCATGAGCACTATCTGCGGCACGCGGAGAAGTTCGTCGCCCACTTCATGAAGCCGGCCGACCGAGCTGGGGGCCGAGGACGTGCGGGGGTATCTGCTGTACCTCGTCGACCAGGGTAAATCGTCGGCGGTCCGCAAGCGGGTCATCTCGGCGATCCGTTTCGTGTACCGCGTCACGCTCGGCAGACCGGAGGTCGTCGAGGGACTGGCCTGGCCAAAGGCCCCGGTTCGGAATCGACACTGCCCGAGGTGCCAGTGGGGCGCGCAGCAGCGGTGGATTGCAGGGCGCCTCGAGCGCGTCCTCGACACCCACTACTTCCACGTGGTCTTCACGCTGCCGAGCGAGCTCCGTGCGCTGGCGATGTCGAGCCCGCGGGAGATCTACGGGCTGCTCTTTCGAGCCGCTTCGCGAACGCTGCTCGAGCTCGGCCGCGACCCCAAATGGCTCGGCGCCGAGCTCGGGCTCACGATGGTCCTCCATACCTGGACCCGGGACCTGCGCCTTCATCCTCACGTTCATTGCCTGGTGACCGGCGGCGGGCTGTCGGACGACGGACAGTGGATTGCCGCCAGGCAGACGTTTTTCGCCCCCGTGCAGGTCATCGGCGCGCTCTTCCGGGGGAAATTCCTCGCCGGATTGAAATCGCTCCGCCGACGCGGGCTGTTGCGGCTCGAAGGCCCCGCCTCGGACTTCGCCGAGCCCGACGTCTGGGCCGAGGTCCTGACAAAGCTCTACGCCAGCAACTGGGTCGTCTATGCGAAGCGACCCATGGCCGGCGCCGAGCAGGTCGTGACGTACCTCGGCCGCTACACCCATCGCGTCGCGATCTCCAACAGCCGACTGCTCGACGTCACCGACGAGCGCGTCGTCTTCCGGACCCGGGGCGACAAGACCGCCTCGCTGAGCGTCGCCGACTTCGTCAGCCGGTTCCTGCTACACGTTCTGCCGAGGCGCTTCGTCAAGATCCGTCACTACGGCCTGTTCGCGGCGGCGAGCGTGCAGATCAAGGCAGGGCCTCGAGCGGAATCAAGCTCTCGTCCGGGCAGCGGTCGAAGTCGACATCGATGACCGTTGCATCCGAGTCATCGAACTCGCCTGGCAGAAACGAGTCGTAGGCAGCCTGGATGGCGCTCCGAAGGACTTCCGTCGAGTACTGGTGCCCCCTACTGCTCCAGGCCCCGTCCAGCCATCTGAACCTCGTCGATGTCGTCGCCATCGGGAACCCTTCGTTGACTGCTTCGCTTCCCGAGCGGATGAGAAGCACCGCCTGTTCGCCGAGCCTGATACCTAGACTCCCGGGCTCCGTGCGCAGCACGACCTCGTCGTCGTCGCGGCCCCACCAAGATTCGTCCTGGTGAAGCACGACGTAGTACATGCCGCAATCGCCGCACTCCGACGACTCCACGACACCGACCAAGTCCACGACGGTGAAGAGCCCGGCTCCGTAGTTCGCCCAAGCCGCAAGCCCGCAAATCGTCTGGAGCCCAGCATCGTGTCGATCAGGGATCTCCGTCAGGTGCTCAACGGACACGGCAGGGATGTCGTCATCGAAGGGATGACGAACGTCGCCCGTCCCTTCACCGGAGCAGGCGAACAGGCACGCTACAATCGCGGTCGGGATACGGTTCCGATGCATGGCGTTCCCTCCTCGGATGACTTCGCGAAGCGTAACACGTCTCGCACCTCAAGGAGGAGTTCGAACCTGCCTCGCGCGACGGTAACCGGCCAGCGAAGACCCGAGGCCCAGCCGGTCTGGTTCCGAAGCGTGACAGTGGGTCGGCGCACAACAACGACGTCCCGCTGACGCCGCCGGCCGAGCTGCGCTACGCTCCGCCCGACCGTCGGTACCCTCCGCTCGCTTCGCGAGCTCCGGCGCAGCAGACCTCAGGCACGTTGTGCTCACCAACGTCGGCCGCCCGCTCATCCGGCAGTGATTGTTGGTGGAAACTAGCCCGAGTCCGGGCACCAACCCGGCCCGGGAGCCACACCTGACGTGGGCACGGCCTCAGTCCTCCGGCTGCCTCAGGGCATCGATGTCGGCGAGGTCTTTCGCGCGGCCGGACTTGCGCTTGTTGATCAGGAGCTCCGGCAGACCGATGAAGCTGACCGGAAGTCCATCCAACTCGTCATCCACCCGTCCTCGCCAGACGGTGTCGAAGTCGACACCACTGATCCCGGTCAGGACGTCGATTCGGTTCGGCGGGAGCCCGAGTTGGACGATTTGGCCGGCCGCGGTCAGGTCGTCCAGGCCAATGCCCACGTCACCGAAACCGAAGTCCGACAGTGCCGCGAAGACCGTGCGCGCGTTCTCCAGGGTAGGACGGACGAAGATGTCGATGTCGCCCGTGAATCGCGGGTAGCCGTGGTACGCGACGGCATGGCCGCCGACGATGACGAACTCAGCGCTGTGGGAGTTCAACAATGCGATGAACTCGCGCAAATCCTTCGACAGCTTCGCCACCGGACTCCCCACTGCGTTCGACGAGTTCGAGCAGAATCTCGATGCGCTCCTGCGGTGACAACGACAAGTAGTATCGCCGTTCGGCCCGATCGCTCTCCTCGAAGGAGCTGAAGCGAGCCACGTTTTTTGCTCCGCCGGCCATGATGGCACTCTATCATGGATCTGGCGACGCAGGGAGTTGGCCCGTCTCTGAGAGCAAGATCTCGGGCGGACCGTCCGGCGTCGGCGCAAGACGATAGCCCAGGAAATGTCGGGTCTCCGGACGTGCGACGGCGCTCTTGGCTTCGTTGACCTTCAGGCGCACACGCCTGTCGATGAAGTCGGCCACTACCCTGACACAGGGGGAATCCGTGCGGGGTGCCAAGCAAGGCAAGCGGGAGATTGCGAGAATGTCTCCCCCTCGCATCCAACACTCGGACGACACACGGTGCCGATCGGGCTTTCGCAGGTTCCCGGAGTTTCTAGTGCTCCTGCTCCGAAATAGCGACCCACCCCACTTCGCCCGGAACTCCGCCGCCGTTGTCGCGCCTCGGGGCAGTGGGCCCACCACAGCCCGCTCGTTGCTCCGTGGCAGCGAAGCCCTGGGCTTCCTGGGGTGGGTCACCAATTCCGGG
>PVBE011584210.1_pt1 | contig 22130 bp, 18 predicted proteins | sample 1631181 | NCBI WGS metagenome assembly PVBE01 (sample SAMN08397723, study PRJNA350692) | Marine metagenome, whole genome shotgun sequencing project. | isolation source: water | place: Pacific Ocean | collected 2012-04 | reverse complement strand
GGCTATGAAGAGCTTGGGGGGATCCTTTCCCATAACCTTGCCGATGCCGTTTCTCGTTCTCGGGAGCGGGGGAAATTTAATTCCCGTTGGTTTGAACCGATTGATCCGGCCGTGTATCAACTTGTTCCTGCGGATGGATGGGTGGTACGTCAGCGGAATTTTCTGATCTGGTTTTTGGTTCTCTATCTCTTTGCCTCTATCCTCATTTTGGGAGGCCTTTCGTTATGGCGATCCAGTTGGATTCGTTTTGCCCTTATTCTCCTGCCGGGGGTGGCCTGTCTTATTGTCTGGGGGGGATTTCCGGGAGGTTCCGTTATTGTGGTTCGCCAGGGATGTGATCTGGGAGAGGCCCGCGCGGATCTGTATTTTACACGGGGAGAGGGAGACATTTCGTTTCCCGGTTTGGTAAAGCCGTTATTTGATCGTTATCAGAGCGCGAAGAATGAAATATTTGAGCTTCGGATAGAGGCGAACATAACCCGGGTTAGGCGGGAGGGCGAGTCCTGGTCCGCTTTTTCCCGGATCAGGGGGGGGGTGGAAGAGAATCGTTGGACACTTTCACATAACGATAAGGGACTCCAAATTTCGGGTGCGATTCTGGATGGAGAAGCTCTCGTGGGCGGAAAAACGGTCCTCGTTGGGGATCGAGAGGGCTTGTCCCAAATATCGATCGAAGGGGAAGCAGAGTCTCATGATCCGGTCTATCGATATTTCCGGAGGAAAATCATTCGGGGCGGAAATTTTCTCTATGGGAGGCTCTCCCGGGAGGTAAGAATAGGGGGCGATGTTAAGGCGGTCAATCTGGCGGAAGTGAGAGAGGCCCCCCGTGTGATTGTTCAAAAGATTGGGGAAAAGTAATGCAACCGGGTGATCCAGCCACTCAAATGGGAGGCCGGGGAGCGTTTCCCTCGACACTCTGGACGATGGTGCTTCAAGCAGGGGATCCGGATTCCCCCAATGCGCGACCTCACCTGGAACGGCTTTGTGAAATGTATTGGAAACCGGTCTACTGGTTGGTTCGTCTTCGATGGAATAAATCGAACGAATTGGCAAAGGATCTGACTCAGGAATTCTTTGCGCGTATGGTCGAGAAGGATGTTCTTCAGTCGGTCGCACCGGATCGAGGTCGATTTCGATCCTTTATTCGGGCCGCTCTTGAAAATTTTATGCGCAATTATACCCGGGACCAAAATCGTCAAAAGCGGGGTGGGAAACTGGTGCATATTTCCATCGACCGGGATGACGAATCCATTTTTGAACTTCCTTCTTCGGAGGAGTCGATCGAAACGACATTCAATCGGCTCTGGGCTCAGTCTTTAATGCAGGATTCTTTGGGAACCCTTCGAGATCAGTATGCGGGTGCGGGGAAGGAGTCGCTCTTCCGGATATTTGAAGAATATAGTTTTGTGGAAGAGAATCCTCCCACCTATCGGGATTTGGCGGTGAAATATAACGTTACAGAGGACTCCGTTCGGGGGGCTCTTCGGCGAATTCGATCTGATCTTCGAAGTCTCCTTCGGGATCGAGTTCTGCAATCGCTTACCGATCCGGATGATCTTGAGGGAGAGATGTCCTTCCTCTTCGGAAAGGAATCGGCTTAGGCGATAATAAGGGGAACCATCATTTCCGTTTGTGTCATTCCCCCGTGATACCCATTCATTTTGGCCTCTCCCGATTTTGGTTCAAGCGGACTATGGAAGAGGGCGGACTGATCATCACTGATGGTGATGAAATCTCCGATACGCCGTTTCGTTTCTTTGGTCATTTCCGGACCCATGAGCTTGAGTTCTTCGACTTCATCTGCACTGAGGAGAAGAAAGTGATCGGAAAATCTTTTCCGGAATGCGGTGGCGAATTCCTCCTGCTTCCCTTCTTTTACGTGAAACATCGAAACCCTCGGTTCTCCTGATGGAGGATGTTTCAAGTAGGTCATCAGTTCATCGTCGGGGGTGATGAAATGTTTGTTTTCCTGTTTGACCCGGATCTGCCCATGGTCGGCGCAGATCACCATTCGACTGGAAGAGGGGAGCGCTTTGCGGAGCCTTCCGAGTTCTTTCTCTGCCAGAGCAACCTGCTCCACCGCCTGCGGAGAGTCGGGACCAAAATCATGCGCGGCGGCATCCACTTCGGGGTAGTAGAGATAATGGAAGGTGGGGCCTTCCAGGCGTTTCGTCTCCTCGATAACCTGGTCGACCGCTTCGGGTAAAGTTTGGTATCCGGTTACGGGGAAATCTCCACGAACATAGCGGGAGTAGGTGCTCTCGGATATGTGCGCGGGCAGGAAGGATCTCACATTTCTTTTAAAGCGTGCGGAGAGCGAGATCTGGGGAAAGGCTTTCTCCATGGTGATATTCTTCTTCGATAGATCTTCCCCTGTAACCCGATCGACGAAGGGGAGGATGGTGGCGGTAAGATCAAATTCAGGAAGATGCGTCCACCAGGCGGTAACGGCATGGGAACCGGGCCAGACCGCTGTTGCGAGGGAGGTGAGCGCGGGTGCGGTACTGGAGGGGTAGACGGAGCGGATTCCCTGCTTGAGGTTGCTCCGAAGAAAGGAGTCTTCCGGAAGATCTTCCACGAAATGAATGCCCAGAGCATCTACCAGAACAAAGATAAGGTGGTCCGTTTCTCCAATCGTGTCGAGGATCTCCCGTGTCTGTGGACGTTCTTTTCCACTTCCCAGTCCATTTAGAGTTGCGAGAGCTTGTGCCAGATCGACGAAAGAGGGGTCCTCTTGATTCGGACGGACCAATCTTCGCGTAGAAACCCACTCTTCAAAAGTGGAGGTTGCGCTCATATTGTGTACTCCCCAGTTTCAGACTCGGGACAATTTACCCATATGGGCTCTGTAATGAAAGTCTCGTTTCTCCCTCTTGACAATTTTGTTCTGATGGAGAGCATGGAGAATGCATGAGGGAAAGGGATCAAGAATTGAGGTCAGGCGGGGTGGGAAGAGTCCTTCTCGTACGGTACGGACGGATGGGAGAAAACCTTTTCTGGACCTCTCTTCCCGATGCCCTTCGAGCCGCGAATCCGGATATTCAAGTTCTGGTTCTGACCAATCAGCCCTCTCTGTGGGATTCCCATCCGGAGGTCGAAGAAGTTCTCCCTTTTCCTGCAGGGATCACGAAGAAGAGCGGTCCGGATAAAATGTCTTCTCTATTGGAACTTCTTCAGCAGAAGAAACTGGATGCCATTGTGGTGGGGAAAGAACCTCCCGGAATCCATGAGATGCTTACGCAGGTAGGGGTTCCTCAGTTGCTCGATCCGGAGAGGCTTGCCCTGGCAGGAGCGGCCCCCTCTATTCCTTCGACCCATAACAAAGGAAGTCTGGACCTGTACCACCGGGCAGAAGCTTCTGTCCTACAGGCATGGCCCTTAGGCTTGGGGGCTCCTCCCTGGCCGATGGTTTTTCCCGTTTCGGACAAGGCTCGCCAGGAAGCTCGTAATCTTCTCCCGGCGGCATGCCAGAAACTTGTGGTTCTCAATATCGGGACCAATCAAACGGTTCGCTCCTGGCCTTTCGGAAAGCAGGATCGAACCTGGCCGGTGCGGAATTTCATGGAATGTGCGAAAGCCCTCATGGATGTGGAAGAACTCTATTTCTACGTAAGCGCGCACTCTCCGCGTGAGCGGCGCAGGGCGAAGCGACTCGTGAAGGCCCTTCCGGTTGGGAAGACGATCTTTCCAGATAAAGTTCCGGAGGTGGAAGTTCTCGCCGGCGTATTACAAAAGGCCGCTTGTCTTGTTACTTGTGATACGGGAATACTTCATCTCGCCTCGATTCAGAAAACGCCGGTGGTGGCCATCTTCGGTCCCCGTGCACGCCCGGAAATAACAGGACCCTACCTCCTGGGGGAGCGGTCGCGGGTCTTCGTTTCCGGGAACCGGGAAAATCGGACGCCTGCCTCGAAGGTTTCTGGAAAACAGGTTGCCTCTGCCGTGCGAGAATTGCTATCGAAGGATGGTGTAGAGGGAATCAGCCGGGAGGACAAGTCTGAGTTTTGATCCGGAAGAGGTCGTTGGCTGAACCGATCTTACATGTCCATTGGCATCCAGAATCGCAATTTCCTGAAACCGCTTTCCCTTCCGGAAGGTAACGGTAATCCGGGTGTTGCGTACATTAATCGGCAGTCCTCCCAGATCTCGAATCTCATGGCCGGATGTTTTCCATCCGAAAAACTGTTCCTCGGTTCCGACTTGAAGAAGAATCTCCTTCGCTTTTGAAAGAGGGGCTCCATCGAGGGAGACCGCGAGAAGGACCGCATATTCATTTTCGGACTCGATCTCAATATCTTTTAATGCGATTCGGTCGGCCCGTCGGAGAAATCCGGCCGCTCCTTGTGCGCACGGTGTGTTGAGGACAACCACACCCTGGCCATAGTCCCAGGTCAACTCTCCCGTGTTGCTTTTTACAATGCGTTTCTCCCGGTCGATATATTTCCCAATATTCTTGATCGATCTACGAGTGGTTCCTGGCGTGAAACGACGGGTTACTTTCCCGACGTAAAAGGAGAGCGGATCGATATTGGTAATGCGGTGGGTTTTTCGGCCTGGATTGCGCACGGGGTCGGTGTTGGGGGCGGTCACCGCCGCGGCTCCCTTAAAGTCGTACAGATCTTTCAGACCGAGAGATTCCTGTACGATCGGTTTGGCCTCCTTGATATATCCATTTCTATATATAAGGGCGTTGGCGGGGGATTGTCCAAGAATGGTGGGGACCGAGAAGGGAAACTTCTTTACCCCGGTCTCCCAGTGAGCGCTATTGAGAGCGAAAAGAAAGTAGCCGTCCATCCCCTGCAGAGATCCATACGTGGCACAGAGGAAGGGGAACTCTGCCTTAAACCGATTTGGATTGGTCCACCCAATTTCGGAGATAATGTGGGGATAGTTTTCTACCTGGTTGATCTGGATCGGTAACTCCTCCGGATCGGTAAGGCCCGAGCGATCCGTGAAGGTATCCCCTTTACTGACGGAATAACTGGCTCTGGGGCCATCATGTTTTCCTCCGAAGTATCCATGCCGATCGATCACATCCCCGGCGGTATACGTGTACCGCTCCAGGCCATCCAGAACCCGGGGATCGGCTGTTTTCCAGTTTCCGCAGGAGATGAGCTGTTTCGCTTTTAACTCTTTGCGGAAATATTGGATTGTCTCTTCAAAGAATGCCTTCTGATGTTCGGTGAAAAATCGGATCTGGTCGCTCATTCGACGATGTTTGGCTCCCATCCCATGCCCTTTTCCCGTCATGGAGTACGCCTCGTGGAGGACGGCCCGTCCCGCCTCCGGCATATCTTTCGGGTCGTGCGCTCCTCCCCATGATTTCCGAGCCCTCTCTACCGAGCCATATTTTTTCTTTAACCACGTTCCAAACTCTATTTCGAGTAACTTCATTTGCGGGGGGGGGATCATGTCGTAGGAGAAGGTCCAGAAGAAATAGTTGTCTTCGTTGACCAGTTCTACGATGGCGACGCCAGGATCCTGTCCGAGCGGAAGGGCGGTGTAGGGGTTTGGAGTCGTCAGGAGAGCCTTTGCCCATTTCCGGTAACTTTCCTGGAACGTTTTGTTGAAGAAGAGGAGGGCGAAGGGTCGCTTGTTCCCGGAATTCTCATATCCAGGGATGCCGTACTCCGACTTCATATTGACCCAGAGGGGGAAGTAGAAGCTGAGCTTTGTATAGATTCCTTCCTTCTTGAGAACGGAGACGAAGTAATGCAGTTGGTCCAGTTTCTTCGCGTCGATCTCTCCGAGGTCGTCGGCGTATTCTTTGAAGAATTTGTCATGAATACGAACGATGTTGATCCCGGATTTTGCAAGGCGTCGAGCAAGGTAGGTAAGGGAACTCCGATCCATTTCCAGGACGGCCCCTCCCGCATTGACTCCCCAGAAGCGAACCGGCTTCCCATTTCCAAGGAGAAATTGGCTCTTCTTTCTTTTGATAAATCCGGATTCTCCTGCGGTCGGCTCATTCAGGCGGCGCAGGTCGATCGGGGTAGAGTCAAAGGTGTCGAGAGAAGGTTCAAAGGCCCAATATCCTGTTTGGGCGGCTCCTGACTTTTCTCCCGGTTTTAATTTTCCCCGGGGGACAAAGGGGCCTCCCGATAAAAGAAAAGCATCAAAACAGGCGGTCGCCTTTTTTCCGATTTTTGTGGTGAGTTGGATCTCGAAGGGATGTTCTCCTTCACTCAGGGTGACGGATCCGAGGTTCACCCAGTTTGCACAGACATTTTCCTGGAACGTATAGTTGTCCGCCAATCCGCAGTCCCATCCGCAGTAGGTCCATTTCTCCTTCCCGAATCGCCACTTGAACGGGCCATGTTTCCAGAACTTACGCGTCCAAAGGTCGTATGTCCCTGTTTTTGGAACCGAGACGGTATATTTTGCGAAGAGGGGCTCCTCCCCCTGGTCCCCAGTATGGTTGAGCCACTCTCCGGCGGAGAGTTCGTGGCTATTGCGTAGTCGATTTCCAGAGAGCCATGTTCCATTCGAGAAGTTCGTTTCCGTGGTCGATTCCCCTTCCCACCAGACGTGTACCGGGCTTTCTTGTGGGAGGGTAAAAAGGAGGACAAGGAGAAGACTCATATCCTGCCATCAGAACCCACGGATCCTTCTGGATCAAGCACTATCCTGAGGCAGGGGGGCGCGGACGAAGAAGAGGAAGATCACCGCAGAGAGGAGAACCAACATTCCGACAATCAAGAACGTAGAATTATAGGTTCCGTCCAGGAAAACAAGGAGGGTTCCTGTCAGGGCAAGGCCGGATGCATGGCCGATATCCATGAGCATACCGAAGGCTCCAAGAGCGGTTCCGAGGGAGTCTTGTTTGCAAATGTCTGCTACGAAGGCGGTCGTACAGGTTTGTACCATCGCTTCCGCGAGGCCATACCCTGCGACTAGGATAAGCAGGGTGTGGTACGACTCCGTCCTCATGATAAAGATGATGAGCGTACCGGTGAGAAGGAGTCCGGAAACGATGATCGGTTTTCTGCCGATCCGGTCCGAGAGCATTCCCATCAAGGGTCGGCAAATGAGCGAAACGAGGACGAGAGTGGTGAAGAGGGTTCCCACCTTTACTTCTCCAATCCCTCTGACCTCTGTTGCATAGAGAGGCAGGTTTGCCTGGATCGATCCTGTTGCGAACCAGAGAGATCCTCCCGCGAGAGCGGCAAAGAGAATGCGCTTGTTTTTAATTGTTTGCAGGAATCCTGTTCGAAAGGAGACTTTTTTTCTTTGCGGTGGTTTCTTTTCAGGAGACTTGATCGCAAGCGCGAGGAGAAGGCCGATTCCTCCAATCGGACCTGCGATCATGTATGTGGTCGCAAAGGATCCTGTGGCAAGGAGAACGGCAGGGGAGAGGGTGTGGCCAATGCTCCTTCCCGAAAGGGCAAAGGCCCAGTACCAGCCCATTGCGGTCCCTTTCCGTTGGGGAAAGATGTCTGCGATAATCGCGATGGTGACCGGCATGAAGAGAGATGTGGCCCCCCCGTGGAGAAAGCGAACGAGAAGAAGTCCGAGCGGTCCGTCCACCAGTATATAGGCGAATGGAGTGGCTGTGATGAAAAGCAAGGCTGCGACGAGGATCGGTTTACGACCCCAAACATCGGATAGAATTCCTCCCGGAAGCTTGAGGAGGATTCCTGTCATTGTGGACGCTCCCATGATAAATCCGACAAACGATTCATCGATTTGGAAGGAGCGGGCAAACCACGGAGTCATGGGAGTGCGGCACCATTCGTACGCCAGCAACCCGAAGAAACCGACCGCACAGAGTAGGGGAAAGGTTCTCTTCATTCTTGACCAGAAGTCTATCTCGAAAATCTGGATTCGAAACTCAATTTATGACTATTTTTCCATGGGGTAAGATTGTGAGGAGGAGTTTACAGGGTATGAAGTCCGTTCCTGAACATCAGAGAGACTGTTTCAAGACCCCTGCCGGATGGATGACTCTGGAGGTCTTGGGGGGAACTCTTCTGGGGCTTCAGTTCCAGAGATCTCTGGACTCCAAATGTCGGAGGATCTCCTCTTATCGCGCAACGATTCTTGCCTGGTTTCAGGGTGCTCCGTTACCGGAATGGCCACTCGATTTGACGTGGGCGAGTCTTTTTGAACAGAGGGTCTATCGTGCGGTCCGGAGGATTCCACGAAGCGAAGTTCGTACCTACGGGGAGGTTGCGGAGGAAATTGGTTCTCCCGGGGGTGCACGGGCGGTCGGGGGGGCGATGAGAAGAAACCGGATCTGTCTTTTCATCCCGTGACACCGGGTGATTTCCGTCGGTCGGCGGGTAGGAGGCTTTCACGCAGGAGTTTCCCGAAAGAGGATTCTGCTTTCTCTGGAGGGAATTACAGTCAAATAGCCCATATAGACTTATATGGTGCATATATTATTTGACATTTCACGATCCTCCCCGTATTGTTCTCTTTCTGATCACCAATCATTGCAAGGGGCCCAAATGGCAATTCCAAAGGATCTTCTCGATATCATGGGGTGCGCGTTCTGCAAAGAGCCTTTGCAACTCGAAGGCGGGCATCTTCACTGTACCCAAACCGAATGTGGTCTGATCTACTCGATCAAAGATGATATTCCGATCATGCTGATTGATGAGGCCCAAAGACCTTGTCCCGGCTGTTCCGAAACTCGGGACTGGCAGGATGATCTCTTGAAATGTCCAAAGTGCGGCAAGCAATTCGAGTACAAGAGATCATAGAATGGAAAAGCGAGCCGTCACTTCTATCGTAATCTGCACCGTTCTCTTCCTTGTCTGGGTCTACGGAGTTCACCCCCTGATCTGGCCTCCGATTCCGGTTTCTCCAAAAACAGAGAAAGAGTCTCCGAAAACCGAACAGGTCGAGCCGGGAAAAGAGACGAATCCTACGGTCGAACCCGGAAAGGAAACATCGAAAGAAGGAGAGGTCCCCGCTGACGTTGTCAAAGTAGAGAAGGTGGCCGCTCTCTATCCTTCCCGGACACAGGTGGTGGAGTTCGGAAAGTACAATACGACCTTTACTTCTCGAGGGGGTGGTGTTGAATCCCTCAAGTTGAAAATGGAAGACGGAGAACAGGTTTCTCTTCTTGCTCCGATGGAACTCGACCGCCCCCACTTTGGTGTGACGGTCTCCGGGCTGAAGGTGGATCTTGCCACGGTCGACTGGAATATTATTTATGATGAAGCCACCCCTCAAAAAATTACTTTGGAATACCCCGTAGACAATAAGTGGCGGGTCACCAAAATTTTCACCTTTGATCCAAAGAAACCTCTGATTCGATTCCTCCTCGAATTCAAAAGCCTGGATGGGAAGCAGCACGAGGTAGAATCCATATTGTACCCCTTTAGCGGAATCGTCCATGACAGTGACTTCCGGAATGCAGAGTATTGCCAGGGCATGGTTGGGATAGAGAAGGGGGGGTGGTCGGTTGATCTTTTTTCCTCTTCTCAGGTAATCCTTCCCGAGCATGCACCCACGGTTGTCAATAATGGTGACCGGGCCTGGATTGGCCTGAAGAATCGGTATTTCACCGCGGTTCTTATCCCGGAGAGTCGCCGGGAAATCGACATCACCCGGTCTTTCAACCTGAACTCTCTGAGTACAGATGCCTTCTATCGGCAGGAAAAGCGTGTCAACGTCGTCACGGCGATCCCATTCAAGTCGATGTTTGTGGGAGATAAGTCACGAACGTTCCAGTTTACCACCTATATCGGGCCTATTGAAAAGAGCGTACTGGCCGATGCCGGGCGAGGGCTGGAAGAAATCTATGATCCTTCTGGATTTAATATCGTCGCCGGGGTCATCATCGCCATTCTCGGTTTCTTCCATTCTCTGGTTGGGAATTACGGGGTTGCCATCCTTCTGACCACCATCGTCATTCGGATCTGTATCTTCCCTCTGACGAAAAAGAGTCAAGTTTCGATGCATCGGATGTCGAAACTTCAGCCGAGGATTAAAATTCTTCGGGAACGGTACAAGGGTGACCAGCAGAAGATGGGCGTCGAGCAGATGAAGCTCTTTCGCGAGAACAAGGTCAATCCCATGTCGGGTTGTCTTCCGATTCTTCTTCAGTTCCCTATTTTCATCGGGATGTACGGGGTTCTCGACTTTGCCTTTGCCCTGCGCCACCAACCCTTTTTCGGTTGGATTCAGGACCTCTCCCTGCCCGATCGTTTGATGACGTTCAGCTCGCCCGTCTCGCTGCTTTTCTTTGAGGTGGACGCGTTGAACCTGTTACCGATTATCATGACCATAACGTGGTTTCTTCAATCTTATATGACCCCTAAACCTGAGGACCCGCAGATGCAGATGCAGGCGAAGATGATGATGTACATGCCCATCATGTTCGGTTTTATCTGTTATAATCTTGCATCGGGGCTCAGTTTTTACTTTTTCGTAAACTCTCTTCTGAGTATGGGAGAGATGCGGTTGATTAAAAAAGTGCTCATTCCGAGGATGGAAGAGTCTGGAAGTTATGACAACGGGAGGAAGTCGTGGACGCAAAAACTCAGGCCGAAAAAGACAAGGTAACCCAGGAGACAATCGCCACTTTATGTGAACTGGACCAGGGGTCCGTTTCCCGGATCCTGAACAAGGATACCCGCGATTCATTTGCGGAGGAGACGGTTCGACATGTCTTCAAGATTGCTCGTGAAATTGGGTATCTTCACCCCGCTCTTGTGACCACCAATCGACGTGAGTCGATTCGTAAGAAGACTTCTCTGGAAGGGAAGGTCTCCATTATTATCGGAACCAACACGGTGTATGATTCCGGTTTGGTCGCGATCGATGAAGTCTCCATGTCCGGAATGCTTCTTCATGAGTTCCGAACCGAGAAAAACTCTCTTCCGATGGACCGGTTCAAGCTGGACGTTGAAGTGACCGGACCCAAATTGAAGGGCGTGAAATGCCGGTGCAAGCTGGTTCGTTTTTCTGATAATGAAAACGAATTTGCATTGGCGGTGAAATTCGAATCTATGGACGAAGTTTCCAAAGAAAAACTGATCAAATTTGTCCGGTAACGGTACGATTGTTGCGGTCTCCTCTCCTCCTGGGGGAGGGGGACGTGGAGTTCTACGTTTAAGTGGGGATTCCTCCCGGGCTCTTGCTTCCTCCGTTGTCGATTCGTTTCTGGAAAAGAGAGGGGTTCGGAGAGTTCATCTGCACTTGCCGGGATCTCTTTCCCTCCCCGCCGTTCTCTATTTCATGCCGGGTCCCCGTTCTTATACCGGGGAGGATGTTGTTGAAATTCATCTTCCTGGTTCGCCTCCCGTTCTCCGACTTCTTGTCGATACTTTGATCGAGCGGGGTGCGGATCCTGCGGGTCCGGGTGAATTCACACAAAGAGCATACCTCAATAGAAGAGTGGATCTTATTCAGGCGGAAGCGGTTCAAACCCTGATCCAGGCACAGAACATTGAGGAGGTTCGTGCCGCTCGGCAACAATTGTCCGGGGGGCTTTCCGAGCCTCTTTCCCGGGTAGAAGAAGCCTTGGTCAATTTATGTGCGGATGTTGAAGCTTCGATCGATTTTGTGGATCAGGATATCGATCTTATTTCGGAAAACGAGATCTCTCTTCGCCTTTCGGAGATCCAGGAAGCCCTTTCCCAACTTCTTACTCACTCTCGTATCGAATCGACCGCCCACCCCGTGGTTGCTTTATATGGACCTCCCAATGCAGGAAAATCGACCTTATTTAATCTTCTGACCCGGGAGGAAGCGATGGTATCGGACCTTCCGGGAACCACACGTGATTTTCTTTCCGGGAAGATCGATTCCATCCAGATTCTTGATCTGGCCGGAGATCAGGATGCCTCGGGGGTAGACGGAGAGGCGGTACTTCGTTCTCGGCGTATGCGCGATGAAGCCGATTTGGTTCTCTTTGTTGTTGATGGGAGTCATCCGGAGGCAGCGGCTCGCCTCAACTCAGGAGGGCGTCCTGCGATTTTAGTGGTCAATAAATTGGATCAATCCGATCCGGAGCAGATCGAGGATTTATTTCAACGGTCTGGATTCATCGATCGAATTGCCGTTTCGGCAAAGACGGGGGATCGTATCGAAGATCTTTGTACTCTTCTTCGGGAAAGAATTTTCTCTGATGTTCGGGATCCCATGGCCCGGTTTCATGTGACGATTCGGCAGCATGCCTATTTGAAGCAGGGTTCGGGCGCCTTACAAGAGGCAAATCAGATTCTGCGAGGGGGGAAACCGATAGAATTGGTTGCCCTTGATCTTCGTGCTGCACTTGAGTGTCTCGGATCGATTTCAGGCCGACATGTGTCGGAAGAGATCCTGGATCGAATTTTCAGCCGTTTCTGCCTGGGGAAATAATTGATGAGAAGGTTCCTTGTTTTCCTGATTCTGTTTGTGGGGGGGGGGTGCGTTTCCACTTCTTCTCCCGTTTCTTTGGAAGAGACGGCGCGGGCGATTCATTCGAAGCCGGGTGTAGAAAAATATGGCCTTTACTTTCGGGATCTCGAGGATGGGGAGACGCTCGAAATCTCCGCAGAGGTTTCGGTTTTGGATCCGAAGGGGAGGCGTTTGTCGATCTTGGGACGAGTTCTGGAGGAACTCTCCGCTGGACGAGTCTCCTGGAAATCGGTCCAAGTGGATTTGAGGAAGATGATTCGGGAAGGGGACTCTGATGCCGGGGTTCGTCTCATTTCTCATTTTGGGCGTGATGCGGAAATGTTTCACTCTCCTCGATCCACGGGTCATCTGATCGAGGCAATTTTTGATCAGGAACACCCCCCCGAGGTCCTGGAATTTTTGGATACGAATTCCAGGTTTTTAGGCCGGTTTCAGAACCTTTCTGGACGGTTTTACATCCTGATTCTGTTTCAGGACGGGAAAGGTAATTCTGCTCGAGAAGAGGCGATTCACTCCTATATGGCATCGAAATCGTAACGCTGTTGACTTTTTTCTCCTGCCTGATAGAGTGTCCTCTTCATCATGATGTGTCCCTTCTGCAAAAAAGACAAGGATCGTGTAATCGATTCCCGGGCTTCGAATGCTGGCCGCTCGGTGCGTCGGAGGCGTGAGTGTTTTGCCTGTTCACGAAGGTTTACGACCTATGAGCAGGTGGAGGAGATCACTCTCTACGTGATCAAGAAGGATGGGCGAAGGGAAGTTTTCGATGTCGAAAAAATCCGTCGGGGAATCCTGACCGCCTGCAAGAAGCGACCTGTGCCGATGGAGAAGATCGATAACATGGTTCATAAGATCGAAGTGGACCTGCATCAGAATTATGATCGCGAAGTGAAATGTAAAACGGTCGGGAGTATGGTGGCCCGGGAACTTCGGCGCGTGGATCACGTAGCGTATGTTCGGTTTGCTTCCGTATACCGTGAGTTCAAGGATGTGGCCGAGTTTATGCGTGAACTCAAGCCCATGTTGAAATAAGTCATGCCAGAAAATCCTTCTTCTCAGAATCAGCCCCCTGTTTCCGCTCGTCCCATAGAGAGTGTGAAAAAGAAGAACGGGTCTCTTGTCCCTTATGAGGAAGCCAAGATCTCCCTTTCGATATCCCAGGCCGCCTCGGAAACCGGGAATGGACTATCTACGCTGGGGAAGGATCTGGCCGGAGTCGTTTCCATGTACCTGGAGCGGTATTACGAGAAAGAGATTCCATCGAGCGATGAGATTCGAAAGATGGTCGATAAAATTCTCCGGGAAACAGGTCATACCGAGGTCGCCGATTCCTACTCGGAAAGGCGGGACCTTCCTGTCGGAAATCCAAAGGAAGACCTTTTTCCGGAGGAACTTCTTCTTGTGGAAGGGACCACCCGCGATGAGGTTCGCGGGTGGGGGCGAGAGCGAATCAGTGCTGCGATTGTGAAAGAAGCGGGCCTCGACCAGGCGGAAGCGGATGAGATTGCCGCGGCGGTGGAAAGAAAGATCTTTTCGATCGGGCAGCGGCGAGTTTCCACAACGCTCATTCGAGAGCAGGTAAACCATGAGTTATTGACACGCGGATATGGGGCTCATTTTCGTAAGCAACTCGTCGTTGGGCTGCCGAAATACGATTTATCTCTCTTGATTGGAGGGGAAGGTGCGGTTCCCCGGATTGATCCGGATCGTCTTTGTCGGACGATTGGGGAAACGACGATGCGGCAGTATGCTCTCCAGGAGATTTTCTCCCGCGATGTAGCCGATGCGCATCTGGAAGGGCGCTTTCATGTTCACGGAATTGAATCGCCTCTGAAGCTATGGTGGCTCTCCCCCTCTCTCTTGTATTTGAAACAGTTTGCCTTACATGCTCCGGGATATCGGATTCTCGAAGAGCCTGCGAAAACGGCTCGGGCTTTTACAGCCCAACTTGTGCGCGTTGCCGAACATGCGCGCCGTTTCTTCTCGGGGGGGATCGAGTTCCTTAATTTGAATGAGGTATATGAATCCCTCGAGGGGAATCCCCGGGAAGAGGCGGAGCAGTTGGTCGCTTCTCTTGCCGGTTCGATTCTCGGCGTTGAATTGAAAGAAGGGGCGTATGCTTCTGAAATATTGAACCTCTGGCGCTCCATGCCGGGGTATCCAGAATGGCCCGATCGAGAAGTCGTTGTCGGGTCATCTGATTCCCTCTTGCGGGAAGCATGTCAGGTCGCTTGCGAGCGGGGAGGGATGCTGTTCCAACTTCAGAATGGGGGGCGACGGGCCTCCCGGTTTTCGGGTGGGGGGGATGCCGAACAGTGGTTTGCCTTGGCGCAAGCCGTCACGCTTAATCTTCCCCAGGCATTCTATCGGAGCGAGACAGGATCCGATTTCTACTCCGAACTTGAATCTGCTATCGATATTGCCGTTCGGGCGCATCTACAGAAAAGGGTGCTTTTGAAACGTTTTGTTCATGCCCCTACGGGTACGTTTGGGCACGATCTCGGCTGGAGTTCGAACGGGGCGGGAGCTTTGCGGTTTGATGATTTTGTCTATTCCATGGGGATTTCCGGGCTGAATGAAGTCGTTCAACTGATTTCAGGTTCTGAAATTATGGGAAGCGATATGGCTCAGAGACTTGCCCTGCGGATTACATCCTATATTTTCTTTCGTGTCCGGGAAGAGAGCCGGAAACACGGAATCCGTATTTCCCTGGAAGATCATCCTGCGGAAGAGGCCGGTTCGCGGTTCGCGCGGATTGACAGCGAAATATATCCCCGAGCGCGGGGCTTGTTTGAAGCGGTCGGTACCTATACGGAAGGGCCTCACGTTCGCTTTTCAGAAGAGCTCGACCCTTTCGAGGCACTTCAGGTCGAACTCCGTTTTCAAACCCTCATCCCCTCCGCTCGTGCAGTTCTTTCTCCAGGACACCGGGAACAAATTTCTGCATCAGACCTTTTTGAGATGGTGCGGAAGATCTCTTCTGATTCTTCTGCCGTGCAACTTCACGTTCGATGAAGGGACGTGTATACCGGATTGCCGGAAATGCCACGATTGTCCGTGCGGGAGAGGAGGAATATTCCTGTCATTTCCGCGGTAAATTAAAACGAGAACGGAAAAAAGTTCTTCGACTCGTTTCTGTGGGTGATGAGGTCGAATTCGAACCGTCCGGCGCGGGGGAAGGGGTGATCGAAAAGGTTCTTCCCCGAAAAACAAAACTTTCCCGTCATGACTCTTTTCGTCCCCGATTTGAACAGGTCATCGCCGCGAATGTGGATCAATTGGTCATTGTTCATTCGGCGGCCGATCCTGAGTTGAAATTACTCACAATTGACCGGTGTACTGTGATGGGGGAAGCGGCCGATCTTCTGTCGGTTCTTTGTATCAACAAGGATGATCTGAAAGATGTCCGGGAATCGGTTGTTCCGTATCAGAGGGCGGGGTATCCCCTTGTTCTGACGAGTGCGAAGAGGGGGGATGGAGTAGAGGAGTTGAAGAATCTTCTTCGTGGGAAGATCTCGGTTCTTTTGGGGCCTTCGGGTGTTGGAAAATCTTCCATACTGAATGCGCTTTCTCCCGGTTTGGAATTAAAAACGGGGGAGGTGAGCGTAAAAACGAAAGAAGGGCGACACACGACCTCCTGGGTAGAATTGATTGAACTTGAGCCTGGAATGGAAGTCATTGACACTCCGGGATTGGAATTTTTCACTCTGTGGGGGGCGAACCCGGAAAATATTCGGGAACTGTTCCCGGAGTTCTTCTCCCGGCAGACCGAATGTCGGTATCGGAACTGTTCGCACACCAAAGAAGGGGAGTGTGCGGTACTCTCGGCCATAAAATCGGGTGAAATCGCGCAAAGCCGCCATGATAGTTATCTTACGATTCGGGAAGATCTAACCGAAAAACGACGTCAGATTCGCTGAATTCTGAGAGGATCTTCTGCCGATACATTAATATAGACAAGTAGAGAGGGTACACACCGAAGTAAACGAAGTTCAGAGGGGGAAAATGCAGCTTAAAAAGATTGAGATGTGTGGGTTTAAATCTTTTGTAAACCGCACAGAGGTCAAGTTCGAGCCGGGCGTAACCGGGGTCGTTGGTCCCAACGGCTGTGGGAAATCAAACGTTGTCGATGCCATCAAGTGGGTTCTCGGAACGCAGTCGTATAAGGCTGTCCGGGGTGGCGAGATGACCGACATGATTTTCAAAGGGGCGGAGGGGGTGGCTCCTGTCGGTATGGCAGAGGTGTCCCTGACGCTCGACAATTCCGATCATACGCTGAACATCGAATATGAAGATGTGACGATTACGCGGCGGGTCCATTCCGATGGAACGGGGGAGTATCAGATCAACAAAAGCCCCTGCCGGCTCAAGGATATCCGGGAACTCCTTTTTGGTACCGGAATTGGAGCGAACAACTATTCCATTATTGAGCAGGGAAAACTATCAGAATTGATCAAGTCAAATCCAAAAGAGCGGCGACTGGTCTTTGAAGAAGCGGCCGGGATTTCCAAGTACCGGGCCCGGAGGCGGGAGGCGCAGAACCGCCTCGATAAGGTTTCGCAAGATCTCCTTCGCCTGGAAGATATTCTCAGGGAAGTCCAGAGGGAACTTCGGTCCGTACGCGCTCAGGCAGGGCGGGCTCAGCGGTATAAGGTCCTCACGACCCAACTCGTAGAAAAGCGGGGAGTATTCGTACATCACGAATATCGCCAGTTTCAAAAGAATCGTGCCGAAATTGTTCAGTTTTTAGAGCAGAAAGAGAGCCAAAGGAAAGAACTCCAAGAGGCTCTTTCGGAGGTTCGACAGACTCTTCAGTTGGAAGAAGATCGGCATTCGGAACTGGATGATCAATTTAATTCCGCCTCAAGCGAGGTTCAATCTATTGAATCGAAGGCGGGGTATCTTTCCCAGTCGATTCAGACCAGTGAAAAACGTTTTGTCGAATTGAAGGAAGAGCGTACCCGTTTGGAGGGAGAGTTTCATTCTGTCTCGGCAAAACTGGAAGAACTTTCTTCTCTGTTACAACAACATGAAGAAGAGAAGACCGAGGTCTCCCAGGATCGGGACCGACTGAAAAATGAGTTGTCCGAACTGGAAGTCTCTCTTTCGGAAGCGGATGGAGAGTGTCAACGGGTGCAATCCGATCTTGAACGTGTTCGTTCGGAAGCGATGGAAATGGCTCACAAAGAGTCCCGGTACAAATCGGAATTGGCTCAGATTCAACGGGATCAGGAAGGGCTTCATAAGAGAAGAGTTCGTCTGGAATCGCATCGAACAAATATCGAAGAGGAACTGGAGAAACTGAAGAATAGTATTGAGGATGCGCGCATAACGCGGGGATCTCTTGAATCTGAGATTGCTTCCATGATGGAAGAGAAAAAGCAGGAAGATATTCGGCTCATGACCCTCAAGAGTAATCTTGTGGAAGCGGAGAAGGAACTTCATGGACTCCGTCAAGATCGGGAGCGTCGGTCGTCCCGTCAGGAAACTCTTCGTGATTTCGAACTCCAGATGGAAGGACTCGATTCCGGTGCGAAAGAACTTCTTCGCAAACAGTTCCCCGGGGTGCTCGGTACGGTGGCGGATTTCATTGAAGTCGATACAGAGCACCTGGTTGCGGTAGAAGGGGCGCTTGGAGATTTGGCCGGAGCGGTCGTTTGTGATTCTATCGATTCGGCTTTCCGGGCCATTTCCTTCGTCAAGGAACAGAAATTTGGACGCACAGTGGTTCTTGCACGGGGGGTCGATTCCTCCGTGGATAATCCCCAGATCGAACTGAGGGGGATGGTCGGATTGGTTTCTGAATTTATCCGAACCGATCCGAAAGATCAGGAATGGATTCATAATCTTCTTGCCTCCATCGTAGCTGTTGAAGAAGGATCTCAAGCGGGAGATATTCTCGCTTCGGGTCTTGCCCGGTCTACCATGGTGACGTGTGACGGTGATGTATATGAACCCACGGGAAAGATTACGACCGGTTTGAAGGGAGGCGTTGGGATCCTCTCCCGGAAAACGGAACTTCGAGCTCTGGAACTGGAGATCGAAGATTACGATCGAATTATCGCAGAGCGAGAAGTCAAACGGTCTGACCTGGAAAAAAAGGTCGAATTTTCTCAGAGTCGTCTGGAGGTTCTTCGGCACGCGGTGTATGACCGCAACATTGACCTTCATGATGCGAATACCCGTATCGATCAACTAACGGCACGGGTTGGGGTGCTGGAGGGAGAAGGGGAAACCGCTCGTATGGAATTGAGAGAAGTCGATCTCCAATCGGGATCCCTGGAAGAGCGCCTTCAAAAGGTCTCGCAACTCCTTGAGGAGATCGATTCTCTCAAGGGGAGTTTGGCGGGAGAGATTGCTGGATTTGGTATGACCTTGGCCCGGTATCAGGATGGTCGGGAAGAGTTAAATCGTCGCCTAACGGAATCTCGGGTCTCCTTCGCAAAGGTGGAGGAGCAGATCGGCGCGATTGAAAAGCAGTCGTCCATGGTAACAACCAACCAACAGGAATCGATCGAGCATCAGAATCGAATCAACTCTCTTCGAAAAGAAACCTCAGGGAGAATTGAATCGGTCGGTGGTGAGATCGTATCTCGGAAAGAAGAAGAAGGTTCCCTCCGTGCAGAGTTGGAAGAGAAGAAAGAGTCTTTGCAGGGGATCGATCAAACTCGCGAAACGAAAGCGGAGCAAGTGGGGTCATTACGAATAGATTGTGAATCCCGCGGCGAAGTACTTTCTGGATGTGAGACGGAAATCCAGAACGGGCGTATCCGGGAAGGAGAATGCCGAGTCAAATTGGAAGGACATATCGCTCGCGTGCGGGAAGAGTATGAGATTGACCTGGAAAAAGAGAACCAACCCGAACCGGAAGAGACGTTTGATTGGACGCTTCTTTCCCGGGAAGTAGACGAACTTCGAATCAAAGTTCAGAATTTTGGAGCGGTTAATGTCGAAGCTCTTTCTCTTCTGGAGGGTTTGGAGACTCGGGAGAAAGAACAGACTCTTCAGCGGGATGATCTTGCGGGCACGCAAAAGGAACTCGACTCCTTGATCCGAAGGCTCGACAAAGAGAGTCGGGAGATCTTTGGGCGGACCGTTGAGGTTGTACGGGATCATTTCAAATCGATCTTCCGAAAACTGTTCCGAGGGGGACAGGCGGATATTATCCTTTTACAGGAGGATGGTATTGATTTGATCGACCAGGGTCTGGAAATCAAAGCGTGTCCTCCTGGGAAAAAACTGACGTCCCTTTCCCTTCTTTCGGGAGGAGAACAGTCCCTTACCGCACTTGCGCTGACACTGGCTCTTTTCCGGGCGAATCCAAGTCCTTTCTGTATCCTCGATGAAGCGGATGCGGCTTTGGACGAGAACAACATTGATAAATATACCGGAATCATAAATGAGTTCGTTGGGGAGACTCAGTTTATTGTCGTGACCCATCATAAGCCTACTATGGCAGCGGCGGATGTTCTTTACGGGGTGACGATGGAACGGCCGGGTGTTTCCAAAAAGGTCTCTGTCGATCTGAACGGAAAAGGCGGCCTCGATATTCTTCGAAAGAAAAAGATCGATCGCCGGAATGAGCACCAGGCGAAGGCCCGGGAAGAGGCGAATGCGATGGCAACGGCTGTTCTAGAAGCGGATCAGAGGCTCGGACCGGGTACGGAAGAGGACGAGTCTTACTAAACCAGAAATCAGAAATAAATCGGCGCCGGATTTGGTTGTGCCGAATCCGGCGTTTTTTATGGTTTCTTCTCTGTTGGGGGCTCTCCTTCTCTTCCAAACGATCCGTCGTCTGCAACACTTGCGCCTCCCGTACCCTTCTGCTAGACTCTGCGCCCTATGGAAAGAACATTCAGCATGATCAAGCCTGATGGGGTCCAGAGACGCCTTGTCGGGAGGATTTTAAACCGGTACGAAGAAAAAGGTCTCCAGGTCGTTGGTCTGAAACTGATCTCCATGTCGGAGGCTCAGGCGAAGGATCTTTATTCCGTTCATGAGGGTCGTCCCTTTTACGAAACCCTTGTAAAATTCATTACCTCCGGTCCTGTCGTGGTCATGGCAGTTCAGGGAGCGTATGCCATTCCGGTGGTGCGAAAACTCCTGGGGGCTACGTTCGGGTACGAAGCGGACCCGGGGATCATCCGGGGGGACTTCGGCACCTCTAAAGGGTTCAATCTGGTTCATGGATCGGATTCTACGGAATCAGCGGAAAGAGAACTTCCCATCTTTTTCAAAGAGGAGGAACTCGTCTCCTACCGTTCTACCGATCTTGACTGGGTCTACGAGGGTCCCGAGAGAGAATAAATGGCCGGATGGTCCACTGTTGTCCGACTTCCCTTCGTGCCCAGGCGCGCGATCGAGGAGTTCCATCTGAATGTGGCTCATCGAGAAAATCTGATTTCCCTGGTGCTGTTTTTCCTTCTCTCGACCTCTTTTTATTCGCTTTATTCGGCCCACCTTGTATGGACGCGCCTTCCGGGCGGAAAATTTCTGTTTGGACTGGTGGTCCTTGCATCCGCCATCTGTCTGAATAACTTTATTTATGTTCTCGTGGCTGACATTTTCTCGGATGCAGGGCAGAAGCAAAAACGGATCGGGCATCTGATGCTCTCGACGCTGGCGATCTCAGGGGCTTTTAGTCTGATGGGGTCGCTTCTTTATGAGGTCGGGGTTCTTGGACTGTCGCAATTCCGATATGCACTCGCTACCGGAGTTCTTTTGCTTTTAGTCTGGCAATGTGCGGTAGAAGCGTCTAACCTTCGCCGGGTATATGGATATGGTCGCTTTCGGGCTCTGGTGATCGAGTTTTTTGGCCGGAGTATCGGGGCGTTTATGGCGTTCTCATTCATAGGTGTTTTGTCCGGGGTCAGTCGTCCCTGGACGCATTGGCGAGACTTGCTCTGGATTTACGGCGTTGCCTAAACCGGAATATCATTACGGAGGTTAAAAATGCTCAGCGCAACCCAGGTACGAAAAGGAATTGTCATCAACTGGGAAGGGAAACTCTGGTATGTGTTGGGGGTGACCCATAATACACCCGGGAACAAGCGCGCTATTATTCAGATCAAGATGCGGAATCTCAACGATGGAAGTTCCCGGGAACAACGATTTTCCTCCGGCGACAAGATTGAACAGGCTTATATCGAATCCAACGCAATGGAATACCTTTATAAAGATGGAGATGACTATGTTTTCATCAATCAAGAGACCTTCGATCAGATCAATGTGCACAAGGATGTGATCGGCGAAGACCTGAAGTGGATGAAAGAGAACGTGGCCTGCAAGGTCAGTATCTATGAAGGACGTGTGCTCGGAGTGGAACTTCCGGCTGCGGTTACTCTTGAGGTGGCCGAAACGGAACCTCCCTTGAAGGGGGCAACGATCACGAATGTCTCCAAGCCAGCCAGGACCGAAACCGGTGGAGTTGTTCAGGTTCCTGCTTTTATCACCCAGGGGGAATTGATCGAGGTCGATACCCGGGATGGAAAATATCTCGGCCGGGGGAAAGCGGAAGCCTGATCCGTTCTGTAGATTACTGTTCCTGTGGTGAGAGCGATACCGAATTTACCGGATCGGCTTTTCGGAACGGGAAGTATTCCCCGACATTCCAGGGCTGGATTAAATCATCGTAGTACGGGCTTCCGATTTGTCCACTCTGTCCCGGAGCGAGCATGGCTCCTGAATTGTCCGGATTTTGAAGGTCGAGGACCTGTCTCCAGGAGGGGGAATAGTTGTTGTTCTCGTGGGGATCATCCGGGAGGCTTGCGGTCTGG
>PVBE011929461.1_pt1 | contig 22134 bp, 16 predicted proteins | sample 1631181 | NCBI WGS metagenome assembly PVBE01 (sample SAMN08397723, study PRJNA350692) | Marine metagenome, whole genome shotgun sequencing project. | isolation source: water | place: Pacific Ocean | collected 2012-04 | reverse complement strand
CAAATGTTCAAATCCGGCGGCCACAGCATTTTTCCGATCGAGATCGAGCTGGCGATTTGTACTCACCCCAAGGTAGCTATGGCCGCGGTCCTTGGCGCTCCGGATGCACGCTTCGGCGAAGTAGGCTACGCTTTTGTTGCGCCAATCCAAGGTGCCCGGATATCCGAAAGTGAATTAATTGATTATTTACGTCTTCAGATCGCCAACTACAAGATTCCGAAAACAATTCGTATTTTGGAGACTCTGCCAATACTTCCGAACACTAAAATCGATAAGCAAGCCCTCAAGGATCTGTTAAATGACCATTCCTGACAATATACCCGTCATCGACCTCTGCCTTAATATTCCAGGCGTGGATAACAGTCACTGGTACGAATTCATCAAGCCAATGCTAATGGACAAGGAAAGCCGTGACTTCTTTGAAATGCCCGCCCAGTACATGTTCAAGAACATTCCGGAGATTGTTGACCAGGACGACTTTATTGCATATACGATTTCAGAGATGGACAAATACAACATTCGTCGCGCAATGCTCGATGTTGACGAAGCCATTGACGTCAACATAGAAGCGCTGAAACGGTACCCGGAACGCTTCTTCAGTTCACTCACCGTAAACCCGAATCGCGGCATGGAAGAGGTGCGCAAAATCGTGCGGCTCCACCGGAAATTCAATCTGAAAGCTGTGACCGGGTTCCCTTCGGGTACCTGCCCGCAGGTTCCCATCAACGATAAAAAGTGGTACCCGATTTACGCGAAGCTTGTCGAGCTCGACTTACCGTTCTGCGTGTGTGTTGGCATTCCAGGCCCAAGGCTGCCATTCGAGTGTCAAAAGGTTGAACTCCTCGACGAGGTTTGCTGGTTCTTCCCTGAGCTGAAGATCGTTATGCGGCACGGGGGCGAGCCGTGGACTGCAATGGCATGCAAACTGATGCTCAAGTATCCGAATCTCTATTATTCGACAAGCGCATTTGCACCCGCGCACTACCCCGAGGACATTGTTCGTTTTGCAAACACAAGAGGCGCAGGCAAGATTATGTACGCCGGCTATTTCCCTATGGGCTTGTCCCTTGAACGAATTTTCAAGGAACTGCCTGCCGTACCATTCAAAAAGGAAGTGTGGCCGAAGTTTCTCAGTGAGAATGCGAACCGAGTGTTCAAACTGGACCAATAGCTGTTGCGGGTACCCATAGGCTGCCAGGGACACGTGTGGTGCCCGCCCTTTCTGTTCTCTTGGTATTCGCTAAATAGATACTGAAATAATCCGGGTTAGATTGGATTCGCCCGGAAAGCGTAAACACTTGTCAGGGTTTTCTGTATTGACGGGTCTGGTAGTTACGATGATCGGGGCAATGATGAAAATTATGACGGTAACCCGGGTAAGATCCCGCGTCGCTCGCTGGCCGGTCCGGTTTGCACTTATCGTATTTGGCGTTTACCTGCTGATATTCATGCCGTCGATTCTCAACGCTGCAAACAAAGACGGTTTCGATGTATCCAACAGCACAATCGATACCCGGAAAATAGTGCGAGGAGGACCGCCGAAGGATGGTATTCCTGCGATTGATTCACCCCGCTTCACGTTACCTAATAACGCAACGTTCTTGAAATAAAGATGACTGGATCATCGGCCTTGAGATAAATGGTGATGTGCGTGCCTACCCCGTCAAGATCCTCAACCATCACGAAATTGTAAATGATCGTATCGGTACGCTGGGTGTGTTAATCAGTTATTGTCCACTTTGCCTGACAGCGATGGCATTTGACTCGAGCAACAGGGGCATGCCTTTGAGTCTTTTTCAAAAGCTGCTACTCTGTTCAGTGTTGCGAAGAGCATGACCGAACCAGTTTTGAGAATGGCCATTGTGCATCGGCGGCCCAAAAAAACCGATCGGCCTCTGCGACTGAACGACCTTTCATGTTGCAAGCGCTAGTCGCCATGAGTGCATTTGATATTAACGATGAGGGTAGTTATGTGCCAACACAGCCGAAGATCGAGAGTTTGCAATGAATAGCGGCAAGCGCTTTGTGGATACGGGGCCGAGATGAAGTTGTTGACCCCCATTTCCCTGGGGCCCGTTGAACTGAAAAATCGGGTGGTTTCCACGGCGCACGCGGTCTCGGTGGATTTCTTTCAGCCGGGAACTGATGGCGAGAAGTACATGGCCTACCAGGAGCGTCGGGCCCAGGGAGGGACGGGCCTTTTGATCATCACGGCCATGCACGTCCATCGGTCGGGCCTGAACCACAGGCATTTCCTTTACGAGCCCCTGGATATCAGTAAGAAATTTGCCCAACTGTCCACGCGCGTGCATCGGCATGGCACCAGGGTCATCTCGCAGTTGTTCCATTTCGGCGTGCAAGGCAAATCCAACTGCCGGGACGACCTGACGCCATTGTGGGGATTTTCGGGTACGGTTTCCGAAGAGGGCGAGGTGTCCCACGAGATGACCGGGGCCGAGATCGAGGAGGTAATCCAATCATTCGTGGATACCGCCGTTATAGCGGTGGAAAACGGCATTGACGGTGTGGAGCTGCACGGCACACATGGATATCTGTTGCAGCAATCGTTCAGCCCGTTTGCGAACAAGAGGACGGATGAGTGGGGTAAGGATCTGCACTTCGCGACCACCCTGGCACATCGTGTCAGGGAGGCCATCGGCCCGGACGCGGTTATGGGCCTGAGGATCAGTACAGATGATTTCATCAGGCCGCAGGATGGCGGGCTTGGGCACCAACGTTTATGCGAGATCGCAGCGAAGCTCATCGGCCAGGGTCTGTTTGACTATTTGAATCATTCCGAGGGTTCGGGCGGTGCGCACTATGCGCGCGCGATCGGCTCGTATCGGTACAAGTTCGGGGAGTTTCTGCCGCTCACCCGCGGTCTCAGAGAAGCGATCGGGGCGGCGGTTCCGGTGATCGGCGTGGGCAAGATCCCGACAACGGACCTGGCGGAGCAGGCGCTGCAGGACGGGGATTGTGACCTGGTCGGGATGACCCGTGCGCAGATTGCCGATCCGGATCTGGTGCGTAAGTTGCAATCAGGTCAGGGCAACCGCATCCGGCTGTGCACGGGCTCAAATCAGGGTTGCATCGATCGCGCCGTGGATTACCCGATCACTTGCTTCCAAAATCCGGAGACGGGTTATGAATGGAAGCTGAAACCACTGGCGAAGGTGGCCGCGGCGAAACGAGTGCTGGTCGTGGGCGGCGGGCCGGCGGGCATGAAGGCAGCGGAACTCGCGGCGCGCCGTGGACATCTGGTCACTCTGGCCGAGGCATCGCACAGGCTGGGCGGGCGGTTGAACCTGGTCGAGCATTTCGGTCACGCGGCGAACCTGCTCGCGTCCACGTCCTGGCTCGAGCAGGAGTTGCAGGTGCTGCAGGTGCCGGTGTTGACCCAAACCGTCGTGGACGAGGAGTTCATTGAGCAGTTTGATCCTCAGGCCGTAATCTTCGCGAGCGGCTCGGTGCCCGAGGTGGATCTGGGGATCGAGTCGGATGATTCGATCCCGGTGTTGAGCTCGGACGCCGCTGCCGAGGGGTTCTATGACGGCATGAAATTCGACATGCAGGGAACGCGCTCTTTGTTCGTTGACCGAAGGGGAAACTACGAAACGGCCTTGGTGGTCGAGAGCCTTGCGCGGAGGGGCAGCAAGGTGACGGTCGTCACACCGTTCCTGCACTTCGGGGCGAACCTGGGATTCACTCATCTCAACGATCTGTTGAACCTGCTGCCTGAACTCGGTTGTGAGTTGCGCGCCAGCACCGTGATCGAGGCCCTCCGGGATGGCAAGGCGCATTGCCGGCATGTTTTCTCGAAGGAGACGAGCATCGAGGAATTCGACTTCATCGTTGCCGGCGTGAATCCACGGCCGAACAAGGGCTTGTACGAGGTCATGGCGACGCGCGTGCCGGTTTTCCTGGCAGGGGATGTCGTGGCGCCACGATCAGCGCTGGAGGCGTTTCACGAGGGTGACCGGATCGGGCGTACAGTATGAGGAAAATGTGAGCAGCGGACGATGCAACAAATGGACGGCTTGGGGCTTGAATTGACATGCCTCCAGAACTTGAATAGTATTCAAAAACTACTGCTGTGTGCAGCATTGCGGCGGGCATGACCAAACCGGTTTAAGTACGGACTTTGTTCAGTAGTGGCGCGGAATTGGTCGATCTGCTTCCATTCCTGATCGACCTTAGGTGTTGCAAGCGCTATTTGCCATGAGCGCGTCAGGGTCTGGCTATGGGGTTAGAGTGAGCCGAAACAGCCACAGATTAGGAGGATTTGATGAATAACGGTAATCGCGCCAAGCACGGCGGGGACGTTGAGATCTTCGAAGACGTAACGATTCCCTCGGTTTGCGAAATCTGCCTTTGCCAATGTCCAATCATTGTGCGGCGCGTCAATGGCGTCGTAGTCAAGATCGAAGGAAATCCAGCCAGCGAGAAGTACAAGGGGATCGTCTGCGGCAAAGGCGTTACCGCCCCGATGTTTCAGGACGACAAGAATCGGGTGAATTATCCGGTGATTCGGACGAACCCGAAGGGTCATGGCGCCGATCCTGGTTGGAAGCGAATCTCCTGGGATGAGGCAATGGCCATCGCCTCCAAAAAGCTTGGCAAGGTTATCGAAGAGGACGCCCGCAAACTCGTTGTCTACGCGGGCGTGACGCCGTTCTTCTCGATCAATCACGTTATGAACGGGTTCGCGGGTGCTACCGGCTGCACGACGGTATTGAGTGGCGCCTCGGTGCACTGCGGGAACTCGGAGCACTTTTTTGGTTTCTCCCGGCAGAGTATGAGCGACAATGCCGACTGGCAATACACGAACTTCGTGATGCAGGCGGGAATCAATATGGGCGCCGGATCCTCGTATCGCACCCGAATTTCCGAAATCCGTGCGGCTGAAGCCCGCGTCCGCGGCATTAAGCTGGTCATGGTTGATCCCGTTGGAGTGCTTGGAACCGAGATAGCGGACGAATGGGTGCCGATTGTTCCCGGCACAGACGGCGCTCTGTTCATGTCGATGGCGCATGTTCTCGTGCACGAACTGAACATCGTGGACAGGGAATACCTTGCTGACGACACAAACCTACCCTATCTGATTGGCGAAGACGGTTTGTACGTCCGCGATAAAGACGGCAAGCCGATGATGTATGACCTGGCTGATGACTTACCCAAGCCCTACGATGCGAATTTCGGCTCTTTAGCGCTTGAAGGCACATATGTCGTAGATGGACACGCCTGTCACACGGCATACGAACTCCTCAAGCGATCACTTGTAGAGTGGACGCCGGAGAAGGCCCAGTCTGCCACCGACATACCGGCAGCTAGGATTCGCCGCCTCACCACTGAACTGGCCAATGCGGCCCAGGTCGGTGCAACAACAGTGATCGACGGGCAAACGCTGCGCTATCGTCCGGCCGCGCTCATCGGTGGTAGAGGGATCGTCGCTCACGATAACGCCTACGGAACTTGGCTTGCACTGATGACAGTGGGTGAGCTGCTGGGTCTGCCGGGGGCCGTTGGGGGCATCGTTTATGCAGGCGCGGTGTCTGAAGGTTACAAGCCCGGCTTCTACTCCTGGGACGTCGAGCCGGGTCCGGATGGAATTCAGTCGGGCTACTTTTACCAGGGCCCCTTCAAGAGCCCGGTCAAGGGCTATCCCATCGAGGAACCCAGGCGACCGGATTCAATTGGTCTGCGGGACCTCAATCCGATGCCGTTCGTCTCGCCGCTGGCATTCCGCGCAATTGCCAATCCGAAACAGTTTGGACTCGACTTTGATACGGAGGGAACTTTCTTCCTCGCGATCGGCGGCAACTGGGTCTATAACCACAACAGTCCTGATTTGCACCTCGAGGCGATGAAAAAGTGCTTCGTTGTGGGCATCCACAACTATCTGAACGATTCGGTCAATGCCGCGGCGGACCTCGTCTTGCCGGGCACCACGCATCTCGAGAGGCTTTCCATCCCTCAGTCGTACGCGCACCAGTATCAACAGATGGGCTATCCGGGCACATGGGAATGCTATCTCAGGCAGCCGGTGGTTCCCCCCGCGTACGAGCGTCGCGACGAGTCGGAAATCCTGATTGACCTGTTGACCAGGGTGGGCAGGCGCCCGGCCTTCAATCAGGTCATGAATGCGGTGATGGCGTTGAAAGAACACTTGATGTTTAAGCCGACTGAAGAGGACATCTCCTGGGCCGATATGGTCGATCGATATTGCCGCTCACACTGGGGTGAGGACAAGGGACTGGGCTGGTTCAAGGCGAATGGCTTTATCAGTTGGCCCTCCAAGTTACAAGAGTGGTACTCGTCGCAGTTTCACAAGGCTGGTCGCTTTATCGTCTATTACGAGCCCGTGGTCAGGAACGGCCGTCAGACCGCTGAGTTGGCCAGGAAATATGACATTGACTACCCGGATACGGAGTGGTCAGCACTGCCGTACTGGGAGCCATGCGCGCAATGCCGCGAGTCAAATGAGACATTTGATATGGCCGCCGTGTATTACAAGCACGCGCTTGCGGCGCAGTCCTACGGCGAGGCCAACGCCTTGATCAAGGACGTACTGGCGAAAGATGTTGTCGTGGACGTGGCGTTGATCAATCCCGAGGCCGCGAAGAAAAGGGGCATCAACGACGGCGATGAGATCGTGATCGAAGCACCGGACGGTGTATCAATCCGGCACAAGGCAAAATTATCTCAGATCATTCATCCACGCGTGGTCGGTGTCTGTAACGGTCTTGCAAATGAATCAAAGTTCACTCCGGCCGCTAAGGGAAAGAAGTTCAATTGGCTCCTGAAGAACGAGTGGGCGTACATCGACAAGGTCGTCCAGTCACTGGAGGCGGATCGCGCGGTCCGTGTCAGCAAGGCGGAGGACCACTCTTGAAACGCTGGGGGATGGTGATCGACCTCGAGCGCTGCATCGGGTGTCAGACATGCACGATGACGTGCAAAGTCTCCAACTCACTTCCACCAGGAACGTTTTGGGCTCGAGTGCTGAAGCAGGAGATCGGGACCTACCCCAATGCCAGGATGGTCAGCTTGCCGGTGCTGTGTATGCACTGCGAGGATCCGCCGTGCGTGCCGGTCTGCCCGACGGGGGCATCGCAGAGGAGGGACGACGGCATCGTCTGGATCGATTACGACAAGTGCATCGGCTGCCGTTACTGCATGCAGTCCTGTCCTTATGAGGCGCGGAGTTTTCATACCGAATTATCGACTTATTTCGAAGAAGAGACGCCGTACGAACAAGTCACCAGCCAAGTCCTCGGAAACGGATTGCAGAAAGGCACCGTCAGTAAGTGCAATTTTTGTATGGACCGGGTGGACGCAGGAAGGGATCCGGCCTGTGTAGACACCTGCCTCGGTAAGGCCCGGATATTCGGTGACCTTAACGATCCCGAGAGTGAGGTTTCGCAACTGCTGCAGAATCGGGAACACGAAGTACTGCACCCGGAGGCGGGAACAAAGCCGTCGGTCTCCTACCTGACAGAGATCAGCCCGACCATGGTCAATGTGCTGCTGGCCAAATTCTCCGATGATGACGAGGGATTATCAGTGGACCAACAGCCAGGTGTACAGGCCACGTCTGTTGAACCAGATCGCTCGTTTGACCCGGTAAGCCAGGGGGCAGAGTGATTTTTGCAATTCCCAAGTACCATGAATCCTTCCTAGACACCCCTGTCAGGCAGACGCAGTGGGCCGAGGGCCAGGGGTTCTTGTTCGTGACTGCGATATTCCTGGGTGGCGTGGGAAGTGCCGCTTACATCCTGGGGGTTGCGCTTGATCTAAAGCTCGTGATGGTCGTCGGCTGGATCCTAGCGGTGGTCGGCAAGGGCGGCTTCCACCTCCTGTTCCTGGGTCGCCCGATGCGAGTTTGGCGGGCCCTGGCGAAAGTACGATCTTCCTGGCTGAGCAGGGGACTCTGGGGCCTCGGAGCTTTCACCGTCTTTGGTCTTGCCTACATCGTACTGGAGGCCACAGGGTCCACGAACGAGAGTTTGCGTCAATCACTTGCCTGGCTATCCCTGCTGACGGCAGTATTTGTCATGGTTTACGAGGCTTTTCTCCTCAGAAGGGCGGTTGGTATCCCGGTCTGGAACACCTGGTGGATGCTGGCCCTGATACCGACGTTTTCCCTCCTCGCAGGTTCGGCACTGGTGATGTTTATCCAACTGGTCCTGATCGAGTGGGGCGGGATGCTGCCTGAACACCAGTCGGCTGCACGAGCCACTATCTCGACGCTCGAGACTGTCACCGAGATTCTTCTCGTCGTGGGCGCCATCGTCATGAGTGGCTATATGGGGCGGGGCGTGCGGCAGTCAGGTGTCGTGCGAATCTCGGTACAGTTACTCTTGAAGGGGGCTTTGCGCGCCTGGTTCTGGATCGGCATCGTTCTTTTCGTCATTGTCGTCCCAGCCCTGGTGGGAATCGCGGGTGGTTTTGGTCATCTGCCTCCCGGCCTGCTTGCGGCGATCGCCGCGCTGGCTGTCATCGGTGAGTTTGCAGTTAAATACACCCTTCTCGCCTCCGGAAGCTACCCGAAAATGTACCCCTCACGTCCTTTGCATCGATTGCCGTCTCAGTCTTAGTGAAGAGGCTGGACGATGGGTATTCTTGCGATTGACGCCACCCCAGGAGCTGCCCCGAGAGTGTGGTCATGAGCGAGCAATTGCGCGGCACGGGAGATCTTGGTGCATTATTGGATGCCAATGTCAGCAGTCTGGATTCGATGGCGCAAGGCAACGCACCGGGCGAAAGGGCGCAGCCGCAGTCTCGACCTATCGACGCTGTAGAAGCAGAAATTTTCCGGTTCGCAACCACGTCGGTGGTAGATGAAATCGAACTCAACCTTACCCGCACTGCTTACAGCGAACTCATCTATGAGTACAAGGACTATTGCGTCGGTATCGTCATGGCGGATTTCGAATTATTGACCCAGTCGGCCGGCAGCATGCCCATTTTTGTCGGCGACCTGGGTCCGCAGGTGCGGGACGCGGTGGAAACGATCGGGTTGGAGGCTCTCGTTGAAGGCGATGTATTCATCCATAACTGGTCGGGAGTGAATGGACAGCATCTTAATCATATTGCCTGCATCACCCCCATCTTCGACGGGGACACGATCGTCGCCTATATCGTCATCCGCGCGCACTGGGCGGACATTGGTGGCAGTGCGCCTACGTCGCTGAGTTGGAAGGCCCGAACGATTTTCGAAGAGGGTGTTCAGTACCGGGGCCTGAGAGTGATGCGGGCAGGCGAAGTCGTGCCGGACGTTCTGGCGACCATCCAGGCGAACACGCGTTCTCCGGCCGCGATCACCGGAGACCTGATGGCTCAAGTGGCTGGTTGCATTCTGGGCCGGTCCCGCTGGACGGATCGAGTCACGAGCCGATGGTCCCTGACTGATCTCGTCAAACTGATTGCGTTCCAGGCCAAGGAGAGCGCCGCCCTCGGACACGCAGCAGCGCGCAGGATTCCGGACGGCCATTACGAAGCGTCATGCCGTCTCGACAATGCCGGCGTTGAAGGTACGGAGCCCATCGGTCTGCACGTTGCGGTGACCGTCACGGGTAGCTCGATGGAAGTCGACTTCACCGGCATGCCGGGGCAGGTGCCAACCCCAATCAACTCCGGGCTGCTTGGGGGGGCAGTCAATATTGCCAAGCTTGCTTTCAAGGCATTGTGTCTACCTGATCGTCCGGCTGATGAATGGATGTTCGACGCACTGAATATCGTCGCGCCACCCGGTTCGCTGGTGAGTGCGACGGCAGGGGCTCCCAAGGGTTTCTGGGTGATGGTTCCGCCGACCGCGGTCGACCTGATCTTCCGGGCCATCGGCAGCGCCCACCCCGAATTGGTGCCCGCTGGGCATCATGGCACTGTTTCTGGCGTCTTCTTCACGGGGACCCGTGAGACAACCGGAGAATTCTGGCTGGCGATCGAGTCATACGGCGGCGGGTTTGGCGCCACGTCGGCCCGAGATGGTTACGGTCCCCTGAAATCCTTCATTCACGGTGATAACCCGGGCATTCCGATCGAACTCCTTGAGGCCCGGTTTCCATTACGTATCAGATCGACGAGGCTGCGACGTGAGGCAGGCGGGGCGGGCCAGCACCGGGGAGGGGCTGGCATAGAACGCGTCGTGGAAGCTTTGGAACCCCTGGTGCTGCAGACGGCATTCGACCGCACAATTGACCCACCCTGGGGCTTGGCCGGGGGTGAAGCGGGATTGCCCGGGGAGGTGCACGTGCTGCAGCCGGGTTCCGATACGTGGGTCGAGGTCAACAAGGTCACCGGTTTCCCGCTCCAAAGAGGTGCTCTGGTGCGCATTCGGACAGCGGGGGGTGGGGGTTGGGGTGATGCCGGGCCGGCCAACAGTGATCAGGAAGCCGCGTGAGCAAGGGCGCGCAACGGCCAGGCAAAGCCGCAATTCAACTTTTGCTCGATGAGCGCGACATAACGGCTGTGCTGCACAGATATGCCGCAGCGCTTGATCAGAAGGACTGGGAATTGTTTTCGACCTGTTTTCTTCCGGATGCCTCGGCACACTACGAAACGATCGGCCTGCTGGAGGGTTATCCCGCCATCGAGGCCTTGTGTCGCAGTGCGCTGGGCAACATGTCGAGAACCCAGCACCTGATCGGCAATGTCGATATCTCCGTCGACGGCGATATCGCCAAGAGTTCGTGTTACCTCCACGCGCAGCATGTTCGTCCGATGACAAGCGGCGGAGACACCAACATCATCGCCGGACGATACGATGACGATTTGGTTCGAACGGCACGGGGATGGCGAATTCGCCGGCGGAAGCTGCAGGTCTGGTGGACTTTCGGCAATCCTGACGTGCACGCTCCGGACCCCGGCGAGGCATGATCAGCACTCCAATCACGGAGCTTCGGGAGATGTCGTTTGTGACTGAGTGCTTGCCTCAGCCCGAAACGACTTGAGACCCCGCCACAGGATCAGAGCGCTGAGCAAGCCGGACATCATCGCAACGATCGCAATCGAAATCCCAACTGCTTCATCATAACCAAACACAAAGTCGGTAATCAAGGCAGTTAAAGTAGGCCCAAATCCAACCGCAATCAGGCTTAAAAGAAATAGATAAAGAGCGGATACCACAGCCCGTAAGCGGTTAGGTGTATTTGTTGCAGAGCAGCCGCTGCTGCGCCAAAACCAAAGCTGGCGAAGAACAGCAACGGGCAATACAGTACCAGGACCCATGTCACTGAAGACATCAGTGGCAACAAAACAGCGAATGGTATACACCCAAGCCCTGCGACCACACCGGCACGCATCGCCCCGTCTGAATACCCTTTGACCACCAGTCGGTCAGACAGCCAGCCGCCAACGATGAGTCCGCTGCTGCCGAAAACCAGAATTACAGCCCCGATTGCTGGTCCGGATTGGCCTACCGTCAAGCCGAAGCTCCGATTCAAAAAAGTCGGCGTCCAGGCGACGGTTGAATTGAACACCACCGCCAAAGAAGAGTAGCCGAGGAAGTGCGCACCATAAACACGCCTGCGACTCCAGAGGTAGGCAAATACCTGACACATTGGAACCGCTTCATGAGCATCGCTGCTAAATGCCACATTTGTCTTGATGTGGCGAACGGGTTCAGTGACCGTAAACATCAGGGCTGCAACCAGGACACCAGGCAAACCCACCACAAAAAACGCTGCCTGCCAGGAGCGGATTGTTCCGATAAGGGGAAGGGTGATTTCAGGGGAGTTAATTACCGACTGAATCACCGGACCTCCGACGATAAAAGCGAGCCCGGCGCCAGCATATGCTCCGGTGGTATATACACTCAAGGCACGGCTGAGTTTTTGCGCTGGAAATAGGTCTGCAATCATCGAATAAGCCGGTGGAGACAAGGCAGCTTCACCAACGCCAACGCCAACGCGAGCGGAAAAAAGTTGCCAGTATCCCGTCGCAACTCCACACGCTGCGGTCATCAGGCTCCACACTGCAATTCCTGATGATATTATTATTTGTCGGCTGTATCGGTCTGCCAGGCGCGCGATTGGAATACCCATAATCGAAAAGAAAATTGCAAACGCGAAACCATGCAACAAACTGACCTCGGTATCACTCAAGCCCAAATCCGCTTTTATTGGTTGGATCAGAAGACTCAAGACATACCGGTCCGCGATAGACACAGCATAAGCAATAAGAAGAACAGTCACTGCGTACCAGGCCACTGCAGGGGATGGCCAGTTCGAACCGTCTTTGTCTTGATTTGGGTTGAGGATCACCATATCAGCTCGAGTTTATTGCTTTATGCGCAGAGTTCACCCGCATCGTCAAGTTTGTGCGGCCTCTGAACTAACCAGGGTCTGTTAACACTTGCCAGATCGCTGCGTTGCCGGCCCACACAGCACGGTCTTGCTTCCGGACAACGTGAGAATCGCGTTGATCACCACGGTCGTGCTGTGCCGCAGGACCGACACCTCTTCGCTCGGCACGCCGATGGCACCCATCACGTCGCGAAGGCTTCGGATCAGATCCTCGGGATGCGTGTGTGTCTTCGCGTACGTGACGGCATCGGTCTGCAGGTTAGATGAGACGATGTCGGTGAAGCTGCCACCGATGCCGATCCCGACTAGGTGGTTGCTCACGCGGTCGGATGTATGGGGTTCGTGATCGAACCGATTCCCTCGATCCTGCTAGTAACCGTGTCGCCATCCGTCAGCCAACGCTCCGGATTCTGGCCGAGGCCCATGTTCTCGGGCGTTCCGAGCATGAGCACGTCACCCGGCTCAAGCAGGATTCCCATGCTGATCTCGGCCAGCATCTCGCCAACCGAGAGGAGCGCATCAGCGGTTGACCCCTGGATGCACGTGTCGCCGTTGAGCTCGAGCCGCACGTCAAGAGCATCGGGGTTCGGAACCTCGTCGCCGGTAACAATCATTGGCCCCCACGGGAAGAAGGAGTCAAGCGACCCGGCTTTCGGCCACTGGCCATGCTTGATCCGCAAGTCCAAGGCGGAGACGTCGGTCGCGACGGCGTAGCCGAAGACCTTCTCAAGCGCCTCGGCCGGATCCGCGTAGCTGATTGGCGCACCGATGATGATCGCGAGCTGCGGCTCTGCGTAGACCTGTGTCGTAACCTTCAACGGCCAGCTGATCGGCTGGCCCGGATCGAGCACCGCGCTCGGCGCCTTTGTGTAATAGGCAATCGGAAAACCGGCGAGCCAGCGACCCGGCGGCAACTTAACGGTTACCCGTTCCGGCTCACCTGGCTTCAGAGCCGTGTTCCCGCCCGCGCGAACGATGTTCTTGCGCGGACGAAACGGATGATGCAGTGTCACCTCACCAAGCGGCCATGACCAGGCGGGATCGAGCGTGCCACCCACGGCTGAGACGACAGTCCCGGCCGCAGCCCAGGCCTCGGGTCCGGCTTCTACGAGCCGACGAAGATCACCGACACCGGCCAGGTCCTGCCTGCTGCTCTCGGCGGCCACCGCCAGATCAATGACGGAATCGCCAATCACGGCTCCGAGGCGTGCGGAGCCTTTGGTTGAGAATGTGCAGAGCCTCATTGCGTCACCTGCTCGGCCTGCCGCATCTTGACGACGTTGCGAATCACGCCGATCTTGCTGATCTCCGTCTCGACAACATCGAGATGCTGGAGCCATACTTGGGGCAGTTGCTCGAAGCCGACGCCGGGAACGGTCCCGCAAATCAGCATCTCGCCGGGCTCGATCGTCATTCCCTCCGACAGCACCGAGATGAGCTCATCCAGTTTGTAGAGCATGTCCCCGACCGGCCATTGCTGCCGGACCTGCCCGTTGATCCGGGTCGTAATCGTTAGTGCGTACGGGTTAGGAATATGTTTTGGCGTCACGATCACCGGTCCGATCGGACAGAACGAATCGAGACTCTTACCCCGGAAATACTGCCGGTGTCCGATCTGCAACTCACGCGCAGACGTGTCGTTTACCGCCGTGTAGCCGAAGATATGATCGTGCCCTTCCGCGTGGGGAATGTCCTTGCCTCCCCGCCCGATGATGAGGCACAACTCGGTCTCGTAGTCGACCGTCACCGTGGCACGTTTGTCATAAATGATCTCGTCACGGTCGCCGATCATCGCTGTCGTCGCCTTCGAGAAAAACTCTGGATGCGGCGGCACCGTCGCGGGGCGCGGAATGCGCGCATACCCGTTTGCGAGGTGCTGGTAGTAGTTCGCGCCGACAACCCAGGGGTTCTTGCGCGGCACGAACGGCACCTCAAACTTGACGTCGTCCACGTGCCACCACCACTTGTCCTGACCCTCTGCTGGAAGCTCGCGCTTGCTCAGTTTCGAGTCGAACGATTCTGCAAGCTCCCATGCCTCGGGGCCAGCCTCGATGATTCCGAGGAGATCGCGCGGCACGTCTGCGGCCCCTTCACCCAGGGCCTCCGCACCGGCGTGGAGAGCGACGACCGCGGCCCCAATCGAAAGACCGACCGCGGGTTCGCCTTCAGCTACCCGGAATGTTGATATCCGCAATGTCGTCTCCTCTCACGCCTTCGGGGCCTCAAATCAATGGCAACGATAGTATCCTATTAGCTCGTTCGGGATCAATCGATCGGAGCGACGAGCTCCGTCACGGCTGGCGCCTCGAAGCCGTGCGTCGAGCACCTCACGGCGCGGCGGACGTCACATTGCCGCACTTCGATATCGGGCTGCTGATGTCAGTCTTGGTCGAGCAAACACCTGGCAACCTCCATCGCATCGTCGAGAGCACCGAAGTGGGCCGCATCGAATATCGGTGCAGCCTGATCTGTATTGACGGCGACGATCGTTTTGCTTGCACTCATGCCGGCCATGTGCTGCAGGGAGCCGGAGATACCGAACGCCACATACAATTTTGGTTTAACCGTGACACCGGATTGGCCAATCTGACGATCGCGGGGGAGGAGCCCGATGTCCACCAGCGGTCGTGAGGCACCGAGCGATGCGCCGAACTTCTTCGCGATGGTCTCAAAAATAGCAATATTTTTGCGCTTCGCCACGCCCCGTCCGACCGAGAAAATGACTTCCGCCTGCGTCAGATCTTCATCGCCAGCGACGGGCTCAATTACCTTGACCAGGCAGACACGAGACGCGTCGGTTAATTCAACATCGGCGATCTCCACGGCCGGGCCCTGATTGGCTGAAGCCGCGGCGGGCCAACGACCGGGACGGAGCAGCAGGATGGCGGGAGCATCGTCCGGGAAACGAAGTCTGGCGTACACTTTCCCTCCATAGACGGGGCGAGCCGCAATTAACGCCCCATTGGAGTCGCGGGATACGTCAACCACGTCGCTTGCGAATGTACAGTCGCGGCGCTCGGCGAGGCCGGCGGCGAAGGCGGCAGTGTCCCAGGTGAAGGGCATCAATACGGCCTGCGTGCCTGTGAGGTCCATCAGTGTTTCAACGGCTCGTTGCTGCACCTCATGGCCCGGCCGGTCGGCGGGCAGTCGCATGCCGATGACCCTATCGACGCCGAGAATGGCTAGGTTTTTGACTGAACCCGGATCAAGTGCCGTTACGCCAAGAGTCACCGGCCCGCTCAGTGTAGTCGCGGCGGTCACGAGTTCCGCCGTCACCTCATCCACGCGGCCCGATTCGCACTGAGCGACAACCAAAGTCCCCGTCATCATAAGGCTTCCTCAACAAGATCCTTGATCTTGGCGGCGACCTTCGCAGGTCCGCCCTCGATCAGTTGCAACTGTCCACGCGCCGGAGCGTTAACTGATACTCCCAGCATGTGAATGCGCGATCGCGCGGCATCTCCTGGATCCACGGCCGAAATCGTTGCCCTCTTGGCCATCATGACGGCCTTGAACGAAGCGGTGCGCGGTGTATTGATCCCGGTCTGCACGGTCACCACCGAGGGCAAATCAATTTCGATCACCTCGGTGACTCCCCCGCTGGCCTCCCTGTGGACGATAGCCAGCCCACCACCGGGAAACACCTCGATGTTCGTCGCCATCGTTAGACACGGTCGTTTCAGTGCGGATGCAAGGGCGGGCCCGGTCGATTGCTGAGACGCATCTGAGGACTGAACACCACACAGGATCAGATCGGCTGCCTCGTCGCGAGCTACATGCGCGAGAGCGCGGGCGACCGCCAACGGGTCATGCAGCTGCACGCCGTCTCCCCAGATACGGATCGCCCGATGCGCACCCATCGCGAGGCACAGTCGCAGCGCCTCCGACGTCGCTTCGGGTCCAACGGTCATGACGACTACCTCGCCGTCACCGCTGGACTCGCAAATACGCAGTGCTTCTTCGACCGAGTACTCGTCCGATTCGTTGAGCCGGCGCCTGGTAAAAAGCGGATCGACATCAGTGTCTCCGTCGAGTAGTACGACCGGGCCGGGCAGGGTCACCACTTGTTTCACGCACACGATAATCTTCACATTTAACTCCTGGTTCTCGGCGAGGGCAACATCCTGTGGGCCCCTGTATCGCCGGTGGATTCAGCGCCCTCAGCTACTTTCGGGTACCTGCCGGTATATGGAGCCACGAGCGAGGACGGGGTCAAGCAGCCCACCCTCGAGGTAGAAGTCTGCTTCTCCCTCGAGCGGTGGATTCGACTCGACGACCTGACCTTGGTAGCCGAGCGCTTGGCGCACCCTGGGATGCATGAAATAGGCGCCGGACAGGATGAAGGTGAAGGCCATGAATACGTCAGGCTGCTGCCGGCGTAGTCTTTCGATCACCTCTGCGGGTTCACCGGGCGTTTCGAGAGCGACGTGGATCGCGGATGCCATCATGGGCACGGCGTCCACAGCCTGGTCGATCCAAATACGATGCACTTCTACCTCGCTGGCCGCGGGTAATCCCGCGCCGGCTGGCATCAAAACGTCAGCCATCCTAGCCAATCGTTCGCGTTGGGCGTCGTCTAGGCGACTCATTTGGGTTTGTGTATTCATGAGGACACTTCCTGATCGCGTGCCGTGTCAACGAGATGGGTTGCCGTTCGCTTTGCAATTGCGGCAATCGAAGAAGTGGGGTTTACTCCGAACCCGGTGACGAAAACACTGCCATCGACGATATATAGGTTCGGTACGTTGTGCGACCGCCCCCAGCGATCGACGACGGAAGACTCCGGGTCATTGCCCATACGCGCTGTTCCTAGGAGGTGGCCTGACGGGACGTCGCGTAAGAAAACGAAGCTGCGTCTGGCGCCGGCCGCGTCGAGCGATTCCATGGCGCGGTGGCAATGAAAATCAATTAGCCGGTGCGTGTTATCCGACATTGTGTAGCTGATCTTGACCACCGGCAGACCGTCGCTGTCGGTCCTGTTTGAGTCTAATGTCACCTGATTGTGATCTTCGGGAAGGTCTTCGGCGACAATACCCCACATCAGGGTGTGGTGTGCGGCTTCCTTCATCGCTGCCGGAAAAGGGGTTCCCCAGAAAGGCTCAGCCCCAAAACCCTCGCTGAGCGTGCGCCGGAGCATGTGCAGGTGAGGTCCGATACCGTCGTACATCGTCCAGTAGGCACCGCGGACGAAGCCGCGAGACGCATCGGACTCGTAGAACTGCATCGAACCGATCTTCTGTCCGCTGGGTCCGAGTTCGTCGAACTCGTCGTCGAAGATCCCAGCAGCCGTTGCGCAAGGATGCAACATGAGCCGCTTACCAACCAGACCTGAGCTATTTGCAAGACCGTTCGGGAAGCGACCCGACCGCGACATCAGCAGGATACGAGGAGTCCCTATACCGTTGCTTGCCATGATGACGAGCGACGCCGGCTGAAACTGCTCCCGGCCCTCGCGATCAATGTAGACAGCCCCGTTAGCGCGGCCCTGCTCATCGAGCGTGACTTCCTTTACGCGGGCACCCGTCACCAATTGCGCACCACTGCGTATTGCGGCGGGCCAATGGGTGACGTCGGTGGAGCCCTTCGCCCCGGCCGGGCACCCGCCAACGCAGGTTCCGTACCGTAGGCATTGATCTTGATCGCCGTGAGCCTGCGAGGCGATTGCATTGTTGCCCGGCCACCAGTGCCAACCGAGCTTGTTCATGCCCTCGGCGACTTTTCGGCCCGTCGGACCGATGGGGAGCGGCGGTAACGGCGGTGGTGCGCCCGGCGGGTAAGCGGGATTACCGCCGAGGCCGGACGCACCGAACTCGACGTCGGTCGCTTCGTAATACGGTAACAACTCCTGATACGTCAGCGGCCAGTCGTCGGCGACGCCGTCAAGGGTCCTGACGTGGAAGTCCGCCGGGGTCGGACGGGGCCACACGGCGGCAAATAGGATCGTACTGCCGCCCACCCCGTTGTACATCTGGACAACGGGCGCTTGCGAGTCGGTCTGGTCGACAGGGTAATCAGCGTCGGAGGCGCGCGTATTCGGATCCGGGCTCCACCTCTGTGCGGTCAGGAGTTCGTACTCCGGACTCACACCAGGCAGTTCACCCTGGTTCACCCAACCGCCCTGCTCGAGCGCGACGACCTTGAAACCGTTCTCGGCCAAGTGTTTGGCGATCACTCCGCCAGACGCGCCCGCACCAATTATCAGCACTTCTGCCTTGCCGTATTTTCCCATCTAATAAGGTACATCTCCTCCGCTTCGCAGAGCCCGGTAGCGATAATTTTAGTGACTATTCGAATGATTAATAACCTACATTTCCACACGCCGCAAATATCGCGGTTCGCGCTGGCCCTGTCTGCTTTCCTAGTTCAGGCAACTGCCGGTTAAACTGAATATTGCGCCCATAACACGACGCTCATTTGCCGACTTAGAATGGTTAGCTCTTGACAGTAGTGAACCCTTGTGGAATTCTAGCATAAAGCGTTGAATATGATTAAAATCGTGGGAGGACACTGAGTATGCGATATCGGTTGGAGCGAAAAATGAGTGTGGCAATTTTGGTGAGCACCGTTTGTTTTCTGAGTGCAACGGTGAGTATGGCTGCTGTCGCGGATGAGGCTGATCAGTCAGAGGAAGCATCAGCTCTCGAAGAAGTGATCGTTTCTGCACGAAAACGAGAGGAGTCTCTGCAGGACGTTCCCGTTGTAATTTCTGTACTCAGCTCTGAAGAGATCGCACGATTCAATCTGTCCGACCTTGAAGCCTTGGCAGACCACATTCCAGAGCTGTTTGTCGGACGTGCCTCAAATGGTTCCGGGGCACAGATCACGCTGCGCGGCGTTGGCTCGGGGAGGACGACCATGGGTATGGCGCAGTCGACAGCTACCGTGGTCGATGGCGTCTACTACGGCTATGGAATGTTTCTGAATGAAGCCATGCTCGACCTTGAAAATATCGAAGTGATAAAGGGCCCGCAGGCACTTTTCTTTGGCAAGAATGCGACGGCCGGCGTAATTTCATTCAACACCGCCAATCCTACGGACCAGTTCGAGGCCCAGGCACGTGTGGGCTACGAGATCACATCGGAAGACCTGTCTGGCGAGGGCTTTATTTCAGGACCGATCTCCTCCAATTTACTGGGGCGCTTGGCCGTGCGTGTCTCAAACATGTCCGATGGCTATTTTGATAACAAGGCTGTTCCAACCGAAATCGCATTCCTGGATCTCGCAACCTACGGGCTCACTTTGCGCAACCAGGTGCCCAACAGCGGTGGACAGCCGGGCACAAAGGCCCAGGCTGCACGCGGCACACTGGTCTGGACCCCAAACGAGCGGCTGACCGCAACGTTCAAGGCAAGCGTATCTCGCAAAGAGGACGACAGCAACGCATGGAACTACGTGCCTTATCGGTGCGAAAGCGGCTTTACGCAGGTCAATCCTCTCGTTGCCTGTGAGGAGATTTTCCATGTCCACGTTCCCAACGCACCTGATGGTGTCGCCGGCTCGCTTCCGGATATGAAGGCGGATGGCTCACCCTACAACCTGTACAAGTCCCTTACGTTTACCACCGATCTCAGCTATGAGTTGGACGATGCGCAGATCACGTCGGTAACGAACTACAACTGGCATCGCAATAAATGGGGCCTGGGGCAAAACGTCGAGTCGTCGACAAGCTATATTGCCGCAACCCAGAACACGTCTTTCGGCGCCTTTTCCAACGAGACGCGCTATCAGACGGATTACGATACCCCTTTCAATTTCATGATCGGGTTCTATTATCAGAATACGGAGCGGAAACACACCCAAGCCGGGGCCTTCGCTGCACTGGAGGATTCCAGTCTGCCGCCTGACCGGCGGTTCGTCAGCTACATAAAGCCTTCCGGCACGGACGGAGAGACGCTGTCCGGGTTCGGGCAGGTAAGCTGGCGGGTTACGCCGCAGGTCGAGTTGGCTGCCGGCGCACGGTACATTCACGAGACTGCGGACAGCTTCCTTGTCCAAAGCTACGTGCAATCGGCGCTACGGGGACTATTCCTGCAAGATGCGCCCATTACCGCCGATCAAAAATTTACAAAATGGACGCCCGAAGCCACAATCGCTTTCTATCCGTCGGAGAATCTCACGCTGTTTGCCGGCTACAGGTCGGCCTATAAATCTGGTGGTTTCGCGGTAAGCTCCCTGATTGTCGCATCAGCCGTGCCGGAGGATATCAGCTTTGAACCCGAGACTGCCGACGGCTTCGAGGTGGGTTTCAAGAGTACGTTGCTGGACAACCAGTTTCGCTTCAATGCCAACCTGTACAGCTTTAAATACAAGAATCTTCAAGTCGACTTTTTTAATTCGATTACCTTCCAGTTCATCACGACGAACGCGGGCAAGGCCAAGGTCGAAGGCTTGGAGTTGGAAGCCGAGTTCGCACCCATCGCTGCACCCGGCCTGAGATTGTCTGCTTACCTGAACTATAACAAGGGACGATACACCGAATATATTGGCCCCTGTTACGGTGGGCAGTCCATTAGTGCGGGTTGCAACACCACCTTCGGAACGGGCTTCGGCCAGGACTTGGAAGGACGCCCGCTTGCGGTGGCGCCGGACTGGACCGGATCATTCGGTGCACTGTACGAGGCTAACATCGGATCGGGTCTTGTGTGGGAAATCGCTACCAATCTCCGCTACAGTGACGATTTTATATCCTCGAGTTTTGACGCCCCACTTTCCGCACAGGATTCGTATTTCAATCTGGACGCAACCCTGAGGCTTCGCGCTGCGGACAACCGTTGGGACGTGGCTATCATTGCCCGGAACGTGACCAATGAATTCCACATTAGTGGTGAGACTGATCTGCCGAACAGTGGCTTCGGCACGGGAACGGACACGGCGCTTGCGGCCGATCCGGTCGGTCTGGCCGACCTGCCGCGTACCGTGTTGTTGCAATACACTCAGCGCTTCTGACCGAGCATGGGTGGGCTATGGGCTTCCGGCCGAATCGGTCGGGCCTGACTGTAACCGTCGGAACTCCAGTGTCTGGGAATCCGCAGTGAACAAGAAGTCCGATCCACAGACTGTCATTAGCGATCTGCCTCAGGGACGCATCGTCTGCGTGGAATCGGCATATGACGTCGATGAGCGAAATCGCGATCGCGATGTGGTCGTCACCGCGTCCTATTGCGGTGTTCTCTGCGCCAGATTTACCTCTGCCCACAAACCCAGGGCTGTCATCGGAATTGACTGCGGGATCGGTCTGGACGGCTCTGCGATTGCCGGTCTCTGGTTTTATGAGGCTCTGAACATGCCGGCTGCCGCGGTCGACGTCAAGACTGTCGAACTCGGAAACGGACTGGATGTGTATGAGCGGGGAATAATTTCCCGGCACAATGAACCGGCCGGGCAATGCGGGGTGCGGGTGGGTATGCCGGTAGATCGCGCGGCCAAACTTATGTTCGACCAAAGCAACCTCGCTCCCCTCTCGCCCGCTGCCATTACCAACCGGACGGTTGTCCACAAAGCCGGCAAATATGCCGTCGTCTGTACCGATTCAATCGCCTTTGCGCTACCGGAAGACAAGGACCGTAATGTACTTTGCACCGGCGGCCATACCGGGCGCAGCGCCGTTCCCTACCTGAGGTCTGCGTGGCCGCGGGGATTCATTTGCAGCGACGGAGGGGGTGGCCGGAATCGTTCCGGTATCGCTGGACTCGCCATTGTCGAGAAGGACGGGCTGGCTGGTGCAGCAGTCGACGTGAATACGGCAAGAATGGGCGACGGGCTTAGCACCTATCATGATGGTGTCATCAGTGCCGTTAATCAACCTGCCTCCGAGCGGGGCGTACGTCCT